>Ga0209056_10004898_pt1 | contig 14057 bp, 15 predicted proteins | sample GraSoiAngelo_114_FD_185876 | JGI IMG/M metagenome (GOLD analysis project Ga0209056, IMG submission 185876) | Grasslands soil microbial communities from the Angelo Coastal Reserve, California, USA - 14_0903_13_40cm (SPAdes) (version 2) | ecosystem: Environmental > Terrestrial > Soil > Grasslands... | reverse complement strand
GATGCGAAGCGGCCGATCATCGAGTCTCGGCTCGAGGAGTTTCGTCGGACGGGAGCGCTGCCGGACCAGCGACTTTTCGAGGAGCTGTGCTTTTGCATGGTGGCGGTCCAATCGAACGCGCGGAGGTCGGACGCCGCCGTGGCCGCGCTGCGAAACGCGGAACTCCTGTGGTCCGGAGATTCCGACGAGATTGCCACGTTCCTGCAACACCGCACGCGCTTTCACAATCACAAGGCTGCGTTCATCGTGCGTGCCCGCGAACGGTTCTTCCCGAATGGGACCGCGCGACTTTCGGAAACCATCGATTCGTTTCCCTCCTCGAAGGACGTCCGCGCCTGGCTCGTCCGCGAGGTTCACGGCCTCGGCCTCAAGGAGGCGAGTCACTTCCTTCGGAACACGGGCCGTGGGGAGGACCTCGCGATCCTCGACCGTCACATCCTCCGCAACCTGATTCGCCATGGCGTGCTTCGACGACTCCCGAGGACGCTGACCGCGAAGCGATACCTCGAGATCGAGGCGCGGATGGGACAGTTCTCCAGAGAAGTCGGCATCCCGATGGCCGCGCTCGACCTCGTCTTCTGGAGCCGCGAGACGGGAGAGATTTTCAAGTAGCGTGACCGCGGCACGAGGGACCACCGTCGCATCTCGTCGAACGGTATGCTGTTAACCTTGTTTAAGGTTGACCTCGCCCGAGACCGTGGCCACATTGGCGTGGTCCGAATGCTGATGTATCTCGGGTCGCATGAAGCGCGCGATGGGCGAACCGTCCCCGACGGAGCTCCAGACGAGATTGCTCGCCTGGTACGATGCGAACCGCCGCGACCTCCCGTGGCGGCGCACTGGGAATCCGTACCACATCCTCGTCGCGGAGTATCTCTTGCAGCGCACTCGGATCGTGAGCGGCACTCCCTACTATGAGCGGTTCCTCCGCAAATTCCCGACGGTCCAGAATCTCGCAGCCGCCCCGCTCGATGACGTGTTGACGGTGTGGGAGGGCCTCGGGTTCTACGGCCGCGCCCGGAGCTTGCACGCCGCTGCGCGGGCGATCGTCGAACGCCACGGCGGAGAAATTCCCCAGTCGTTCGAAGAGTTGAACGCCCTCCCGGGGGTTGGCCCCTACACGGCCGGTGCGGTTGGGAGCATCGCCTTCGGACTCGCGGTGCCCGCCGTCGACGGGAACGTGACTCGGGTCATCGCGCGGCTCTTTCGGATCCGCGACGACGTGACGACCGCGTCCGTTCGTCGCCGCGTTGCGGAGATGGCTGCACGCCTCGTTTCCTCCGACCGACCCGGGGCGTTCAACCAAGCGATGATGGAACTCGGCGCAACGGTCTGCACCCCGACGTCGCCGAGTTGTCCTCGATGTCCCGTCGAACGCGTGTGTCTTGCACGGGCCGCAGGAGAGGAACGGGAGCTCCCCATGCGGCGGAGTCCGCGCTCCACGCCCGTGGTCCCTGTGGTATTTGGTCTCGTCACCGCCAGCGGGCACGTTCTCCTAGTGCGTCGCCCCCGCGGGCGGCTCCTCGGCGGTCTCTGGGCGCTCCCGGGGGGAGAACGGATCGGTCGGTCCGACAAAGGGGATCTGGTCGCGGCAGTCCGATCGCAGACCGGCGTCGACGTTGAAGTGGCAGCACGATGGTCCAGGGTGAACCGCACGTTCTCCCATCGAAAATGGTCCGGGTCGATCTATCGGTGCACCCCGCGAGCGACACCCGTCGAACGCAGGGCCGTTCGATGGCTCACCCGCGAGGATGCGCTTCGACTTCCTCTCGTCCCATTCCATCGGGAGGCCATCGAGGCGCTGGCCGGTATTGAGTCGTACCGCGAGGCTGACTAATATCCTCTGGATTGGATAAATAGAGGGGGTGTCACCCTCTTGGATCAAGACAGACCGAGCTGTCTCATGACGCCCACAAGGTCGTAGAAGAGCCGCTCTTCCAGAATCTCTCCCTTCTGGTTCCAGTGCGCGACCGTGCAGAACTCCACGCGGAACTTCTTGTTCGTCGGAGGGATCACCTTCCCGCCGGGTCCCGTCATCGGCCCCTTGTGGGTTCCGGTGTGGATGGCGATCGTGCACGTCCAGTCGCCTTGGCCGAACATCGTCAGATACGGCCGGTTCCCGACCCGGTTGTCGGGAAACGTCTTGAAGTACTCGATTGCCTCCCGGTGATGGGCATGCCGTCCCTTCGTCGGCTCGAGCGCGCCCGGCCAATAAACGGCGACGCTCTCCGCATGTCGCTTGTTGAAGGTCTCCCAGTCCTGGCTGTTCCACGCATCGTCCAAGGTCTGCATCCGTTCGAGGTTCTCCTCCACGGTCACCGAAAACCACCGAACGAGGTAGCGCCTGATTGCGCCATGACCTTTTGCGATTCCGCGAGGTCGCGACGAGGGTCTCCGTGTCTGGAGCGCAAAAGCTCTAATACGCACAGAAAGTAGCGGCCTGGGGATCGATGCCCAAGCCCACGCCCGGACGCGATTTCTATCTTGCCACCGAGGACGAGATCCGGGCGGGACGGACGACGGATGTCTACTTCGTCCGGACGTTGGACATCTTGAAGAAAGCGGGCCGGAGCCGCGCAAACGTCGTCGCCGAAGCCACGACGGGCGGCCTTCCGAACGACTGGCCCTGGGGGATCTTCTGCGGCCTTGAAGAGGTGGTCCATCTGCTCCAGGGGAAAGCGGTTAGCCTCTGGGCTCTCCCTGAAGGCAGCATATTTCCCCCGAAGACTCCACGGGGCGTGCCCGTCCCTGTGCTCACGCTCGAGGGGCCGTACGAGGAGTGGGCGCTGTATGAGACGCCGCTGCTCGGGATGATTTGCCAGGCAAGCGGCATTGCGACGAAGGCCGCGCGGATCCATAAGCTCGCGAACGGCAAGCAGGTCCTGTCTTTCGGCGTGCGACGCATGCATCCAGGGATCGCGCCGCTCATCGAGCGGTCCGTTACGATCGGTGGACTCGACGCGATCACGACGCCGCTCGGCGCCGACCTGCTCGGGGCGCCTGCGATGGGAACGATGCCGCACGCCCTCGTCATCGTCATGGGCGGACCCCGCGAGGCGTTCGCCGCGGTCCACAAGTACCTGGAGGCCAAGATTCCTCGAATCGCTCTCGTCGACACGTACTACGACGAGAAGACGGAAGCCCTGCTCGCGGTCGAGGCGATCCCAGACCTCGCGGGGATTCGGCTCGACACCCCGGCGTCCCGACGAGGAAACCTCCCCGCGATCGTCCGAGAGGTGCGCTGGGAGCTCGACCTCCGCGGCCACAAGGACGTGAAGATCTTCGTGTCCGGCGCCGTCGACGAGAAGTCGATCCCCGCGCTCGTCGAGGCCGGTGTCGACGGCTTCGGCATCGGCACGAGCCTGAGCAACGCACCGACGATCGACTTCGCGCTCGACCTCGTCGAAGTTGAAGGCAAGCCGGCGGCGAAGCGCGGGAAGTTTGGCGGGCGGAAGGACCTGCAGCGCTGCCCGCAGGACGGCACGTACGAGGTCGGGACGCGGACGTGTCCCACCTGCGGGACGAAGATGACCCCCGCGTACACGCAGTATTTGGATCGGGGTCGCTCCGCGGCGCCATTGCCCGCCCTCTCGGCGATTCGGGAGCTTGCGATGCGCGACACGGAACGAGCCGCCCTGGAACCGTGACCTAGCCTTTATTCGGGACCCACTCCCTCATCCGTGTGTGAACCGCTCGAAAGCGGATGTCCGCGCGATGTACGACCGGATTGCGGAGTCCTACGCAGCGGCGCGCGTAAAGCCTTGGGACAGCGTGCTCGACTTCATTGCCGAGCTTCCCGCGGGCGGCCTCGTCCTCGATGTGGGCTGTGGACACGGTCGGCATGCCCGGTCGCTCGCCTTGACCGGCCATCGCGTGGTCGGAGTCGACATCTCGCGACGACTCCTCTCGATCGGGCGGAAGGCGACCGCTTCGTCGCGGGAGCTTGGCACAATCTCGTGGATCGGGGCGGACGCGACGGCCCTCCCGTTTCCAGAGGCGAGCTTCGACGCGGCGCTGTGCATTGCGGTCCTCCATCACCTTTCATCCCGGGACGATCGCATCCTGGCGCTCTCCGAGATGCGTCGCGTGCTCCGGCCCGATGCGGAAGCTCAGATCAGCGTGTGGTCCGTGGACGATCCATACCTCGAGAAGGCCCTGGGCGGACGGCCGAAGAAGCCCGACGTCGAGATCCCGTGGCGTCTTTCGGACGGCACAACGGTCCCTCGGCCGTATCATCTCTTCCGGGAGGGCGAGTTGGAGCGACTAATTATCGAATCCGGGCTTCGCGGAGAAAGGTTTTTCCGCGGAGGCGGAAACTGGTTTGCCTTGGCGAGAGCTGTTGGCTGATCCGCTTGGGACCGTGGAAAACTTCTTCTCCTCGATTCTGCAGAATCCGGTCTATCTGTTGCTCTCCGTCGGTGCGGTTGCGTTCTTCATTCTCCTCGTAGTCATCTACCGGATTCACAAGATCCACAGCCAGGAGATTTTTGTCCATCAGGCTTGGGGCGCGAACTGGAAGGGTCGCTAGGCCACGAAATCCTCATATCCGGACCGTCGCATCGAGGCGGCTCGGTGGGTCGATTTGTCGAACGTGCCCGAGAGCGTTCGCTACACGAAGGACCACGAGTGGGCGAAGGTCGAAGGGAAGCGCGCGCGGGTTGGAATCACGGATTATGCGCAGGATCAGCTCACGGATGTCGTGTACGTCGAACTGCCGCCGATCGGGAAGGCCTTCAAGCAGGGGGACCCGATCGGCACGGTCGAATCCGTGAAGGCCGTGAGCGAGATCTTCGCGCCCCTGACCGGCAAGGTTGTCGATGTAAACAAGGCTCTCGTGGACAAGCCCGAAATCGTCAACAAGGACCCGTACGGAGAAGGCTGGATGGTCGTCCTCGAAGCAGCCGATCCCTCCCAGGCGAAGTCCCTCCTTGATGCCGGCGCATACCGGAAACTCATCGGCGAGTGATCGCACTTCTCCGCGCCGGGTCTTTCGAGACGTCCGACAAATCGCGAGATCATCGGCAATCTTCACCCTGCAATCGAGGAAGGCTTTTCTGCCGCGTGCGGGAACCCTTTTATCGCGGCGGACGGTTCGACCGCCGGGCACGTCGGCTAGTTTGGACTAGGCTATGGGCCTTCGGAGCCTAAGACGGGGGTTCGAATCCCTCCGTGCCCGCTTCACTCCCTGTGAAATTTGGATCAATCAGCCAGAATTAAATGTCGGGTGTGTTGTACCCTGACGATTCTCGGCGTTTCGGATGGGTTGAAACCTCATGCGGAATCATGAATCAAGCGGCCGACGGAGAATGGCTTGGACGATTGTTGTGTCCTCCGTTGTAGGGCTGACGTTTGTGGCTATGGGCGTTGTTGCAGTTGCCGGATTGTCGTCGGGAAGGGAACCGGGCACTTTCGTTTACGTCTTAACGGTCGCGGCTCTTGCCGCTGCCTACACCGTTGCCCCTTTCGTGAAGGACGACCATGCAATACTGGTCGCTTGGCCCGGGGTCATGTTGGCTTTGGCGGGTAGTGGCCTTTGGATTATCGCCGACGTTCTCGGGCCCCCTAGGAATGTCATCGTATACTTCGGCATTGCGCTCCTCTTGGTCCTCTCGTCGATTGCCCTCGTCAAATCGACCTTTGCCACCCTCGGCCAAGATGCTGTGAGTCTCACCCACCCATTACTCCTAAAATCCATGAAAGGCACGCATTCGACCCCCGAAGGCCCAGTCCCCCTCACGCTTCCCTTCGTGTCGTCGAAGTTCGCCTCCTGGGCGCCGCTTGGGAATTTCTTGCGAAAGGAGCGTCTGGCCGATCTCGTCGTTGTCGGCCGTAGGAAGGTTACGATTCGAATCGGGAGGGTCATCGGCTTGGGTAGATTTCTGTCGATCATGCTGCTCCCGTTCGGCGCGACGATCATTAGGGCCAATTCTCGCGGCTTCGTCGTGATCTCCGTGGACCCGCACACATACAATTTGCTGGAGCGACCAGGTCCTTACGACCAATATTGCCGCAATCTCCTCGGTTCGCTGGAAGACATTGCGACTGACGTGTCTCGGGGTAGATTGGCAGAGGCGAAGCAAATGGCCTTTACGAGAGTACCTTCCTAGCGCTGGGTGTACCGCCTTTCGTGAGTCTGAGGGAAGTGAGTCGAGCAAACCTCGGGAGGCCCACGGGAGTCGGTGGCTGCGAACGGTGGCGGTCATCTTTCAGACTCGCGTCACATTATGAGTCGGAATTGAATGTCGAGACGGTAGCCGGGTTTATCGCGCGTTGAAATCCCGTGTGGGCAGGGCTCGTAGGAGGCCCAAGATCTCATCGATCTGAGCGAGGACTTGTTCACTCTTCGTGTACCATTTGTTGTCGAAGAACACCGCCGCGGCCATCCATCGAGGAGAGGCCGAGGGAAGATTGATGGTGGAAGCATGGCCGCGGAGCAAGGAGAGCCCCTTCTTCGCGCCGAGCCGCGAGCGGATCGTCTCGAGGACCGTTCGGCTCTCGGGCGGACCCTTCTTCTGGGTCACTATGCCAACCATCTCCCGAAGCGGTCGAAAGGACTTCGCCCATTTCGTCGCATCATCGATGCTCGGTTTCAGAACGGATCCGTCTGCGGCGATGAAGGCGAAGAAGAGGAACCCCGTCGGCCCCCCGTGGACTCCGGAGACGTATTGCTGGAAGGCCAAGCCGTTGTCAAACACCACCCGAGGGCCGATCAAGCGCTCCCACCCTGCCTGCACTGTGCGTGGTTGGAGTCGTCTGAGGAACTCGGTGATCCCTCGAACGGTCCGGGCGACTGCCATGGGGAGAGTGGCGGCGATCACGATTGTAACCGCCAGGATCACGTAGAGATACCACGTGCGCCAGTCCGAAAGGGGCAGCGCCGCGAATACCACGAGGAGAACTCCCATGATGACCAAGACGGCGGTGGCTATCGCGCTGACGACGATGCTTAGACGAACCCTCCGGCGCAGGCGTTGCTCGATTTCGGTCAGAGGGTTTGGATTCGCCATGGACGGGCTTGGGAGCCTTCGTAACCGCTTGAATGTTCTCAGCGTTCCTCCGGCGGACGAACCCTCCGGAAGTTCCTGTAAATCAAAAAGTCATACGCCAACTTGAGGGCTCCCGCGGCCACCAACGGGGTTCCGAGCCAAAGATTCGTCAAAGCATAACCCGCCAGTGATGGACTGATCGACGACGAGACGGTTCGCGTTGTGCTCGTGAGTCCTGCCGCCGCGGTCCGGTCCGGTTCGTCGACGATCGACATGACGTAGGATTGCCTCGTGGGCACGTCCATTTGAGACAACGATTGACGACACAGGAGAAGAAAGACGGCGCTCAACGGCGTTGGAGCGAACGCCACTACGATGAGCAACACGTTCGAGGGGACGTGAGTGAAGACCATCGTCCGCAAGAGGCCGATTCTCCGAGCGATCCGCTCCGCCAGGAGGAACGACAAAGCGGTAACGAGCTGGGTTGCAAAGAAGATGGCGCCGAGGGTGGCCAGGTCCAGTCCGAATCGGAGATGGAAGTAATAGGAGAGGATGCTCTGTCCGATGAAGCCGCCGCCGAACGAGTCCACCGCGAACAGCGCCGAGAGTTTGGCCACAATGGGTCGACCCCGTGGGGACAGGACCGATCGTCTCGCTGCGCCGGGGTCTGGTTCGACGTTTCTGGACAGGCTGGAGTAGAGCGCGGCCCCAACCAGTCCGGAGATCATGTACCCGATGAAGAGGGGTGCGTATCCGACGTACGTTGGAAGTCCCGCGAGGAGCGCTCCGATTGATGACGCTCCGTATCCGACGAGGTTGTACACGCTAAACGCCAGGGTCCTACGGTTGGACGATGACGTCCGCGGGAGGATCGCCTGTTCGAGCAAAAGAAACGGCCCGACTTCTCCGGCCCCGACGGTCATGTTCCCGACGATGCCCGCCAACACCGGGGCCCACCAGTTTGTTGAGACGAACAGCAGGGTGCCTGCGACGAAATCGGTGAGTGCGAAGAAGACGAGCGTTTTCCTCCGGCCGATGCGGTCCGCGACGAAACTAACGACGAACGTGTAGAGTGCGCTGCTGAGGACCGTCGCGGTCAGGACAATTCCGATTGCGAAAGGACTGAAACCGAGTTTTTCCAGATAGACGCTGAAGATCACTCCGAGGAAACCATACGGGACCGTTCGGATCGTCTTCTCGACGAAGATGAGCCTCCCGTCGCGATCGATCCAGTCTCCGAAACCCGTGCCCCTCACCGCGCCTATCTTGTGTGCATCGGACACCGCGCGGGCGGCGAGGACGTGAAAATATACATAGATGTCCTACCTGCATAGGCATTCAAGATCTGGGAGGACCTCCATGAAATGGGTAACCCGAGAGAAGGCGAAGGTGGACCGAATCGCGTGCCCGTGGCTCATCACAAAATTCGTTGATTCGAAAGCGGAGTTCCTGTTCGTGCCGCGGGAGAAAGTCTTGGACGTCGCGAAGGAGCAGGGCGCGATCCCGTACGACAGCCCCGGCGCCGAGCTGTTCCACTTCAAGGACGGAGGGGACGAGCGGTGCAGCTTCGACGCGATCATTAAGAAATATAAGCTCACGGACCCGGCGCTCCTCGACATGGCCGAGATCGTGCGCACGGCGGACGCGGCGCCGCGAACGCCGCGTGCCGAGGGCGCCGGCTTGGAAGCGATGGCACTCGGCTTCCGTGAGAACTCGAAGGACGACTTCGAAAACATGCGGCTCCAGTTCCCCGCTTACAACGCGCTCTATACGTACTGTCGTCTCAAAGTTGAGGGCAAGGCCAAGTTGGAGCACGCCCCTCGATGAGCCTGCGCCTTCTGGGCCACATCGAGCTTCCGGCGCATGTGCGGGAGGGTGGCTTTGATCACGCTGCCGTCCATCACGAGTTCTCTCGGCTCTACGTCGCCCACACATCTAATGATGATGTCGATGTCGTAGACTGCGCTTCCGATCGATTCCTTCGGTCCCTTCACGGACTGAAGGGGGTCGCGGGCGTACTCGTGTCGGACGAACGGTGTCTCCTCTTCACGGCAAATCGCGGCGAGAACACGACCAGCATTTTCTCGGCCGAGGGGGAACAAGAAATAGTGAAAATCTTCTCGGGAATCCGTCCCAATGGACTCGCCTTCGATCCATCGCGGGGGCTCTTGCTCGTGGCAAATGTCGGCGACCCGGACGTTGGCAATTCATCGACGGTTTCAATGGTTGACGCCGGCCAGAAGGCCGTGATCGAGACCGTGGTACTTCCAGGCCGCCCTCGGTGGGCCGTGTACGACGAGCCGACAGCCGCCTTCTATGTGAACATCGCCGATCCTCCCCTCATCGTGGAAATCGATGCGAAGACTCCCTCGAAGATGCGGGAGAGATACAAGATGCCCGCTAAAGGACCGCATGGCCTCGATCTCGATCCGCAGGGGAGACAACTCTTCTGCGCGTGTGACGGAGAGAAGCTGGTCGCGGTCCACATGGACTCGGGTGAGATTCGGTTGATCGGGGAGCTGAGTGGCCCGCCGGACGTTGTCTTTTTCAATTCGAGGCTGAACCATATCTATGTCGCCGTCGGCACGCCAGGAGCGATTGACGTCTTCGACGCGAAGCGAATGAAGCTGCTCGAAACCGTGCCGACGGAGAAAGGAGCCCACACGCTGGCGGTCGACCAAAAGAAAAACAAGGTCTACGCCTTCCTGCCTGCCACCCACCGGGCGGCGGTATATCAGGACAAATGACTTCGGGAGCGGTTACGAATGGACCAGCAAGAGATGTTCACGGAAGTCGTAGCAAATGTCGCCAAGATGTGCGCCGTCAGCGCCATGACCGCTCCGAAGAGCGGAGGGCAGCTCTTTCTCAAAGGATCCAAGCCTTTCATTGAGACCACGATTGTCCAGGACAAAGAGACCCTCCATCGTCTCGCGGAATGGCTTCGGGCGCGGGGGACGAAACTCAAGAACCCCATCTTCTTCCGCGACGCCGACACGGCCGAGAAGGTGGACCTCATCCTGTTCATCGGACTCGAGAACTGGTATCCGCCCATGTACGATTGCGGCGCGTGCGGATACGGCACCTGCAACGAATTTCTGCGCGCGACCCCTGCGCATCACACGAAGGAAGCTGAGGATTGGGAGTTCCTCGGCCCAATCTGCCAGCTCCGCTGCGTCGACCTCGGGATTGCAGTGGGATCCGCCGCGAAACTCGCGAGCATGAACAACGTGGACACTCGTTGTCAGACCCGAGTCGCCGCGGCCGCTCGGCATCTCGGAATCATTCACTCGGACTTGGCTGTCGCGCTTTCGATGAGCGTGTCCCATAAGAGCATTTTCTTCGACAAGAAGATTCCTCAAATCGATTTCGAAGCTGTGCCAACATCGTGAACCATGTAGCCCGAGACATCGAACTCCTTTGCTCGCGGGTGCGATGTCCGTGCCCGCTCCGCTTCCCAGCGAAAATCGTCACGCCGCCGATTGGAGTGCTTTCCGAAGGTTCCCGAGTCCTCGCCGCAACTCGTCCATGTCGCCGCCGAGTCCCAGTCGGAAGTGGTCGTCCATCCCAAAGAAGCGTCCCTCCGCGATGACAGTCTTGTGCCGCTTCAGGAGGGCGTCTGCGAGCGTGCCGACGTCGACGAGGCTGTGCGGGAACAGGACGGTCCCGAAGGGAGGCACCTCGGTCTGGAGTGCAGGCATTTCGGCGAGCGCCTCCCGCACGACCTTCCGGTTTCGGGTGAGGATTCGGCGGGCTCGCCGGAGGAAGAACTCCCACCGTTCAAGCGCCCACGACGCGACGAGTTGCCCCAACGCGGAGTTCCCGCCCGAGGTGTAGTCCTTAATCCGACCGAACCTCTCCAGGAGATTCGGTTCCGCAACGATCCAACCGGCGCGGAGCGTGCCGAGCCCGCAGACCTTCGTGATCGTGGAGAGGGCGATCATCCTCGGCCCGAACTGCGCGACGCTCGGAGGCCTCCGCTCAAACGCCAGCTCGCGGAACGTCTCATCGACCAGCACGTACGCCTCCGACTCCTCTGCGATCTCCGCCACTTCTCCGATTTCCGTCCGGGAGACCGCCGCGGACGTCGGATTGCCCAGATTCGCAAACACGAGGAGACGCGCCCCGGCCTTCGCCTCAGCCCTCCAGCGATTCAGGTCGAGTCGCCATCCGTCGTCGCAGGCTCGGGAGATTCGGATCACCTGAGCACCGAGGCCCGTCGGCACGTCCCGCAGGGGCGAGTAGATCGGTGAATCGACGAGGACGCGATCGCCCGGTCGCACCATGGACGCGTTGACGACGAAATTGCCTTCCGTCGCCCCGGTCGTCATCAGGACGCGGTCGACGCCGGTTCCGTGGCGGCCGGCGATCATCTTGCGGAGTCGCTCGGGACCGTTCGTATTCGCCCAGTTGAGGTCCAAGTCCTTCGGCAGTTCCCGCCGGAACTCTCCGAACGTGAACTCGCGAACGTTCGAGTACGAGATGTTCAGCCGCGCGTCGCGCACCTGGTCGTAGTAGTGAAGGTGCTCGAAGTACGGGAAGTCCACGCGCGGGCCCATGGCTGGGCGACTCATCAACTTTCGGCTGGATTTCCATCTTGTATGGAAAATAAAAGTCGGGCCGCTCAGAGCGGCCCGCAGGTGTAGGTGGGGTGGTGGGGGATTCCGAGGCCGTCCGGTCGCTCGGCCCAGAACTTGAACGAGAGGCTCCCGCGGATTTGCGGGTGGACTTCCACCAAGAAGCCGTCCTGGGCACCGCCACCAAACGCGATGAACCGATCCGCGAACACCGTCGTGAGGGTCCAGTCCGCGAGGTTCGAACTCTCGTTGTTCTTCGAGGCCACCATCGCGTAGTAGTTCAGGACCTTCAGTAGGGCGGATCCCGAATTCCGTACCCCGGCCGATGCGTTCCGACCCGGGTCCACGAGGGACACGTAGCCCGCCGGGTCTCGGTCCTGGATCTCGTGCAGGACGGAGGGCCAGTACTCCGCGGTCCCGATCGCCGCGTCCACGGCCGCGACGGTCGACCCGACCGCGAAGCTCGCGCCTTTCGGAGCCAGGAGCGGGCCGTGCCAGCCGATGTAGTAGATCAGCCGCGTTCCGGAGACGACCTCCTCCGCGCCGCAGCCCGCGTACACGGTCAGCTCGCTCGGCGTCGTCGTGTTGGGATTCCGGACTTCCATCCGGAGGACCGCCGGCACGGGGCGGTTCGCGTTGTTCGCCATCGCCGCCGTGACCCGGAAGATGTCCCCGGGAGCGACGGAATCGGGCACGCCGTCCACGGTCAGCGTGACCGCGAAGCCCGTCACCTGCACGTCCTTCGACACGGTGTTGCTCAGGGTGGGCGTCAGGATGCCCACCGCGCTCGCCGCCAACAGGACGACCACGAAGATCGTCGCCCGCGGCCCCAGTTTGATGCCGTTTCTTCCCATCGTTCGCACCTCGCCCGCCTCACCGAGGCGGGTTCGGATGGCCCACCTGGGCTCGCGGGGATAACCCGGCCGCGTGCATGCATCGTGCACGTAGGCGACCTCGCTCGGGTCGCGTCAGCCTTATCGAAGGGCTGCGCGTCGCGGGGGCGTGCGGATTGTCGTCCTTGGGGCGAGGGGATCCATCGGCGGGGCCGTCGTCCGACGAGCCCGCCTCGCGGGCCACCACGTTCGGGCCGTCGTTCGCCCGTCGTCGGGACCCGGAAGGTTTCCCGCCGGGACGGAGGTCGTCCAGGCGGATCTCCTCTCCAAGGAATCGGTGGTCGAGGCGGCCCGCGGAACGGATGTCGTCGTCCATGCCGCGAACGCTCCGTACCCGGAGTGGCCACGGCTCGTCCCGCGGCTCGCAGAGAACGCCCTCGCGGCCGCGGAGGCCGGGGGCGCCATCCTTGCGTTCCCCGGCAATGTGTACGTATACGGCCGCCCACAAACGCGGCCCGTAACGGAAGATCATCCGCAGGAGCCAAGCACGCAAAAGGGGAAACTAAGGTTGGCCGTCGAACAGATGTTCCTCCAAGCCCATCGCGACGGGCGAATCCGGCTCGTCCTGCCGCGATACCCGGACTTCTACGGTCCCGGCGTCATGAACGAGCTGTTCCGGCCTGTCTTCGAGGGCGCGCTCACGGGGAAACCGTGCCGGTGGCCCCTCGATGTCGACGCAGCCCACGAGTTCATTCTGATCGATGACGCGGCGGAGGCGATGCTAAAGCTGGTCAACACGCCGGCCGTCCATGGGCGCGCGGTCCATGTCCCAGGCCCGAATCCGACGACGCCGCGGGAGTTCATCCGCCTCGTCTACGCCGCGGCAGGATCGCGCGAGGCAACGATTCGCGTCATCGGCCGCGGTGCATTCTGGTTCGCCGGGTTGTTCAACCGCCTTGTCCGTTCCGCCTATGAGATGGCGTATCTGTTCGACGGTCCGGTTTTGCTCGACGGGTCCCTTTACCGGAAGCTGACGGGCAGCCCCTACCCCGCGACCTCATACGAAGAAGGGGTCCGACGCACGATGGACTGGTTCCGATCCCATCGGACAACATCTTAATAGTGCGGCGCTCCGTTGCTCAGGATGCGGGGGTCCGGGCTCTGACAGACGTCGTTCTCGTGGGCGCCTGCCGCACTCCCGTGGGCAAGTACGGGCGCGGCTTTCGGAACGTCGAGGCCGTCAAACTGGGCAGCACGGTCGTCGCCGAGGCGGTGAACCGCGCGGGCCTCGTCCCGGCGGACATCGAGGAGGTCCTCATGGGCAACGTGATTTCAGCGGGCCTCGGCCAGAACCCCGCGCGGCAGGCGGCGATCTTCGGGGGGCTCCCGGACCGCGTCGGCGCCGTGACGATCAACAAGGTCTGCGGGTCCGGCTTGCAAGCGGTGATGTTCGCCTCGGACATGATTCAGGCAGGATCGGCGGAGGTCCTCCTCGCGGGCGGCATGGAGTCGATGAGCCGCGCGCCGTACCTCGTGAAGGAGGCCCGATGGGGCATCGGGATCAATAACGTACCGTTCCTCGACGCGATGGTCTCCGACGGCCTCTGGGACGCTTACAACCAGTTCCACATGGGGATCACCGGCGAGATTGTCGCGGAGAGGTT
>Ga0209056_10004897_pt1 | contig 14059 bp, 19 predicted proteins | sample GraSoiAngelo_114_FD_185876 | JGI IMG/M metagenome (GOLD analysis project Ga0209056, IMG submission 185876) | Grasslands soil microbial communities from the Angelo Coastal Reserve, California, USA - 14_0903_13_40cm (SPAdes) (version 2) | ecosystem: Environmental > Terrestrial > Soil > Grasslands... | reverse complement strand
CATTCCAACAACACGGAGGGGGTATGACAACTTCTCTGCCAGATGCCATGACCCGTTACCAACTCACCGAACGCGATAAGTTGTGCTTGATCTGGATAGCGATGCAATATGCTATCCGACTAGACCAACTCCGGCGACTCCTCTTTCGCTTTACCCCGGAGTCAGACCGTCATAAGCTCAAACCTGGAACTGATTGTCTCTCACTGGACCGAACCTATGAGATCATCAAAAAATGGTTGGAACTCGGACTCATTGAGAAAAAAATCATCCTGCATGGTGATAAGCTCTGGATCTGGATCTCTCGTCAGGGACTACGCGAGCTTGAGATCTCCTTCAACTACAGCGGTGCACCGGCATCTGACCGACTTCCCCATTTGTTTTTCATTAATCAAGTGCGATTGGGTATTGAAACGAAACGCCCAAACGACCAGTGGAAATCTGAACGTCAGATCAGAAAAGAGGCTCCCCGCATCGTGAAAGGGGAGAAACGCCCACACACTCCTGACGCTATCCTCTATGCACAGAGTGGTAAAATCACCGCCATAGAGGTAGAACTCCGCACAAAAGACGATGACGATCTGGAAGAGAAACTCCGTGAGTTAGCGGTTTCCTACAAATCTATCTGGTACTTTGCCACCAGTGTGACACAGCGAAAAATCGAGAGGATGCTGGAAGGCTTCATGCCGGAAATGCAAAAGCCCTTTGTGATCTACAGCCTCAAGGAGTACGGCAATGACTACGGGATATCGTAGGTCGCAAAACGAAGTGAGCCATGACCCTCTCTGGCTCCTGCTATGCGCACTCTTTGTCATCGCACTGTTCTTGGTCGCACTCCCATCCATCATTATTGGCTTCCTTGCCCAACGCTATCTTGCCAAGCTTCTCCACTGGCGATGGAGCTTCGTGATCTGGTTCGTCTCGCTCATTCCAGGCATGTTCCTCCTCTGGCAACGACAGGACTTGCAATCGGTAGCCGTCCAAACCGTGATGGAGTACCTTCTGGCCGCAAAGCAGCATCAATATGACCTGATACAGTGGCCACTGGGACAACTCTGGGCGAATACGTGGCCACTCTGGATACAAACGTTGCTCATTGGAATCCCCCTCTCTGGTTTCTGGTTTGAGGTTATCAGCCATATGCACACTGACACCGCCTCCCAAGTCCTGCGAGGTGAACGGAACCGCCAACGTCGTATTGCACGTACAGGACAACGGGCAAGGAAACGTACACGCCATGCATCCCGTGTTCCAGACACCGCAGGCAACGCGATGGTGATGGGCGTGCCTATCCGTGACGAAGAACAGGAGTGACCCATGGGAGATCTACAGTGGACCCATCGCAACCACTTCACTTTTCCAAAGAAGGCCCTCCAGCTCCACACAACTATCCTTGGGACATCGGGCAGCGGTAAGACCGAAACGATCTTACGCCTCTGCTATGGAGCAGGCAAAGCCTACGGACTCCAAGTGATCTATCTGGACGCCAAAGGGGACAGCAAACGAGAGGAGGAACAGGCAGAGGACAATGCCGCCCGCTTTGTCGCGACCATGACAACTGCCGGGGCAACAAACGTGAAAGTCTTCCCGTCCTTGTATCTCAATGGATGGCTTGGTGATGTGACCGCACTCAAAAATCGACTCCTTTCTGTCATTGATCTCTCCGAATCGCCCTATTATGGTGATGTTGCGGCCAACGCCGTTGATCTGGCACTCACCGCTCCAACCACACCACGCAGTAGCCATCACTTCCTTGCCAACTTGCGGCTTGACCGACTCAAAGCCATCTACAAAGATGATCCTCACCAATATCAGCGTGTACTCCAACTTGACAAAGACCTCCTGCAACAAGTGGAGATGCGTTATCAAGTCTTCTTCAGAGCTGTGCGAGGGACTCTTGATGGCACGCTCGACTACGGTGATGCCGATGCGGTCTACTTACGTGTCCAGGGTTTTGTCTTGCGTAACGAGGCTCCACGCCTTGGCCGTTTCCTTGTCTCTGATTTCATGCACTATATTGCCGAACGCCGTCGCACTGGGACAGAAACGCTCTTCGTGATTGATGAGTTTGGAGCACTCCGCATGAGGGAAGAGACCAGTATTCTCTTCGAGCAGGTACGCAGCTTTGGGGGTTGTCTCGTGATTGCCGCACAGGGCTACGCGGCCCTTGGTCCACCGGAGCACGCAAGGCGCATCCTTGACTCATGCTCTACGTATGTTCTGCATGCCTGTAGCGATCCGCTCCCCATCATCGAGCGAGCTGGGAAGAGGTTGCGGTTAGACACCTCGTGGTCAGAGGACGAGGAAGGCATCCCGAAAAGACACATGAGACCGAAATGGGATTGGAAGGTCCCAGTAAACGCTGTACTACAACAAGATGTAGGGCAAGCCTTTTGGATCTATCGTGGACGTGCACAGCAAGCACAGACTGCACAGGTCGCACTCACCCAAGATCAAATTCGTGAAGGATGGCGTGAGATCAGGCAACAGGAGGAAATTCAGCGAACATTGATTGAAGTTGAAGCACATCGCAGAGAAACAGAGCGTGCGAAGACACAGCCACAAAACGGAGAGAATAACAAAACGACTGAGAGAAAAACAGTCCGGCCAGTAACATCAAAGAGTACTTCCAAAGGCAAGAAAACGGTGAAAGCGACAGCAGAACAACCTCCGAGAGTGCCAACCATCTCATCAGATTCGCCATCACAGACAGCGGCAACCCCCAACGTGCTGCCAGATCCAATTGACGATGATGAACCTGATCGACTCTAATAACCTTCCCAATCAGGCACGATTAGCCCCTAAATTCGCGGGAATATTGGCCCTTGCAGGAGAAAAGCTATCCCAGCTATTTACAAGGGCTTTTATCAGCTTCTACAAGCCATTAAACGAACTACGCGACAGAAAAGATCTGAGTGAGCTTGGTAGCGTTCACGTGGGTGTGAGCCACTTCCGATTGAAAACGGTCAGGATGAGGGAGAGCACGAAGCCGTAAATGCGTGAGATCAGCAAGCCCACAGCCAAGTTGTGCAGCGAGAGCTGCATCATCAAGGCCATGAGCCTGTTGATATGCGGCAAGCTTCGAGGCAACAAACGCATTGCGGGATTCTGCTTGACGTGCCAGATTGGAAAGTTCAGCCATACTATTCCTCCTGTGTTGGACGGGTAAAAAACATCTCCTATACTATATTCCCGTCAAAATCGCCATTATCGAGCGAAAATGCTACCAGTTTTCAATGCTGTGTTTCAATTGGTCCAAATTCCTGAGAAAAGTGCTGAAATCGGCTGTATTACTGTACAGAACTAATTTGATAGAACCCACATTGTGGGGAAGGGAATAAGCAATGATCGAAGATACTCAACTGCTGAACGACTGGTACCACTATGCATCCCAAGCCGAAGGCTTTATCGGTGCAGTTCTCAAGGCACATCGAACCAAAGCTTTCATGACGCAAGAACAGCAGCGTAACCTGCTAGGCATTCTAGACACCAAGTATGACCAGTTCTGGTTACAGCTTCAGGTCATGCTATTGCCCAGATCAAGCCAGTTTGAGACAGACATTCAGCGGATCGTGGCAGACGTAAGCAGTAAGACAGGGATAGAGGCAGATGTAAACGTGGAGCAACTCATGGATCTGGTACAAACCGGCTTAGAACCATAAACATGAAGAGTGCCAGTGCTACGATATTTGGCACTCTGCTGCTCACGATTGGAAGTCATGACGGGGAGATGTCCTCCAGTAGCGGTTTGATACACCACTACCGACTACTCAAAGATATCAACTAGCTCAGGCAACCAGCCATCAGTAGTGTCTATATGGTGTTCTTTAAGCCACTCAACTATCTCTTCGCCACAGTAGAGTACAGCCCCGTTATACCATACACAGTCCTCTGTCATGTCTACATATAGAAGATGTCCGTTTTTTTCTTGTATTGCACCCATGACCAGACTTAGCGAAATTGCTAACTTTAACGAATATGTTATTGGCGTCATAACATTCTCCTAATCAATGCTAATGCTTACCAGAGGCTCCCAACCGACGCTTGACCGGCACACATTTTGCTTTGTCATAGAGGTTATAGCGATCGTATGAGCCATCAATGACCGCATCAGGCTTTTGACCTTCCGCTAGCTTGAGTCCTGCCCTTTGGAGTTGCGTTCGTGTCATTAAATGATCCGGTATGAAGATCCAAGCACGATACGTTTTTATCCCAGCACAACCAGCTTTCGGCAGGCTACTCCAGATCGCTTCACACCTGATGCAAAGATATTCGGGTCTGCCATAGTCATCCTTGCTTTTCTGGAACTGGTGCCCATGATGATTGATGATTGACTCTACTGGTTTGGGAGTCTGGACCTCCAATAGAGGCAGGCCCGCTGCCGCACGCTCCGCATTCACCCGTTCGCGTTCCTTCAGCCGTTTGCGATACTCCTTTGCATACGCCCGTCGATTCTCTTTACGCTGCTGCTCAAGCCGCTCGAAACGTCGCCTATTTTCTTCCTCAATCTTCCGCCTCCAATCGAGCTGCCGCTGACAATCGCGGCATCGTTGCTCAAGATCAGCCGTCTCAACGACCTGATAGCGGAGAGAGTGAGAAGAGCCAGGACAGTAGTGCCAGTCACCGGTAAGCAGCATCTTCTCCTGATAGAGTGCCTTATGACAGTACTCACACAGATCATCGCTGACATAGCTACTGGCTGGTGACTCCACCACACGACTACAGCCAGGACAGCGATGAAAGAGTCCTCTTTCTAGACTACAGTTCCGACAGTACCAGATCTCATCTACTTCCGCACACTCTCGCGTGTTGCGACCACAACCACTGCACTTTACATCGACTGGTGGATGCCAACCTGGAGCCAGTTCCAGATCCGCCAACTCTGCTAACTTCTTGATGATCATCGCTGTGGCGATGGCATCATGTACAGCGTCGTGGGCCTCGCCTGCGACTTCTATCTGGAGATGAGGAACCGCAACATCATTGAGACTCTGCCAAGTGTAAGTCCCATACCATTCGTGCACCTGTCCATAGTACTCTGCAAAAAGCTCCATAATACAGACATCCTGCATCCATCCCCAGCCAGGTAGCTCAATCTCACAAGCTCGAAGCGAACCATACACCTTACCGGTATCGAAGTTAGCATTGTAGATGGCTACTGTCTTACCAGCAAGCAGATCATGGATGACTGACCAGACCTCGCCAAAGCGTGGAGCACCAACAAGCTGCTCTTGAGAGATGCCATGCTGCCTAAATGCTCCCTCAGAGATTTCGACCGTCGGGTTGACATACCCGCTGCCCAAGACATTCCCATACTGGTCCACAACCGCCCACTGAATGATCTGGTCCTCACTTTCCAAGCCGGTCGTTTCCGTATCGAACGCCACGAAGCCGCCACACCACAGCGAACGCGCACGATATAACACACGCTGCCGATGAGTTGCTAGGACACTCATTTATTCATCCTCCAGGACTGCCTGAAAGCGTGGCAACTTCCTGCACTCTGTACACAATGCCCGGATGACATTCTCCGACGATCCACAATGAATGCACCAACCATGCCGTACACGCTCTGCAAGCTGAAAGCAGAACATTCGGTCCTTTGTGCGTCGATCCTGCTCTGTCAACACCCGAAAGGTAGTCAAGGCATCCTGCAGATCAATGTAGGTTTGCTGCCCACCTTCATACTCAATGCGGTAGGATTCAATATCAGGTTGGTTTGCTCGACGAAGCTGAAAGCACACAATCATGCGTGTGCTCCCGGCCTCATCAACAACCATTTCCATGTAAATTCCCTGCCGTAGAACGATATCACCCTTCACCCTGGTACCTCCATACAGCTAAAATGGATGGTCATCCAAATCTAAATCACCTAAGCCATCATCATACGACTGCTTTACCTCCTCCTCTGACCACACGACTTTAGCTACTTTCTCCGCCTCTCGTTCCACCAAATGGGTAGCTTGATATGCTACGCTCGACTTCTTTCAGCAAGGCAGCCTCTTTACGCTGACGTTCACGACGCACCGCCGCCTCTTCCTCAACTTGTCGCTGATGCTCAAGATAGTGCCGATATTGCTCTGCCTGCTCTGCTTGCCTCACGGCTACCCATTTACGAAAGGCTCGAATGTTCGGATGAACGATATCACAGATCTTGAATGGTCCCAACTCTCCTAATGTGCCTGCAACAGTTGTAAAGCTTACACCCGCCTCTATGCAAAACGTCGTATAATACCGGCGCTCGACTACCTGCATATCAGACTCACATTGCCAGTTATGACACGTAGGGGTGTATTCACGATGCCGCTTTGTAGGTGTTAACATCGGACTTGCCGTCTGGCTGCTGCAATGTGGGCATCGATACCAGACCGCTAACCAGCGACGCGGAACAATCTCTATAGCCATGCTTCTACTCCAAACTCAGATCCAAATCCTCAAGAGTAAGCTCAGACATGCCTTTACTTGCTCTGAGTCGATTAAAAGTGTCCAGAATGGCCTTCGCCGTGGAGTAACGCACCTTATTGCCTCGCTCAGCACTCCGATACGTCGTCCCTGTCAACCGCCCCTCTCTAATGATGTCCTCTTGAGTGGCAGTAATCTCTCCACGCAGTGCCTTTAAGTTTGACATTGACCCTCCCTAGTTGATATCAGTATGGTTATACTTTCATAATGGTATCACCATACCACTATCAGTGTCAAGGCATAAAAAGACCGCCTTTCATTCCCTGGTAGGCGGTCTGATTTTCTCACTTGATGTGTCTGGTCCCCCCATCTGGCACACTCCTGTGTAATGTGTTGAGATGTCGGTTTATCAGAAGGGCTTGGGGTCTGTGTCTCCTCTCTCCTCCTGTACTAGTGCCATTGCTTTATGAGCTTGATAGACGGCATCTTTGGGGTCAAAGTCAAGGCCCGTGCTCTTTTGCATCTCTAAGTACCCCCGTTCACAAATTCGAAGCGCCTACGGCTCTTATTTTTTCGAGCCAGACGCCTTCCCCAGGAATAGAGAGGAATGGGTAATTTGTTCTAGAAAGAGGACAGATTGTAGAAGTAGTGATCGTCTCTCAATAAAAGAGGTCCTCTATGCATTTCCACCAGACCCACCGCTCTCTTGAACTGGAGCCAGGTGCCCTCAATCAACTCAAGCTTCTGATTCAGGCCCACCGAACCCCACAGGCCATAGCCCGTCGTGCACAGCTGATCGAAATGGCGCATACTCATCCAGACTGGAGTACAAAGCGGATAGCCCGCGCATTAAACCGCCACGAAAGCTGGGTGCGGAAGTGGCATCGTCGTTGGAATGAGACTCATTCCCTCAAAGATGCGAGCACGTTCAGGTGCCCCACGTCGATTTTCTTCGGAGGTACGAGCGCAAGTAACCGCACTGGCATGTAGCCTGCCGCGCTCTCATGGCATTCCTCTCTCCCGTTGGAGCCGAGCCGAACTCGCTCGCCAAGCAGCCCATACTCCAACGCTTCCAGTTCTCTCAGCCAGCACCATTGGTCGTTGGCTTGCTGCTGAAAAGATCCATCCTTGGCGTTATCATTCGCGGGCCTCATATTCAGGAACCGGAGAAGTTCTTGCAGCGGGCGCGTCCAGTCTTACGACTCTATGAGCATGCTCTGTCCCTTTTGCAAGAGGGGACTTGGGTCATCTGTGCAGACGAAAAGACATCAATTCAAGCACGAGAGGCAGAACAAGCCCCTCGTCCAGCTATCCAAGATCATCCCGTATACCAGTCGCCTCGCTATTATCGACGTGGAGCCGTAAATCTGATGGCCGCGCTCTCCGTGGCCGACGGGCTGGTGTATGGTCAGTGTCATGCTCGCAAACGCTTCGTAGACTTCCGCTGTTTTTTAGAGACAGTCGTCGTTCCAGAAGCCGAGCGTCGTGGCGTGCGGAAGGTTGCTCTCGTGCTTGATAATGGCACAACCCATGCATCCAAGCAACTCCCTCGATGGGCTAGCGAATTGGCAAAAAGCTCGGATGGGCAGCTGACTGTGCAGCTCTATTGGCTTCCCACTAATGCCTCATGGCTTGACCAAATTGAGATCTGGTTCTCTCTCTTGCAAGGCAAACTCCTGCAGCCAAACCATTTTACCAGTTGTGATGAGCTTGAGCAGGCTATCTTGGAATTTATCGCTCGCTACAATCAGACCGCTAAGCCCCTTCAATGGTCTTATACGGTTGAGCAATTGGAACACAAACTCGCTTCGAATTTATGACCAGGGGTACTAAGAGGATGTCATCTATGCTCGTTGGATACTGTCCGTTATGACTGCTAAGGAAATCTTCTATGACCTTCTTCGTTCTTCTGATGATCTCATCGTCGGAAACCGCTTGCGACATAATGTCTTCTCCTTATTAGGCCCCCATCAGATGGACGCCAATAGTGGTGAATACCGCAGGTAGATCCAAATCATCGGGCGTCGTACTCCCACCAGCATTCCCGCCATCTATATCTGCCTGCCACGAGCCGATCAACGCTTCACGATGAGTACGAGATGCCCCTGCCTTCACAGCAGCTTTCATGCGGGCTAGAAGATCACCCACACGAACCCCGTTGTTCGCGGACTTTACCCCTTTTTGCACATAGAGCTTCTGCCATTCTCCCTTGCGATTGTCCCAAAGCGAAAAGTAGACTTTTGCGTCCGGTCCCTGCGCCTTCTCAATGGCTTTCAACTCACGAATAACATCCGCGAACCTCGTTGTGTTCACCTGATAGCTCCCACGAGGCCCATTAATGTGGGTATCCATCGGAACTTTCGGAGCATGGAAGATCTTTTCATCCTTCCTCGTTCGTGGGGATGGAGCAGGCACTGGCACTGGTCCACCAACAACGGGACCGTGCCCACCGATGACTGTACCCGTAGGACGTTGAACAGATGGTTGGCTAGGCTGAGCACGCTGGCCAGCTCGTCCAGATGGATGCAGAGGTGTCGGTTCCCGGTCGGGAATGATATCGGCGTGACCTCTCGCCGCTTTGTTATCAAATGCAACTCCTGCCAACTCTTGCTGTCTGAATGCATTCGCCTTACGGATGATTTGCCCGTCCTTATACTGATCGAGCGGCTTGACAGCACTCCACTGATCAGCGGCAATGAGGTTTGCAAGATACTGTCTTGCCCCCTCAGCATCACCGGCAAATTGTCCTCGTTTCGCAGGCATTAGCTTAATTTCCCTCCCTTCTTCGCAATCGCGATCAAGCTAAGCATATCGCCATACTTTTCAGGCCACTGGACATCATGCAGTTCATATTTCTTTCGCCACGACCCTGGCTTACCTGTATACTCCCAGATAGGATTGCTATCCTGACCAATATCGTAGGTCGTCCAGATCCCGTCTGTCCTCAGTGCCATGATACTCTCGTATGGAAGGGCTAACGCAGCTCTGGCCAACCTCGTCCGAGCGTTCCCCCAGATCCACGCCGCCCAATGAGGCTGAAGCATCTGCTGCTGTCGATCTGTGAGATCAGACTCCTCGCGATAGTAGATGGTGTTTTCGTCTATGACCTCCCATTCGGCAAACTCTGGTATCTGTTCGCTCCGGTCTAAAGGAATATAGCCGTCGTTTACGACAATGTGGCGGAAGAAAGAGCCGATGGCCTTCAAGACAATCGAGCGTATAGCCTGCCGCAACATGGTCCGTTGCGGTTCCTCTAGGAAGTCACAACTCTCACGGATACGCTTGAGACGTTCTAACCACAGTCGTAGTGGATCGTTCGAGCGCTGCGGCCAGTAGATCCGTTCCAAGATGGTGTGAGACCAACCACGTTCATGTGCCAAACGTAACTCGCTATTCGTGCACCACGACTCAAAAATCCTGCCCGGAACACTCGGAAAACAGGTCTTGATATCGGCGTTGCGTTTTGCTGCCTCCTCATCATAGGAAGGAAGTAAACCGATGTGCTTCCAATCATCGGGGACAGTGGCTATCACACGATAAAAGGCTGGACTCTTGCCCTCGTTGATTAATGCATCTGTTTGATCATGGATGCACTCACCTGTTGGACAATCACGGGAGCACGCCACATACATCCACGTGCCATCTACCTCATAGAGAACAGGAGCCATAAAGGAACACCGATAAAAGGTCTCAATTCTCCCCTGCCCAAAGTTGTGAAAGAGGATATCTTGAATGTCCGAGGGGATTGGCTGATATGCCTGCCCACGAGGTAAAGCCAAACGAAGGAGATTTTGACCAGCAGCGGCTGCCGTCCCCATGAGGGTCGCGTGTTCCCCAAAACTGCCACGCAAGAGACTGCCTAAAAGCTGCCAAGATTTCTTACACTCCTCAATGCTTGACACGCTATCAAAGTACTGTGTAACCGGAAAAATGTCGATAATCTTTTGACCACGGCTAATCGTGGCCGCATGTACCTTTGCCAGATACTTGTCGACTTTGCATCCAATCTGGACGCACTCAGCATACCAGGATCGCCCCGGCACGCGACCATCCTCATCTGGCAGGATATAGAGCATACGGGCACGGGTGTTTCGTAGAACCTCCACCACACCTGCATGCACACCCACCTTAACAGGTTTCTCATCTCGCTCGTCAAGGATCTCCCCCGAAACGGGATCATACCAAGCCACTGTCCGAGCCTGGAAGGGGATTGCTCCCCTTGTCAACGTCGTCTTCTCTGTCATTCGTCACCTTCGCCGATTGCGCGTCCTTTCTCTAGATATTCAACATACTGTTGATGTGTATAGTAGCGTCGGTTTGTCGGGCTTCTGTAAGCTTTCAGAATGCCCAGTCGATCCCATCGCTGTAGGGTCAATACTGACCTACCGATGAGTTTGCAAATTGTTTGTTATTCCGTCTTATCCTCTTCAAAATACGCTGTCAATTGTTGATGGGTATAGAACCTTCGATGAGTGGGGGTTCTATATGCACAGAGAATGCCCTGTCGGTCCCATCGCTGAAGCGTTAGTACTGAGTACCCAATAAAGCGTGCGAACTGCTGAGGACTATAAACGGCATCTCCTTCGATAATTGGGGCAAGAGATCGAGGGTTGTTATTACAATCCTCTGTTCTATTGACCAAAGGATTGTCTCCGCCATCCCCCTCTTTTCGAGAATGAAGATAACTTGCTATCCTCTCAATGGTTTCTTTGCCGAATAGGTTTACGAGACCATCGCCTGTACTTAACCCCTTCTTCCCATTGCATCCCGTACAAGCAGGAACGCAATTTTTGACATGGGTTCCTGCAATTTCAACAGGCACAAAGTGTTCCATTACAGCAAAAGGCTTTGTTAGGCAATAAGCGCACATTCCCCCGAAGTCTGTAATGGTTCGCTGCCATTCTGCCAATGTTAGGGTGGCAGATGTTCCCACCACAACAGCTCTTTCAATATGCGTTTTAACCCTCTGGTCTTCAGTAATGTACATGTTATGCCTCTTTGTCACCAATATTTGTATGATGCTTATTGAATATCTCTATCATCTGCGCAAGCGTTGGACCACCCTTGATCAGATGCTTATTGAAGCTCTCCTGCCACTCGATATTGAGTCTCTTGGCGGCTCTATTCGCAGATTGCCTTGCCCATGTACCCGTGAAAGTACGCGGAGGAACGAGCATGGTATACATGCCGAGTCCGCTACTTACAGAAGCTTCAACAATACACCAGACCTCTTTATCGTTAGGTCCACTCCAATCAGTAGTTAGTGGACGCGCCCGATATGGGCCGACATATTTTTGTCTTGCAGGCACCTTAACCTCCTTTGATGACTACATTTCAGTATGCATCATTGTAGCATGACTACTATATGGTAGTCAATAGAAGCGAGGACCTACTCAATATCTCCGTCGATCATGCCCATAACCACTTCCAATTAGGAAGCATGCTCAAAAAGAGATGCGTCGAGATAAAGGGCAGAGACAACCTGCTGCATAGGACTGGGCAAAGTGACAGGGAACCCAGTGCGAAGATTTGAACTGGATCTAGAGACTACAACATCTGCTATCTAGAACGTATGGAAATGTATGGATTCCATTTACCATAGTCTTAGTTGCTGCACAATGAGAAAGTGAGGCGTAACCGGTATGCCTACTTCACCGTTCTCGTCGTACAGCACACCGCACTCCACCATTGGAGTGTGTGGCCCTAGCCGGGCAAGGTACCTTGGTAACTCACTTAATGCAAGTGGAGTCATGTACCGCGCAAGAATGTTTATAGATGAGTTTTCATCTCGATCCATCTTCATTCCGCATTTTGGGCAACAATACGTTCTCTTGTGTAGTGGCATCGGCTGTAAATTGCCACACCCACTACACATTTTGGAAGTATTGCGTTCATCTAGAACTATCAGATCTTTCCCATTCTTCTGGCATTTGTAGATGAGCATTTGCAGAAATCCGTACAGTCCCCAATCGTTATACACTGAGCGATTAAGATACTTGTTCCGTTCCTGATGCTGCTTCATCACCATTTGCTTTTGCGAAAGATCCCCAACCACAACGGTTCTCTCAACCAGTTTGTGGCTTATCAAGTTTGACGCTTTATGCAAACTGTCCTTCTGCTTATTCTGTTTCTTCTCTGATACCCGCTTGTACGTCTTGCTCAAACGAATGTACCTACGCGATTTCTTCTTGCACTTGTCCCGTCTGGACCGGATCTTATCAAGCTGTTTGTTGTACCACTGCTTCCCTTTATGAAACCCGTTGATATGGTAGACTCTTCCCTGTTCATTCACGCCTGTTGCTAGGGTCTTGATGCCAAGGTCAATAGCAATGACTTCAGGTGTTCCCTCTGTCTCGTCCTCGACAATACACCCCTCTTCAACTTCTGTTGGAAACGAGGCGTAGTAGTTGCCTCGTGCATCTCGTGAGATGGCTACCTCTTTAAAGTCTTTCGGCGCTTCTTCGGTAAGACGTGCTACAATCGTGGGATAGCGTTTGTTCTTGCCCTTCCCTGCTGTTGGAAGTATCAGCTTGTTCCCTTCGATCTGGATGTACATTGTCGGATAACACAGCGTGAAGAAGTTATGTCGTGGACGTACCCTTGGAAACCCCGGTGTCTCTCCATTCTTCACTCGACGAAAGAATGCTTTCATTGCACCGTCTATCCGAAAGAACACTTCTTGCAAGAGTTTGCCGTACACATGGCAGAGTTCTGGATCATACTGCTTGCTCTCTTGCAAGCTAGCCTTGGCAACTTTCCATCCAGGCCAACGTTCACCATCACGAAGCTGCATAATCCACCAATTGTACAGTCCTCTACACTTGCCCTGCATGAACTCAAGCGTCTTTGCATCCCGCTCACTCACTTCAATTTTGATCTTGGTCGCTAGTAACATCTGTGATAACCTCCTTTCTGTATCGCACTCTCTTCTTAACTATTCTTTCTCTTACTCTATAAAGCGGTTATCCTCATACTTCCACAATTTCTATATCATACAACGCTTTTATCAGCTTCTTCTTGAGACAGTACACTGCGGTTTTTGTTGCAGGGCTTTTCACATCCTCCACAACGACTTCACCTGTTGCTACCACCTCGTAGCGAAAGTCTGCCGTTTGACTACATTTTCTAGGACCATACACCCTTCCAAACTGAGATCACCACAGCTTTAGTTGCATCACCGTGCCCTTTTCCAACAAGATTGCGTTACTCTGCACTTCGCCAGAAGACGAAAACTCCAGTGAAAACGAAAACTTGGAACCAAAGCCAAGCGCCTTTGGACTCGCTCCGAAGAGATTACAGATCTGGTGCACCTCTCTCTCGCTTGGCTCTTCCCATTCAATCTCGATACTCATGTATCGCACGGCACTCATGCCAAGCTTCTCCGCAATCTCATATGCCCGCCACTTGCACGCCTTGCGTGCCTCTCTCAGACGGATATTTATGTGTTTATTCATGTATTCTCCATTTTTAGGACCATCTTAGATATGGTTCGACTTGTGTCGGTTGCCTCTGGGCGATAGTTCAGATTGCCCAGTTCAGGGATGTGAACGTACCGTTTCGGGAACTGCTTTTCAAGGGCTGACTTATTGAATTCCGGCTTGTATTGAGATCTGGGGGACAGACGAATATCTACCAGATAGGCGGCAGCGTCTGCCATGAG
>Ga0209056_10004896_pt1 | contig 14060 bp, 14 predicted proteins | sample GraSoiAngelo_114_FD_185876 | JGI IMG/M metagenome (GOLD analysis project Ga0209056, IMG submission 185876) | Grasslands soil microbial communities from the Angelo Coastal Reserve, California, USA - 14_0903_13_40cm (SPAdes) (version 2) | ecosystem: Environmental > Terrestrial > Soil > Grasslands... | reverse complement strand
TACTATCGAGTCTCAATTAAGGCAAACAGCGCTAAGTTGTTGACTTCTTGTTCGCCAAGTACTCTTAATCAGTAGGTTGAAGGTTCGATTCCTTCCGCGCTCACCAACTTTTCAAATACTTACTGAGACCCACAATCCGTTCCACAATCCGTTTGGGAAATTGGCAGCGCCAAGCGGACGATCTTGCTGTGTGCTAGAAGCATGTCTTCGGTCACTGCGTCGCCATAGATATTCATCGTGGTGCGAATATCGGCGTGACGCATGAGCCTCTGCTGCACACCAATCGGAGTGCCAACGGCGTCCAGCCATGTTCTGTGGGTGTACCGCAGACTGTGCGTACCCAGCCTGCCGATACCCGCCTTGCTTGCTGCCTTTTGATACATGCGCCAAACCTGATGATATGACCAAGGCAGCCTGCCAACCTGTATCGGTGAGGCAAACATCCAATCCTCCGGTGCAGAGAACTGCGTTGCTTGCTTCCATCTCTTCAGTACTTCGAGCAACTCACGATCTATCGCCATTTGCTTCCGTGACTCCGTGGTCTTCACTTCATCCACGCGCTGAGAGACGATTCCGCGTTCCACTCGAAGCGTGCTGTTGAGCCAGTCCACATCGCACCACTTCAGTCCAAGGCACTCGCTGATCCGCAAACCGAGGCAGCAGCACAGCAGCGCAACTGTTTCAAAAGGTTCCAGAAGACAACTACAAAATCTTTGGAACTCATCCACTGTTAAGCTGCGTGGCTGCCGCATGCGTCTGGTTGCGCCTTTTACCTTGACGATCTCCATCGGATTGCGCTGCATTGGTAAATCGCCACTCCACATCGCGAAGTCCCAAAGAATACTGAGCAGACCACGGATGTGGGCCTTGCTTTTAGGTGCCAGCGGCAGAGATTCGAGCCATAGTTCCACAGGCCGTGCCTGCACATCTGAGAGAGCAGAATTCCCCCATTTCGGGATGATGTGATTCCTCAGCCAGACCTCATATGTTCGGCGGGTGTCACTCCGGCTTGGCATCTTCTCTGCCCGGTACTTTTCAACCAAGGCTCGTACGCTTGGTGTATTGCTGCTGATCGTGCCTGTGGTGCTCTCTAGCATTTGCCTGAGCGCCTTTGCTGCACGCCAGGCAGACGTTTTGGTAGGGAACTGGTGTACGGTACCGATTGCCTTTGATCGCCGTTTGCCGTTCTCCCACCACAAAAAATTCCACGTCTTGATTCGCTTGTCGAAAACTATGCTCCCAAACTGCTGCCGTACTCGGTTTTTCATTGTGCCCCTTTCGAGCAGGGCACGGATGGCCCGACCAGCATAGCATCCAGATCAGAAGCACGGAACCGCCAAACGTGCCGCTTGGTGCCGGAGAGCGCGTACGCTTTAACTTTCCCCTGTCTTGCCCAGAGCAAAAGCGTACGAACTTTGACCCGAAGGTATGCGGCGGCTTCCGAGGCCGTAAGCCATTCCGTCGTTGAGAAGGCCATTGCACCTGCACCCTGTACCGGCTGTGAAGCGGAGGGTTTCTCAGAAGGAACTGGTCTCGTCAGGATTGCGTGCATCATTTTCTGGCCTGGTCATCCCTTTCCTTCGCCTCATTCCGCTTGCGCTCGATCTGCTCACCGACGTAAGCCAGCAACAGGAAAGCTGCCAACACACTTAACCCGCCCAAGAGGGTGATCCTCATTTCTCGTCCCTTCCCCAAGTGGCCACTCCGTCGCACCCTTTCTCCGGGCAGCGATAGCCGACAAAGCTGCCGTCCATCCAACTGGTCTTGATCCGGTCGGGTGTGATCCAGAATTCTTCGCCGCACTTGGGGCACTTCCTTTGATATCGCCGCTGAAGTTCTTCCAGCCGCTTCCAGATGTCCCTTTGCTCCGCGCTGCAGACGAGCCGCTCAAGTCTGCTGATTCCCGTCTCGTTACGTACGAACAACTGCATGCCGCATGGATCGCAGACCAAATAGGGCTTATCCTTCTTGGTTTCGCGTATCTCCAGCCCTTGACCACATACTGGACAAGGAAATAGACCGCGCGTGGCCGATTCTAGATTGAGTGGCATGGACCGTTTACCTCCGATTGTTAACAGAATCTTGCAATAGCAATGTTCTATCTCTTCCTTCCGCGACCGTCAAATGATAGTGCGAGAAATCTTGCAATTGTTAACAGCTTGGACTATCTTAGATAGGAGTCATCATGGACAACAAATTCGGCAATTACATGCGGAAATTGCGTAAGGAAAAGGGACTCACGCTCAAGCAGGTGGAAAAAGTGGCGGAAGTCTCCAATGCCTACCTCTCCCAGATCGAACGCGGCGTGCGAAATCCACCGCACCCGGATATCCTGAAGCGCTTGGCGAAAGCCTACGAAGTAACCCACCGCGAACTGCTTATTGCTGCTGGTTATTTAGAAGACCCAGAAGAACAAGTGAAGCGGGAGAAGATCGAGAGAGCGTTTCAGCACGTTACGACCGATCCCCATTTCAAACATGGCACCCGGCTGAGAGATGGTCACCTGAGCTTGGAAGCAAAACGCTTCATCGTGGAGATGTATGAGAAGATGGCGAACAGGAAGCTGCTTGCATGAATGACGAGTGCTTGCAAGTTCCGCTGAATGAGATTCAGCAAGATACAATTGCTGATTTTGCCAGACGGTCATCTCGAAACACGCGGAACAATGGCCGATCAACGAAGACACCTTGGCACAGGAATTTCTTGGTTTTTTCGGCCTCCACTTAGTTCCGACATTTGAAGGAATAGCCCAGCTTTGCCAAAACCACTTGCGAATCACGGTCTCGTTTGCGTCCTTGCCAACGGGAATGAGGGGCTACAACGGCTCATACCGAGACAAACGGGAAATCCTCATCTCTCTAAACCAGGATTTTGCTGGCGCAACACTGCACACGCTGCTTCACGAATTGCGGGAAATCCTTGAAAGTGGATTTGAGAAACTCGCACGTCCCATCGCCAACCGCAACGATTCAGATTTAGAACAGCGTGCCGAGTCTTTTGCGATATTCGTTCAGATTCGTGCTGCATGCGACACGCTTCCCGTGTTGCTAGAAAACGTGTCCGAAATCGAGAAGAAATGGTTGCGAATTGGTGCTTATGGTTTTCTCTTCGCTGGCACGCTCGCCTACCTTTTCGCGTGCGTTTTACTTCCCCGCATAGAAGACAGTGTCGCTGCTCAACGGCTCACCCAACGAGCACCGTAGATAGCATTCGAGGAAAGTGTGCCGGTCTTTACAGCCGTGCTTATAAATGGGGTCGGTTCGCTGGTACTTCGCGTCTTTTGATCCCAAGTCCCCCAAGAATGCCGAGAAGCGCCAGAAAAACTTTTCTGGCGGATTCGCTACCCGCGACATTTGTGAAACGAGATCGTGTGAAGACAAAACGCGAACACTACATTCTTAAATATGAGTTTTGGATTGGATTGAATGCTCATGCGGTCACAAGGCCCGATCCCGCAATCAGGCTTGCCCGAATGCGGAGCAGCAATCGGAGTTCGGCTCTAAAGCCGCCCCTTTGCTCTTCCCGTAACGTACGTACGTAACGTTAGAGCTTTCGCGTTGCCGCCTAATTTCCGTTTTTCGGAACAACAGTCCTTTTTTCAGCCATGATTTCCACAAGTCGAGGTAAGAGTGCTAACTACATTCGCCGAACCCATTCCTGACCTACTCTGCTTTGAATAAGTAGAATTGCCAGGCTTAAATTAGATTCAATCCCATTCTGGTTGATTTTTTTCTGTTTTCAGAACAGAAATCCTTTTCTTGAGAAATTCCACATGCGCTAACGATAGTGTGCTCCGCATTTTGTGACAGGTTACTTCGCAAATTAAAAGTGGGGAAATCTCAAAGCGGAAATTAATTTGTTACAGGTCAAGGCGCAGTCCACAGGGTACCCTCAAAGAGGGAATCTCGATTTTTACTGTTCGCTCACGATCAAAAGGCGCACCTCGATTACATGCAACGCGGCGGAAAAGGGACGATAAGAGGGGGCCGTCCACCAAATGATCTCCATAAAAGGAATTTTCCAATGTCACCGACCGAAACGATCCGAACGTTCTCGGCCCCATGGCCGGTCGCAACTCTGAGTCGATTCCGCTGGAGAAGCTCGAAGCTCAGCTGGAAGAGGAGTTGGCAAGAGGTGGCGACAACTTCGAGGCATTTGGGCTGAAGCTCCCTGGCGGTCAGGTGACGAGTTTCGGAATCGTGGTCTTGCTGAGCGCTCAGCTCTACTTGCTGCTTTACCTGAGACAGCTTGGAGGCAACCTTACAAGCGCTGACGACGGTTGGAATGTCCCTTGGATGGCTTTGGAGGGTTCCTGGCTGGGGCAGTCCATGTATGCAATCAGCCTGGTTGTTGCTCCGCTCGCAGTTTACCTGTTGCGGTATGGAGCGCTACCTCCTGCGTTTGGCTCGCGTCCGAGTTGGCTGGATTGGATCGGCTTTCTTCTTCCCACATTGCTGAGCGGGGTGTTGGCAGTGGCGTGCTGGATCTATCGCCCCCTGAGAGGGGAAGCACAGCCGGAACGTGCCCGTTGGCAGATGTTCAAGTAGAAGACTATGTCATGTTTTTACAGCAGTTTTTCCCATTCGATACGCAGCTTGCCAAATTGAGCCCATTCTTCTTGCTCTTTGTCCCTCAAAATGGCCGTGACAGTGTGTGATTGATTTCTGCGCGCAGCTGTTTGGTCCTGATTTGCCTTGACGAAGCAGCCCTTGGCCCGTTGGCTCTTGGCTTTTAGCTAAACCGTAAATCAACCGCAAGCCCTGATCTAGTGCGGATGAAGGCGAGTGGCCGCTGGATCATGATCGTCGCTGATCCATTGGAAATAGGTGGAGAATGCCGCGTCCAACCCAGCAACACCATAGCTCGGTGAGTCAGGAATGTCGGCTCGTCTCGATCAATTACTAGCATGTATCGTCGGCGATCCGGAAGTAATCCAGATGGAGCCTCAGAGCCGATTGGTAATGGGAAGTCGGCTAGCGGGCATCATTGCGATATTCTGATCACAATAGGAGACCGCAACTGGCGCGGCCTCTTTTTCTTTTACGGCCTTCTTTGAATGAATTGTAGCCCGAAGGAGATTCACTGGATCATGGTGTTCTAGTCGTCCTGCCGTTCCAGTAAAGGCGGCCAGCGGAACGGTCAGAGCAAAGAATGAGGATACTCCGATCGGGTTTCACCAGTTTCGATACGTGCCGCGTCGCCAAGACTGTCCAACGTAATGCCGGGCTCACTCGTCCCGGGGCTCACTTCGTTTGTAACCCGTTGAGTGTCGCGATTGATTGCTTGGCATTTCTCTTGATAACAGGGTTCCGTTCCTGGTCCCGCAATTGATTGAGGTAGCTAATTGCCGCAGCAACCGAGATGTGGAGACGTTCGGGAGGTCCTTCCGATGATCTCTCAATTTTCCATGTGGGCGAAAATGACCTCCCGTCTCCCCTGGAAGTACGGACGAGAGAATACTCCACACGCACCTTGATTGGTCCCCGGGGCAGACCTGGTATCACCTGTAAATAGCGGGCAAAAGATGAATTCAACTGTCCCAAGTAGATGTACTCGACATACAGTTCAGCGCGATCATTCTTCACTATTGGCTTGCTCACCACGAAATCTTTAACTACAATCAATTTCCGCCGGTTTGGTGGACCTGAGTGAAGCAGGACTCCAGCCATTTCGTTCCAACCTTCAGGACTCAAGCCTTTGCCAGCGACTTCCATGTCGCAGAACCGCTGCAGGGCTGCTTGCGCAGATTCTAGGGGGGCTGATGAAGATATTTGTGCCGAACTCACACTTGAGGTAAAGAAAAGAAGCGAGACGGCCAGTATCCCATTCATAGACCCTGTTTCTGTGGGCCGAATCAGCTGCTTTCAACTCCTGACAAGGCCTGTTCGTATTCCCTTTTGCTTACCTTCCGAGGCTCCCCGTTAACTCGCCAGAGCTGTTGAGGAGGCTGTCCGGTTCGGTGCAGCTCGACTATCGCACTGTCGGTTGCGGATTTGTAAACGTTTCCTTGCTTTACCACGAGATTAAGGTCCTTGCCTATTTCAACTGAAAACTGAGAATCCCCAGCGACAGCACCAATTCCCCGTTTCCACCATCCATTTATCTGAGTATCGATGTCCGAAACAAGATGATTGATGCCGTCCAATTCTTTTTTTTCTTGCTCCGTTGCATTCTCGAAATAATCTCCGGCCCACTTGCAGAGAGTTCCCTGACAATTTGCATAAATTGTGCCCCTATCGGCGTAAATAGATCAGGGATGCTCCCGGTGCTCCCCACCGCTTTTCCTACATGACGTTCAATGCCTGACTGTGTCACTCGGATTACTGTGAGGAAAACACGTTCATCCTTCGGGATAGGAGGGACGTTGACCCACTCCTTGAAAGCAATCCAGGGATACTCCAAGTAGCTAAATTTAAAAGTTCGGCGGGCCACACTCATGAACAAATAGCCTTCATCAGCATTCCACAACAACTGGCCGCCGCTATCATCGCGTACATAATAGAGCTTGAAAGAGGAAGCCGATAACAGGAGCACAGTGGTAATCCCTATCGCAATCAGTGCCTTGATCATTTTACGTGTGGGCATCAGTGCACTGTCGACTGAGAATGCAAATTTCGGAAGGACAGCAGCGCTCTCACGAAGTAAAACAGTAAAATGATTCCCCACAGCAAGGTTGAAATGGGTAGTATCGCAGGCCACCCAGAATATCGGATGCTCGGAAGGTCCGTCAGAAGCAAATCCAATCCAATATACACGAATGCCAGGGAAAGGATTATCCCTAGCGAGTTACCAATAAACGTTATGCTCCTGTAGTCTCTCGGTTTTGATCTGATGTCCAGACGCCAGCCAATCCACCACCAAAAGAAAAACAGAGCGACATAAAAACTTACGCTTACGTGATAAAACCACTCACCGCCGAGCCACCTACCAGCCCAAACTATTCTCCATACTCTCATGTTGCCGACTAAATTGGTGAAAAGGAATGCGGGGGCGTTTATGCAATTGCTGATTAGCTGTGCCGGAGGGGTGAACAGGGGATCATCGTGAAACTGAGGTGGTTGAAAGATCAATTTGGCCTCGTGCAAGCCTAAAGCAGACTGAGCGACGGCGGCAACAAGGTTGGACAGCGAGAGAATTAGCCTCCACTTGAACGTCCTCAACATTGGCGCACCTCACTGACACGGCGCTACGTTGGTTGGCGGCGGTGTGAAAAGGAACTGTTCAACGTAATCTGTGATATTCAAGCTGTTGAACTGAACGCTGCAGCCCAGCGCTCCCTGAAGCTGGAAATCGTCCATACCTGTGAATCCGTGTAGCCCTTCGTGGAATGTCATTGCCATATTGAAAGTGTTAGCTCCGAAATTGGAAGTATCAAAATTAGACGGGTTGAAAAAAACAGTCAACGCTCGCGTCGCCACAGCAGCTTCTTCCTGAGGTGCCTTGCTTGGAATGGTCTCTGCGTCGAGACTCGGATCACTCAGAAAATCGTCCTTTACTTGTCCATTTCTTTGCAGTGGTGACACACCAACAACAGACAGCGGAGCCGTCGATTTTGTTCCATCGTAGGGCGAGAACCCTCTTCGCATGTAAGCGACAAATGCCCCTTCTCTGTACACACTTCCGTTGGGCCCGCTCAGCTTATTGAAAACGTACGTCTGAAGTTGTGTGGCGTTTGAAGTGAGGATTGCAGGTGCCGAGTTAATGGGGTTCTCGATAGCGAGAGCTTTGTAAGCATTCCAGATTACCTGCCTCGGACCTGGACACGGAGGTGGACTAGGATTATCTGTAGCGTAGCAGCTCTTAAGTGGCGGGTATTCGGTCGGCTGTACTGCCGTGGAATTTCCGGACTGATTGCCGCCTTGCAGTGCCCAAAAGCTTGCTGCCAATTCAACAGGAGAAAACACAACCGAAGCCAGTGAGCCAAGCTGGTACGCGTACCCCATCCATGACTGTACGGGTAAGTTCGTAAGGCCGCTAAGCGAGAGATTGGTACCAAACGCGACTGTGGAGCCATCCGATGCTTGTGCGATCACGCCGCCATCTTGCGTCGCAATCTTGGGTTGGTAGTTGCCCGTCGCCACGGTGGTTAAATTACCCGATTGGTCGAAAGATATCAGCGCCTGCTGTACCACCTGCTGTGTCAACATCCGAATGTGTCAGCGTACCGTAAACCGTCCCATCTTCCTTTTGCAGAACTGGCCTGATTTCCCACCACGGATCTGATTGCGGTTGCTTGTCAGGTATATTCACAATTACATCCCGGTCTATGCCACTCGCTGAGATTGCGGTGAGGCGATTGTTGTAGGTGCCGTTGCCTATTCCATCGCCGTTACGGTCCAGCGGTTCCTCGCGCCACGAAAATATGACGCCTGCACTACCGTTTGCAATCTGCGTACCAAAATTATAAGAGTGAGGCTGGTTCGGTGTTCCCGCATTTATTAGAGGATCTGCGCCTTGAGAGCCCCAAAAATCGTCCCAACAGGATGCCAGTCCCCACAGTCGCCAGTCGCGGATGACGATCTTGCTAGAGTCTCCACTTGGTCCGACGCGGAGCATGCGGAAGTGGTCGTTTATTTCGTCGTAGTCATCGCAGTAGTAGGGACCTTTCGTCTCCTGATCCACCTCGAATAAATATGGCACATAGGCATATCCATCTCCGGCGGTGATCATTTGTCCTATGATCGGAAAATTGTCACTTGAGCTCGGTGTGCAATAGAAACCACTACCTTGGCAGGTACTCGAATCTGTTGAATGATCGAGTTGAACGTTAAACTTCGCCGTGCCAGTGGCCGGGTCGATCCCAATTACTTGGTCGCCGTCAATCACGAAAACTGTTCCGTCCGTATGTAGGGCAACAGGAATGTAACCATCACCAGAGCAGTCGGTTTGACCAAGCGGTTGGAAGAAGCCTCCGGGTGGCCCACAAGGATTGGCAAGAGTGTAGGCCCAACTTATCTGGCCGGTCATGCCGTCCAATCTTTGTACTGTTTGCGAATTATCTGCTATCACCAAACCGCCCTGAAAATCGGGTATCTTCTGACTTTGTGTGCCGACATTCGCTGTCCACGAGGCGATTCCATCACTAGTCACGGCCTGAACGTTACCAGATGACTGCACGGCGAAAACATCGGCAATGCCCGTTGCGCTTGGAACTGCTGGCAAGATTTGAGCCACACCCGAGCCATCGCCGGGCACCGACCACAGAATTGTGCCATTGGGCAGTGTTGGATTAGGACCCGGCACGGCATAGACAATTACATCCGCAACACCGCCCCCGGCGCTAATGGTCACGTGTCCGGGCGAAAGAGCCGTCACTATCTGCGGATCGTCACTTGAGAGACTAACAATGGTTGAATCACTTGTGGCCCACGTCAACCCAGAGACGACACCGCCGGCGCCGTTGAGAGCCTCAATAGTGTGTTTGGCCCACGAGCATGTTCATCATGCTCGGAGAGAGGGTGATCGATGGAGGAGGACTACTCACGGTAAACGGCAGCGCATTGCTCCAGGTCCGATTCTGCAGAATCTTGACCGTTCCGCTCTGAGCGCTAGAGGCAATTGCAGCGACGATCTGGGTGTCACCCCAGCTTGAGATGATGCCGTAAGTGCTCCCCAGCCAAACATTACCGTTGCCCTGCGTGGCACCAAATCCCGAGCCCGAGATTGTGACGGTAGTTCCGGCGATGCCTGAACTCGGGCTGGCTCCAGATACTACCGGTGCTATCACGGTAAACGGAACCGCATTACTGCTCACGCCTGCTTGAACGATCTGAGCATTGCCGCTCTTAGCACCCGACGCGATGTTCGCAACCACCTGGGTATCGCTCCAGCTCGTTACGACGCCGTAAGTGCTGCCCAAGAGTAGACTCCCGCTGCCCTGCACGGAACCAAAGCCCGAGCCGCTCACGGTCACCTGTGTTCCAGTGATCCCCGAATTGGGAGACACACTGGTAATCGTAGGAACAGACAAAACTGTGAAAGCGTAGCCATCGGTATCAGTTCCCCCGACATTCACAATGACCTGGCCGGTCGTCGCCGTAGACGGAACCGACACCACGATTCCATTCGGACCCCAGGATGCCACTGAAGCTGGCGTTCCGTTGAAGGTGACCGAACTGCCGCTAGGCTCAGTTGTGCGAAAATCATGACCAACGATTGTGACCGAGGCACCGGGGGCGGCTGAGGCAGGCACCACGTTCGTAATCGCTGGGAGCACTGTGAAGGGCACACCATTGCTGGGAACTCCTGAAACTGTAACGTACACACTCCCGGAGCTCGCACCTGCTGGTACCGGCACTTGGATCGCAGTATCGCTCCAACTTGTAGGGCTAGCCGTTACCCCATTGAAGCTCACAGTGCTGGTCTGCTGAGTTGCACCGAAACCAATACCACTGATCGTGACGGATTGGCCCGTATTCCCAATGTTGGGAGACAGGCTGCTAATGTTTGAAGCATTTGTCACCGTGAAGTTTGCGCCATTGCTGGATGCCCCGTTCGCAAACACGGTCACCGTCATTGTGCCGGTTGTTACTCCTTGGGGGACGAAGGCGCTGATCTGAGTATCACTCCAGTTGAGAATCGCTGCGTAATACGACCCGTTGAAGATCACTGTGTCAAACGAGTTAGGATCTGAGCCCCGGTTGGCTCCAAAGTTGCTGCCAGTAATTGTGATCGGCGTGCCTGGTCCTCCGGTCGTGGGTGTCATACTGCTGATGTTAGGGCTGGACAGCACAGTGAACGGGGATCCATTGCTGGAGGTCCCGTTCACGGTTACTACGACGTTTCCCGTTCCAATACTGGTCGGGATAGGCACCACTATAGAACTCGCGCTCCAACTATTGGGTGCTAGCGCTGCTCCATTGAACGTGACGGTACTCGTCCCCTGAGTCGATCCGAAATTCGCTCCAGTGATGGCTATCGTCCCAGCAGCGGCTGCGGATGGCGACAAACTTGAGATCCTGGGGTCGTTGGAACTGGCTAACGTTCGGAAAGCTGCTAATTGCATGATCCATTGCCCGGCGGCGGAGAGAGTCGCTGTCGCACTGTAATTGCCGAAGGCGATTACCAACTGATCTTCCAAGACGTTAACATCAGGGGTCGTAATCACAGCGGGCGTGTACCCGTTGCCTCCGGTGATGGAAGTCCCCGGCTGGACGAGAGCCGTACCTATCAGCAGATCGTTCGCGGTGGCTGGGCTTACCGAGCCGCTGTCCGCCCTCGTGCTGTTCCCTTGATTGCTCGCCGCCACGTCAAGAGGACTTGATGTGTCAACGCCGCTGTATTCCGCGACGCTAACGTCGGCCGCAGTCACCGCTGAGAAGTTGACGGTTACAGTGTTTGCGCCCGCTGCAGACGAGTTGATGTTCGCAGCATAGTAGATCTCCTGGGCACCCAAACCAGAAACCGAAGTCGCACTGGCTTGCGCGTAATTGTTGCCCGCTGAATCAGTGACTGATTGCACTTGTGAAGGCGAGCTGTACCCATAATTGATTTCGACGATATTTAGATTACCTTGCGTCTGCGCTGCCGAATAGGGAACAGTCACAGTGGTCTGAGGCGTCTGAAAACTTGCACTATTCCCTTGAACGAAACTAGTGTCCGGTGCGGGAATTATTAGATTCAATCCATTGCTGTCCACTCCGACAGCATTGACGACAACGTTTCCCGTGGACGCGCCACTTGGCACCGTTGCGACTATCGAAGTGTCACTCCAACTTATTGCTGTCCCTGGCGTGCCGTTGAACCTGACTGTGCTAGTACCTTGAGTCGAACCGAAACCACTTCCGGTAATCTTGACCGTGAATCCGATGCTTGCGGTCGTCGCGGACAGACTGGTAATAGTAGGCCCGATTGCTACCGTGAACGAGACTCCGCTGCTGGCTTGCCCACTCACCGTCACCACCACATTGCCCGTGCTCGCCCCGCTCGGCACCGTTGCCACGATGGACGTGGCACTCCAGCTCGTCGCCGTGGCGCTGGTCCCGTTGAACGTCACTGTGCTTGTGCCCTGCGTCGAGCCGAAGTTCGTCCCCGTGATCGTCACCGACGTGCCCACCGCCCCGGAAGTCGGCGACAGCCCGCTGATGTTTGGCCTAGGCAACACTGCGAAGCTCACGCCGTTACTGTTCACCCCACTAGCGTGGACCACGACGGCACCTGTCGTCGCCCCAGACGGGACTGAAGCGACAATCGATGTCGAACTCCAACTCGTGACCGTAGCCAATGTTCCATTGAAGGTGACTGTGCTCGAACCTTGCGTGCTACCGAAGTTTGCTCCCGAAATAGTTAAAGACGCTCCCACCGGGCCGGAGCTTGGCGACAGGCTGGTAATGCTGGGAGCAGGAACGACCGTGAACGAGACGCCATTACTGTTGACGCCGCTTGCGTGTACGACTACGTTTCCGGTTGTGGCACCAGAGGGCACCGGAGTAACAATCGAACTGGCGCTCCAAGTCGTGGGTGTCGCCGATGTCCCGTTGAAGCTAACCGTGCTCGCGCCCTGCGTTGAGCCGAAATTACTTCCACCGATAGTCACCGAAGCGCCCACCGCGCCAGTCGTGGGCGACACACTGCTGATACTTAGGCGCAGGTACTACTGTGAACGAAACTCCGTTACTCGCGACATTGTTCACCGTAACGACAACGTTCCCTGTGGCCGCTCCACTAGGAACTGGAGCGACAATGGAAGCTGCGCTCCAACTGGTCGGGGTTGCCGTGGTTCCATTGAACTTGATTGTGCTCGTGCCTTGTGTAGACCCGAAACCGCTGCCACTTATGGTGATCGATGCGCCCACTGCTCCTGAGTTCGGCGCGAGGCTGCTGATATTAGGCGTTACGGTGAACTGAACTCCATTGCTTGCGGAGCTGCCAACTGTCACGACAACATTGCCAGTAGTAGCCGCGCCTGGTACAGGCGCGACAATCTTACTCGAACTCCAGCTCGTAGGGGTTGACGTGACCCCATTGAACTTGACCGTGCTCGTGCCCTGGGTTGATCCAAAACCGCTGCCTGAGATTGTTACCGACGTCCCGACGTTTCCAGAAGTGGGGGACAAACTGCTTATCTTCGGCGCGGCGTAAAGAGAGGCAGTGAGAGCGGTACAGGTAATAAATAGAACTGCGACCTGCGAGAGGCAGACGAGAACTCACCCCATGGGTGTGCGCTTGCATTTGTGTTTTTTCTCCCAACGCCGGAAAGAAAGCAGAATAGCTGGATTCCAGACCATGTCAAATGAAATTTCGTGGACGTGAACTTGTTGCGATTTCAGAACAGAATGAAAAAAATCTTCCAGCGGAATTTAGGGTCCGCTTGGCACCTAACGCGACCTCGCAATTTCCCAAATACTGACTCGAGTAGGGGGCCTGCTTCCCATGTCGCGCGACGAGGATCGGCGACGCTTTCAGCGGTGGCCTGATAGCTAACGGGAAAGTCGGCTCAGGTGGCGGAACACCAAACGCCCGTCCAACCACCTTACCGCGGTCGGATTGAAATTGCGCGTCACCGGTGGGGTCATACTGGGGTCTCACAGCGGCGATTCGCAGATGCTGCATGCCCCTTCGCTCTCTTCCTGTTTGCCGGGTTGTTCGGGGCCATTTCGGTGCCATTAATGACCGCTCGAATCGCCTGTGGCATAAACGTGCCATACGCTTCGCGCCCATGCATGCCAATATGCGAGCATGTTGAGCGATGGTTGGGAGATCATGACCGAAACCTCTCACTCTGGCAATAGTCGCGGGTTTCGACCTTTTGCGAAACGCGACAGCATCACTGTTTCGTTTCGAAAAGCCGCTTGATTTCCGCCTGTGGAAAAAGACACAAGTGACCGTCGACGTGGACACATTAAGGACACAATAAGCTGAACTTCCGTAGCCTGCAGGGCTTTTGGTAGCGACCAGGGCCTTGTAGGTTCAATGGATTACTTCAGACCGGGGGATTGACACGGTAGAGGTCTGGGGTTCGAGTCCCCACGTGCCTACCATCCTGTTTGTCATTAAATCTCTGATTGCTGGCGACTTCCATTCGCCTTCCGCTTTCGTCTTTTGCTTATGCTCCTGAGTTG
>Ga0209056_10004894_pt1 | contig 14062 bp, 6 predicted proteins | sample GraSoiAngelo_114_FD_185876 | JGI IMG/M metagenome (GOLD analysis project Ga0209056, IMG submission 185876) | Grasslands soil microbial communities from the Angelo Coastal Reserve, California, USA - 14_0903_13_40cm (SPAdes) (version 2) | ecosystem: Environmental > Terrestrial > Soil > Grasslands ... | reverse complement strand
CGCGATGCTGGTTTCCGTACGGCCAGGACCTTTTTTGTCAGTGAAGAGCACTGCTTCGCCGTTCGGTAGCACCTCAGGCCGCCAATGATAGGCTTCGCCACGCTGTACATCGGGATGAGTGAGAACGGTGGAAGCTCCTCCCCCGCTGGGGACACGACGCAATCCTTCTCGCCAATCGGCGTTGAATACAATCCCGCCGTCCCTGAGCCAAGTGGCGCCGATTCCCTCCGGTGCTTCGCATAACACGACGGCGGGTCCGCCTCTTATGGAAATCTTCTTAAGCTTGCCATCCGCAAAGAAGCCCAACCACTCGCCGTCCCATGAAAAGAATGGCTGTGAAGCTCCCTCGGTTCCCGGCATAAGCTTGTCTTCGAACGATGCCAGTTCGCGAACATAGATTTGCGAACTGTCGCCGCCGTGCACGACGTATGCAATCCGTCGGCCGTCCGGTGCGAATGCGAGCGCTGGACCGTTGTTCACGGCCAGCGGTTCGGATGCTGGGAACGTAAGGGTGAATCGCACTACCGGAGGCGCTGGTCGCGGCTTAGCTAACTCGTACCACAGGAGGCTCGCTAGCGCGAGTGCGACCATCGCTGCCAATCCGGCGTAAAGCGACAATGCTTTCGTCCTACGGATCGCGGGAACCGGCAGCGTGCCGGAACGGGTTCCGCTCTCCACAATCCACTCCAGCTCGCACTTGAGATCAGCCGCGCTTTGCCAGCGATCCACCGGGCTTTTGGACAAGCAGCGGCGAATCGCGTGCTCGAGCGTCAGCGGGGTCATTGGCTTGATTGTGCAGATGGGAGCGGGTTCCTTTTCCAGTATTGCGGATGCCACGCTGAGCCGGCTCCTGCCCTCGAAGGCGCGCTTTCCCGACACCATCTCATAGAGAACTGCCCCTAGCGAGAATATGTCGCTCCGCCCATCGATCTCCGTGCCCTCCACCTGCTCCGGAGACATGTACTGAAGTGTTCCGACGATCGCCCCCTCTTGCGTCACCGGAGAAGTTTGCGACACGGCTGCAGTGAGCGTCGCAGCACCGGTGGGATGGGCAGCAATCCTCGCCAAACCGAAATCCAGAAGCTTCGTTCCGGTCGGCGTCAGCATGATATTGCCCGGCTTCAGGTCACGATGGACGACCCCCTTGCCATGAGCTTTGTCGAGCGCGTCAGCAATCTGTGCGCCGTATTTCAGAGCTTGGTCGAGCGGCAGCGGACCTTTCTCCAAACGCTTGGCCAGCGTCTCTCCCTCCACGCATTCCATTACCAAGTAGTCCATCCCATCCTGACAGCCCACGTCGTAAAGCACACAGATGTGCGGATGATTCAAACTTGAAATAACTTTGGCTTCGCGCTGGAAACGCGCCAGCGCCTGAGGGTCTCTCGCGACTTCGTCCGGAAGGAATTTCAGTGCCACAAACCTATGCAAGCGAGTGTCTACAGCTTTGTACACGACACCCATCCCGCCACCACCCAATTTCTCGATGATGCGGTAATGCGAGATGGTCTGACCGATCACCGCCCGGGGACCTCTCTAGGGCCGCAATGTTAGGAGTATAGGTTGTTGAAGTCAACGAGAGCCTTCATTGCACCTGCACCATATTTGTGCAGCATCGGTGTCGTCTGAGCGGAATAATCGACTCTGGTGGATATCAAGCCGGAGATGATCTATTCATCGTGCGGAACTACTGTAGGTTGGCAGGAATCGCTACGCAGCCGGGGTCAGTCTGGTTTCCAAACCGGTCTGATCGCCGGCAAACAATTTTACGTTGGATCGTCATGATCTACGGGACACTATAGAGCGGCCGATCGTCCACACCGCGATCTTTCATGGCGGGTCATGTGCTCCAGGCGTCAGCCTTGCCGTGAACAGATTTGTCGTCGGGTTCATCGAGCTTCAGGAGTTGCAAGTTTGACACCCTTTTGCGACGGCTCCTATACTTCTCCCGCCGCGAATTCCCGTCCGGAGAGAACCCCCAATGTTGAAACGTTCGCTGGCCATTTTTCTGATTACCGCCTCCGCAACCTTCGGCTTTGCCCAAGAACATGAAATTCATCAACCAAAACTTACTCCACAAAAGAGCGGCACCACGCAGCTATTGATTTCTGTCAGTCCGGTGGACTCCCGTGTGGTCTGGGCAGCCGGAACTGCCGGCACATACGTGGTCACGACTGACGGCGGAGAGACCTGGAAAGCCGCTGTCGTGCCGGGAGCCGAAAATCTGCAATTCCGCGACGTGCAGGGCGTAAGCGATAAGGTCGCGTACCTGATGTCCATCGGAGGTAACACCACAGATTTTCGCATCTACAAGACTGTTGACGGTGGCGCGACCTGGACGATCCAGTTCATCAATGAGACTGTGAATGCATTCTATGATTGTTTCGCGTTCTGGGCTCCGAGGCGGGGCATTGCGCACAGCGATTCGGTGAGCGGAGTATTTCCCGATCTTCGCACGACCGATGGAATGACATGGGAATCCATTGCGGCCAACATGCCGCCGGCATTGCCGGGGGAAGCCTCGTTTGCGGCAAGTGGAACCTGCGTCGCAACGCAGGGAGGAAGAAATGCCTGGGTTGCCACGGGCGGCTCAACAATCGCGAGGATCTTAGCCACAAGAGACGGAGGCGACACCTGGAACGCATATGACACTCCACTGGTAAGTTCGCCCAGTGCGGGCGCGATCACGGTGGCCTTCCGCGATCCCTGGAATGGGATGGTGGCTGGCGGTGACTTGGCTTCAAACAGTTCCGCTGACGCGGCCACGTCAAACGACGGCGGAAGAACTTGGACTCTTACGAACAAGCCGCCCGTGCCAGGAACCATTTTCTGCCTGAGCTTCGTGCATGGCGTTGGCCATCACGATTTTGAAGAAGGAGACCACGATTACGACCATGCCGTTGTGATCACCGCCGAGACGGCGCCGAACCTCGATACAGGAGCAGCGGCCTGGACTCCCGATGAGGGAAACACTTGGTTCGCACTGCCCCAAGTGAGCGGCTTCTGGGCGGTGGCTTTCGCAACTCCGAAATCTGGATGGTTCGTGGGCAATGGAGGTCAGATCCTGAAGATCAGCTTCTAGTGCAGTTTGCCAACATCGTGCAGCGCGCCTGCTGTGAACGTTCCGTTCTCCAGGCTGTTGGACAGTCGTTGGTGGTCTGGTCGCCACGCCAAACGGCAGGAATGTCAGTCCTTAACTTCAGAGTCTTGGCGATTCCTACCGAGTCCGAGCCTACTCAGAAACAATGCATTTGGGCGAATCGAGCTACCGACGTATAGAGAGCCTCATTCACCAAACACCATGATCCAGTGAAGCTGCTTCGGGCTACAGTCCATTCAACCGTAAAAGAAAAAAGGACCGCGTCAGTTGCGGTTTCCTATTGCAAAATCGCGATTGGGCTACAACCCAGTCGTGTTGGCAGGATGAAGAAGCTTGCATTTCTTCAGGAACGCGATGATCGGCTTTCCGCAGCGTCCGCAAAATAAGAACTGAGGCCAGGCGAATCCGGCGATGATCTCTTCGTCTCGGCCCTTGATCTCCTTTTTGCAGTTGTCGCATTTCCTGATGAGCATAAATCGAGAGTCTGTGATCAGTTATGGATCACTGATCGCTTCGAGTGTTTTGATTCGAACTGCATGATCTTGCAATTGATCGTCGTGCCGGCGGAGTTGTTCCGCGCCGGTCACATCTTCCTCGTGATGGGCCTGGACCTCTTTCAGAACCGCGTCGAGTTGGGTAATGACTTTATCGACTTTCCGCTCCACCCCATAGATTCGTCTGTTCTGGCTGGCGAAGCGTCGGTCCAATCGTCCAATCGCTTGTCTTGGACTAGGACCTAATCTGCCGCCTTTTCCTGCGCTGGTAAGCGTATCGGTCGCGACGAAACGCTCGGAGCTGTTTGTTGGGTATCAACCAGATGTGGTCAGGACAAATATCCATTCCAATTTGCTCAAAGCAGTATTCTACGAAACCGACACAGTTGAAATAGTTGCGCCTCGGATTTTTATAGAGGACTGCGTTCCACGCGGCCTTGTTATCCCAACTTAGAGCAACTCTAACAAGACTTATTCGTTGTTCAGGAGTGAGGTCAGACATCCATGCATGCCACAGCGGCCAGTATTGTCTGACAAATACATGAAGCGGCTTAATACGGACTCCGCGGCGCGAGCCACTGTTAACTGCGTCCATCACTCGATCACGGCGTCTGATGCGAGCTTGGTCGGTTAGTATTCCGTCGGTGATCACCAGTGCTGCGTGCAGCAGCCCTGTAGTCCGATAGAAGAGTTCTGGGACACGCTTGCGCGGCCGGCCATAGAGCACGTCGCCAGGGCGGAGAAAGTACGAGAACTGAAGGCAGCCGTGTAAGGCAGCTTTTTCGCATCTCAGGCGGAGACCCATTTGTGATCGAACGAATCTCAGCGACACAACACGATTTTGTCCGTCGCTCGTGATTCTTCCGGCCGCTGTCGCCGAGCTCGTGAAGAACGCATTTTCGTTCTCCGAGTCTTTTGAAGGAGGTGCTTAGAAACCGCCGCCAAGTACGGATCTCTGCCATGTACAAACCTCTCAAGTAGCTTGCGACTGCGGTTAAGGAGAAACCGGAAGTACATGTGGCCGATGACTCTCTCGACCGTTACGTTGGATGGCTGGAGCGGACGGCGGCACAGCACCCTGTTTCCCCGAACCCAAAGGTCCAAGCGATCGGTTGGGGGTCAGAGAAGGCAAGAGAGAACGACCGCATAAAGCTTTGGCCAACTGCATTGGGAATAAATGCGTTGCTTGAGATTCGGGACATACTCGAATTCAGGGTCTGGGAGGTGTGTGAGGAAACCTTTACACCTGTCCGAAGCACAACGTCCTTAACAGAGCTGGACCCTGTGGATTTAGATGCCGTCCACAGTTCACGACTGCACGCACAGATGATGGAAATAGCACGAAAGGCCGCAAACGACGACGATGGGAAGGCGTTTTATTCCTTTGTTCTCCATGGTCCGCCCGGCTCGTCGAAAACTGCGATGGCCCAAGCTCTTGCAGGGCAGATGTGGCGTGACCCCACGGATAGGCATCGCCAGTCGAATCTCGTTTGCATCACTCCTGCGGATTTCACTAGACATGGCGAAGATCGCATCGAGTCGGAGGCTCGATACATATTCGATGTACTGCGGCACGTTCGGCGAGTTGTGATTCTCTTCGACGAGGTCGATGATCTTCTTCGCAAGCGCTTTCCATTCAGGCGCTTGTCGTACCTCGAACTGCTGAGTCCTGCTATGCTCAATCGCCTGGCGGACCTACGCAATGCCTGCCCTAGACAGGAGATTTGTTTCATATTTAGCACGAATTTTATCGATCAGATCGAACCGGCGCTCCTGCGACGCGGACGTGTCGATGCGGCACTACCCGTCGTTTATCCGGATGGCGGCAGTCGCAAGCTGCTGATTGAAAAGATGCTTGCAGAAGTGGACAAATCCGTCTCTGGCGGTATGGGCCGATTCGATCGTGGTGCCTTCATCAGGAGGATCGAGATGGCAACTACATTCTGGCCGTGGATTCACATTAATGACATGCTCAAGGAAATGAAATCTCTAATTCTGCGCGTTCGAGACCTGATAACAACTGAGGATGTCAAAAACGTGATCCGCAGCCACACGTTATTTGTGAAGGTTCCTCCGTATGAAGCAAGGCGACTTCTGAACCTGAATGACTCCCCGGAATTGAGGAATGAAGTTCTGCAATACAGCTTTAGTGGATGGAATTCCGCAACGGCTTACGGGAAAGAGTTTGCCCGTTTATTTGTTAAGTGGCTTCGCAAAATGGGTGTGAAGACTGAGGGATCTGCCTGGCAAGCACTCGTAGAGGAGGGAATGAAACGCTGGGACGTCCAAGGACGGCCTGCGAATTCTCCAAAGGTAAACCCAGACGAAGAAAAGCAATTCGGCGAAGAGGTTTGCGACCCTAAGCGGGCAACGAATCACTCCAGTGGATACCGGTACTAGTTGTCTCCGAGATTGCAGGTAGCTCAAACGATGAGTTCCGCGGACAATCACAGACGGCACTAGTTCACTCCAGAGTGATATATCGTGCGTGTTCAAAGAACCCTTCGTAATCGCTGCAAGTAGCTGATTCCGCCACTCCCAATCGACGCCGGTGCAAGAGTTCGATAAACAGAAGATTTTCGAACCGGCCAAGCCCTTGTCTGGCTCCAGGTTCTCAGGCCACCCAATAGGTTCAGCAAACTGTCATTTAATTGGCCCAGCTTCGCGGCAAATCTACAGATCAAAAGTGGGCTATAATTCACGCCCGCACTAACTTTCGCCGCAGTTCCGTAGTAGATGATCTCCGAATCACGCCTATATGCATCTACTGCGCGGCTCCAGCTTGCTGGAGGAAGAATGGAATGGCTGGGTCAACGCGCTGCATGGGCTCTGATCTTTAGCGTTTTTGTCTTCCCATGCTGGGCACAGGTGCAGAACGGACAATTCAACGGCGTCATCACCGATCCCTCAGACGCGGTGGTCTCGAATGCAAGAGTCACCGTCACAAATACGGCGACAGGCTACTCGGTTGTTGTTTACAGCAACGCGGTAGGACTCTGGTCTGCCCAGGAACTTCTGGTCGGCGAGTACCGGATCACAGTCGAAGCTCCAGGTTTCCGAACTGCGACAAGTGAAAAGCTGCTAACGCTCAACGCTGGTTCCATCGTTCGGATCAACTTCAAACTGGTGCTGGGCCGGCGCCAGGAAACATTAGAAGTAAGCGGTGCAGCAGTTCGCGTGAGCACAGAAAACGCGCGGCTCTCTAACAGCGTCGATTCCACCCAGATTGCCAACCTCCCGCTCAATGGGCGCAACGTCTACGATCTCATTCAATACGCTCCGGGGGCGACCAACGTGCGCGGAGTCATGTTCGAGAACGGTGCCAACACCGTGGTCAATGGCGTGCGCGAGAATTTTAACGGCTTTCTTGTCAATGGCGTCTCGAACAAGGGCCTGAGCGGCGGTCCCGTGAACCAACCCATCCAGGACACAGTGCAAGAGTTCCAGCTCGTTACCCTCAACAATTCGGCCGAGTTCGGCAACAGCGCCGGCGCGATCACCAACCTGGTTACGAAATCCGGGACTAATAACTTCCATGGCAGCGTTTGGGAGTTCTTCCGCAATGATGCATTAGATGCCAATCCGTTTTTCGCCAACCACTTTCCCGATCCGGCAGACCGAAAGAAAACGCCCTTGCACCTAAACCAATTCGGAGCAACGCTTGGTGGGCCAGTGCGCCGCGACAAGGTGTTTTTCTTTGGCGCGTACCAGGGCGACCGGTTTGTGATCTCGAATCCAGGTCTAGTGTTAGCGGAGTCTCCGGAGTTCCGGCGCGCCACAATCTCCACTTTCCCCAATTCGATTGCTGCGCTGTTTTATTCCAGTTTCGCGCCGCAGGATGGTGGGACCTCGTTCTCAACACTCCGCGATTATGTAACCGGCGGCTTGTCCGGCTCTCATCTCCAGACCTTCGCGGACTATCTATGTCCCGCCAATACCGACCCACCGAACACTGCCACGCCAGGTATGCTGGCTCACAAGTTCGCGAGCCTGTTCGGTGTCGAGCAGGCAGACATAGATGCAATGAATAAGTCGTGCTCGGGAGGTTCTCCCTTTGCGAGCCCCGTCACTGGAGCGTTCAGTCGCGACGACAACTTTCTGGTGAGAATCCTCAATCCAGGAAAGTCGCAAGCCAGCCAGAACTTATTTAACGGTAATGAAGCCTCACTGCGGCTCGACTACAATCTCGATCAGAGCAATCGCCTGTTCAGTCAGTTCAACTGGGCCAGGGCGAATGACCGCTTTTACTTGAACTTAACCGGCCCGCGTGGATTCTTGAGTCCATCCAAGACGACAACCCCCAATTTTCAATTTTCCTACATCCGCATTCTTGCTCCAAACTTCCTGAATGAATTTCGTGCAGGCTACGCAGCTAATCGCCTGGATGTTGCCGTGACCCTGCCCGGTGTACCGTCCATTGGTTTGAACGACCGCACACTGGGGTTTGGTTCGTATAGCGGCTACCCACAAACTTTTCACGAGAATATCTACTCCTACTCCGATCTGGTTTCGGTGAATCACGCCAAACACAATATAAAAGCCGGCGCAGAGCTGCGACGCAACATTGAAAACAGCAATTGGGATGCTGGACGCCCCTCTTATTACTTCTTTGATCCGCTGTTCTTTGCTGCTGATGCGCCTTACGCCGAGGGGGCAGGTGTCGATCCCGGGATTGTCAGCGGGTCTTCGGCACATTTGGAGAGTAACGTCCGGCACTGGCGCAACTGGGAGCTTGGCGTGTACGTGCAGGATGACTGGAAGGTATCGCGGCGATTGGCCTTGAATCTGGGTTTGCGCTACGACCTGTACACTCGCCACACCGAACTGGACAATCTGGCTACAACCTTCCTCAAAGGACTTGGCAGAGATCTCCTTGACAACATCACAACGGGAGTAGGACAGATCAAGAATGCAAGTACTCCCTGCCCGGGCAACCCGATGGCGACTATTGCGGGCGCGTGCGGCCCAGGAGGATTTGCCCCCGCCAAGGCTCTGGGGGCTGGAGATCATAACAACTTTGGCCCAAGGATTGGCTTCGCGTGGGACTTGTTCGGCAACGGTAAGACATCGTTACGCGCCGGTTTTGGCATCGCTTACGAGGGCACGTTGTACAATCCGCTTTCCAATACACGCTGGAATCCCCCCTATTACTCCTTGGATCAAGTTTTTAATTATCTCGTCGGTGATGTCAACCAGGTGGTTTACGGCCCCGTGGGTGGAGGAAGCCCGTCATTCTTGGGACCGGCACCGCCTGGACAGTATTCCGGCACCGGGGCGCAAGCAGCGGGGAATATTTCTGGGTGGGACCCCGCCAATCCCCATCTTGCCGGGCTCACGTCGATCGTTTTCCCTGAGGGGATTCGTGATCCCTACGTGGAGAACTGGTTTTTGGGAATACAGAGGGAAACACGCGACAAATTAATTATCGAGACAGACTATGTCGGCACTGCGGGACGTAAGTTGTTCCGTTCGGAGAGCGTCAACCGCATACCAGGGGCGCTGCTGCCCGAAGGGACGTGCGTGGCCGACAACTTCGGGCGAAAGTTGTGTAGCCAGATCAATACAACCTTGGCCAGTAATGGCTTGCCCCTGAATCCAAGAGGAAGTTTGAATCCGAATTACGGCAGGTTGAGGGTTTGGGAAAATGCGGTGAGCTCGATATACCACGGTCTGCAGATCTCTGTTCGAAAGCAACTCAGCCATGGGCTGCAGTTCGCCGGGAATTATACGTACAGTCATGCCATTGATTCTGGATCTACATGGCATAGCGGCAGCACTACCGCGAATGGATTCGCGGCCGGTGACGGCTTTAGTACGGATTTCACTTTGCCGCGTCTGGACCGGGGTAACTCCGCTTTCGACATTCGCCATCGTCTCACCTTTCAATATGTCTGGGAAATCCCATCCCTGCATAGCGAGCGCGCTTGGGTCAAGAAGCTCACCACCGGATGGCAACTGAATGGGATCTGGTCATTCCAAAGTGGAGCGCACTGGAGTCCCTTCCGTGGCGGCCCCTTCAGCTTCCCTGACCTGCACGGCGACTGTGCCTCGCCAAGTTTCAATCCCAAGAACTGTCACAATATAGGTTCCGATTACAACCTGGACGGAGAAGCGAATGATCGGCCTAATGCAATCGCCAATCATGTGAATACTACCCATGCACAGTGGGCCGACGGTTTCAACCTCCCTGATGGATTCTTTTCTGCACCCTGTCTTGGCTGCGTTGGCTACTGGGCCGCTGATATTTCTCTATTCCGGAGCTTCAAGTTGTCCGAAGTCATCCGCTTGGAGTTCCGAAGTGAGGCTTTCAACGTTATGAATCATACGAATTTTCGAATAGGTACCACCCTACTTCCCAGCGATTTCAACAATCTGAATAATCCAGTATTTGGCCAAGCTGGTGGCACCTTCAATTCGCGTAATCTGCAATTCGGTGCCAAGCTGACCTTGTGACCGAAAAACATTTGTGTGGAGTGCGGCACATGGCATTAGCCGCGGGAACAAAGCTCGGCCCCTATGAGATCCTCGCGCCGCTCGGTGCCGGAGGCATGGGCGAGGTATATCGTGCACGCGACACACGCTTGGAGCGCACTGTCGCCATCAAGACGTTGTCGCATGGCAGTGCCTCTGATCCCGATCTGTTGCGGCGATTTGAACGTGAGGCACGCCTGATTTCTGCGCTTTCGCATCCCCACATCTGCACCCTATTCGACGTTGGCCACGAAGGTGAAATTAACTACCTAGTTATGGAGTACCTGGAAGGAGAGACGCTGGCGAAGCGTCTGGAGCGCGGACCGTTGCCCGTATCGGACGTGCTGCAGCGCGGTATTGAAATCGCCGACGCTTTGGAGAAAGCCCACCGGGCCGGAATCATCCATCGCGACCTAAAGCCAGGCAACATCATACTGACCAAAGGTGGTGTGAAGCTGCTGGACTTCGGCCTGGCGAAGTTCGCGCACAGCACCCCGGCACCGCTGGTTACAGCATTGACGGCGATGCCGACGCAGGACCATAACATCACCGGCGCAGGCACGATTGTGGGCACATTGCAGTACATGGCGCCGGAGCAGTTGGAAGGCAAGAACAGCGATGCACAGACGGACATCTTCGCGTTCGGGGCAGTGCTGTATGAGATGGCAACGGGGAAGCGAGCGTTCCCTGCGAAGAGCCAAGCCAGCTTGATCGCGGCGATTCTCTCATCTGAGCCGATACCGATAACTCAATTGCAGCCGCTAACGCCGCCGGCCTTGGACCGAGTAGTACGGATTTGCCTGGCAAAGGAGCCGGAGGACCGGTGGCAGAACGCGCATGATCTTCGCCTGCAACTGGAATGGATTCGGGATGCGGGCTCGCAGGCCGGGGTGGCACCGGCTTTGGCAAAGCACCGAATCAACCGCGAACGGGTGGCCTGGACGGCGGCAGCCTTCCTGGTACTGATTGCTTCGCTTCTTTCGATTAAGTACCTCCAGCCAGCCAGTCCGCCTGCACAACAAGTGACGTTTGCAGTAGAACCGCCGCCGGGCTACAAGTTGCCGGAGAATCCGATATCAGCCTTGTCGCCAGACGGCGCGCTGCTCGCTTACGCGTTGCAAGATCCCAAGGGAAAGATGTCGATTTGGATACGTCCATTGGCGGCGCTCTCGTCGCGACGCGTGGAAGGCAGCGAGTCCAGTTCGCCCTATTATTCATTCGTTTGGACACCCGATAGCGGCGCCATAATAGCTGTACTCAATGGAAAGCTCCAGCGATTCTCCGCGGCGGGTGGCGCTAACGAAGTACTGTGTGACAAGTTCGTAGGATTACCGGTATCTATGAACCGCAACCGGGTGATCTTGGCCAGTCTCGTGCCTCCAGCGAACATCGTGAGCGTTTCACTTGAAGACTGCATCCCTCGCCCGGTATTTCCGGGTGTCGAGCAGCGTTATGACATGGGGTATGCAGAGCCTCGCTTTATGCCCGATGGGAAGCATTTCCTTTTCGGGGGTTTGCGAAAAGACAAACATCACAGCCTCCTTTTGAGCTCTCTCGAGGGTGGGACGCCGCGAGAATTGCTACGGAGCGCAACTCATCCAATATACGTATCTGCCGGGTACATACTCTTCAGCCGGGATGGCTATCTGATGGCGCAGCGATTCGACCTGAAATCCCTGAGCACCAGCGGAGAGCCAATCCTGGTTTACCGGAAACAACTGGACTTCCTAGCGGCGTTCGGGTGGGCAAGTTTCGATGCGTCCATAAACAGTGTCATCTCCGGAAAAGAACAAGCCGCCCCACCCGCAGTGCTGCGTTGGTATAGCCGTTCGGGAGAGGTATTGCGGACCGTCAGCGAACCCGGGAATCGGGTCAACCTACGCCTGTCGCAACAGGGGACACGCGCTGCTGTCTCCTTGTGGGATCCCCGAACACATGTTTCCGACATGTGGTCGGTTGACTTAGAGCGTGGCTCTTGGAGGCGGGAGACTTTTTACGAACGTCCCGGAGGCGAGTCGACGGCGTGGTCGCCAGACGGAAATCAAATTATATATTCGGAGCTGACAGGCGCAAACCTGGAGATGTTTGTCAAGAAAACTGGCAGCAATGATAATGGACAGATGCTGCAGACTGGATTGACTGGTACCGAGACCATCGGTGACTGGTCAACCGATGGGAAGTCGATCGTGTATTTGTTCGAAAGCGAAACCGGTGATGAAGTGAGCGTATATGGACAATTACTCTCGGGCGGAAGACCATTCTTTCTCGCCCGTGCGGGGCCCGAAGTGGAGGCGCCAAGATTATCGCCGGATGCCCGGTGGATAGCTTATCAGTCGAGTGAGTCGGGTTCCTCGGAAATCTATGTGCGGTCATTCAGTCCCGACCCAGCCGCGAGCGTGCAGGTGTCGTCCGGCGGCGGTCATGACCCGCGCTGGAGCCACGCTGGCAACGAGCTTTTCTATCGCACGAACGATTCACGCATTGTGTCGGTGACGTGGCGAGCTGGGAAGCACCTCGAGTTCAGCAAACCAGTCACCTTGTTCCGACTTCCTGAAAACGCCGAGTACGACATTGTGGATGGAAAGCGATTCCTGGTGAATGAACCAGCTGGTCCGGTATCCGGGCCGTTGTTCGTGATCGTGAACTGGAAGCCCGAACCGCAGAACCCTAATTAGGCCGAGAGCTGAACAAGTGGTGTGGTTGGTGTCCTTATGTGAATTTTCTTGTCCGCAACTGCGTCACGGTACACGGAGTCAAGAGCGGGATAGCGTGTGCTTTTTTTCACCGAAACGTTAGGTTAGCCGCCTGGTTCGGGTAGGTATATGACAAGATCAATCAAAGCGGGAAAGATCGTTCACCGACTTCAATTCGTAGTCACGGCATCGCGGTTTCGGAAATCAGGTGTTTGTTGACACCCATTTTCTCTCGAATCAGTCTCTGAATCAGCGAATTGGGTAGCTTAGCGCAATGAGATTTTCTGAACGCTAACACTCCTACACGGCGTGCGCCTGTCTTCGCGTCCTGCAGGCCAGCTCGCGGGCGGCCGTCCAATCGGAGAAGTTTGAGGATTCTTTTTCGTAGACCAAACGATGAGTTTCATGGAGGTAGAACTTCTCTTCCCGCGCCCGACATCAAAGGAGAAGCAGCTGAGCGGCTCACTCCATTAGTACGAGCGTTCTATTAGTCAAGAGAACGCCATCCCGTGCTCGTGTAAAGCGCGTCCCGCAGAAATGAATCACCCGAAGCGGGCCAAAAGCTCCCTTATGGGACGTTGGGCGACATAGCCTATTTTTAGCCTGGCAAATTCGTTCGGAAGTTCGCATCCTTTCGTTCCTTAACCTGCGCACATAACCGGGGTATACGTTAGCCATGAAAGAGCAAGGTACCAGCGTGGCTGTAGTCACGCTGGTGGCAGTTGCAGTGTCTTTCGCCGCATGCAATCGTGTCCAGGGAATGAAGTCTGCCCAAGCGGTGACAGGTGTTGTAGCGCAGCCTGCGCCGCAGAAGCCGCAACCATCCGCGGCCGCCCAAACGGCGCCGGCGATACCAAGTTCTACCCCGGCATCATCTGCTTCTCCTTCCCCGCCACTTGCCGCCTCGAAGTCCGACGTGCGTCCTCCGAAGGTGGTGTTTTCAGACCGCAGCCAGAGTCTTATAGTCGCGCAGCAAACGTTCCACTTGCTGACTCACGTGCAAAGCATTAAAGGGACAACCGATGAGACGGTGGAATGGTGGGAGTTGCACGATGCGAAAGAGCATGTAGTTTATCGCGAGTCATACCCGGTGGCTTTTGAGAATGGCATGTTCGAGAGCACCGTTGGAATCAGCGCGAACTCGTTCACCACCAAGCAGGGCAGCGGCATATTGGTTCACGGAATGGAGCTGCCCTCGACTCCGGACAGCGGAGGCTGGGTGCAGGTATTCGGGTTCAAGTACGGCCGCGACAAATATGCCGCGGATGAAAGCCTCTTCGGCCCGTTTGGCCCGCCAATATTTATTG
>Ga0209056_10004892_pt1 | contig 14064 bp, 15 predicted proteins | sample GraSoiAngelo_114_FD_185876 | JGI IMG/M metagenome (GOLD analysis project Ga0209056, IMG submission 185876) | Grasslands soil microbial communities from the Angelo Coastal Reserve, California, USA - 14_0903_13_40cm (SPAdes) (version 2) | ecosystem: Environmental > Terrestrial > Soil > Grasslands... | reverse complement strand
GCCGCGGGGACGGTCGTCGTCGCCGTCGCGGGGCGCGGTCGCTTTTCGGACGAGTCGCCGAAGAGCGCGCGCTCGCGCTGGGCCAGCAGTTCGCGAAGAAACTCGAGGTGGATCTGGGCGGCGGCATCCGCGCCGCGGAGGTGAGCCAACTCGGTGATGAGCCGCTGGAGGCGATCGTGAAGGCGCTGATTCTCCCGCTCGAGGAGGACCGCGATCTGACGAAGCGTGTCAGCATCGTGGATCTCATCGATCTGGAGCACAGCTGCACTACATCATGGGTGGGCGCGCGCGCCAAGCGAATTCTGCGCCGCGCGCGCCGCGGGGAGCACGAACGGCGCCGGCGACAGCGGCTGGCGGCCGACGAGGGCGCTGCCTTCGAGAAAGAGCTGCAGTTCGCTCATGGTGAGCCGCAACGGCGCCGCCGCCGGCGGCTCACGCCACAAACACGCGAAGCGGCCCCGCTCCAGGCGCTTGGCATAGATGCACAGCCCCGTGCCGTCCCACAGGAGGACCTTGGCCCGCCGGCGCGTACGATTCGTGAAGACATAGAAATCGCCGGCCAGCGGACAGGGCCCGCAGCATCGTCACCAGCGTGGCGGCATCGAGCCCTTCGACGCGGAAGCCGCTCGGGGCCACCAGCACCGGCTGCGGGGATGTGGCCGTCGCCTCCGGGTCGGGGACGACTGTCACGGCCCGGAGCACGGGCGGCCCGCCCGGGCGAACCCACCGCGCAAGCGTCCACGGAGCGACACCGATCTCCCGCGCGGTCCGCCGCAGGCCAACTCCCTAGCCGACGCGCCGGCGGGCCACCACCACGACCTCGGCGCGGAACCCCGGCGAATACCGCACCCCGGTGCGCGACCGGTCCTGCTTGAAGCGTGAGACCTGCGAGCGAAAACGGCGAATGCTCTCGTCCATCGGGCGCCCTCCCCTCGACGCCACGATGCACCTCGACCGCCATCATGCGCTAGACGGGGAAGAGCGAGGAGTTACCCTCGAGGAACGGCTCTTCGGGCGTGTCCGGACGAGGACTTCTAGTCCTGTGCCTGACGTGTTGGAAGGGTGCGACGTGACGAGGGTTGTCGCCAGCTCTTCGTGGGTGTGTCCGAAGTGCGCCCAGCTCGGGCGCGCTCGAGCTCACTCGGGCTCAGTGCGACAACTGCGTTAAACTCCGTCTCTCCCTTTTCCAGCCAGAACCGCATGTCCATCTCGCTGTACATCGCCGTGGCGGTGGTGAGATGCTCCTGCGCCTGCTCCTTGCGCCCCGTCTTCCGAGCGAATGCGCCGAAGCCAAGGTGGCAGTGGGCGACGAGGGGGCGCATGCCGAGTTCCACGGCGAGCGTGCTTCTTGCAGAACTTGTGGCCAGGTGCGTTCACCGTCCGGCACTGAGAACAAATCGGGGCGAGCTTTGCTCCGCACTCGGGACAGAATTCGGCGTCGGATGGCGTCTCGTGCTGGCACCGGGGACACTTCATCCCGACAACTCGGGCCGGTGGATCTTGGAAGTGCGCCGAGCCTAGCGCCCGGCTCGGGCCCAGTCAAGCAGCCAGGATCGTCAGCCAGGATCGTCTTGACACTCCATAGGTGCAAGCGCATCATCCGGGGACCATCCCGTCCGGCCCCCGCGGAGGCGGTCATGCCCTGATCCGGTGCCTGGACGCCTCTCCCTGCGGGCCGCAGCCACGGCACGTCGGGGCCGAGCCAGCAATGGGAGGGACACAATGGAAGTATTGCTTTTGAGGCATTGATACCATTCCCGCCGCTCTCGAGGGCGAGATCATGAAAGTACTCTAGTCTGACTACTACGGTTCGGCGATAGAGGAGATTGCTTGCATTCCGCACAAAGGATGTCGGCTCTAAGTCGTGGCGACGGCACCGATTTCGCGCCGCGTGGCCAACCGTCTCTTGCCCGGGCAAGTTATTCGATAGAAGCGTTCGTTCTTTTTCGGCGATCGCTTCGAGCTGCCGAGCGGCGCGAAAGTGGGCCTCTGGCACCTCATGGGTCCATGCCGGGAATGCCGGCATCCACGAGAAAGACAGGAGGGACCGCATGAAAACGCAGGACTCCGGCCTGAACCAAGGCGCGCTGCTGATGCTGATCGGGAGCCTGGCGTTCATCGGCTACGCGGTAGTGTTCTTGTTCCGCAACTTCGCGGGCGGCGGCTTCGAACTGGGCGTGAGGACACTCAACGGCGTCACCCGGGAGAATCTGAATGCCCTCAATCCGGCGATTATGCACTACATCGGGCATCTGCACGTGGCCACCGCCGGGTTCATCGCCGCCACCGGCATCGCCGTCGCCGCACTGTCCTGGTACGGCGTCCGTCGTGGGGAATGGTGGGCGTGGATCGCCGCCGTGGTCTCGCCGGTGGTGGGCCTGGCGGTGGCGCTGCCCTACCACTACACAGGGACCTTCGAGCACGATTGGGTCACGCACCTGGGCCCAATCTACGTCGCGACCCTCGTGTTCGTGGTGGGCGCCCTACTGGCCCTGCGCGCGATGACGCGACGGACTTGAGGCCGGCGGACAAGCTCCTGCTGGCCGCCGAGTACGATGAGCCCCAACCCGCCGAGCGACACTGAGGTCGATCGCCTCGACCCCTACGCCTTCATGGCCCTTGTCGGCAAGCGGGTAATCCACCCAGGCGGCCGCCGCTCGACTGCCGAGATGTGCCACCTCGCCGGGTTCCAGCCCGGTCAGCAGGTACTCGACGTGGGCTGTGGTGTGGCGACCACCGCCGTTGAGATCTCCCGCCGATTTGGGTGCCACGTCACGGCCATCGACATTGACCCACTCATGCTCGGGCGCGCGACGGCCAACGTCCGGGCTGCTGGTGCGGCGAACGTCACCGTCGCAAAGGCCGACGTTCAAGCCCTTGAGTTCCCCGATGCAGCCTTCGACCGGGTCGTTATCGAAGCGGTCACCATGTTCGTCGATCGACGGCGGGCGGCACAGGAGATCGTTCGTGTTTGCCGACCCGGTGGCCGGGTTCTGGACCACGAGTTCATTTATCGCCGACCCCCAACAACCGAGATTCGTCGCATCTTTGAAGGGGAAGTCTGCCCGGGCATCAGTTTCGACACGGCGGACGACTGGATGTTGCTGTATCAGCACGCCGGTCTAACTGGCATCCAGCACACGACCGGCCCCTTTGCCATGATGACGCCGCTCGGGATGGTGCGCGACGAAGGCGTCGGCAACCTGCTGGCGATGCTGGCGCGCGTCGCGTGGCGACGGGCGTACCGTCGCAAGATGGCTTGGCTGATGTCGCGCATGCTCCGCGTCATGCCTTACCTCGGCTATATTGTCCTCGCCGGGACGAAGCCGACGGCGCAGTCCTCCCGCGCCGCCTAAACGGCCAGGACGGCGCTCTGACCGGGTTCAGAAATCGTCGACCGGCGCGAGTGCTGTGACGTGCGCTCAAGGAGTCGCACCTCGACGGGCCCGATTATGTTGTGGCAGCCCCGAGCCGGTTCGCCGGACGTTGTTCCCTGGCCTCGCGCGGACGGATCAGGAACCTCGTTAGCGGAAGATTGTGAGCATCGGTCTGGGTAGAATGCTGCCGGGCTGGGCGCCCACGCGGCGGCCGGAGCCCGAGGAGGTCGCCCGATGTCAGTCGACCGATCCTTCGTAGGGGGGAACAGCCGCCAACGGGAACGCCTCAAGGTCCTGGTCAGTCGATTGAGCGATGCGGACCTCAGGCGTCCGCTCGGCGAGGGCTGGACCGTCTCCACCGCGCTGGCGCACATGGCCTTCTGGGATCGGCGAGCGCTATGGATGCTCGAGCGATGGGAACACGGTGAGGCTCCGTCGCCGGCCGACCCCGTCGGGCTCAACGCCGCATTGCTGCCAGAGTGGCTGGCGCTCCCGCCGGTTGAGGCTGCCAGGCTCGTCGTCGAAGCGGCCGAGGTAGTCGATCGAAAGGCCGCGGCACTCAGCGCAGATCTCATCGAGAAGATTGTCGCGGCCGGCGAGCTGTGGCGGCTCGCCCGCGCGCTCCATCGTTGCGAGCACCTCGACCAGATCGAGCGGGCCTTGGTGGCGTGACTCCGGTGCCCCGGCCTCCCGGCCGAGATTGAAGTACGAGCGCCCGAAGGCAATCCGGCTCCAGAAAGACTGTGCCCAAAGTGTGCCCAACTCAGGCGCACTCGGGATCATTCCAGCGCACTTGGGCGCACTCTCAACCGACGAGAGAGCGATTGCGTGGCTAGGAGTTGCGCGCACTTACGAGAGTCGCTGGACAGGACTGAAAATCCTGGTGTCGGCGGTTCAATCCCGTCCCTGCCCACCAGTTTTTTCAGCTAGATCCCGCACAGCCAGCTCCTAGCAAAACTGAGTTTGTGCCCGAAGTGTGCCCAACTCGGGCCCACTCCAGGTCACTCAGGCGCTTCCGGGCCAACGAGGTGCGATTGTTTCTCGGGGTGATCGCGTACAACCTGGGCAATATGCTCCGCCGGCTCGTCCTGCCGCTCGCCATCCGAAGCTGGTCCCTGACCAGTCTCCAGCAGCGGCTCTTCAAAACCGGCGGGCGCCTCATTCGGCACGCCCGGTACTTCGTACTCCAGCTTGCCGAAGGCTACTTGACGAGACACCTCTTTCGGCAGATCCTCGGGCACATCGAGCGCCTGGCGTGGCAACCTACGTGATCGCGACAGCGACTCTCGGAGACAGCGGCCGAACGACGCGGGCGAATGTGTGTCTGAGATCCAGGGGGGACGGTCGGAGACCTGGAGCGGTGCCATCCACGGCATAGGGAACGCGAGAACGGCCTACCGGACGCATTGCGAGTGGGCGGAATGGGTTCCTGTCACGCCACGTGGTTCGCTCAGGGGCAGGAGCCGGCGGGACCTTGGCCCCAGATCGGGAATCCCGGTTTGAGAGGACCCGGTCGAGGGGGGATCTGGCTGTGGTCGAATTCGAGTCCGTCTCACCGAGACGCGATCACGACGTCGACGGCGTGGAAAACCTCAAGCCCAGCAAGGGGATGGCCTTCGGTACTGCGGTCCGAGCTGGCCTTGGCAACTGACGATCCGAGAATTTTCGACCGACTGTCACCGCTGCCGTCGTCGCTTCATCCAAAGGGAGACTGCGAACGGGAGGTGCCTATCGAAAGGGCACGACCACTTCGAAGGAGGACCGTAGCGGGCTGCGCCATCCGACGGATCTGGTTCAAGCTGTCTATCTAGCCTTTTCAGGAGAGACCCATCATGACCCGGCTGACTCCCGGCTGGAGAGAAATACATGTCGGAAGAAATCAACGATGATCGCCGCCGCCTTCTTGCCACCGCCGCCATGACTATTGCCGCCACCCAGCTCGGTATGATCGGTTCCGCGAACGCGCAGTCCAACAAGACGCTTCAATTAACGATTGAAGGTGAGTTGCCGCCTCTCAGCAGCGCAACCGAGTGGCTCAATTCGCAGCCATTGACGCCGGCCGGCCTGCGCGGACGGGTCGTGCTCATCGATTTCTGGACCTATACCTGCATCAATTGGCTCCGCTCCCTGCCCTATGTCCGCGCGTGGGCCGAGAGATACCGGGATCGAAAACTGGTCGTGATTGGCGTGCACGCACCTGAGTTCGAATTCGAGAAAGACATTGATAACGTTCGCCGAGCCGCGAAGTCCTTGAGAGTGGGTTACCCGATCGCGGTCGACAACGACCATGCGATATGGCGGGCTTTCAACAACCACTACTGGCCGGCTCTCTATTTCGTCGATGCGCAGGGGCACATTCGACATCATTACTTCGGCGAGGGCGAATACGAGCAGTCGGAAATGATTCTTCAGCACTTGCTGGCCGAGGCTGGAACCGATGGTCTGGCGGATGAACTGGTTTCGGTCGACGCCCGTGGTGTTGAGGCTCTCCCCGATTGGGCCAGCTTGAAGTCCCCGGAAAACTATCTCGGCTATGAGCGCACCGAAAACTTTCGATCTCCCGGTGGTGCGGTCTTGGACCAGCGTCGCATCTACGCTGCCCCCGCCCGACTCCAACTCAATCATTGGGCTCTTTCGGGTGATTGGACAGTTGAGAAAGGGGCGATTCTGCTGAACCAGGCCCCTGGGCGGATCGCGTACGGCTTTCACGCGCGCGACCTTCATCTTGTCATGGGACCGGCGCTGCGAGGGCGGTCCGTGCGATTTCGCGTCCGCATCGATGGACAGCCGTCGGGCGCTGCTCACGGACTCGATGTGGACGGCCAAGGCAACGGGATGGTGACTGAACCCCGGCTCTATCAGCTGATCCGACAACCGAAGCCCATCGCTGAGCGACAGTTCGAGATCGAGTTTCTCGATTCGGGCCTGGAGGCCTTTGCATTCACGTTCGGCTGATCGCTCGGGACATATTTTCACGCGCCGCAACGCCGTCTGTCGGCCCGGCTCCCAAACGCAAGACGGAAAGGTGTTTTTCGACATGAAGACGACTCGAATCATGGCGGTAGCGGTGCTGATCGCCGCAAGCGGTCTGGCGCTGCACGTGGCGCGGGCGCAGCAGTCGGGAATCAAGCGCACCGATCTCCAGCGGCACGATCTCGGCGTCCCCGGACGCGAGGTCATCCAGGTGCGCGTCGAGCTCGCCCCAGGAGTGGCGTTCCCCGGGCACACGCACCCGGGCGAAGAGATCATCTATGTCCTCGAAGGCTCGCTGGAGTATGAGGTCGAGGGCAAGCCGCCGGTGACGCTCAAGGCCGGCGACGTCTTGTTCATCCCGGCTTAAAGGAAGAGCAAGGAGAAAGAATGACACACTTGGGGAAAATACGATTCACCGCGTTGGCGTCAATCATTACCGTCGCGGCTATGACTTTCGCCGTCCCCACCTATGCTCAGACGGAAGATACATCAATACGTTCCTTCCGGATGAACATTCCCAAGCAGGCACTGGCTGACCTTAGTCAGCGCGTCGCCGCGACAAAGTTTCCTGAGCGGGAAACGGTAACGGATGCAACCCAAGGCGTGCAGCTCGCGACCATGCGCGCACTCGCGAGCTATTGGGTTACCGATTACGACTGGAGCAAGGTCGAAGCCAGGCTCAACGCCCTGCCGCAATTCGTGACGACGATCGATGGGCTCGACATTCATTTCGTCCATGTGCGTTCGAAGAATCCGAAGGCGCTTCCGCTGATCATCACGCACGGATGGCCGGGCTCGATTATCGAGCAGATCAAGGTCATCGGTCCGCTGACCGATCCAACTAAGTACGGCGGGAGGGCCGAAGACTCGTTCGACTTCGTGATTCCGTCGCTGCCGGGCTACGGGTTTTCAGGAAAGCCCACCGCGCCCGGCTGGGGTCCTGAACACATCGCGCGCGCCTGGGTGGTGCTGATGAAGCGGGTTGGATACGCGAAATTTGTGGCGCAAGGCGGCGATTGGGGCGCGCTCATCACCGATCTAATGGGCGTGCAGGCGCCTCCGGAATTGCTCGCCATTCACACCAACATGCCGGGCGCGGTGCCAAACGACATTAATGCGGCGGCTTTTAGCGGTGCGCCCGCGCCATCTGGTCTCGCAGCCGACGAGCAACACGCTTACGATCAACTCGCCTTTTTCTACACGCGTGGCCTGGGCTACGCCATGGAGATGGCGAACCGCCCGCAGACCCTGTACGGGCTTGCAGATTCGCCGGTTGGACTGGCGGCCTGGATGATCGATCACGACGCAGCTAGTCAGGCGATGATGGCACGCGTCTTTGCCGGTCAGTCCGAGGGCCTTACGCGGGACGACATCCTCGACAACATCACCCTCTACTGGTTGACGAACACGGGGGTCTCTTCGGCTCGTTTGTATTGGGAAAACAAGCTTGCCTTTTTCGCCCCCAAGCACGTCGCCATCCCGGTTGCCGTGAGCGTTTTTCCCGATGAAATTTACGCCGCCCCGCGGAGCTGGGTAGAGAAAGCGTATCCCAAACTCATCCATTACAACCGGCTGCCCAAGGGCACACACTTCGCGGCCTGGGAACAGCCGGAGTTTCTCGTTGACGAGATTCGCGCGTCATTTCGTTCGCTGCGGTAATCGTGGCTGGAACTTACGTTCGGAAAAGCCGCGTGTTTCAATTGCGCCCGCAACGGCCCGATTCACCGCGTGAATTGCATCTGCCTATTTTAAGTCGCGTCGATAAATCTGCGTATGGCGCCGCAACTACTCGATGCATTTCGCGGAAATGTGGTCGCGACTCAAACACGGGTTTCGGGATCGGCACCTTATGCGGCTAGGGCGAGACCTACGACCGTATAACGAAAGACAGTATTTCCCTTGGGGATTCGACCCCATGTTGTTAGGAAGAGAGCTACGGGAGAGTGTTCTGTTGCTCAGTGTGTGTCAGAACTATCGAATGCGAATCGGGACTATCGAGCGGAATCGCCTTGGCACCAGGTCCAAGATGCTCGTATTCCTTCCGATTCGATCACATCGCGCCCGATAGTCCTCGGGTAGTCAGAGAACTGAAAATCCTGGTGTCGGCGGTTCAATCCCGTCCCTGCCCACCATTCCAGTCACTTACGTCGCGTCGGGCACTAAAGTAAAAATCCTGGTGTCGGCCGCTCCTGCCACCATTCTTTTCAAGTCCTTACGACGTCGAAAGCGGTCGACTTTGCCCTGAACTTTGCCCTGCTGCGCTCGTGCGAGCGTCTCGGCTGCCTCACGTAGCATCGTTCCCTGGAACGACGGATTCATACGGGACGAGCCCGTCCGTCAGACGTTTCCGGCCCTCATCGGCACGCTGCAAGGATGGCGGGAGGTACTCAGCATGAAAAGCGCTGTCGTATGGGGGTCATCGAGTGTTCGAAGCGAGACGCTGCTACGAGCTATGACAAGGCGGCCGTCATGCGCTCTTCGCTCGCACAACGAGATCGACGTCACAGTCGCGAATCTGCAGCAAGGACACGAGTTGGTCGACGGACTTCCTGTAGTTGGTCTGATCCAGGAGCCGATAGAACTGGGTCGCGGACGTCCCGAGTCGGCGGATGATCTCACGCTTCGGTAAGGGGCTGGCCGCCACTCGCTTCTGAGCCTCAAGCGTCAGTCGGTAGAGGAGACGGTCCCGCAAGTAATCGGGATCCTTGTTGTACTCAAGGACCTGTTCGATATGGACCGTGCCCTCCCGACCCGATCCAAGCGCATACGTGAAGGCTTCCGAGGCCAGCTCCTTGTCGATCCACACCCGGGCGATCGGATCGTCGTCCGTAGGTCTCGGATCTGCCTTCGCAAACGGGTAGAGCACCTCTCCCTTCGACGTTCTTATCGCGAAGACCTTCCTTCGATTGTTGACCGTGACCGCCCGAATCTTCATAGCCGTCCCTCGGTTTCCAGGTCTCTTATAAGGTCCAGAAGCTTCCTCGGCGCCACGCCCACCATCGGCTTCTTGTTATCCAAGTCCCACTTCACAACCAGCTTGCGGTTTCGATATACATGGACGTGTCGAGGTGGATGGTCACTCTTCCACCAGATGAAGACATAACCACCGCGTCGAAGCTTTCCCACGCATAAGTGTTACCCTCCACGGTAACGTCTGTCAAGCCTGTCAAGCCCCCCCGCCACTTGGCGTCCGGATGGGGTTTTGGCGAAGGAGAGGATGTCATTCGGGGAGGCGCACGACAAGCAGTACTCGTCCCCGCTCGCGCTCGCCGTCAATGGACTCGCCGCAAAACTCGCAGGAGCTCAACATGCCCTCGTTCACGCGCCTGCCGCAGGCCTCGCAGGGACTCTCCTGGCGTGGAGACGACGGCATGGGTGCTCTCCCGTGCGCCGGGCTAAACCGGCGAGGTGTTGCGAATGCAAGAGTCGTACGGTGAAGGGCTAGCGACCCACACCGGCCCCGAGTCATGCGCGGCCGTCCGCGAAGCGTTGACAGGGGGACGTGCAGGCCGGGCATTCAGCCGCGAAAGAACCTCCCTCCGGGACGCCGACGCTGTGGGAGAAAGCGGAAGGCCATATCCGGGGTGTCGAGAACGCAAGACACTCCGGAGTCCCGCGCGGTCAGAGACCCCGCGCATGTACGGAGACACCTCGCGCGAGAACCGGGAGAGCTCGTGGTCGCCCCTGGCGGATGGCGCCAGAGGCCGTACCGGGAAGTCTAAGGACGCACAGGAGTAAAAGGCACGTTATAAACGGTCTGGTAGTCAACCCGGCGCGGTAGATCCTCGAGAGCCAGACGGCCAACGGAGGCCGCGAGCGCTCAGGACGACCCGAACGTCGTCGGACCAATCCTCGCCGCCCAGCTGCTCGGCGTCTCCACCACGCCCGTCCACCGCTGGAAGGCCGGCCAGAAGCTCCGCAGCGCAGCGTCCCCGGCCCGCGTTGGCATCGCTTGCGCCTCGCAGATGTCATCGCCCTGAAGTCCTACGTCGACGCCCTGCCGCCCAAGCAGCGCGGGTGCGCGCGTGAGCGTGGCGAAGTTCCCGGAGGAGGCTCCGCGATGACGGCCATGGCGACGCCCCCCAAGCTCACCAAGATCGCGCGCGCCGAGCTCAAGCTCGTCTCGGTGGACGGGCTCGCTCGAGCCTGTAGATCGTTCCACCGCGCGCTCGAGGCCGTCTGCCGCATGGCGTTCACGACGTGGAGATCGTCCCTCCAGGCTGAACCCACGGCTTCGCCCTATGGGCCTCGCCACACTCACTGGCCCCGCATCTTGGGCCCGCTCCCGACTCCGGACAGCCCGCGTCGTAGCTCATAACTGAGGGTTACCCTCCGTTTCTCGTTGACCATCTCGATTTAGGTCCGTACAGTACAGGGGCCGTTCCGACCAGACAACGGGAGGTGCCCCATGCCAAAGTACCTCTTTCAGGCCTCATACAATGCGGAGGGAGCCAAGGGCGTCATGAAGGACGGAGGCAGCGGCCGTCGCACAGCGGTCGAACAACTCGTGAAGGGGATGGGCGGGAGGCTCGAGGCCATCTACTTCGCCTTCGGTGACGTCGACGCCTTCGTGATCGCCGACGTGCCGGGAAACGGCGACGCTGCGGCGGCTGCGCTGGCGGCGAATGCGAGCGGCGTGATGCACGTGAAGACGACAGTGCTTCTCAGCCCAGAGGAGATGGACCAGGCTACGAAGAAAGCGGTTAATTTCCGGCCGCCGGGTCGGTAAAGCCGAGAAGACCGGCCCGAGCACCGCCAAGCTCCCCGGCCGCCACACGTTGTCCATGGTCTGCTCCCGCGGGGCGAACCGACGAACTCCGGGCTCCTGGGCTCATCGGCTTACTTCCTTCCAGTTTGCGCCGTCCTTGGCCAGCGTCTCGAGGTAGGCCCCGACCTGGTAGATCTGCTGGTCGGAGAGCGCGCCGCCCCACGGCGGCATCTTCTCCATCCGGCCCGGCACGTCCCGTCCCTTCTTGACGGTCTCGACGAAGCCCCGGAAGCCCAGCTTGAAGACACGGAGGTCCGCCGCGTGCCCGCGCTCGCCCTTTCCGTCGGCATTGATCCCATGACAGATGGCGCAGATCGCGCGGAACCAGGAACGGCCTTCGGCGATCGCGGCCTGATCCCCCGAGAAAGGGTTGGTCGCCGGCACTTCGGACTCCGCTCGCGGGGAGCACGCCGCCGGAACCCAGAGGTCGAACACGAGAACGCTCGCCACCAGGAGCTCCACCAGGACTGCGTGACCCACTCGCCTCATCGTCAGGTCCTTTTCCTGGCTCGTCGACAGATCACGCGCGCGCAGATGCCGCTTCCCGTGGATGTTCGGGGGCGACCCAGGCGCGCGCTAACGCGCGCCTGGGCCCCACCGACCTCGGACTACGGATCGTCAGCCGCTCGGTGGAACATCGACGCCCTCGGCGCGGCCGCGACCCGTTCAACATCTTCGTGAAGCACGGGTCAGAGCCCTAGAGGCAGAAGGCCGCGAGAAGACCGCCGAGCTCCATCTTGTGCTCTTGGTAGCCGAACTTCGCGGGTGTCCCACCGGCGGCCTGCACGACGCACTGCCTGCCGTCGACCGTGAAGGTGATCGGCCCGGAATAGGCCGTGGTGCCGAGGTTGAAGGTGTAGAGGCTCTCTCCGGTCGTGGCGTTGACAGCGTGGAACACGCCGTCCTGGCTCGTGTAGAAGGTCAGATTGCCCGCCGTCGTCAGCATCCCGCCGGCATAGCCGTTCTTGGATTTCTGATCCCGCCAGACTTCCCGGCCCGATTTCACGTCCCTGGCTTCGTCCACCTCGTACCCCCAGATGAACTCCCAGTTCGCACCGAGAGCCCGGACGTTGCTGACTACCTTGATGTCCTCGTAGAAATACTTCATCCCGATGTTTGCGGCCGGCAGGTACACGTCGCCGGTCAGGGGATTGTACGCGGACGGATACATGTTCACACCGCCCAGCACGCTCGGCCACACGTCGATCTTCGGGCCTCCCTCGACGGGCAGGTCGAGCTGGCCGATGGGCCGTCCGCTCACGTCGTACCCCTTGGCCCAGTTGATCTTGTCAGCGAACGGCACTGCCTGTAGGAATTTCCCGGTCTTCGGCTCCAGATAGTGGATGAAGCCGGTCTTGTTCGGGTGGACGATGGTCTTCTTTCCGTCGATGCTGATGAGCATCGGCGTCTGCACCACGTCGAAGTCCCAGGGGTCGCCTGGTACGGCCGTGTAGCGCCAGGCCACCTTGCCGGCCTCGGTGTCGACCGCGACGACACTGGCGGCGCCGAGGTTGTCCATCTTGCCGCCGCCACGTTTCTTGGGGTTCCACTCGTAGGCGTTGGCGGTGCCCGTGAAGTACATCTTCAGCTCGGGGTCCCAGGAGCCGGTGATCCACGGGCCAGCGCCGCCCCACTGGGCGCTACCCGCCGGCCAGGTCTCGCCGCCCGGCTCGCCCGGCACCGGGATCATGTTGGCCTTCCACTTCATCTCGCCGGTGTCGGGATTCACGCCGATCACGTACCCTTGAAGGCCGCCAGTGTCGGTGGCGTTCATTGGGATGATGATGGTGCCGGGGATGGCGAACGGGCCCACGGTGGTGACATAGCCGTTCGAGTCCTTCGCCTTGGTGAAGTCCTTCGGGTAGGGGAAGTCGGGGTATGACTTCACGAACTTCATCTGACCGGTCTTGTACTGAATCGCGTGCAGCTTGGCATCATTGGACAGGAAGTAGATGTACTCGCCGTAGATGGCCAGACCCCGGTGCTTGCCCGTGAAGAAGTCGACAAATTGTCCGCCCCAGTCGTCGGGCAGCTTGTGCTCGTACTTCCACACCCGCCGGCCCGAGCGGGCGTCGATCGCGAAGACGGTGTTGTCCTGGGCGAAGTACACGAGCCGGTCGTGGTAGAGGGGCGTGTTCTGGGCGTCGGTCTTCCCGCCGGTCGAGAAGAGCCAGGCGGGCTTTAGATTCTTCGCGTTGCTGGTGTTCAACTCGGTCAGGGTGCTGAACCGATGGCCGGCCCAGTTGCCGTTGGTGTGCAACCACGATTCCCCGGGATCCGCTGCCAGCATGACATCCGTCACGGGCTGCGCCTGTGCCACTCCCACGGCAGCCGTGAGGCACAGCGACAGGCCGATGCCGGCGATGATGAGTTTCCGCACGAGATGATCCATGACGCCCTCCTTCAGACCAGGAGATTCACTCGCGCTTCGGTTCCCCGTCCTTACGGAGGACGCCTGCGCCGGGCTGACGGAGCAGCCTCTGATCGTTCCTGCCCGGAACGGTCGCGAGTGCCGGGCCGGGAGGGAAATCGTCGCAGGGTGAGCCCTGTTGCATGCGGCGCTGAGGCATGGGCCGGTCAGGCGCCGACGGAGGCCCGGGGATCCCCATGGGAGCGAGCCATCTCACCCCCCTTCACCCGTCTCGAACGGATCGAGGACCCTTCCAGGCCATTGACGACGAGTGCCCGGCTACCGGCCCACGGGGAACCGGGCATCCCCAAGGCGAGATGGCGACGATCTAGGCTGCTCGTCCGCGATCAACCCGGTCGCTACGGTGGCGAAACTTTGGGCTAAGCGCGGGGGACTTGTCAAGGGCCCGTATCGCCTTGCCCGCTCCCACTTTCCGATGACGGAGACGAGGGGCGGCGCCCCCGCGGCCGCCGCGCGGGCCGACTCCGCCGCGATCGGCAGCTGGGCGGGGGTGGGAGTGACGCTGGGACGCGCAC
>Ga0209056_10004890_pt1 | contig 14068 bp, 10 predicted proteins | sample GraSoiAngelo_114_FD_185876 | JGI IMG/M metagenome (GOLD analysis project Ga0209056, IMG submission 185876) | Grasslands soil microbial communities from the Angelo Coastal Reserve, California, USA - 14_0903_13_40cm (SPAdes) (version 2) | ecosystem: Environmental > Terrestrial > Soil > Grasslands... | reverse complement strand
TCCTGTATAAGGTTGGCCGAAGTTACACGCATCAGATCGTAATCTGTTTGATACTCGGAGATAAATCCGACGAGTTCCGCGGTCAGAATTGCTTCTTTACGCCATACGAAAACAGGACCCCCACTCAGCCCCCCGAGCGATCCCAACACCAACCCATTGTTGAATTGAGTGACACACTTATCAACTTCAAACCGCGTCATTAGGTGGTGTTCCCCGACCGCGTGAACCTGCCCCGCTCCTGAGCTAAATGAATAGAAGCGCAAATGGCCCAAATTGATCTGCTCCCGCCAAATGCCAGGGAATCCGCCGAGACAGATGACATCCTCGCGCGACACACCCCGAGGCGGCCAAGCAGTTGGATACACGAACTTTGCCCCAGTGAAATCGGAGACAGCGCCGACAAAGCGGGTCAGATCGAAAACAACCAAGTCATAATCGCGGTTCTCGCTAATCAAGCACTCCTCGGGGTTGATCTCGATTCGACCGAAATGAAAGACGGTCTGTGCCTCTTTGAGGCGACGATATTGACGCAGTACGTGCTCGCAGGTTACACCGAGATATTTATCTTTTAACTTCAAGAGACTCCCCGTGCCGTTTCTGAGGGCCGCAGAATAAGAGGCGAAAGGCGAATCGCCGAAAAACACAGGCGTCGAAAACCGGACCGGGTACTTCGCCAGTTCATCAAAGAATGGATTGTCGAAAGAGACTGACTGCACCCAACTCTCCTTCCGCGCGGTGTCCAAGATCTTAACGTGAAAGGGCTCGTCCAGCGTCTTTCTCTTTGTTTGCAAGATTTGGCAGCTCTTCTAGACCATTATGTAGAGCAAGTCGCTTTCGGGAATGACGGAAGGATGAGTGGGCGACTAGCTGGCTCGCTCAGACGCGCCCGCGAGCGGGGGGTGGGCAGTTTTGAAGTGCTCTAGCTCCTATCCCAGGCCTTGTTTGACCCCATTTTTCTTCCGCCTGTAAGATCGAAAGCAGCACTCAGCATTCAGCACTCAGCCAAAGGTCCACGTGGGGACAGCCACCCTCGGCTGTCCGGTCGAGCGAAGCTCGACAACTCCGCACTAATCGGCTGAATGCTGAGTGCTGAATGCTTTCTTATGCCCGAGACCGCACCCAAAGCCGATCTCCCCAAATCCTACGAACCTGCCGCAATCGAAGCGCGCTGGGCGGAATATTGGGTGAAAGAGAAACTGTTCTCGACGCCGACTCCGGCGCCCGGTGACACGCGTCCAGTCTTTACCTTGCTGCTGCCGCCGCCGAACGTGACTGGCCGCCTGCACATGGGTCACATGCTGAACCAGACGCAGATGGACATTATCGTGCGGTGGCACCGCATGCGCGGCGACGTGACGCTCTGGCTGCCGGGCACCGATCACGCCGGCATCGCTACGCAAATGATGGTCGAGCGGCAGCTTGCAACTGAAGGCAAAAAGCGCTCAGAGCTGGGTCGTGAAAAATTCATCCAACGAGTTTGGGACTGGAAAAGGCAGTATGGCAGTGCGATCCAGGAACAAATGCGCCGTCTCGGCGCTTCAGTGGACTGGAGCCGCGAGTACTTCACCATGGACGAAAACCTTTCGCGTGCGGTGCGTGAAGTGTTCGTCCGCCTGCATGAAGACGGCCTGATTTATCGCGGCAAATACATTGTCAACTGGTGCCCGCGCTGTGTGACGGCGATCTCCGACCTCGAAGTCAAACACGAGGAAATTCCCGGCAAGCTTTGGGAGATTCGCTATCCTGTCGTCGGAACGAATCAGTTTATTACCGTCGCGACTACGCGTCCAGAAACCATGCTCGGTGACACCGCGGTTGCCGTGAATGAACGCGACGAGCGCTACAAGCACTTGCAGGGCAAGAGGGTTCTGCTCCCGTTAATGAATCGTGAGGTCCCGATTATCACCGACGAGCTTGCGCAGCCCGAGTTTGGGACCGGAGCAGTGAAGGTGACTCCGGCGCATGACGCGAACGATTTTCAGGCCGGACTTCGCCACAACCTGCCACAAATCGAAGTCATGGACCAGCATGCGCGAATGAACGAGAACGCGGGCGCTTATGCAGGACTAAGTCGCGAGGTTGCGCGTAAGAAAGTGCTGGAAGATTTGCGTGAACGGGGATTTCTGGTCGGCGAGAAAGATTACACGCTCGCCATCGGCAAGTGCGATCGCTGCGGGACCGTGGTCGAGCCGCGCCTTTCGACGCAGTGGTTCATCAAAATTCAGCCGCTGGCGGACCGCGCAATTGAGGTAGTCGAAAAAGATTACATTCGTTTCACGCCCGCGAATTATCGCCAAATTTATCTCAACTGGATGGGCAACATTCATGACTGGACCATCTCGCGCCAGTTGTGGTGGGGGCACCGGATTCCGGCCTGGCACTGCTCCTGCGGCGAAATTATCGTGGCGCGCGAGACGCCTTCGCCGTCCTGTCCCAAGTGCGGCGGATCGGAACTGAAGCAGGATCCCGACGTCCTCGACACTTGGTTCTCTTCCGGCCTGCTACCGTTTACATCACTCGGCTGGCCGGAAGCGACACGCGATTTGGAAGTGTTCTATCCAACGTCGCTGTTAATTACGGGCTTTGACATCCTGTTCTTCTGGGTTGCGCGAATGATCATGCTGGGATGCTGGTTTATGGCGTCGCCGCATAAGCCCTCCACGGAATACGTAGGGGCGGGTGCCCCCACCCGCCCTGCCGCGCCTGGCGCGGCACCAATTGGCGAGCAGAGCTCGCCCGCCCGGGCGAGGGCGTCCGGGTCTACGCGCGCATTTTCAGCCCCACTCACCGCCGATGACCTCCACGCCTCCGTCCCCTTTCGCGAAGTCTACATTCACGCCCTCGTCCGTGACGCCGAGCGCCAGAAGATGTCCAAGACAAAAGGCAACGTGCTCGATCCGATTCAGGTCATCGAGAAATACGGCACCGACGCAACTCGCTTTACCCTGGCGGCGATGTCATCGCCGGGTACCGACATCGCATTCAATGAAAGCCGCACGGAAGGCTATCGCGCCTTCGCAAATAAGATTTGGAATGCCGCGCGCTTCATGTTCATGAATGTGGAGCGAATTGATCCGGGCCTGAGGCCCGGAAGGACGGCCGAGGGCGGCTGTCCCCACGTGGGTGTTGCTGGATTTCAAACCGCGACTCTTGAAGACCGCTGGATTCTGTCCCGTTTCAACAGCGTTGCCAAAACCGTCAACGAATCGCTAACGGCTTGCCGTTTCGACGAAGCTGCTAATTCGATCTACGACTTCTTCTGGGGAGAGTTCTGCGACTGGTATGTCGAACTGATCAAGCCTCGGCTCACGCCAGAATGTGCAGAGAACGCGCGTGTCGCATGCGGAAACCTCGTTGCTCTGTTCGAGGCTTCGCTGCGGCTGCTTCATCCCGTGATGCCCTTCATTACCGATGAAATCTGGCATGCGATTTACGATGGCAAGCCGCCGTCGAAGTCGTTAGCACTGGCGTCATATCCGCAAGCCGACAAAAACCAGATCGATGAAACCGCCGAGACCCAGATGGCCATCTTGCAGGATTTGATTGTTAGTGTGCGGAATCTGCGCGCGGAGCTCAAGGTCGAAACCAAAGAAAGAGTTCCCGTCGAAGTATTCGCAATTGAGCCGCATATCCGTAGGCTGCTCGACGAGAATCGCAATGCACTGGAGAAATTGGCGAACGTGGAGCAAGTCCGTTTCGCCGAGAGTTCTCTGGAGAAACTGGCGAATGTTCGTCATACGACACGCTTCGATGTTCGCTTGGAATACGAAAAGAAGATTGACGTCGCAGCCGAGCGCGAAAAGGCGACCAAAGAGTTAGAGCGAATTGAAAAAGAATTGGAGAACATCGAACGACAACTCGCGAATGAATCGTTTGTGACGAAGGCGCCAACACATGTCGTCGAGAAACTCCGCAAAAGAAGAGAAGAGTTATTGACACTCAGAGATAAGATCAGAAAGAAGTTGGACGAACTGAACTGAACAGCGTGGGGACAGCCGCCCTCGGCTGTCCTCGGGTCGCAGACCCGATTTCTGTCTCCGAGTGAAATAATTTGTCGAGCGTTGCTCGACCGGACAGCCGAGGGCGGCTGTCCCCACATGAGCAAATATGGACTTTAACAGCCGGCGCATTACGGCAATCCTTGAAAACGCGCTGCTCGAAGACCGGGCCACGCGCGATGCGACCAGCTACGCCTGCATTGATCCCAACCAGCGCGCCGTAGGCACCATACTGGCCAAGCAAGATTGTGTTCTGGCTGGCATTGGAGCAGCAGCCCGCATTCTTGACGTGTTCGCCATGCTCGATGGCGCAGTGGTCTCGCATTACGAAGTTACCAGCCATCCAGAGATTTTCGATGGCGTGCGACTGCATCGCGGACAGCAAATCGCCGTGGTCCGGCACAATGCGCGTGTGATCCTCTCCTGCGAACGCGTAATTCTGAACTTGCTGCAGCGACTGAGTGGAATCGCGACACTGACGCGTAAGTTTGTCGAAGCCGTAGGCGGCACGAAAGCAACAATCCTGGACACGCGAAAGACCGCGCCGGGCCTGCGCATGCTCGATAAATACGCGGTGCGTTGTGGCGGCGGGCAAAATCATCGTCTCGATTTATCGGACGGCGTGCTGATCAAGAATAACCACATCGCGCTCGCCGGAGGCATCAAGAATGCGCTCGAGCGTGCCCACCGAAATCGTCGCGGCACCCAGCCCCTCGAGGTTGAAGTGCGTACGCTCGCAGAACTCGAGGACGCTCTCGCGTTCGGGGCTGAGGCCATCTTGCTCGACAATATGACGGTTGCAGATGTGCGCACCGCAGTCGAAAGATGCGCGAAGGCCGACCGCCGTATTCCGCTTGAAAGCTCGGGTGGCATCAACCTTGAGAACGTACGCGCCTATGCCGAAACCGGCGTTGATTTTATTTCTGTCGGCGCGCTCACCCACTCGGCGCCCGCCGTGGATATGAGCTTGCGCATTGCGCCTGCCTAATTGCAAGAAATTGACAACCTGGGCTATTCCCGTCTAAACCGTTTTAGGCTATTATCTTGACCCATGACTTCGCCTCGCGTGCGGGCCCTGGCTGTCAGTGTCTCTCCGTTCCTCTTGATTGTTTTCCTCGTCGCCTGCGGAGGCGGTTCCTCTGGAGGCGGTAGCGGCAACCCTCCACCACCACCTCCGGTCACCAATGTCAACGTCAACATTGACGTGCTGGCCAACCGCCATTTCATCAGTCCCTTCGTCCATGGCGTTAATTTTCCGCCTGATGCCGCTTACATCACGAATACAAATACACCGCTCGTGCGCTGGGGCGGAAATGCGAGCTCGACTTACAACTGGCAGCTCGGCACCAACAACTCGGACAACGACCATTTCTTCGAAGACTTTACTTTCAGTGCTCTGAGCAATCCTGCTGATGCCGACTCAGCGCAATTCATCAAGGACGTCAAGGGCGCCGGCGGACATCCGCTGATGACCATGCCGATGTTGAACTGGGTGGCGCAGAGTGCAGAAAATGGTGTGAATGGGCATTGGAGCTTTTCGGCTGTTAAATACGGTCCTCAATGTCACACAGATCAATTTAATTCCGATGCAGGCAACGCGGTGGGGGCTGATTGCAGCACTCAGACCACTACCAACGACCCCAACGATGCCTATTTCCCTTTGCTTGATGATCATACCCAGGCCTGCCCCTCCGGCAATTGCGTCTATCGGATTGATTGGGTCACCGATCCTGCCAAAGGATTGACGCAGGCTTTCGGCGGCGGGGCTTGTCCGGTGCCGTACTTCACGAATGGGTCATGTCACTTCTACGACATGGATAACGAGATTGACATCTGGGGTGGGAAAGGTGCCACCCACTTCGACATCCATCAAAGTCCGGCGACATATGACGAGCTGCGCGATGTCTATCTTGCCGAAGCAACCAAAACTAAAAATTTGGGACCCGCTGGCCGTCCGCTTTGGATGGGTAGTTGTTGTTGGTACTACTACTGGAATTCGGCGACGGGCACGACCGACAAATCTGCCCACGCCAACGTTGATTTCATGCCATGGTGGCTCAACGATGTGTACTGGAATGATCAGATCGCAGGCTCGCGCTCGCTCGATGCATTTGACCTTCACGCCTACACGGACATCAGCGGAAGCGGTCTACCGCTGTCACAACAGCAGGCGCTTGCCTTGAACATCAGGCGCGACTGGTGGGATCCGAATTTCACTACCCCGGCATGGTTCGGCTCGAACAGCGTGACAGCGAACCAGCCACTCGACCATATCCCATTCCCCATTCAGCGCGCGAGGGCGATGGCGAACACCAGATTGCGACTCGCATTTGTGGTTTCCGAATGATTGCAGCATAATTCGGGCATCAAAGCAGCGCCTACAGATCGCGCCCGCAGCACGCGCCGCAAGTCTCCCGCGCCTGAGACCGATGCGAGTCTCGGCCGTATCGTCCGCGTGCTCATGGGGTATCCCACCGTCGTTATCAGTGGCACCAAACTAGCCCAGGAGATTGGGACAACGCGCTCGGAAGTTTGGCGCCTAGTGGAGCAGCTTCGCACGCTTGGCGTCGAGATCGCCGGACATCCGTCAAGCGGATATCAACTGACCGCTGTCCCCGACCTGCTGCTTCCGGAAATGATCGAGCCGCTTTTACGTTCGACCATTTTCGGCGAAAATGTCCATCATTACTATCGCGTCGGCTCTACCAACACTGTCGCCATGGACGCAGCCGCTGCCGGCGCTCCCGAAGGAACTGTATTTTTGGCCGAGCAGCAGACCGCCGGGCGTGGGCGTGCGAGCAATCAGTGGCACTCGGCGGAGTCAACCGGAATCTACTGCTCGGTCATTTTGCGTCCAGCGCTGCCACCATCAGATGTACTGGTACTCTCGCTGGCTGCCGGTCTCGCAGTTCAATCCGCCATTCAGGAAGTTGACTCGCATGCTCTGCCCGATTTGAAGTGGCCCAACGATGTGTTGATCATGGGCAAGAAGTTTTGCGGAATTCTCACCGAAATGAGCGCCGAAGCCACGCGCGTGCGGCACATTGTTGTGGGAATCGGCGTCAACGTAAACCAGAATTCCTTTCCTGCCGAGCTGGAACAAAGCGCGACTTCATTGCGCTTGACGACCGGCATCGAATGGTCGCGGGTCGAAGTGTGCGCGGCTTTGTTAAAATCGCTCGATCGCGAGTATCACAAGCTGCTGGAGAATCGCGATGCACAAGCGGAAATTCTGCGCCGCTTCGAAGAGCGCTCGTCTTCAGCACGCGGACGCCAAGTACGGGTTGAGGAAAAAGGCGGTTTTGAAGGCATGACCGAAGGCCTGGATCCACGCGGTTTCTTGCAGGTTCGAACTAGGCAAGGATTGCGCACGGTTTACAGCGGAACGGTGAGATTCAAATAAGTGGCAAGCGATTAGTGGCTAGTTGCTAGAAGCCTCTCTTGTAAATTGTACTGAGAGGCACGGAATGTTCAGACTGAGGAGGAACTCGTGAATGCCTGCGCCACAGTGGAAGAGCGGCGCTTCAGCGCCGCGCTAGTCGTTTGAACTGAACCGGGGCTTTAGCCCCTGCGCACACTAACCACTCGCAACTAACCATGCTTCTCGTCCTCGATGTCGGCAATACCAACACGGTCCTCGGGGTGTTCGCGAAATCCCTGACCGATGCCACCCTCCAGCCTAAGTACGACAAGCTGGTCGCCAACTGGCGAGTGACCACGCGCGCCGCGCAGACCGTGGACGAGTACGGCGTGCTTTTCCGAAACTTGTTTTCGATGGCAGGTTTGGAGCCGAAAGACATTGGCGGAATTGTGGTTTCCTCGGTTGTGCCGCCCCTCGATTCGACTCTGCGGCGCGTGTGTGAGCGCTACTTCGGCCACAAGCCGCTGTTCATCGAGCCGGGCGTTAAAACTGGGATGCCGGTGCTCTATGAGAATCCCGCAGAAGTGGGTGCCGACCGCATTGTGAACGGCGTTGCGGCGTTTGAGAAACATGGCGGGCCCTGCATCGTCGTTGACTTTGGCACTGCAACCACATTCGATTGCGTGACGGCGAAGGGCGAATATCAGGGTGGCGTGATCTGTCCGGGGCTCGGCATCTCCGCCGAAGCCCTGTTCAGCCGCACCGCCCGCTTGCAGCGGGTGGACATTCGCAAGCCGGCCCGAGTCATTGGCTCTACCACCGTCGGCAGTCTGCAATCTGGTCTTTACTACGGCTATCTAGGTCTGGTCGATGGAGTGCTCGAACGCCTGATTACAGAAATTGGCGCATCAGCAAAGGTCATTGCGACCGGCGGCTTAGCGCCGCTGATCGGCGCGGCGTCGAAGTACATCCAAGAGGTGGACGAATTTCTTACGCTCGAAGGTCTGCGGATATTGTGGGAGCGAAATGTGCCGGCAAAGCCGATCTCCGTCGCTACGAAATCACGGTCGCGGTTGTCGCCTGGTTCGTAAACAATTGTAAAGGCGTACTGAACCGAGGGGCCCGCCTCACGCAAACAAGAACTCTTTCGTCCTTAGCTCCTTGATCCTGTCCCTCAACTTTGCCGCCTTCTCAAACTCAAACTTCTTTGCGGTATCCCGCATCTCCACCTCAAGCTTGCCGATAAACGCGTCCAGCTCTTCCTGGCTCTTGAAGTCCGGAATTCCGTCGGCTTCCACGCTGGCCAGGTCAGCGTAATCCGCCTCAATTACGCGCGCCAGCGACATGTCTAGCGATCGCACGATGGACTGCGGCGTAATTCCATTCTCGATGTTGTACGCCTCCTGAATCGCGCGCCGACGGTCAGTTTCGTCCATCGCCTTTTTCATCGAGTCGGTCATGCGGTCAGCGTAAAGCACAGCACGTCCATTAAGATTTCGCGCGCAACGTCCGACAGTCTGGATCAACGATCCAGCCGAGCGCAGGAATCCTTCCTTGTCCGCATCGAGCACTGCCACTAGCGAAACCTCCGGCAAATCCAGGCCCTCGCGCAACAGATTGATTCCGATCAGCACATCAAACTCGCCCTTGCGCAGATCGCGCAGAATCTTCACGCGCTCCAGTACTTCGATCTCCGAGTGCATGTAGCGACATTTCACTCCGACTTCGCTGTAATACTCCGCTAAGTCCTCGGCCATACGCTTGGTCAACGTCGTGACTAAAACACGCTCGCCGCGCGAAACCCGGTCACGAATCTCGTGCAGCAAGTCGTCAATCTGTCCCTTCACCGGCCTGACTTCAACCGGAGGATCGACCAGCCCTGTAGGCCGAATAACTTGCTCCACTACCACTCCCGCGGATTTCGTCAACTCATAGGGCCCCGGCGTTGCCGAAACGTAGATGACCTGGTTCGTCCGGTGCTCGAATTCCTCAAATGTCAGCGGACGATTATCCAGCGCCGAAGGCATTCGAAAACCGTACTCGACCAGCGTCTGCTTGCGTGACCGGTCGCCGTGATACATGCCGTGCAGCTGCGGCACCGTCTGGTGCGACTCATCAATGAAGATCAGGAAGTCCCGCGAAAAATAGTCCAGCAGCGTCGGCGGAGGCTCGCCTGGCAACCTTCCCGTAAAGTGCCTCGAATAGTTTTCGATGCCATGGCAGTAGCCCATGGCCTTGATCATTTCCAGGTCGTACATCGTGCGCTGATGCACCCGCTGGGCTTCGACCACCCGGCCCTGCTTTTCGAGTTCCTTCTCCCACCAGGCCAGCTCTTCTTTGATCGAATCCACTGCCTTCGAGCGCGTCTCCGGTTTCATCACGTAATGCGTCTTCGGATAGATCGGCAGCCGCACATACTTCTGCTTCACCGTGCCGAACAAAGGATCAATCTGCGCCAGAGATTCAACCTCATCTCCCCACAACTCGATCCGATAGGCCATATCGTCATAGGTGGGATAGATCTCGATCACATCGCCGCGTACCCGAAACGTTCCCCGGCGAAAATCGCCTTCAGTGCGTTCATACAAGATTTCGACCAGCTTGCGCGTGATTTCTTCGCGCTTGATCTTCTGACCTTTCTCCAGGAACAGCAGCATTCCGTAATATGCTTCCGGCGATCCCAATCCATAAATGCAGCTCACCGACGCCACAATCAGGCAGTCGCGCCGTTCAAATAGCGAACGCGTTGCCGAAAGCCGCAGCTTATCCAATTCGTCATTGATCGTCGCTTCTTTTTCGATGTAGAGGTCCGCTGCGGGCACATACGCTTCCGGCTGGTAGTAGTCGTAATACGAGACGAAATATTCGACAGCGTTGTGCGGGAAGAAACTCTTGAATTCGTGATAGAGCTGCGCGGCGAGGGTTTTGTTGTGCGCCATCACCAGGGCGGGACGATTGGCCTGTTCGATGACTTTCGCCATCGTGTACGTCTTGCCCGAGCCGGTGACACCAAGCAGCACCTGGTGCTGCTCGCGATCGAAAACGCCGCGCATCAGCGACTGAATCGCGTTGCCCTGGTCGCCTTTCGGCGTGTAGTCGCTAACGAGGCGGAAATCCATAAGAGCAGTCCAGCGCCCCACAGAAGCAAATTGCGGCGGGGAATCCTCTTATTATATCGGGCGGAGTTCGGAGCAAGACATGTCGGGAGGGGTGCCCCACTTCTCGCCGGTTTTGCGAGAAGTGGGTACTGAAAATCTAGCGAGGAACTTTGAAGCTGACCGTAATCTGCGTCTCGATTTGGACCGGCTCACCATTCAACAGATAAGGACGATACTTCCACTGCCGCACTGCGTCTGTCGCCGCCTTCGCCAGAATCGCGTCACCGCTGAGTACTCTGATACCGAAAATTTCCCCATCTTTCGCGACCGTGGCGATGAGCTCAATCGAACCTTGCTTGCGCACTTGCAATGCTGCTTGCGGATAAACGGGAGCCACTTTCTTAATCAGCAGTCCCTGTGAAACACCTTGTGAGACGCGCAGCACCTGCAACGTCGGCTGTGGAATGGCGCTGGTGACGATATTAGTCAGCGCTTCGCTAGAAGCATTAGACGGTGCGAGCGCGAGGGCTGGTGGAGCAGGTTGCAAAGATTTCGGCTGCGCAATCACGGCGGATTTCGTGTTCACCACCAATGGCTGAGGTTTTGGTGTCACCGTTACTTTTGGTTCCGGACCCGAAGCTAGCTCATCCACCTGAATGGCTTCGGATGGCGACTTGCGTTCAGTGCTTCGCGGTGCAACAGGAGGTAGAGATGAATCGTCGCTTGCTGCGGGCGTCGAATCCGGAAAAATCAGATCTGGAGATGCAGTCCGGTTATTAGGTGGCGCCGAAGGAGTCGCCGCCGGAGAATTCTCCACCGGCTTTACAGGCTCCGCTTCAGCACTGCGATCCGTACCCTTCAGATTGGGAAGATACTGCCCCAACTGTAAGCGCTGCCAGGCGGTATATGCCGCGACCGCCATCAATACCAGCATCGCGAAGGTTTTAAACTTCTTAACGCCACCGCCGGATGTCTGCCCGTACGAGAACGTTGGCACTGGGACTGCAGCTGCCTCGAATGTTTCTCTTGCGCCCGAGTCCGCCGTGATCACCTCTTGTGACGCCAACGGCGGCGCGCTTCTGAGTTCAAGCACGGGTTTTTCGAGCGCAGGCGCCACGGCGGCCCCGGCCTGTGATGCCGTGCTGGCAGCAATTGGCTCAGCGCTACTCTTCAATGTGGGTGCCCAAGTTTGTTCGACGCTAGTCGGCCTCGTGCCCGTCGCGGCTGTCATGGATTCGAGCAAGGCTACTTCGGCGGGTTCCAGGGCCGGGGTTGGCTCCTGCTCCACCTCAAGGCTAGAAAACGGTGCGTTCGTTGTAACAGGCGTAGGTTGCGCCAAAAGCGAGGGGGGAATTGCCGGTGCCGCAAAAATCGGTGTTGTCGAAACCGGCGACTGACCCATGGCTGCTGGTTTGGCCGGGGTAGCAGATGCTTTCGCTTCGTTCTTGCGCAGCAGTCCCCTGGCTACTCGCAGCGTCCCCTTCGATTGCTCAATATTGATGGGCTTGGTCAATACCAGGTTTGCGCCGATCCGAAATGCTTTCGCAACTCCCGCCTGCCCTTCGACCACCGCCACTGAAAGCGAACTGTGATTGAGATCGGAATCGCGCGCGCTCTTGAACAGCAATGCGGCGTCCTGCTCGTTTGCGATGTCTACCACCAGTGCATCAAAATGCTCGGCGGCGAGCTTCTGGGCCGTCGCCAGCGGATCATTTGAAACCGTGACTGTAAACTCAAGCTCATTCAGTACTTGCGTCACCAATCGGGCGGTCTTCTCATCGGGGCAGAAAAGCAGGGACCTGTAACTCATAATGGCATGTTAGGTACGCTGGTGTAATACCATCAAGTTACTGATGTAATTGGACGAATGGGCACAACTGCCGCTCTGGGCGGGCGTATTCCGCTGTGGCTGAAAATCGCTTGGACCGCGTGGGTCGCAATCTGGGCGCCGGTCTATTGGAAGCAATATGGCGCGCAGAATTTCCTGTTTTTCTGTGATCTCGGAAATTTCCTGATTGCGCTTGCCCTCTGGCTGGAGAGCCGGCTGATTTTTTCCTGGCAAGCGGTTGGCCTGCTGTTGGTCCAAACCCTCTATGCTCTGGACCTCATCGGCGCATTCATGTTTGACAAGCACGCCATCGGCGGCACCGAATACATGTTTGATCCCGCGATTCCTCTGCTCACTCGCCTTCTAGGCCTGTATCACTTGGTAGTTTCGCCATTGCTTCTCTGGGCGGTTCGGCGTTTAGGCTACGATCCACGCGCATGGAAGTGGCAGACGGTGACCGCCTGCGTTGTGGTTCCCATCTCTCACTTCTGGCGTCCGCAGTTCAACGTGAACTGGGCGGCCGGCATTGGACACGAACAGCACGTCGTGCCGGGCTGGTTTTACCTAGGGGGATATCTGGTCGTGGCGTCAACAGTCGTTTATTGGCCGACCCATTTGTTTTTGCGGTGGTGGAGCAGCCAGCACGCACCTGAAGTTTCAACGGAATCGACTCGCTTAGGGAGCAGATGATGGGAGGGCATGGCTTGAGCCGTGCCGATGTGGCCCGCAAAAAAGACACGGCTTCAGCCGCTGCGGTGCGCCGTCATATCCCCACCACAATCCATCCGGGAGAACTTCGTCCAGAGAGATCACTGTGACCCAACCGCCGACCTATCCGAAAGCGCTCTCAAGAACCTGACCAAGTCCCGCTTCTCACCCTGCGTCAGGCCAATTTTCATAACATGGCGACTTGCCGCGACGCACGTCGCCTCCGCGATCGTAGTAGTCAATCACCGCCTCGAGTGTGGGAAGGCTGCCATCGTGCATGTAAGGGGTATGCCCTCCACGTTGCGCAGACTGGGAGTCTTGAACGCACCGCGATCGCTCTCAATCGCAGTCACAGCGAACCGCCCCTTATCGTCTTCCTGCCCAGCGCCGATATTTTGAAATTTGTTGTCCGTGAAATTCACGCCATTGTGGCAGCGCGCAGCGCCCCTTGCCGATAAAAACGACCAAGCCATTCTTCTCATGCAAAGTAAGAGCGCGCTTGTCGCCGCGGGCGCGATCGAATCTCGAATCCCTGGCGATCAGAGTTCTTTCAAATGCGGCCAGAGCTTTAGCGACATCCTTCAGGGTAGGACTTTCGCCGAAAACACTATGAAATGCGGCGCGGTAATAAGGATCAGCTTCCAGCCGCTGCACCAACTCGCGTTCCCCTGGAGAATTCATTTCCCCGGGCGAAGACATCGGTCCGGTCGCCTGATCTTCCAACGTGGCAGCGCGTCCATCCCAAAATTGCGAGGCGTTGAAAGCCGCGTTCCAAATGCTCGGCGTATGCCGCCGCAGCACTGTCCCATGAAAACCCAGAGCGTGCGGTCGGCCGTCTGAGAGTCCTTTTTTCGGATCATGACACGATCCGCAACTAATGCTGCGATCAGCCGAAAGCGCCTTGTCGAAAAACAGCCGATTTCCCAGTTCGACTTTCTGCGGAGTTTGCTGATTGTCGCCGGGAATCGGCGGGTCGGGCAGCGCTACCAGACCCACAGGCAGTTCGCCAACGAGCGAATCAATCATTTGTGCATTCTCGCGCAGGCTTTGAGCGCGCGCGGAAATAACCAGAATG
>Ga0209056_10004889_pt1 | contig 14069 bp, 14 predicted proteins | sample GraSoiAngelo_114_FD_185876 | JGI IMG/M metagenome (GOLD analysis project Ga0209056, IMG submission 185876) | Grasslands soil microbial communities from the Angelo Coastal Reserve, California, USA - 14_0903_13_40cm (SPAdes) (version 2) | ecosystem: Environmental > Terrestrial > Soil > Grasslands... | reverse complement strand
ATCAGCATTTTGGCGGAATTCTCGCCGTGGCCGACAGCGCCGACGCTGCGCCCACGACCCAAGCCAGTGCTGTTTACAAGGAACTGCAGCTCGCGTTGCAAGATCTAACCGGACGCTGGACAAAAATCCGCGAGCAGGACATCCCGGCGCTCAATGTGGAATTGAAGAAGGCCGGACTCGCGGCGATCGATCCCAGCAAAGTGCCGGATGCCGCTCCGTCCGCGGACGCGGACAGCGACGACGAGCCGTGATGGTGGCGTACGGCTTCAATTCTTCGCGGGTGCGGAACGCGGCTGGAGCTGCGCCAAATCGTTGAGAACTTCCGCGCTGTGCTGCCCGGCGTTGACGTTGAGATAGTTTTTGCGGACGACGCCGTCGGGATCGATGAGAAAGGTGTGGCGCGCGGAAAGTTTCCCGATGCCGAGATTCAGAAGCGAATCGTAGGCGGAAGAGACTTGATAATTTGTGTCCGCCAGGAGTTTGAAATGCAGTCCTTCTTTCGCGCAAAACTTCTGGTGTGAATTTTCGTCCTGGCCGCTGACGCCGAGGATGACGGCGTTTGTCAGTTCAAATTGAGAGAGGTCGCGCTGGAAATTGCGCGCTTCAACGGTGCAGCCGCTGGTGAAATCTTTGGGTTAGAAATAGAGCACCACCCATTTGCCGCGAAGATCGCGGAGGCTGAGGGACTTGCCGTCTTGCGAGTTCAAAGTGAAATCGGGAGCGGGCATCCCTGAGGAAGGAGCTTTCGCGCCGATATGCCGCGCGCGAACGACCATAGCCGCAACGAGTACTGCAATGATGGCCGCAAAGATTGCAAGCATTTTCATCTCGTTTGCTCAGGGCAAGATATTCGCCGCTACTCCTTCTGGCTGAAGGCGCCGAAGCCCAGCCGGAATTGAATCGTATTGATTCCCGGATTCGGCGTCGCAAGGCCTGCGTTCGAAATGTGCATGTAGCGGACCTCCGCGCAGATATTGTGCTTGGCGCGCAGAAAGTGCAAGCCCAGCGCGGCGCTGCTCGTGAAATTCACGCGGGACGTGCCTTCCGGAACTTTGGTGCTGGTGAAGAGCGTGCCGCCGCCGATTTCAAAATAAGGAGCCACGCTGTGCTTCGTGTCCAGCATCCATTTGAATGCGAACGGATTCAAGCCCGCGCCATAGGCCGTATTCGTTTTCTGAAAAACCCAGAAAACGGGGACTGCATCAACCGCGTACTCAAGTCGGCCGCGGAGAAATCCAGGGCCGTGCGGCGCAGTAAGAATCCATCCATAGCGCAGGCCGACATTCCAGATTCCGTCGCTCGACTGGCTGCCGCTGACGCCGTGGCCTCCGCCAGTCCAGACCTGCCATTCGTGGCCGCCTTCGACGGGGCCAGCCTGCGCGCGGATTGCCGGCGCACACAGAAACGCGGCGAAGAGGAAGGCCGCAAAAATGTATCTCACCGGGGAGTCTCCTTAAACTTTTTGGATGCTGGCATTGGATTTCCGGTGCTGAGAAGATATAGAAAATCGGCGAGAAAGGCGAATTTCTGTCCAGCCACTGGAGCGTCGTTCATCATTCGTTCATCGAGTGCGATTTAGCCTGCACGATTCGAATTGCGAACCAGACCTTGGTGGAGCGAAAGGGAAGCTGGAAGTTGAAGATGCGGCATTCGAATTTACATTTCGTTTTGACGCTTTGCGCCATGCTTGGTGCTTCTTCGCTCGTGGCTTCGGGCGCGCGCGCACAAGATTCGCCTCCGGCTGAATCGCCACGTTCGAACGAGGGTTCGACACCCGCGGCGGATCCCGTCCCGACGATGTTTCCGCACCCGGAGACGGACCGCTGGTGGATCTCCGGGCAGGCGAATTTCATCTCGCAGTGGCACCCGGCGTTTCACTCGCCCTACCAAGGACCGCGGAGCCTGCCTCCTCAAGCGCAAGATGCAACTTCGCGCGTCCTCACGCTGTTCACGGGCGTGCGCCTCACGAACACCATGGAACTGCTCTGCGACGTTCAGGAAACCGGCGGCCACGGGATCGGCGAGGCGGTCGGCCTGGGCGGCGTCACGAATCTGGACATCGTGCGGAATCCCGATCTGAGCAAAGCGCCCTACATCGCGAGGCTCATGTGGCACCAGATCATTCCTCTTGGCCACCGCAAGATCGAGAATTCCCGTTCGCCGCTCTCACTTTTTTCTTCACTTCCGGAGCGCAGGCTGGAGATTCGCTTCGGGAAGTTCAGCATGGCGGACTTCTTCGACATGAATACGTATGGTACGGATACGAGTTTTCAGTTCATGAACTGGACCGTGGACAACAACGGCGCGTACGACTACGCAGCGGATACACGCGGCTTCACTTTTGCGGCGATGATCGAATACCACGACCGGCGATGGGCCGCGCGATTCGCCGAGGCGCTGATGCCAAAAATTGCCAATGGGATCCATCTCGACGCGGACCTGAGCCGCGCGCACTCCGAAAACTTCGAGTTTGAATTGCATGGGACGGTGATGCGTCATCAAGAGAGCGTTATCCGGTTTTTGGCCTTCGTCAATCACGCCAACATGGGGAGCTACCGTGAAGCAGTCGATCATTTCGTGGCAGGTCTGACACCCAAGCCAGACATCACCGCTCATCCACTCCGTACTACGCTCAAATACGGATTTGGCGTCAATTTCGAACAGCCACTGAATTCCTGGATGGGTGTTTTCGGCAGGTGGGGCTGGGATGAAGGCCGGCACGAATCGTTTGCGTACACCGAGGTGGATCAGACGGTGGAGCTCGGAGCCGGGGCTAGCGGCCGGCGGTGGCAGAGAAAATTCGATCGCGCCGGATTTGTTTTTGTTTCGAACGGGATTTCGCGGGACCACCAGGAGTATTTAAAGTTGGGTGGAACGGGTTTTCTTCTGGGCGACGAGATTCTCAACTATGGCCGCGAGAATATTGTCGAGACCTATTACACACTGCATGCCTGGCGTGGAATCTATCCTTCGTTGGGGTTGCAACACATCAACAATCCCGGCTACAACCGGGACCGAGGCCCGGTGATTGTGCCGACACTTCGCCTCCACCTTGAGCTTTAGAGGTCAAGCGAGCGAGCCCGGGCAGAGTCAAGGCATTGCGTGCTGGAATTGATGCGGGTGGGCGTGCCGTCAGTCTGCTTTTCCGAGGAGCTGGCGAGCGTAGGCGGGCGCTTTGCCAGCGTCCTCGTGTTTGAAATAGGCGTACACGTCCACGCCCTGGGCGAGCCAGCCATCGAAACGTTTTTTCCAGGCGGTGATTTGCTTCGGAGTGTAGTTTTCGAGGCGCAGGCGGGCGTAGGTGAAGCCGGCCGTGAGCACGTCGGGAGGTGTTTGCTTGTCGGTCTCCGACAGGCAGAGCGCGGTCTTGTGCTGACGAAGAACGGAGTACGTTTCGTCGGCATACCAAGACGGATGGCGCACCTCGAAGGCGAAAGCGAAAGCTTCCGGGCGAAGAGCAAGAAAATCTTCCAGCAGCGGGCGATCGAATTTGAAGTTGGGCGGGAGCTGAACGAGGATGGGGCCGAGGTGGTCGCCGTCGTTGAGAACACTGGCGACTTCCAGAAAACGCTTCAGTGTGCTCTCGCAGTTGCGGAGCCTCTGAATATGGGTGATCTGCTGGTTGGCCTTCAAGGCGAAGCGAAAACCTTCCGGTACGCTCTTGGCCCAGTTCAGGAGCGCGCTCTCGGTGGGCATGCGATAGAAACTGTGATTGATTTCGACTGTCGAGAACTGCTTCGCGTAGAAGGAGAGCATTTCGCGGTCGGGAAGCTTCTCGGGGTAGAAGCTGCCCTTCCACTGTTTATAAGAGTACCCAGAAGTCCCAACAAGAAGCCGGCCTGCGCTAGGAATGGGTGCACCTCCGTGCCCTGGCATTTAACAGCTACGTCTCGATGTCGGCCAGCGCAAGTTCTTTCTCAACTACTTCTTTGTGAGTCTGCGCGAATTTGGCCTTTGCTTCGATGCCCAAGCGCCCAGCGTAGTGAAGCAGCTTGTCAACGGTCTTGTTGGCGATCTTCCCGTTGAGCAGTTCGCTCACGCGCGGCTGTGGTTCTCCGAGGATCACTTGCAGATCCTTTTGTGAATACTTTTGTGCGTACTTCAGGATTGCTTGATACAACTCCGCCTTAAACTTCAGAGCGGTTGCTTGCTCCGACGAAAAGCCAAGATCATCAAGCACATTCCCCCGAGTTACATGCCTCGGCTTGTTAGCCGCGCTTTTCATGTTTCTTCTCCTCTGCCAAACGTGCCTCCACTGCCTTGAGCCGCTGCTTCGCTTTCTCGAAATCCCTTCTCGGCATTTCCCGGCTCTTTTTCTCGAAGCAGTGAAGGACGTGGATCACGCCATTTATCCGCGATAAGTAAACGACGCGGTACCAGGCCCTTTCATCTTGGTCTCGCAGTTCAAAAACGCCCGTGCCAATCGAAGGCAACGGTCTGTAATCACTTGGTTTTTCCCCTTGCTGCAACTGCCACAGCTGAAATCCCAAGTTTTGCCTAACATCCTCCGGGAAAGACTGGAGAACCTCCCTGGAGTCGCCCTCCCAAACAACCGTCCCGTACTTAGGCCTTTCGGCTTGGTCGCTCACGAGAGCGAATATGGCAGCAAAGCCACAGCCAAATATACATTCAAATGTATATTGCTGTCCAAGGCAAAATTAGGGCGAAGGGCCAATTAGCCCAACCTTGCAACACCTGACGGGCAGCTTCCTTCGGAACAGCCCACCGGGAAAAAGACAACTATTTCATAGCAGAGGCAAGGCACGTGCCAATGTTGCGATCAAGGCGCCTTGGTTCTCGACGGCATGCGGCGGCTGAGCGATTCGATGGCATCCTCGAGTCGTTGGCGTCGTTTCCAGAAATCGTCCCAGAGATCGCCTTTTTCCTTCAGACGCGCAAAAACCGTTTTTATGTTCAAGGTTTCGGGACGCAAGCTGGGACGCAATTCGCGCGGTAATAAAGGAGTGGAAACAGGCGCTTGGGAAAAAGCCCTTACGGAGTAAGCGGCGGCCAGCGGACGCCCGTGAGCATTTTGCTGCACATCGATCAACACGCGGCCCGCCGGCCGCTTCGCAACGGTGCGTTCGCTGGTGACTAGATTGGGGTGCTCGGCAGTCACCGTTCGCGCAATAATCTCGCCGAAGGTACGCAACTGCTCGTAAGTGTAGACCGGCTCGACGGGTATATAAATGTGGATTCCTGTTGCGCCCGAAGTTTTCAGGAAGCTCGCCAAGCGCAATTCTTCCAACTTTTCATGGAGAGCGCGAGCGATGGTCACTACAACCGAAAATTCCGTGCCGTCCGAGGGATCCAAATCGAAGAAGAAGTAGTCAGGATGGTCAAGATCGGCATAGCGGTTGGACCAGGGATTGTGGTCGATGCAACCGAGGCCGGTCAAAAAGAGAAGGGAGGCGCGATCGTTCGCCGTGGCGTAGTGAATCTCCACGCCGCGATGCTCGGAGTCCACGGGAACCGTCTTAAACCACTCCGGCAAACCTTCCCGCACGTCTTTTTGAAAAAAAGCTTGTCCCTTGATTCCGTCCGGGTAGCGGCGCAAAACCAAAGCCCGGTCGCGCAGAAAGGGCAAGATGAAATCAGCCATGCGGTAGTAGTAGGCCAATAGGTTTCGTTTCGTATGGCCGGACTCAGGGAAATAGACTTTGTTCAAGTTGCTTAGGCGCAGCCGTTTGCCGTCCAGCTCGATGATCATCGTTTCGGCTCGGCCTTTGAACAACTCCGCTTCGATCTGCGCTTTTATGTTTAGCACGCGGCCTACAATCTCGGGTGAATGAACGACGGCCGGAGCAGAAACAGCAGGGGCTACTTCGTTTTCGAACTGGCAATCCGAGGGCCGCGCATCCTCGCGAAGCGCGAGGAAAACCGGGTGACGCAGGGAGTGCTCGTCTGTCCATCCGCTGAATTTCACGCGCGCGACCAGGCCGGGAGAAACCCAGGATGGTTTTTCGTTGGTTTCGGGCACAGCGTCGAACGGGCAAGCGGACGCAGCCAGTTCTTGCAACCTGCCGCTCAATTCCGTCAATTTTTTCTCGTCAAATCCGCTCCCGACGTGTCCAATAAATTGAAGCTTCTTGCCCTGATACAAGCCCAACAACAGCGAGCCGAAGGGAAGTGCTGGGGTGCGAGCCGCAGTCCAGCCACCGACCACGGCGTCCACTGTCTTGGTGCTCTTCAGCTTCACCCAGTACGGGCTTCGATCCGAAACGTACGGGCTGTCGGTTCGCTTCGCGAGAATCCCTTCCAGGCCATTCTGTTCTGCCAGCGCGAACAGCTCTTTTCCCATTTCCAATTGATGATCGGAGTAGCGGAACCGATCGGACGTATGCATCACTCGATTCAGCAACTGCTTGCGTTCGATGAGTGAGCTCTTGCGAAGGTCGTATCCATCGCAGTACAAGAGATCGAAGACGAAGTAAACGACCGGGATTTGCGCGACCAGATGTTCGCTGGGGGCGCGCACATGCATGCGTTCCTGCAAACGTTCGAAGCTGCCGTGACCGCGAGCGTCCAGAGCTACGATCTCACCGTCAAGGATGGCCTCACGGGCAGCCAGTGCATTGGGAAGAGAGGAAAGTTCGGGGTAGCGCTTCGTCATGTCCGTGCCCGTGCGGGAAAGAAGCGTCAAATCTCCATTCTCGATTCGGGCCATCGCGCGTACGCCGTCCCACTTAATTTCAAAGAGCCAGTTGGGATCGGAGAAAGGCCGATCAGAGAGCGTTGCCAGCATCGGCTCGATTTTTGACGGGATTGAGCTTCTGTGCGCGCCCTGCAACTCCTCCGGACGAATTGGGATCAGCGGGCGTTTGGGAGGCAGTTCTTCCTTGATCTCTTCCAACGTGCGTCCCGTCAGCGCAGAGCCATCATGCTCTTCGATGTTCCAGGAAGAATCTTCGGCGGCATCCTTGTGCTTGATCATCAGCCACTCATTGCCTTTTTCGCTGTGCTTGAGTTTGACTAAAACGAAGCTGCCTCGAAGTTTTTCACCGTTCAGCTTGAACTTGATTTCTCCCTTCTCCAGCTGCTTAAGGGCGTCAAGATCTCCCTCCATTTGGAACGTCCCGCGATCCCACACCATTACCGTCCCGGCGCCGTAATTGCCCTCGGGAATTTTTCCTTCGAAATTGGCGTAGTCCAACGGGTGATCCTCGGTCATCACCGCCAGGCGCTTGTCGGCATGGCTCTGCGAAGGTCCTTTGGGGACCGCCCAGGATTTCAGCGTCCCATCGATCGCCAGCCGGAAATCGTAGTGCAGCCGCGTTGCCCGGTGCTTCTGCACCACGAACGTGTCGCCATGCTCGGCCCCGGGGCGAACTTCCAACTGTGGCAGTTTCGGCTTTGGCAGGCGCGTGTGTTTGGCGACCGGGGCGGGCTTGGCCTCGGCCGACAGGCTCGCCTGATGGTTCCGGCGTGCGGTCGAAGCGGCGTTTTCGCCGGTATTCTTCGAGCTTGGCCATGCAGGGATTCTATCTCATGGCGTCGTGTGGGCCGCAGAGTTGCCATTGAGCTGCTGTTTTCTCCGAATGATTGCATTGCGCTCGCTTAGAACTGTCTCTATGTTCACAAAGCATAGTTTTGTGTACATATACGTGTTATGCTTAGAAGGGAGGACAATCGAATGGCGACTGGCAGAACCCGGTCACACAAGCACTTCCGATTGGACGCGGTGAAGATCAAGCGCGCCCAGAGGATGTTGCGCGCCGGTACCGAAACAGAGGCCATCGACCGCGCATTGGATTTGGTAATTTCCGAACACGAAAGGAACCGGTTGGCCGCTGAAGCCCACGAGCGCTTCATAACCAGCGGAGTTGACATCAAGGATGTGTACGGCGCCTTGGAGGAGTAGATGCAGCCGGTCCTTTTTGATGCATCGATCTACATCACGGCCTTGCGGGCTAAAGACGAAGCGACGTTGAGTCTGAGACGGATTGCAGGCAGCGAACCGCTATGGCTGAGTGCGGTCGTACTTGAGGAGTTGTACGCCGGAGCGACGGCGCGCAATCGCCAGGTTGTGGAGCGGCTGGAGCGTGATTTTGATAGAGCAGGACGGATCCTGGTTCCCAATCTTAGTGATTGGACGCAAACCGGGAAAGTGCTCGCTCGTCTGGCCGCAAAGTACGATTACGAGCAAATAGGAAAGGGGCGATTGACTAACGACGCCCTGATTGCGATGAGCGCAGGCCGCATGGGAATAACAGTCGTAACTGCTAATCTGCGGGATTTTAGTAAGCTTGCAGAATTCCGAACCTTCCGGTGGCAAGTAAGCCCTCCGCGAACCAGCTAAAGTGGTTCCGGGCCACTGCATCAACACGCGAAACCGACTTACCGCCAGCGGAGTTTAGGAACATTGAGGACCCTGACTTCCTTGTAAAAATGAGCACTAGCGGGCATGGATGTATCTTGCTTCTTGTACGACGGGCGGCTAATCTTAAAAGCTCGTGCGCAGTCTAAGGCTTTTGTTGAAGGAGCGTCGACATGGCCACGACCGTCTGGAAAGGCCACCTTACCTTTGGGTTGATTTCCATTCCCATGCGAATGTCCGCCGCAGCGCGCGGCGAGCGCGTCAGCTTCAACCAGCTCCACAATGTGTGTCATTCGCGGCTCAAACAGCCCCTGTTTTGCCCGGTTTGCAACCGCAACGTGGAGCGCTCCGAAATCGTGAAGGGCCACGAGTATGAAAAAGATCAGTACGTCCTCTTCAGCGAAGAGGAGCTCGACAAGATCGAGCCTTCCTCGGCGAAGGTCATGGAAATCCTGGAGTTCGTGAAGCTGGACGACATGGACCCGCTGTACTTCGACTCCTCTTATTACGTTGCGCCGGAGGATGCCGGCGTGAAGGCGTACAAGCTGCTGATGAGCGCCATGAAAGAGTCCGGCTACGGGGCCATCGCCAAGCTCACCATGCATCAGCGGGAACACATCGTGATTCTCCGGCCGGGCAGCAGGGGAATGACGCTGCACACCATGTTCTATTCGAATGAGATTCGCGCGGCGGAATCCGTTCCGACAGACAAGGTGGAATTGAAGGACCAGGAAAAAAAGCTTGCGAACCAGCTAATCGAGAGCCTTGCGGCTCCGTTCGCGCCAGAAAAATATCGCGACGAGTACCAGGAAAATGTGCGCGCCATGATCGCCGCGAAGCTCAAGGGCCAGGAAGTGACCGAAGTGGCCCAGCCGCACCTGGCTCCGGTGATTGATTTGATGGAAGCGCTCAAAAGGAGCCTAGCGGAAAAACAGGCTCCGCCTGCTGCCGCGCCGGGACCGGTGGCGGTGGGGAAGAAGCCTCCCGCTCGAGCGGTGGAAGCCGTTGCAACGGTGCAGAAGAAGGGAAAGAAGGTCGCCGGTTAAGTTCCGGCCACACGATTTGATGGGCCCGACGGACAGATTCAGCCCCGACGAAGTCCAGCGCATTTTGGGTCTCACGGAAAAGCAGCTGGAATACTGGGAACGGTTGCGCCTCGTTTCTCCCCGAAAAGAAAAAGGGAATCGCTACTACGATTTTGGCGACCTGATCGGCCTGCGCACGGTGAAGCAGCTGGTCGAAAACGGCGTCCCGGCGAACCGCCTGCGGAGATCGCTTGCTGCGCTGCGGGAAAAACTTGCGCACGCGACGGCTCCGCTCTCGGAGTTGCGAGTGCTTTCCGACGGAGGAGCGGTGATCGTCGAACGCGGCGGAACGCGGCTGGAGCCGCTGTCCGGCCAGTTCGTGCTGAACTTCGAGACTCGCGAATTGAACGAATCCGTGCGCGTCATGACGGGACGCAGCGCCGACGAATGGCTTGCCGTGGCGCTCGAGTACGAAGCCGAAGGAAATAACAGGGCCCAAGCGATTGATGCGTATGAGCGAGCCTTTTGCGTGGACCCGGCGCGGCCCGACGCGCTGATCAATTGCGGCACGCTTTACTACGAAGATGGAAACCTGGAAAAGGCTTCGGAGTATTTCCGCCAGGCCCTGGTGCTCGATCCGGAAAACGCCCTGGCGCATTTCAATCTGGGCAGCGTCCTGGATGAAACCGGGTATATGGATGCGGCGCGCCAGCACCTGCGGCAGGCGGTCCGGCTGAATCCCATCTATCCGGACGCGCATTACAACCTGGCGTTCGTCTGCGAAAAACTGAAGGCCTATGCCGAAGCGAAGCAGCACTGGCAGGCCTATGTGAGATTGGACCCAACGGGTCCCTGGGCGAGTTATGCGCGCCAGCGCTGCACTACTTCCAAGGCGGCAAACTCGGCTGGCGCAACGTAAGACCGGATTTTAGTCGCATCGAGCGAAACAAAAGCCAATTCTCTGCCGTCAAAAGGGCGGTACAAAGGATTTAGCCAAGTCTGGCTGAGGTCAGAGGAATGTGCAGGAATATCAAAACACTTTTCAACTTCGATCCGCCCGTCACCACCGAAGAAATTCAAGCCGCCTCACTCCAGTTCGTGAGAAAAATCAGCGGTTTTAACAAGCCATCGAGAGCCAATGAGGCCGCGTTCCTGGCCGCTGTCGATGAAATCGCTGAGGTTTCGACTCGCCTCATTCATTCTCTCGAAACGAACGCATCACCGAGGAATCGGGAGGGAGAGGCCGCAAAAGCGAAAGCTCGCGCCGTAGTGAGGTTTAGCGCTTGAGTCCGCCAGGCGGGGCGTCTGATTAGCGTGCTTGCGTAAGAGTTGTGTAGAGGAAGAATCGCCGCGGAAATGTCGCTATTGCCCTGGAATCCGCACGAGTTCATAATTGGGCCATTGCCATGAAACATTTGGCTGATAACGCGCCCTTGAAACAACTCGACGAGTGGGACGATTTTGTCGCCACCCGTTATCGGCAAGGCAAATCGGAAGAGGAGTTCCGGAACTACAAAACCGAAGCCAACCCCACCGTTACGGAGTTTTACCGTCAAAACCACGCGCAGCAGACGTTTGACTTCGTACTGGAAAAAAAGGCCGAATACTGCAGTTTGAGCCGGGACAAGAAAAGTATCTGGGAAATGGCTGAGTATTTGAACACGCTGGTGGACGACAGCGACCCCGATACCGATTTGACTCAGATCGAGCACCTGCTGCAGACCGCCGAAGCGATTCGCAAGGATGGTCATCCGCGCTGGTTCATTCTGACGGGCTTTTTGCACGACCTCGGGAAAGTTCTCTGCTTATATGGCGAGCCGCAGTGGGCAGTAGTGGGCGACACGTTCCCGGTCGGGTGCGAGTATTCCGACCAAGTGGTTTTCCCGGAATTCTTTGCCGCCAACCCCGATATCAAGATTCCTGCGTACCAGACCGAGTATGGCATTTACAAACCGCACTGCGGGCTCGACAAGGTGCACCTCTCGTTTGGACACGACGAATACATCTATCAGGCAACGCGGAAGTATGTGCCGGAAGAGGCCCAGTACATGCTCCGGTATCATTCCTTTTACGCCGCACACCGCCACGGCGCTTACCGGCAGCTCATGAACGATCACGACGAGAGCCTGTTTGAGTGGGTTCGGAAGTTCAATGCCTACGACCTATACTCCAAGGGCCGCGAGCGCCCGAAGACCCAAGAGATTCTTCCTTACTACGAGGAGCTTGTCTCAGAATTCTTCCCAAGCAAAATTGATTGGTGATCGCTTAGCCGTCCTGTGAAGCGTGCGCTGGATTTTACGAGAATCAGTGTATTGCCGTGCTTACTCAAGTCACCTTGTTATTCCTGTGGCTGAAATCCTTTATACTCTCTCCATGAAAAATGACACCTGGCGCTGCCGCGCTCATCTTTTTCTCTTTCTTAGCTGCTTGGCCTCTTCTCTCTATGCGCAAGATACGCCACATACCACTCAGCTTCCCAACGGCAAGCGCTTAGCCGAAGTTCCCGGCCATCCCCGCCAAGTCAATAATCTTCCCACCGCCGTCGCGCTTTCGCCGGACGACCGGTACGCTGTTCTGCTCCACAGCGGCTTTGGCTCCTACACCTCGGACCGAAAACAGTCTCTCTCGGTCCTCAATCTCGAAAACAATGAACTCACTGATTTTCCCGACGATCGCCTCGCGCATGAAGCTCGCCAGACTTATTTTATCGGTCTGGCCTTTAGTCTGGACGGCAAGCACATCTTTGCCAGCATGGCCTCGCTGACCGATCCTCTAGGCAAGAAGAAAGGCAACACCGGCAACGGCATCGCCGTATACACCTTCGAGAATGGCCGCGTTGCTCCGGAACGATTCCTGCCATTGCCGCCGCGCAGCAAGCTCCCCGCTGGAAAAACTCGGCGCCCCGAACACGAAGACGTCACCTACCCCGCGGGCCTGAGTGTCGGCAAGAGTGGCGGTGAAGAGCGTCTGCTGGTCGCGAGTCATGGTTCCGACGAAGCCCTTCTGCTCAACACCAGCAATGGCAAAATCATTCACCGCTTCGATCTCTCCACGTTCAGACGCATCCCCGCCTCGCTGCCCTACACCGCAGTCATGACCAGCGACGGCAAGCGCGGCTTTGTCTCGCTCTGGAATGCTTCCTCCGTAGCCGAGCTCGATCTGGCCACTGGACGCGTCGTGCGTTTCATTGCACTCCGCAAACCCGCTTCGCCCCTTGCCGGTGGCTCTCACCCGACCGCTCTTCTTCTCGATCGCAGCAACACGCGGCTCTTTGTTGCGCTCACCAACCGCGACGAAATCGCGGTGCTCGACACTACTTCCGGAAAGCCGCTCTTCTACCTTTCGACCAAACTTCCCGGCCAAAAATACGGCGGCAGCGATCCCGAATACCTCGCCCTCTCTCCTGACGAGAAAACGCTCTTCTCCGCCAATGCGATTTCTGACTCGGTAGGCGTCTTTGACCTGACCAAACTTGTCTCCGGCCAGGTCGTTCATGCCGCGGGCTTCATTCCGACTGAGTTGTATCCTACCGTCGTCGCCGCCACCGCCAATGATCTGCTCATCGGCACCAACAAAGGGCGTGGCTCCGGGCCGAATCCAAAGCCCGTGGGCAAGACGTCGGACGGTCGGCCTCGATACCCTTACGGTCCCGCGCTGATTCATGGGTCGCTTGCGCGCATCCCGCCAGCTGAGTTGCGGGCAAATCTTTCCGCCTATACCCAGCAGGTTTCTGAAACTAACGCGCTGCGCGGCAATGCCGATCGGATAGTCTTCCCGGGCGGCGGAAACAAAATCCGCCACGTCATCTACATCATCAAGGAGAATCGCACCTACGATCAGGTGTTCGGCGATCTGGGAGTCGGTGACGGCGATCCTTCGCTCACCATGTATGGCGAGGACATCACTCCGAACCAGCACAAGCTTGCTCGCCAATTCGGCATTCTCGATGATTTCTATGACAGCGGCGACGTCTCCGGTGACGGCCACGTCTGGTCCAACTCCGCGTCAATCTCCGACTATATCGCCAAGACCTGGCCTATCGGCTACCGCGGTCAAGAGCACACCTACGATTCCGAAGGCACCTTGCTTGGAGGCATCTCCATCGAAGATGGAGTTCCCGATGCCGGCGAGCCAACCGGCGGCTATCTTTGGAAAAATTTCGCCGAGCACGGAATTTCGTATCGCCACTATGGCGAATACATTGTCAGCCGTTGGTGCAACGCCGAGGGCGGAGCAGGCGTGCCGGCCTCGGGACCCCCCAAAATGTTGGTGATCCCCGGGGCGGTCCGAGTCCCTATCCCTGGGCCATTCCGGTTCTGGCGAAAAACGTTGCGGCGGAAATCGAACTGCGAGGACACTTTGACCCGCTCTTTCCCGACTTCGAGGTGGCTTACCCCGACCAGCTTCGCGCCGATGAATTTTTGAATGAATTCAATAAGTTCGTCGCGGCGCGCAAAGCCGGCAAAGACACCATGCCTCAGTTCGTTCTTCTTCGGTTACCCGCTGACCACACGGCTGGCGGCCAAAAAGGTTTGCCCCGGCCGGCCGCGTCCGTCGCCGACAATGACCTCGCTGTCGGGCGCGTGGTTGACGCGGTCTCCCACAGCCCGTATTGGGACGATACCGCTTTCCTCATTCTTGAGGATGATGCACAGGATGGTCCCGACCATATTGACTCGCATCGCAGCATCGCCCTCGTCATCAGCAAGTACTCGCCCATGCCTGCA
>Ga0209056_10004888_pt1 | contig 14071 bp, 11 predicted proteins | sample GraSoiAngelo_114_FD_185876 | JGI IMG/M metagenome (GOLD analysis project Ga0209056, IMG submission 185876) | Grasslands soil microbial communities from the Angelo Coastal Reserve, California, USA - 14_0903_13_40cm (SPAdes) (version 2) | ecosystem: Environmental > Terrestrial > Soil > Grasslands... | reverse complement strand
CTCGCCAACTCGGCGTGCGCGATCCAGATGTCCTCTTGCTTCTCCCGCTGCTTGCGCGTCCCCATCGCCATGCGCCGATTCTACGAACAAAGTCTGTGGATACCTCAGAAGTTTTTGTTTACGAATCTGGACTTGCACCACGGGCTGATAGCCATGATGGACAGCGAGACCGGTGAGTTCGTGGAGAAAACGCTGCTTCACAAAGGGAGTGCGGTACGGGACTTTTACGCTGCCTTAGAAGGTCCGGTGGTAGTAGGAATCGAAGCCACCGGATCGATGCAGTGGTTCTTGGAACTGCTAGAAGAAACAACTGGGCTTTGAACTGGTCCCCGTCGAACTCAAGGCTGCATAACGATCCGATTCAACGTGGGGGAGTTCCTTGGAAGCCACTGGATTTTTCACCAATCACCTGCCAAAGACCGGCTGTTTTCAGTCGCCTTGCTGATACCACATAAACTGGTTTCCGTTCCATCGGAGGCAAGTGGTCTCGTTTTGCTGAGGTCTGATTGTGTGCATGGATATAATTCGCTCATGCCTCGATGGCTCGTCGGGTGGTTCCGGATAAGTCTCGTTATACCTCTCTTTGCTCTAGTTCCAGAGGCGTTCTCAGCTGCTTCTGCAACGTGGCTTGGTGTGCTACACGACACGGCGGCAAACTCGATCTCTGACGCTACCGTGAACTTACGCTCAGTCGCCGGAGGACAGGTATATACGGTCAAAACCTCAAAGGTGGGAGCTTTTGTGTTTTCCGAGATTGTTTCGGGAGAGTACGAATTGTCTGTAACCACGAGCGCGGGAACTTCGAAAGCTGCGAATCCTGTCAAGATCCAAGAAGCTAGCAGACTAACTGATGGCTTAGTACTTGCGGCGCGAGGACAATTGGCTATTCTCCCTGAGCCGGGCGGGATTGTTCCTCAAGCAAGCGGAGGGGAGCATCTTTCCGCCGGAGAAGTTTCGAGCCTGCCTCTGAACACTCGGGACTTTAGTAAGTTGCTGTTGCTCTCAGCCGGCACCATGACAGACGCAAACGGGGCGGCGAATTTCACTCAACAGTTCGCGGTCAATGGACAGCGGGGAACCGCGACGGTCTTTGCGCTCGACGGCGCCGACACCACCGATCCGGAAATGGGTGGCGCTACGTTTTCCAATTTCAATGTGGATGCCATCGACGAGGTGCAGTCGAGCTCGGGCGTGATGCCAGCCGAGATCGGCCACGGGGCCGCGAATTATACCAATGTGGTAACGCGATCAGGTGCGAACGCCGTTCACGGGAGCGTATTTGAGTTCGTTCGGAACGCCGCTTTCGATGCGCGCAACTATTTCGATCATGTTGGACTTGATGGCCGACGGATTCCACCGTTTGTGCGAAACGAATTCGGCTTCACGAACGGCGGGCCTATTATGCTTCCTGGCATCTATGATGGGCGGGGTCGCACTTTTTATTTCGGCGAATATCAGGGATTCCGGCAGGTCCTAGGCACGACGCAGGTTTTTCCTGTGCCGACTGCCGCCGAGCGACAGGGAATTGATAGTACTACTTTTCCAGGAGATACATTGACGGTTACGGTAAATCCCGCAATTCAGCCCGTGCTTGACGGCTATCCGCTGCCCAACGATCCGAATGGTCCATACGGGCTACGAACCTATGCAACGTCATCGAAGGTCGCAACGCGCACCGATCAATTTTCAATTCGGATTGAGCATCAGATTTCTGACAAGGCAAAGCTGTTCGTGCGATTCAGTCTGAATCAGGTGACTGGTCCGGTTAACAACCCAGATCAATCGGCCATTGATCTCAGCTTCGGCGTGCACTTCTTCGATCATCAACGCAACGCCGGTGTGAAGTATGTGCGGAACTTCAGCTCACATTTCATTTCGGAGACTACCCTGGGATATATCCGAAGTACCCCGTTTTTTCCCGCCGGCAATCATACCCAGCCGGCTATTGGCTTCGGTGACGGGCTTTTTGAGGCGTTCGATGCGCCGGCGGGTTCCATTTTCGGCTCGTACTCGAATCTCTACCAGCTCAAGCAGGACATGACTGGAATCCGCAGCCACCACAATTTCAAATGGGGAGCGGAGATTCGCGTTAATCGTGACTCCACAATTTTTGGAACCGCTCCGAATGGGGCATACTCATTCGGGGGTGGCACCGCATACTCTCCGGTCGCAATTCCCTCGGCCAGTGGAACGCATGACATCGCTGTGGGCGATCCCCTGCCTGATTCGCTGACGGGATTGCTGACGGCGACGCCGTATTCTTACAACATCAGCGCGCCTGCCGATTTTACGCCCATCGCGGGAAAGTTCGACGAGGCCGGCGTGCGCCGAGAGGCCTATGACTTCTACTTCGAGGACGCGTGGAAAGCGACACCTCACCTGACGGTGTCGTACGGGCTGCGCTACGAGCTTAATAGCCGCATTCATGAGGCTACGAAACGGACCTCACTGCCGGTATTCTTGGGAAACGATGGCAAGCCGACTTCCTACCGCAACCGAAATGCCAATCAAATCTTCGTGATTAACCCGCAGCCTCCGTACGCAAAGGACTGGAACGGATGGGGCCCGCGATTGGCGATCGACTACCAGCTTTCCAGCCGGACGGTCCTGCACGCAGGAGGTTCGATCTCGACTCGTCTGCAAAATCTGTGGCAGGAAAATTTTCTTACCGCCGGGATTCCTTACCTCTTCAATCCTTATCCCACAGCCTTACCGGGCATTGCCATCCCATTTCAAAATACCTTCATTCCGCTGGTTTTGCCGCTCGCTTACGACATTCACGGACAACTCATCTTTCCTCATGGACGTAGCGATGAAGCGGCGCCTAATACGCAGCTCGATCTGCAAAGATTTCAGAATGACCTGGCAGCGCTCACGCCGGGACATGAAATTCCGCTCCCGGTGGCAACTGGCATTGTCGCGGACTTCCGAAACGGATACATCGGCAGCTACCGTTTGGGCGTCGATCATAGTTTTGGGAATCTGAATGCGAGCGCGTCTTATGTGGCGACGGTGGGCATTCACTTGCCGAGCGTGTTTTCCCCGAACAGCTACAGCGGAGCCGACCCTGCATTTGCGCCATTCACGAAATTCGACTCCACGGCGAATCCCATTGGAGGATACGGAACCGAAAGCCTGATCGCCAGCGCGTCCCACTCTAGTTATCACTCGCTGCAAACCAGTGTCGGCAACAAGTCTGCGTGGGCTGGTTTGCAGATGCAAGCCAGCTACACATATTCGAAGTCGCTGGATGATACGAGTTCGGTGTTGGGCGGGCTTTTCGGGACCGCAGGAGTGGTGCTGCAAACTCTCCCGCAAGACCCCTGGAATCCTGACGCGGAGAAAGGCCCCTCAACTTTCGATACCACTCATGCGTTTACGTTGAGCGTGATCGAGTTTCTGCCGCTTGAGCGAGTGGGTTTCTTGCGTCCGCTCGGTAAGACTGTGACTTCGGGGTGGCAGGTCCTGAACATCACGACATTATCCAGCGGACCGCCGTTCACCGTTTTTTCGGGAATTCAGCAGACTGGTGTGGGGGCTGGTGGAACTGACCGTCCGGACCTGATTGAGAAGCCACACTTTTCGACGAGCCGCAGCAACCGCGCTGACTACTTCGGACGAGGGACGAACAATGCGTCGTTCTTCAATATTCCTATCAACGTTCCCGGAGGCACCGGGCCAAACCAAGGACGCTTCGGAATGCTCGGCCGCGATACCTTTCGCGGCCGTGGTTTCCGCGACTTCGACATCGCGCTGATCAAAGACACGTCGTTCGGCCACAGGGGAGGAGGCGTCGAGCTGGGAACAATCCAGTTTCGCGCTGAGTTTTTCAACATTTTCAACCAAGTGAATTTCGGATTGCCATCAAACATCGTCCGCGGGAGCGGGTTCGGGCTCATTAGCAAAACCGCCGGCCCCTCGCGGCAGATCCAGTTCTCGTTGAAACTTATCTACTGAGGCTAGGGTCTAAGTCGTCGTAAAAGCAAATTACCTTTGTGGCAAACTGATCGTCAATTTGGGATTCAAGTGCCAGTGACTGGAAGCGATGACGTGGAGTGTAGACGGCGGTGCCGCTACAGGGAATGGCCCAGCTGCGTACAGAGCTTGATGATTCATGGCCCGGCTCACATCTTTGGTCAGGGTCAGGTAGCTGCGCGCTAACTCCGCTGCGTGAGAGGTCGGAAAAGTTGGTCAGGGCCTTGTTTTCGCGCAGAATGCCCAACAGCAGTGAGTTGCTCCCGCACAAACTCAAAGCTGATGAGCTTATCGATCAGTCGCAACAGGTGATTCTCTGGAACCTGATCTTCCAGGCGGAAGTAGTAGAACAACGCCTCACCGCGGGAGTGATGTCCCATCATGATCAGCAAGCCTCCGACGATAGAAATCCAGCGCAACATGGGAAGGAACTTTTTCCTTCTAACATGCTTTTGCTAAATCTCACCCGCTGATCTCAGTGACTTTTTCACCCACAGGCGTTAACGCTCAGAACCCAATCAGTGAGCGCTATTGATTTTGCGACAAGAGTGAGCCCATCCAGAGTAGAAAATAGCTGAGGTACACTTGGCGTGGAAACCAATGGCTAATCATTAGAATTGCAAGCAGTCCACAGCTCAAACCTCGGATGCCGGTATAATCGCGTCATGGCTGACCATGTGATCCACATCTCGGAAGCGGAAGCCGCCAGTAACTTTGCTGATGTGCTGGCGCGTGTGCGCGCCGGTGCAGAGGTTGTGATCGAGAGCGGCAAGCTACCTGTGGCGGTAATCCATGCGCCTGCGCCGCCGCGCTATCTCCGAGTGCATTGCACTCTTGCCCGAGGACTCGACAGCGGTCATGGATGCTGACTTCGCCAAGGATGTAGAAGCAGCTATCGAGAGCCATCGCGAACCGCTCGAACCGCTCGAACCGCTCGAACCGCCCGCATGGGACTGATCCTCGATTCCAGTGTGCTGATCGCTGCCGAACGGCAGGGCCAGAACTCGCGGCAGATGCTCTCCGCCATCGCCCGCAGAGCAGGAGAAACTGAGATCGCCCTGTCGGTCGTCACTCTCATCGAACTGCCCACGGTGCGGCCCGCGCAGACACAGCCCAGCGCAAAGCGAAGCGCCAGCAGTTTATCCAGGAACTACTCACGGCTCTGCGCATCCATCCAGTCACGGTACCGGTCGCTCTTCGTGTCGGGCAGATCGACGGCGAGAACCAGGCTAAAGGCCTGCGCCTCCCACTCGCTGATCTGTTGATCGGAGTGACGGCCTTGGAACTCGACTACAGCGTAGCCACTGGCAATCTCCGCCACTTCCAGCGAATCCCCGGCTTGTCTGTGGTGCAACTCTAGTACCTGTCACAAGAGTCGCCGAGGTTACTTCTTTGCAGCCCCGCTCGCTGCTCACTGGCTACAATTAGCAAGCCGACGGCACTCTGTATCTGAAGGATGACCGTGAGGGGAAATTCCGCATTTTTCGAGATTCTGGCGGAGAGAGTGGGATTCGAACCCACGTTAGAGTTTCCCCTAAACACGCTTTCCAAGCGTGCGCCTTCAGCCACTCGGCCATCTCTCCGGCGCTTTCGGGAAGCTACTGCAAGACAAAATCGCAGCCTAGAACCTGCTCTTCGATTCTATGGGGATGGGACTCCGCCCGCAACCTGCGGACACTATTTTAGGAAGTATCCGGAGCTACAGATCCAAGAATTGGTTTGACAGCTAAAGGCTAAAAGTGCAGTTACGAGGGCTTTTTGGTCTCAGCAGTTTCAGCGGTTGGAGCCGCCTCTTCTTTCGCTTGGTCAGAGGCTTGGGTCGGCTGTGCAGCGGCCACCGGCTGCTTCGCGTCAAACACTATGCGATTATTCAGGCAGTATAGGGCAAGCTCCAGGCGATCAGCCACGCCGAGCTTGTCATAAACCTTGCGGAGGTAGTTCTTCACCACCTGCTCGGTCGTCCCTACACGCGCGGCAATTTCTTTGTTCTTCATTCCTTGCGTCACGCAGGAAACGATCAACGACTCTTTCGGAGTGAGCTGTACTTTCGATCGCGTGCCATGCGGCCTCGTTCCGTGTGTGCGATACGCCTCAAGCACCCACTTCACGCCGTGGGGTTCGAGCCAGGGCTCGCCTTTTGCGATGGAGCGCAAGCAGTCCACAAACAATTCAGAGTCAATTTCACGCGAAACAATGGTGTGTACACCGCGGCGGAAGAGTTCTAACGTAAGCTCCTGGTCGGGTGTTTCGGTGACTACCGCCAGCCGCAGTCCGGGCGCCTGCTTTAGGATATCCTGCGCGGCTTCAACCGGATTCTCGGCCAGAGCAGCTTCGAAGATCAAAATTTCGGCGGAGAACTTCTTGGCAGCAGATATTGCCTGCTCCAGCGTCTCCGCCTGCCCCACTACGCGTATGTCGTCTTCTACAGCAAAAATTTTGCGCAGCCCGGCGCGGAAGATGGCCTGCGAGTCGGCCACGATGACACGAATAAACTGTTCCCTGTTCTCCATTTGCGGAGGGGCCACTCTCGGTTCTCCCGTGCTCAAAGCAGCGCTGGCCATGGGTTGCCTGTGGCGGGCCGGACATCCCTCGACTTCACAAGGGCAAGTTGTCCGACGCCTTTTTGTCCTGCCGCAAAACTAGCGGCGTTCAAAACGATATTCGTCAATCACCACGCCAACTCCGCGGCGACCCTCGTGCTCATTGCTGCGAACAACACGTCCCCGACACTCGACCTTCACGTCAGCGTCCGCTCCCACAACTTCCGCGGGAAGCGAAATCGTGAAGTCAACCGTCGAGCCGATCGGCATGTCCACGTCGTGATGGAAATGAACGCCGTTCGCGGAAATGTTGTCGCTTTCCGTATCAGACTCGCCGGCTTGTGATTTCAAATGGATCGGCAGTTTGACGGGAAAACGTGCCGCGCTCTGCACTTCGGAATAGCGCGACCGCACAGCTTTAGCAGCACCAGAATTGACAGATTCGTTGGACATCAGAGGCAGATTACATGGCAGGACGAGGCGGCGAAAGTTACCGAAGTCATTGCACTTCGAGGTGTAAACGCTTGTGGTACATGAACTTGCGGGTAGAGGCGCTCGCGATTCTGCAATCAGAATTCAAGCGTTCTCGAATGCTTAGGCCAAAGCATACTCCTGAGATGTTAAAGAGTGAATTGCTGAGGGTTTACCCGCATGGTTCAGCTAGAGGGCACGTGGCCGCTAATGGGAAAGTCCTTCGCTCAGAATGGCCGCCATAGTAAGCTTCAAAATTTCGTCACTTCCGTGAAGTTAAACTCCCGGACTTTCATCGCTGGCACCACCATGTCAAATGATTCTTCGCCGCTGGTGCGGACGGGCGTGCTCATCTGCTCGACGTTTGAGAGCATGTCAATCAGGCTTTGATTGAAGCGAAAATTGCGGACACCACAAACTACTTTGCCGTTTTCGACCAGGAACGTTCCATCGCGGGTCATGCCGGTAAGGATTTTTTCGTAAGGATCAACTTCGCGGATGTACCAGAGCCGCGTGACCAGAATTCCGCGCCCGGTGGAAGCGATCATTTGCTCGACCGTCCTTGGATCTCGTGGTCCTTCAAAGACGATGTTCATTGGCGCTTCGCCCATTTCGTTGGGAATGGGAAAGCCATGTCCAGTGGCTTCAATCGGGCCAACTTTATCAGCGTGTTCAGACTTCTTCATCTTCTCGGCACTCGCACGTGCGTACACCAACCGCTTCACAACTCCATTTTCGACCAGTTGGATTTTCCCCCGGCGCATCCCTTCCCCATCGAACGGCGACCCAGACTGCAGCGGATGCGCTGCATCGTCCCAGATCGAGATGTTCTCGCCGAATAACCTGGTGCCGATTCGATTGCTGAGAAACGAACGCTGGTCGAGAATCGGCAGTCCGCCAAAATCAAAGAACGCGAATCCGACTGTGTCGAGCACCGCTGCGGGTTCCAGAATGACCGTGTACTTGCCGGGCGCAATCTCCCTCGGTGCCGCGGACTCTGCTGCCTTGCTGGCTGCAATCTCGGCTAGGCGTTCGGCGCTAAGGTTGGCAGCATCGGGCGAGTTGGCCTTCTGCCATCCCGAGGAATCAAACGCCAGCATCGTGATCGAAATTTCCGCAGATGTCTGCGCGTGCCAATCGTTGAGTCCACGAGAATTAAAAATACCTTCGACAGTTTCGGAGCTGGAGAAAATCCCTGCCGTGGTGAGCTTGTGTTTTTGAGCAACCGAAACAATCTTGCCAACGGATTCCGATCGCTGCGCCGGAGTAAGGGCTGCAGTTTCGGAGAAGTGCCGCGATGGCACAGAAATGATTTTGGGCGCGCGGGCGTCCTCGCCCGTGCTGGGTACAGGCAGCAAATCTGCATCCGGGGCCTGAACCCGTGCCAGATCCTCCGACGCCTTCACCACCTTGCTCAGACTCTGGTTGTCAAACTTGTTCGTCGTAGCACGCGCCGTCCGGCCGCCAAAAACCGTGCGCACCGAGACGCCGTAGTTCTCCTCCGCCATATTCTGATGGATGGTGTTGTTGGCAAATCGCGTGAGCGCCGAACGGCCCCCATAGAAGAGGCACTCGACCTCATCCGCACTCGAGTGCTTCTTTATGCGGGAGAAGATGTCAGCGGCTTGATCGTGAGTCAGCATAAAAAGAAGCTTTTAGCCTTTAGCTCTTAGCCAAATCGAGGTTTGGCTCAGCTGAGAGCTAAAAGCTAATGGCTAAGAGCTGGGGTTACGTTCCCTTATACGCACTCCCCACCTTCACTCCCCGGAACCTCGCTGGCGCTGCTCCGTGTCCTGTCCCCATCACTTGTTGCGGCTGGCCTTTGCCGCAATTCGGCGTTCCCCACAAGGTCCACTCATCTTGCGAACAGATCGCATCCATCGAATTCCAAAAGCCCGTTGTGAAACCGCTATAAGAAGGATTCTTGAGCATTCGCACGCGCTTGCCGTTCTTGATCTCCCACCCGACCTCGGTGCCAAACTGAAAGTTGTAGCGCTTGTCGTCAATGGACCACGATCGGTTGGTCTGAAACAAAATGGCGTGATCCGTGGACGAAATCAGCTGCTCCAAGGTCAGCGGCTTCTCTCCCGGCAGAATGCTGATGTTGGTCATGCGAATAATGGGCAAACGGTTCCAGCTTTCGGCGCGCAGCGTCCCCCCGGACCGGTCAAGCCCGATCAATGCGGCTGTTTCGCGCGAACTCAAGTACCCGGTGAACAGACCATTTGTGATGATCGGCGTGCATTGGGCGGCAACACCCTCGTCATCAAAGCCAAATGTGCCCAGGCCGGGCCCGTGCTCTTGTCGCGCGTCGGCGACCACGTTCACCAGCTCGCTGCCATATTTCAGCGTGCGCAATCTCTCCAAGGTCAGAAACGAAGTACCGGCAAAATTCGCTTCCATCCCGAGCACGCGGTCCAACTCAATGGGATGCCCAACTGATTCGTGGATCTGCAATCCAAGCTGCGAACTCTCCAAAATTATGTCGAATGTACCCTCGGGACATTGCGGAGCGGAGTGCAGCGCCACCGCCTCTTCGCCGATGCGCCGCGCATTTTCCACCAGCTTCAGTTCATCAATCAGCTCATATCCTTTGTTCTGCCACTGGCCGCCAAAGGAATTCGGATAAGACCGCTTCTGAATTTCGCTTCCCGCGAACGCATAGGCCACGTATCCGGCGCCGGTCGTGATTTTCGTCTGATGAATCTCCGTCCCTTCCGACGAAAAGAACCATTGCTCTTCTCGCCGGAAATTCATATTCGCTTCCGCGAGCGTGACCCCTTTGACCGAACGCAACTCGGCATCAATTTTCATCAGCAACGTAAGATTCCGTTCAACGGAAATACTGAACGGATCAATCTTGAAAGGGGTCGTCCACTCGGACTTGACGGCTTTCTCCGAGACCAGACTGACATCGGCTTGCTTGACCTGCGCTGATGCCTTCGCGATCTCTACCGCACGCGCGGCCGTGGCTTCTGTTGACATGCGGCCCAGTTCAGCCGAGGAAGCGAATCCCCAAGCACCGTCCACAATCGCACGCACGCTCATCCCCTGCGATTGCGAGTCAGATGCATTGCCAATTTTGCCGTTCTTGGTCGCCAAGGCGCGGCCACGATCGTTTACGACGCGAACGTCCGCGTAGGTTGCTCCGCGCTGTGCGGCAGTATTGAGTGCCCAGGAGGCAAGGTCTTTCATGGCGACAACTAAGAATTTATCACCAACATTGCTGTGGATTGTGCGCCGGGAAATTCAGTGGGGCTGCTGCGGCTTTCGCCAACACACCGTTTGCAAGCAACCTTTCGACCGCTTTAAGAAAAAGGTCGGGACCGTTTTCGACCAACAAGCCCGATTTCTGGAAGTAAGCGGTTGCTCCTTCAGTAATCAGTTTGTTTTCGTTGCACTGTGGAAGGCCGCTTAGCACCAGAACCGGAATGGAAGCGGTGTCGGGATTCTGACGCAGTGCGCGCAGCACCTCTGGCCCTGACAATTTCGGCAACATCATGTCGAGCACCACCAGGTCGGGCTTCTGCTCCAGCGCCAGGCGAAGCCCTTGTTCGCCGTCGTCGGCTGCGACAACGTGATGGCCTGCCTTCACCAGCGCGCGCTCGTTGCTCAAGCGCAGCAGCCGGCTATCGTCCACGATCAGGATGTTCAAATGGCCCCCTCTTCTTTTCCTAAATGAATCGGCAATGTCAGAGAGAACTTGAACGTTGGGGCGGGCGGCCTAGCGGAACGCGGCTGCTTTGGCGTGGGAAAGCATCTTTCGGACGTTTTGCACAAACAAGTCAGTGCCCTGGTCCAGCATGAGTCCGGCTTTTTCAAAGTAAGAAGTGGCGCCTTGATCCAGCAATTTCTGATCGTTCGACTGAGGCAGGCTGCTGACCACCATAACTGGAAACCCCGCGGTTTCCGGACGCTTCCCCAGCTCTCTCAGGACCTCATAACCCGGCAGCTTCGGGAGCATGAGATCGAGAATGACTAAATCAGGTTTGCGCTCGATGGCAAGCCGTAACCCCTCCTCGCCATCAGCCGCAGTAATATCGTCATATCCCGCCTTCTGCAGCGCGCGTTCATTCGACATGCGAAGAAACCGGCTATCTTCGACGATCAAAGCATTCATTCGCACTTGGCTCCCCCAGCACAGGAGACCATCGGCGCAGGCAATGAAAACTTCAATGGCGGATTTTCCGCATCCGCGAGGTGTTCCAAGATAGCGACTTTTCTTCCGTAAACGGGTTTGTAAATATTGAGGCGCAGGTTGGGACTGCGGGGCAAAAAGGGGAGACGAGTCATGGCAAAAGTAATCGAATTTTATGTTCCTAAAGATTTCCGCTCGAACACAAAATGGATTGCACCCTCGAATCGCGGACAAGTCATCGAGTTCGCAGCGCGTCCAAAGAAAACCGCCTAAGGCCCTCAAACCGCCGCAGCCCCTAACGGGACAAGCGGCCTCCCGTCCACGTGAGCACGGATCTCCGTTGCGCACGTTTCAAACGTGGAGACAATTTGCGTTCCTGTGGCGCCTGGATGTAGTGTGCGCCCCTTTTGTTGCTGGCAGGTGAGAGTTCCGCAGTTCAATTACTGCAAGTGATATCGTTCCCGCATCAGCCGCTGCAACCGCGGCCGATAAATGATGTCGTAGGCGAGTTCTTTGTCCGGGAACATGGCCAGGGCAGCCCGTTTGGTTCCGGCAACAAGTTCGGAGGCTTCTTCAACGGTCAGCGTCGGGTCCTGGCTGATAACCGACATGACCATGCTGATCATGATCTGCAGCCGCCGGATCTTCGCAGCTTCCTGTTTAGCTTCGTTCGATTGTGTATCTGCAGTTTGCAATGACCCTTCTTTCCGCGATCCGTGCGGCATCTCTGGCCTTACTTAAACTTAGATGAGTCGCCAGCCGCCAGCGTTGCGGTCATTCTCCTTCGAGCGGGAGCGTCAATCAATGGCACTTCGGTCACCCAAGCGCAGCAACCATTTATAGTGATAGTGAAGGGTTTGGATCGGCAGGAACTCTTTGCCGGGTAAATAGCCGTTTCCCATCGACTGTTTCCCTGCTGTCAGTCGCTCAGAGCAAGCTCTCGACTGGAGTTGAGCACAGCCAATAGGTAATAACAACGAAAAGCAGGTTTGATGAACATTCGCAACATCGCAATCATCGCCCACGTGGACCACGGTAAGACAACGCTGGTTGACGCCATGCTGCAGCAGAGCGGTACTTTCCGCGCCAATGAAGCCCACGTCGATCGCGTCATGGACTCCAACGAACTGGAGCGGGAGCGCGGAATCACGATTCTCGCCAAGAACACGGCGCTGTTTTACAAGGGCACGAAAATCAACATTGTGGATACGCCGGGCCACAGCGACTTTGGCGGCGAGGTGGAACGCGCGCTCAAGATGGTGGACGGTGTCATGCTGTTGGTGGATGCAAGCGAAGGCCCACTGCCGCAAACCCGCTACGTTCTGGGCAAGGCGCTCGAAGCTGGACTGCCGCCGATTGTCGTAATCAATAAGATTGACCGCTCCGACGCCCGCCCGCAGGAAGTGCTGAATGAGATTTATGACCTCTTCATTGATCTCGATGCCAAAGAGGAACAGCTCGACTTCCCTGTCCTTTATACCAACGCGAAAGCGGGGACAGCAACGACGAATCCAGCAGGAACCCAGCAGGACCTGCAGCCCCTGTTCGAATCGATCGTGAGTACGATTCCGGAGCCAACCGGAGACGCTTCCGGACCGTTGCAAATATTGGTTGCGAACCTTGACTACAGCGACTATCTGGGCCGCCTGGCGATTGCGCGGGTGTTCAATGGAACTATGCGGACGGGCGAAGAAGTTGGGATCGCGAAACTTGACGGATCAGTGCAGAAGACAAAGATCACAAAACTATTTTCATTCTCCGGGCTCAAGCGGACGGACATCACCGTAACTGAACTCGGCGACATTGTTGCGGTCGCTGGCGTCGAAGGTATCACCATCGGTGAGACCATCACCGGCGCGGAGAATCCTGCACCATTGCCCCCGATCACGATTGACCAGCCTACGATTGCGATGCTGTTCACCGTGAACGTCTCGCCATTTTCCGGCCGCGATGGCACGTACGTGACCTCACGGCACTTACGCGAGCGACTGGAAAAGGAACTGCTGACGAACGTTTCATTGCGAGTAGAAGACACCGGCAGTACGGATTCATTCATCGTGATGGGCCGCGGCGAGCTGCAGCTTTCGATTCTGATCGAGATGATGCGCCGCGAAGGCTACGAACTAATGGTCGGGAAACCCGAGATCGTGACTAAGCGAGTTGATGGCAAGTTGATGGAACCGGTTGAGCGCCTCACGGTGGATGTCCCCGAAGAGTTTGTCGGCGTTGTGATGGAGCAACTGGGAACTCGCAAGGGCGAGGTGGTCAACATGCACAACCACGGTTACGGGCGCGTGCGTATTGAGTTCAAAGTGCCAAGCCGGGGTCTGATCGGACTGCGGAGCCAGCTCCTGACTGACACTCGCGGCACAATCGTGATGAATTCGCTCTTTGAAGGCTACACCGAGTGGCAGGGCGAAATTCCGCATCGCCCAACCGGAGCTCTGATCGCCGACCGTCCGGGCGTTTCGACCGCATACGCACTTTGGAACCTGCAGGAGCGCGGCGAGCTGTTCGTCGGGCCAGGTGTGGACGTTTACGAAGGTATGGTGATTGGCGAAAATGCCAAGGACAATGACCTCGATGTGAATGTGGTCCGCGAAAAGAAGCTGACGAATATGCGCGCCTCGACTGCGGATGAGGCCATACGCCTGGTTCCTTTCCGGCAACTGAATCTGGAGCAGGCTATCGAGTTCATTGCCGAAGACGAATTTGTTGAAGTCACGCCAAAGTCTTTGCGCTTGCGTAAGAAGGTCCTACAGTCGAACAAGCGGAAGAAGAGCTCGATGGCGGTTATGGAACAAAGCTAGGGATCAGCCGGTCTAAAATGGTGGTTGGAGGCATGAATGGCAACCAAACCGTCGCCCAATCCCGATCAAAGACTCGTGAGGGTTTTCGACACCGAGCGGGAATCAGAGGCGATGGTTGTCCGCGGCCTGCTCGAGTC
>Ga0209056_10004886_pt1 | contig 14075 bp, 13 predicted proteins | sample GraSoiAngelo_114_FD_185876 | JGI IMG/M metagenome (GOLD analysis project Ga0209056, IMG submission 185876) | Grasslands soil microbial communities from the Angelo Coastal Reserve, California, USA - 14_0903_13_40cm (SPAdes) (version 2) | ecosystem: Environmental > Terrestrial > Soil > Grasslands... | reverse complement strand
CGCCGATCGCCAGTACGGAACGAGCGACGACTTCGTGACCGACCCACCCACGCTCGACCCGGGGCAGCAGGGAACTGCAGTGATCCGCTTCGACGCTCCGGGCGAGTACGAGTTTAAAGATGAAGCCTCGGTCAAGGAGGGAGTAGCGCCGGCGACCGGGAAGGTTGTGGTCGGCCAGGCGGAAGCGACGCCGGCGCCGACCGCGACGCCTGCTGCGGGCGCCACGCCGACACCCGCCCCGGCGGACGTTACGCTGGCGCTAAACGTCGGCGACAGCGGCTTCGACCCGCCGGAGATAACAGCAGCCGCAGGGAAAAGCTTCCAGATTACGCTGACGAATACGGGGACGGTTGTCCATAACCTACGCATCGCTGGGCCGGACGGACAGTTCCGCACAGACGACGACATCGCGGTCAGCGGCTTTGTGAACCCGGGCGCGACAGGAGAAGCTTCGGGGAAGATCGATGCGCCGGGCAGATACCCGTTCCGTGACGACTTCAATCCGACGCTCCTTGCGGGGACTCTGATCGTCCAGTAGGCGAGGGCCGGCCGTTGGACAGCCTGACCCTTCGGCGTCTCGTTCTCGTTGCCATGCCGGCGCTGGTCGCCGTCGCCGTGGCGGCGGCATTCGTTCTCGCAGATTCATCGAGCGATAACCCAGCGACATCGAGCCACCGACCGGGTGTGCAGACCATTCCTGCAGTGATGCCCATTCCCGAGGGTAACCGGCCGCTGATCGGTGACCACTGGCACGCCCCGTACGTCATCTTTATCGGCAATACACGGCAGCCGAACATTCCGAGTTTCACCGGGCCGCAGGAAACGCATACCCACGGCGACGGCGTGATCCACATGCACCCGTTCATCCCGGCAGGCGAAGGACAGAGCGCGTCGCTTCGCAAGTTCTTCGAGTATGGAGGCGGCAAGCTGACCGACGACGAATTGAAGATCCCCGGCCAAAAGGAAACTCACAGGGACGGCGAGCAGATAGACGGCAAGGCGGCCGAGCTTCGTATCCTACGTGCAGACAGCGGCATTCATCCCCTGGGCGCCGGCTTTGCGCGCGCAAAGCTGCGACGCGAAGGACGAGTCCACGTTTGAGCGGGTGGACTCCCGCTATATTCCGAAGGACGGCGACTGCATCCGCATCGTCTTTGCGGCACCAGACGCCAAGCCGGAGATCAAACCGGACCGGACGGTCATACCGCCGGAGGAGGCGACAGGCACTATCGAGATGGACGTCACCGGCGACGCCACGCCCTCATTTTTCTCCTGCTTCCATCAGCGTTGAGGCCGGCGAGACCATTGCCAATAGTCCTGAGCAACAGAAGCCGGTTTGAAAAGCAAACATTCGTGCCTTTCCACGGCCTCGGCTTCAGTGGTGCGGACCGGCAATACGGGACGAGCGACGACTACGTTACCGAAACCACCGACTCTCGGTCCGGGAGAAGAGGGCACGGTGGTTATCCGCTTTGACTCGCCCGGCGAGTACGAGTTCAGACACGAGAATCTTGTCCCGAGCGTGAAGCCTGTCGTCGGGAAGGTGATCGTTCCGTAGACGGTCGACCGCGATTTAGAGCCTAGCCATCCTTGCCCCGTATCCCTGCGCAACCCTTGACAGACCTCTGCGAGACGGCCAATACTGGTGTCGCTTCTTAGGGGTAAGGAGGACAACAGCATATGCCCGTGATAACGATGTCGGGCAATATCGCCAGCCGCGCGCGCGAGATAGGCCAGGGTGTCGCTGAGGAGCTCGGGATCCCTTTCGTCGACCAGCAGCTCATGGTGGAGGCGGCTCAGCGCTGCGGGGTACCGGTCGGCACCGTCGCCGAGCATGACGAGCGGCGTGGCAGCTTTCGCGAGCGGCTGTCGGCGCTGCTACGGACGGTGCTCGAGCGCTCCGCCGCTTCTGGCGCCGATCCGCTGACTGGCGCGACGGGACTGGAGGCGGTGCTTTCGCGGAGCTACGCGGACATGGCGGCGGAGGAGCCGCAGCTAAGCGATTCCCTGTACTTGAAGACGATGACCGACATCATCCGCGAGCTGGCAGCGCGGGGAGAAGTCGTCATCCTGGGTCGCGGCAGCCAGATGATTCTGGCGGATATGCCGGGCGCGCTGCATGTGCTCTGCGTGGCACGGCGGCAGCTGCGCGCGCAAAGGCTGGCGGAGCGCGATGCGATCGGGCTCGAGGAGGCGACGCGGCGAGCAGTCGAAAGCGACCGCGCGCGCTGCGCCTTCTACAAGAAGTTCTGGCACGTCGAAGTCGAGGACCCGAAGCTGTACGACCTGACGATCGACACCTCGCGCCTGCCATACGAGATCGCGACGGACCTCGTGACCGCCGCGGCAAAAGCAAAGTCAGCGGCGCCGGCCGCCGTCTGACGCGCCTGAAACCGTCAGCGACTCTGGGAGGTAGCCGCCTCGACGGCTGCAAGAAGGCGCCGCAAATACTCTTCCGCTCGCTCGAGCCGCGCCTGCATGCCCCAGGGGTTCTGAGGAGCGAGAGGCAGGCCCCAGCCGCGGGCCTCGGCGCCTTCGCCGACGATCTCCAGAAAGCCTATCTCCTCGGCCGAGCGCTCGCCGAAGAGCGTGACGAGCAGGTGGTGCGTGCCGTCCACCCACTTGCCGTAGTCGTACGAGACGGGCCCGCGGCCGCGCAGGCCGGGAACGGCGTCAAGTTCGCGGCGCAGCTTCTCGGCGGGGCTCGACATTTCGCTGCCAGCCTAGCGAAGCGGCGCGGCGAAACGCAAGCGAAAGCCGTCCGGGTCGCTGATGATGAAGTCGCGAAGGCCGTAGTAACGGTCTGCGATATCGTGAATAATTGCCACGCTGTTCTCATCGCAGCGTTCGTAGATTGCGTCGACGTCCTGCACCATGATGCGGATGTCGACGCCGGCTCCACGCTCTCTAAGATGTCCGCCCGCGTAGAGGCTCTCGTTGGCAAGGAGTATGTGCGCCTCACCGAGTTCAACAACGGCAAAGACACTGGTCGGGCCGGGTGCACCTTCGGGCTCCAGTCGCACCAAGCGGAAGCCGAGTTTATCGGTATAGAACCGGATCGCAGCGCCCACGTCGGACACAAAGAACTCGGGCGCAACGGGCACTACCTCGCGTGGATCGAGCGTCACCTAACTAGCCTTCGACATCGAAGGAGCCCCAGCGCTGCTCATGTTCGGCCTTGAGGACCTGGAAACGCTCAATGAACCGCCGGGACGGGACCGAGCTCAGGCTGAGGACGTATGCGTCCTCGTGGTTGTCCGAGTAGTAGCGCGGGCGCAGTCCGACCTTCTCGAATCCGTATTTCTCGTAAAGGGCGAGCGCCGGCGCGTTTGCGACGCGGCATTCCAGCGTCACCAGCTGTTGCTCGCTCGCCCGCGCGAGCTCAATCGCACGGATGAGCAGCAGTTCGGCGATGCCCTGGCGGCGATGGCTCTCCCGCACCGCTATCGTTACGATATGCGCTTCGTCAGCCAGCAGCCAGACGCCAATGACGCCTGTGATGAGTTCGGCTCGCTGTTTGACCGGTAGAAGCGGGCGTTCGTCGTCTTCATTGCCCAGGATGTGTCGCAGCTCGCCGAAGAGTCGGCCGATGGCGCCGTAGTGGTCTGAACCGTGCCCATAGCCGCCGCCGTGCGCAGCCCACTCCCCCGCCGATTCGCCGTTTCGTTCGACGGTCACTAAGTAGTGTGCGAGGCGGTTCTGTTCTAGTTCGCGCTTGTAGGCTGTGGGCGGCCACATGGTCGGGAAGGACTCCCGTTCGATCTCTAGCACTTGGCCGATGTCCTCGGACTGCATGGGACGGCTGGCACGGCGAACGGCGATGCGCACGAGCTGATTATGTGAGGAGCGAGAAGCAAGGAGCAAGGAACGAGACTAGGTGTGAGGTCCGTCCACCTTTACGTTCGCGTGAGGGTTGGTTAGAATCGAACTGTCACAACCGATTCTCTGATTGAACATATGTATTCTCTGCGCTTACTGAGTTTTCTGCGTCCCTACTGGCGGCGAGTACTGGTGGCGACTATCTGCGTGCTCGCCGCCGCCGCCTCGATCGTGGCCGTGCCTCAGCTGATCCGCTGGGGGATCGATTACGGTCTCGATATCCAGCGGGTAGACGGCAAACCTGTACCGACCGGGCAAGAAAGCCTCCTTATCGTAGCGGCGCTCGGCGTACTGAGTTTTGCCCTTCTGCGCGGCGCGTTCGCCTACGGACAGACGTATCTGGGGGAGTGGATAAGCCAGCGCGTGGCGTATGACCTTCGCAACGGCATCTATGACCGGCTTCAGCGGCTCTCCTACGCCTACCACGACCAGCAGCAGACCGGGCAGCTGATGTCGCGCGCGACTCAGGACGTCGAGGCGGTCCGCATGTTCGTAAATATGGGAGTTGTGCGCGGCGCCTACATAGTGGTGCTGCTGGCGGCGTCTTTGGCCTTGATGATGATCACGAACTGGAAGCTGACGCTCGTTGTATGGGCGTTCATCCCATTCATTGTCTGGCGGTCGACTGTCATGGCGTTCAAGCTCCGGCCAATGTGGACGGCGATCCAGGAAGGGTTGGCGCGGATAGCGACGGTCCTCCAGGAAGCTCTGACCGGAGCGCGCGTGGTCAAAGCATTCGGGCGGGAAGAATACGAGGGCGAGAAGTTCAGCCGGGAGGCGGAGGCCGTGTACATTGACTCCTACGCCTCGAGCCGCATCCAGGCTACGAACGCCCCGCTGATGTCCGGGTTGTGGATGGCCGCGATCGCCGCGACCGTCTGGTTCGGCGGACGCGAGGTGGTCAACGGCAACCTGGAGCCCGGTGGTCTGACAGCTTTCCTGCTGTACCTCTACATCCTCCAGATGCCGGTGCGAATGTTCGGCTGGGTGATCATGATCGGCGCCCGCGCCAACGCCGCCGGGCAGCGCATCTTCGAGATCCTGGACGCCGAGTCAGCTGTCGAGGAGAAGCGCGGCGCGAAGCCACTATCTGCGGTGACGGGCCACGTGCAGTTTCAATATGTTTCGTTTGGCTACGACGCAATCAGTCCGGTGCTGTCGCACATCGATATCGACGCGAAGCCGGGGCAAATCGTCGCGCTCATGGGGCCAACGGGCAGCGGCAAGACGACCGTCGTGAACCTCATGCCACGCTTCTACGACGTCACGGGTGGCCGCATCACGATCGACGGAATCGATATCCGCGACACGACTCTCGCCTCACTGCGGCAGACTATCGGTTCGGTCCAGCAAGAAGTCTTCCTGTTCTCGGCGACAATCCGCGACAACATCGCTTACGGCGCCATCAACGCGACCGACGAGCAGGTGCGGGAGGCAGCGAAGGCGGCCCACATTCACGATTTCATCGTGGGCCTGCCGGACGGCTACGACACCTGGGTCGGCGAGCGTGGGATCACGCTGTCCGGAGGCCAGAAGCAGCGGATCGCGATTGCCCGGACGCTGCTCATGGACCCGCGCATCCTCATCCTCGACGACTCGACGTCGAGCGTGGACACGCAGACGGAGTACCAGATCCAGCAATCGCTCCAGCGGGTGATGGAGGGACGGACGACGTTCGTTATCGCGCAGCGGCTGCGGACGGTGAAGATGGCAGACCAGATCCTCGTGCTCCAGGACGGGCAGATCGTCGAGCGCGGGCGCCACGATGAGCTGCTGCGGCGAGACGGGATCTACCGCCAGATCTACGACCTCGAGCTGCGCGACCAGGAGGAGGCGCTGGCAGCGCCGACAACCGGGCCCGCGGCGGTTGAAGTAGCGGCGGGGAGCTAACGGTGGCGCATTGGGGAGGAGCCGCCGGCGGCTGGAGCAACACCGGGCATCCTTCGATGCAGAGGCCGAGTGGGCTCAAGCGCAGCGTCGACGGTTGGGACGACGACGAACTGGGCCGCGTTTACGACCACAGCGTCATGCGGCGCCTGTTTCCGTATCTGCGGCCGTACAAGCGGCAGGCGGCGTTTGCGACGGCAGGAATGCTGGTCGCCGCCGTCGCCACGAACTCTCAGCCGCTACTCATAGGGCTTGCCACTAAGCGCCTTATTCAACGGGACAATCTAGATGGGCTGACCACTGTTGCAATCGCCCTTCTTGCCCTAGCGGTAATCGGCGGAGTCGCGCAGTACATTCAAACGTCGACGACCGCCTACATCGGCCACAACATGCTGCTGACGCTAAGGACGCAGATGTTCGGCCACATCGAGAAGCTGTCGCTCAGCTTCCTCGATCGGAACGAAGTGGGACGCGTGATGTCGCGCGTGCAGAACGACGTGACGGTGCTGCAAGAGCTTCTGACCACGGGTCTGTTGACCGTCCTGCAGGACTTTGCCGGGCTGGCCCTTGTCATCTTCTTCTTGATGTACCTAGACGTCGAGCTTGCCCTCGTGACGTTCATCGTGATCCCAGTACTGATCGTCGTGATGGCCGTCTGGCAGATGCGCGCCCGCAAGACGTTCATCCGCGCGCGGCAGTCGATCGCTATCGTCAACGCCAATCTCCAGGAGAACGTCTCCGGAGTGCGAGTGATCCAGAGCCTCTCGCGAGAGGATGAAAACAGCCGGCGTTTCGACCGCGTTAATTCAGACAACCTGAGCGCGAACGTTCAGGCGGGCCGCGTAACCGCCGCAGTGATGCCAGCGGTTGAGCTCCTCGTTTCGCTGGCTACGGCGCTGGTCATTCTTGCCGGTGGCATCCGGGTGCTGCACGGTGATGTCGATGCGGCGGCTGGTGGGGCTTCAATCGTCGCGTTCGCTGTCTATGTGCAGCGCTTCTTCGACCCGGTGCGCGATCTTGTCCTCCAGTACACGCAGCTGCAGCGGGCGATGGCCGGCGGGCAGCGCATCTTCGAAGTGTTAGACACCAAGCCCGAGATCGTGGATGCGGACGACGCCGTCGAGTTGCCTGATGTTCGCGGCGAGGTTGTCTTCGACAACGTCTCGTTCGAGTACCTTCCGGGCGTTCCCGTCCTCGAAGACATCGAACTGAGCGTAAAGCCCGGAGAGACCCTGGCCCTGGTGGGGGCGACAGGAGCTGGCAAGAGCACGCTCACCTCGCTTGTTGCGCGGTTCTACGATGTGACCAAGGGCCGGCTGCTCATCGACGGACACGACATTCGAGAGGTCGAGCGTCACTCTCTCGCGCGGCGGCTGGGCATAGTCCTCCAGGACCCGTTCCTGTTCTCCGGTAGCGTGCGGGACAACATCCGTTATGGGCGGCTGGAGGCTTCGGAAGAAGAGATAATCGAGGCGGCGAAAACGGTCGGCGCCCACGACTTCATCAAGCGCCTGCCGCATGGTTACGAGACGGTGCTGCACGAGCGGGGACAAAACCTATCGCTGGGCCAGCGGCAGCTCATCGCCTTCGCGCGGGCGGTTATCGCTGACCCGCGAATACTGATCCTGGACGAGGCGACCGCGAACGTCGACACGCGCACCGAGGTGGTGATCCAGCGCGCACTGAAGCGGCTACTCAAAGGCCGGACGTCGTTCGTGATCGCCCACCGCTTATCGACGGTACGGGGAGCCGACCGCGTCGTCGTGCTGGAGCACGGCCGGATCGTCGAGCAAGGGACGCATGCGGAGCTGCTTACGCGCGACGGCGTCTACGCGAATCTCTACCGCATGACCTACGAGCAGACGGACGGGCATCGGGCGGATGTGGCGCCGCTGCCGGCCGCCGGCGGCTAGCCTTCGCGCTATCCAAGCTCTGGTGGTGACAATTTCATCTTGACTCCGCCTTCGCTGCTGCCTCAATCTTATCGCGGAACAAGAACGTCTGTTCTACGCAGGCCGCAAAGGAGTAGAAAGAAGGAGGCTCGTCGCCATGTCTGCCCCGCCCGCCCCGATCATATCCCCCGCCCTCTCTGGCGTTCCACTTCAACAGATGCCGTTCGGGAAATACAAAGGCCTGCCGTTTGCGCAGGTGCCCGAGGACTACGCCGCCTGGCTGCTGAAGCGCGATATCGACGACAGGCTCCGAGCGGCGCTTGAGGGTTCGAATGGCAGCGGACAGACGGCTTCTGCCGCCAACGGCGCAGCCCAGCCCGCTCAAGCGGGCGACATCAATCGGGTCGTAAGCGAGTTCTTGCAGGCGCGAGGCGAGGCGGCCGATGCCAGGCGACACGTCGAGGAGGTGCGCGGGCGGCTAATCCCGTTGCTCGAGCGGAGCAACGGCTCCTGGACCGACCGGGCGAGCGGTCAGCGCGTCGCGATTGAAGAGCAGCCTCGCTGGGAGTACGACCCATCGGCGCTACACCGCCTGGTGGACAGCGGCTTGCTGGCGGATGAGCGTTTCGCCGAGTGCTTGCGGACGGTCGTCGATAAGAACGTGGTTGCCTCGTGGATAGAGCAGGGCGCAGTCAGCGCGGAGCAAGTGAACGCACTGGGCGCGCGAACAGTGACGCGCGTGCTTCGAATGATCCGCGTCAGGCCGCTAAACGGCGCGACTTCAAGCTAAGGAGCATCTCAAGGACCGTCTTGCGGCGCCTGTGCCAGCACTAGCTCCACTACTTTAGCGACCGCGTTGTAGGCGTAGATCACGTAGTCCCGGGGGTGCAGCTCGAGCGGTTTGAGCTCTTCTTTGCGCATGGCCACCGGGTCGGCCATCTCGAGGTCCAGCAGCGGCAACTCCTGGCCCATACGCAGCTCATAGAGCTCGCCGTCGGGCGCGAGCACGACGCAGCCGAGGTCGGGATGGGCGGCGCCCGGCGCTTCGATCTCGATCCCGTACGAAAAGAAAGCGCCGGGAAACGGCGGGAACGGATCGAGGTGGGCGGCGGCTTCCTCAAGAAGGCGGCGCAGGCGTTCCGCAGTGCGCTCGAGGAGGGCATCGGCTTCGTATTTGTATTCGCGAGGGTCGTCGGGCGTAGCCATTCGATATGAATAGATTCCGGATTGTTGATAGAAGTGCTAAAATTTTGTTATGGCTAGAGCTTCTTTACACATGCAGTCTACACGCCTGCGCATCCTCGAGTATCTTCAGCGCAACGGCAGCGCCACCGTGAAGGAGCTTGGCCAGCTTCTCGGCCTCACGTCAACCGGCATCCGCCAGCACCTGACCGTGCTCGAGCGAGACGGGCTCGTGGCTGTGCGCGAGGAGCGGGGCCGCGTCGGCCGGCCGAACCTAGTATACTCGCTGACCGACGAAGCGGACTCCGTCTTTCCGAAGACGTACGACGTGCTGGCGAGCGTCCTCCTCGAGGAGATCCGCGCGACCGATGGCAACGAAAAGCTTCACCAGCTTCTGCACAACGTATCCGAGCGCCTTGCCGCGCCCTACCGGGAGCGGGTGGAGGGCAAAGCGAAGGCTGAGCGTGTGCGGGAAACGGCCCGCATTATGGAGGAGCAGGGCTGCCTGGTGGACGTGACTGAGGCCGACGGGGAGTATTACATCGACGAGTATACGTGTCCCTTCCCGAAAACAGCAGAGCGTGACCGTGCCGTCTGCGCTCTACATGTCGACTTCGTGCGAATTCTCAGCGGAGACGACGCCCGGCTGACCCGTAGCCTGCTGCGCGGGGAGCGCGCGTGCACGTACCGCATCCGCCCGCACGCAAGGCGCAGCATAGAACCGTCAACCACCGTTAGCTAGCACAGATCTCGAAAGTCGAAATTCGTAAAAACGGCCCGTGAAAGTGGTTCGCTTTTCGCATTTCTACACTCATTCCCTCGACGGCCGTCTAAACGAGCCGGTTCCAGCCGTCCCGCTATAATCGTCCTGTCATGCTCTGGCTCGGGCAGTTCGGGATAGCAGATGGGAAAGCTCAAGAGGAGACGCCCTGGGTGGGCGTCTTTCCAGATGAGATGCGCGGCCCGGAAGCATCGGACCTGCTGCTGATCGTACAGCCGGCCACGGCGGGGAGCGTGGAATTCTGCGCGGAGTTGAAGGAGGCTGTGGGAAGCGTCTTCCACAAGTCCAAGGTCTCGCTGACCGGTGGCCTGTTGCGCGCGCTACGCGAGGCCCACGAGAACCTGCGCGAGTGGAACCGGCGGAGCCTGAGGGAGCACTGGATAGCGGCGGGCATCTCCTGTGCGGCCGTGCGGGGGAACGAGGTCTACCTGGCGCAGGTCGCGCCGGCCGGCGCCGCGTTCTACCAGGACGGCAAGATACGACACATCCGTCCGCAGCTTGCGGACGCGTTGGAACCGCTTGGAATGTTCGATGAATTCTGGCCCGACTTTGCGCTCTTCGAGATGCAGGAGGGAGACAGGCTGCTGATGATGACACCGAGCCTGGCGCAGAGCCTCCCCGAGGATGGCCTCGGCGGATCACTGGCGCTGCCGGCGGACGGAGTGCTTCCCGCCGTGTACAGGCAGGCAAGTGCGCTGCCGGACTGCGGCGCCGTTCTCGTCGCTTCAGTTCCGGACGCTGAAGAGGACCCCGCGATACTGATTGCTGACAGCTGACAACTGACAGCTACCAAATGAACGTCCTCGGTATCGAGACCTCGTGTGACGAGACCGCCGTAGCGGTCGTCGCCGACGGGAATCGTATCCTGTCGAACGTCGTTTCCTCGCAGGTGGAGTTACACGCGCGTTACGGGGGCGTCGTCCCGGAGCTGGCCTCGCGTGAACATGTCCAGGCGATGGTGCCTGTGCTCGACGAGGCGCTTCGCGAAGCTTCGGTCGTCCTCGACGGCATCGACGCAATAGCGGTGACGCACGGGCCGGGCCTCGCGGGAGCGCTTCTCGTCGGCCTCAACTTCGCCAAGGCGCTCGCTTTTGCGCTCTCGCGGCCGCTGATCGCCGTCAATCACCTAGAGGGTCACATCTACGCTGCCTGGCTGGAGCGCGCGCACGAGCCGGAATTCCCGGCGCTGGCGCTGATCGCCTCGGGCGGGCACAGCGACGTGGTGCTGATGGAAGGGCACGGGCAGTACCGCCGCCTGGGAGAGACGGTGGACGACGCCGCCGGCGAGGCGTTCGACAAGGTGGCGCGGCTGCTCGGTCTCGGCTTCCCGGGCGGGCCGGCGATCGAGCGACTTGCGGCGGAAGCCGACGCGCCTGCCGGCCGGCTGCCCCGAGCGCGCCTGGAGCGGCCGTATGACTTCAGCTTCAGCGGACTCAAGACGAAAGTGCAGCGGATTGTCCGCGGTGACGAAGGTGTGGCCCCGCCGGCGGCGGCGCTCGCCGCGGCATTTCAAGAGTCGGTGGTCGATTCGCTGGTGACCAAGGCGGTGCAGGCGGCCGGCGACCACGGCGCGCGCGAGATCATCCTCACCGGCGGCGTTGCCGCGAACTCCGCGCTTCGCGCAGTGCTGGCCGAGCGCTCCCCGATCCCGGTAATCGTACCGCCGCCCGCCCTCTGCACCGACAATGGCGCGATGGTCGCCGCCGCCGGCTACCGGCGGCTCCTCGACGGTGAGACGGCCGGGCTAGAGCTGGACATCGACCCGGGGTTGCGCATTGGCTAGGAACTGGAAACACGGAACAGAGCATAATGGCTCCCGGCTTCCCATCTTGGATCCAGGCGCCTTTCCCATGGCGCTTTTTTCACTTCTCTTTAGTTCCCTCTTGCGCATGCCTCTTCTTTGCCCTACTATTCCGTTGTTAGCACTCTGCCCTTTAGAGTGCTAACGCATTGCGAATCACATTCCCTTGCGAGGAGGAGGCCTAATGCCCGCAGCAACGAAAACCAAGCCGAAGACCAAGTCCACCGTCAAAGTCGTCCCGCTGGGCGACCGTATCGTCGTTAAGCAGACGAGGCAAGACGAGGTGCGCGCCAGCGGACTCGTGATCCCCGATACCGCGCGCGAGAAGCCGCAACTTGGCGAAGTGATCGCCGCCGGCCCGGGGCGCCTGGACGACAACGGCAAGCGCGTGCCGATCGACGTCAAGGTCGGGGACCGCGTGCTCTACGCCAAGTACAGCGGGCAGGAGATCCCGCGTGGCGTTTACGGCGACACGGAAGACGAGTACATGGTGCTCAAGGAGAGCGATATTCTCGCGAAACTCGCGTAGGAAGGAGGAAGACGGAAGAAAGAAGAAGGGGCAGGGAAGAGCCTCCTTCCACCTTCCTCCTTCCCTCTTCCTGCCAATTAGGAGGTTCCCATGCCTGCAAAGCAACTGCTATTTGACGAAGACGCCAGGCGCCGGCTGAAAGACGGCGTCGACGCGCTGGCGGACGCCGTGCGCGTGACGCTGGGGCCGCGCGGCCGCAACGTGATCCTCGAGAAGAAGTTCGGGCCGCCGGCGATCGTGGACGACGGGGTCAGCGTCGCCAAGGAGATCGAGCTCAAGGACCCGTTCGAGAACCTCGGCGCGCAGCTCGCCCGCGAAGTGGCGAGCAAGACCAACGATGTCGCCGGCGACGGGACAACGACCGCCACCGTGCTCGCGCAGGCAATCGTGCGTGAGGGGCTGCGCGTAGTCGCAGCCGGCGCTAACCCGATGAGCGTGAAGCGGGGACTGGAGCGGGGGGTCGAGGCCGTCATCGCGGGCATTCGTGACGTGGCGAAGCCGGTAGCGGGCAAGGAGCAGATCGCGCAGGTGGCGACGATCTCCGGCCACGACCCCGAGATCGGCGAGATCATCGCCGATGTTATGGAGAAGGTCGGCAAGGACGGCGTCATCACCGTCGAAGAGGGCAAGGGCATCCGCATGGAGACCGAGTTCGTCGAGGGAATGCAGCTCGACCGCGGCTACGTCTCGCCTTACTTTGTCACCAACCCGGACCGCATGGAGGCGGTGATCGATGACCCCTACATTCTCATCACCGACAAGCGACTGTCCGGCGTGGCCGAGCTGTTGCCGACGCTCGAGCGCATACTCCAAATTACCAAGAACATCGTGATCATCGCCGACGACGTGGAGGGCGAGGCGCTGGCCACGCTGGTAGTGAACAAGCTGCGGGGCACGATCAACGCGCTCGCGATCAAGGCGCCGAGCTTCGGCGACCGGCGTGAAGCGATCCTCGAGGACATTGGCATCCTCACGGGCGGGACGTTCATCACGGAGAAGATGGGCCGCAAGCTGGAGAACGTCCAGGTCACGGACCTCGGGCGCGCGCGGCGGGTGGTGGTGACGAAGGAAGATACCGTGATCATCGAGGGGCACGGCTCGGACGAGGCGATCCAGGCGCGCATCAAGCAGATCAAGGCGCAGTCGGAGGACGTGGCGTCTGAATTCGACCGCGAGAAGCTGCAGGAGCGGCTGGCGAAGCTGGCCGGCGGCGTCGCGGTGATCAAGGTCGGCGCGGCGACGGAGGTCGAGCTGAAGGAGCGCAAGCTGCGGGTGGAGGACGCGCTGTCCGCGACGCGGGCGGCGGTGGAGGAAGGGATCGTGCCGGGCGGGGGCGTCGCGCTGATCCGGGCGCAGAAGCGGCTGGACAAGCTCGAGAAGGAGCTGAGCGCGGACGAACGCACGGGCGTGGGGATCCTGCGCAAGGCGCTCGAGGAGCCGCTGCGGATGATCGCGGAGAACGCCGGGCAGGAGGGAATGGTGGTGGTGGACCAGGTGAAGCGCTCAAGCGATACCACTTACGGCTACGACGCGGCCACCGACGAGTACGTCGACCTGCTGACGCACGGGATTATCGACCCGGCGAAGGTGACGCGGACGGCGCTGGAGAACGCGGCGTCGATCGCGGCGCTGGTGCTGACGACCGAGACGCTGGTGACGGAGATCCCGACGGAGGCGCCGGCGATGCCGATGGGCGGGCCGCCGCCGATGGACTACTAGCCGCTTCGCGGCTGGAACAGGGAACGAGAGCCGCCCCGCCCAGAAGATGGGGCGGTTTTCTGTTAGGCGTCGGATAGCGGTGGGCGCTTGATTGGGGTGCGCCTAAGCCTTGATTGCTTTTCGAGAAGTATTCTCATTTGGGCGGTGGCGGTGTTGATGAAGTCGAGAAATTCTTGATTGTTTTGGTCTCGATTATCGCCTTGATTGAGGGCGATCTTGGCGACGTTCTCGAGGAGGCGGGTCATGAGGACGCCGGCGCCTTCCTCGGCTTGCCGGCGCAGGCGGCGGTTGCGCTTGCCGAGGGCGATGAGGGTGTCGCGGGTCTCGGGTACCTGCATGAGGGCCTCGACCAGCTGGGCCTGACGGCGCGAGTTGCGGCCGTGCTTAAAGGCGTTGAGGTTGCCT
>Ga0209056_10004885_pt1 | contig 14078 bp, 11 predicted proteins | sample GraSoiAngelo_114_FD_185876 | JGI IMG/M metagenome (GOLD analysis project Ga0209056, IMG submission 185876) | Grasslands soil microbial communities from the Angelo Coastal Reserve, California, USA - 14_0903_13_40cm (SPAdes) (version 2) | ecosystem: Environmental > Terrestrial > Soil > Grasslands... | reverse complement strand
TTTCGGTTTGATCATGCGGCGTAATCCGGCGCGGCGCGTTACACCGGCAACAATTGGGATATTCGTCGTCTTGCCGATCCTCGCGTCCGCGGTCGCGCTCTGGCCGGTGCTCGGGACAAGTTATCGCGGATTGCCGATTGATGCGGCGCGATTGGTCACGCTGGTCGGTTTCGCGCTCGCTGTTTTCGCTTTTGAACGAACCCTTGTAACCGGGTTTCACTTTCTCACTCGTGCAAAAACTGGAAGCGACGAGCGAGAGTTCACTCCAGCAATCGGACGGCGTGCGTTGATCTTGGGCGGGCTCGGCGTGCTCGTTGCCGGCGGTGGCGTTGGTCTGATGCGGAAACTTTATCGCGCGGCTACGTTTAGTTACGACGGAACGCAATACAAAGGCCGTGTCGTTCAGCCGATCACGCCTAATGAATTGTTTTATTGCGTGACGAAGAACGTTGTCGATCCGCGCGTGAATGTGCACCTGTGGCATCTCGAAGTGAACGGCCTCGTCGAGAATTCGCGTGAGTATCGGTTCGAAGATTTCACCGCCATCACTCCGGTCGAGCAGGAGACAACGCTCATGTGCATCAGCAACGGATTGGACGCCGGCCTGATGAGCAACGCCGTCTGGAAAGGTGTGGCGATGCATGATCTGCTCGACCCAGCCGCGCCGCTTTCAAATGCCGCGAAGGTTCGCTTGCACGGCGTGGACAATTACAGGGACACAATTCCGCTCGAAAAGGCGATGGACCCTGCCACCATCGTCGCCTACGAAATGAATGGCGTGCCGCTCCCGCATCGGCATGGTTATCCAGCGCGCGTTATCGTTCCCGGATATTTCGGCGAGAAACATGTCAAATGGCTCACGCGAATCGAAGTGACAGATGCGAACGCGAAAGGGTTTTACGAAACGCAAGGTTGGGGCCCGGATTTCATCGTGCCGACACGGTCGCGCATCGATGTGCCGGACCACGAATCACGATTCTCGATTAACGAATTACGGGCACCAATCGAAGTGAAAGGCGTCGCGTTCGGCGGCGATCGCGGCATCTCGCGCGTCGAGCTCAGTTTCGATGATGGTGAAACGTGGGACGACGCCGATATCTATTACACTGGAGGGGATCTCGCGTGGTCGCTCTGGAGCGCACGGGGCGGCTGGATGCCTGATGAACCGGACGATTACACCATCGTCGTGCGCGCCACTGATGGCGAAGGCGACGTGCAGGAATGGGAAGAAGATCGCAGCCCGTTCTCCGGCGTGACCGGCTTCCACAAAATCGTCGTCCATATCACGGCGTAAGATTGACAACCCCCAAGATCGACAAATTTGCATTGGAGGGACGCGCTCCGGCGCGTCCCATTAATTTGTCGGACGGCACCGAGGCCGTCCTCCCGTTCATCTTTGACAACGTGGACACCACGCGGTCGTGCGCCCGCCAATTGTCGCGCGGCGCAAAGGTGTGCGATGGCGCGGGCAAACACCGCTGTTTTCCCAGCGCTGATGAATGAGCCAAGTTCGCGGCGGATCGGAGAAGTGTCTGCCGAGCGTTTCCAGCGATCGCCTGACGACGAATTTTGCGGCGCGGAAAATCTTGACGCGCTCGAGCGTGTTTAATTTTCCGGCTCGCTTCGAGGGCAACACTTTCGCCCGCCAGAGAATTTCGTCCGCCATCCAGTTGCCGATTCCGGGGAAACCGCGCTGCATGAGCAGGACGGCTTTGATCGGCGCTTTAAGGTGTCGATCCAAGAATTGGTCGAGAAATTTCTGGTCGAACTCGCGCGAAACGATTTCGGGAGCGTGCTGTTTCCACCACGCCGGTTCATCGGCTCCGTGATGAAAAAGGACGTGACCGAGCTGGCGCGGATCGGTGAAGACGAGCGCGCGCTTTTGCTGATACAGCACGAGATGATCGTGTTTACCCGGGCGAAAATCGGGCGATTCGACGTGCGTTTTGCCGGTCATCCCGAGATGAATGCCGAGCCAGTTGTCGGCGGAAAATTCGAACAGCATTTGTTTTCCGCGCCTTGTCGATCTTAGAAGCTTTTTGCCGACAAGATTTTCCTGGAGCGCGCGCGTGTTTGTGCCGCGGAACACGTATTTACCTGTGTGAACGCGAACATCGACAATCTCATCGCCGCGGCCGTCGTTCCATTGTTTGCGATACCATTCGACTTCGGCCAGCTCGGGCATCGCGCAGATTACGCGGGCGATCGTGGCAATCAAAGGTGGATCGGCCGCTCCGTCGCGCGATGCCAATTTGGCGCCGAAGGCGCATTAATTATTAACATCGAGGTCGCCGCGGCGACGACTGCTCAATCCACCTCCGGTTGGCACGCTTGCGCGGCGTGCTAAGTTTATTCGTGGAGAAGGTGATCATCGTCGGGAGCGGCTGCGCGGGATTGACCGCTGCCATTTATGCGGCGCGCGCCAATTTGAATCCCCTTGTGTTGGAAGGCCGTCAACCAGGCGGCCAGCTTTCGACCACGACGCTCGTGGAAAATTACCCAGGCTTTCCAGACGGAATTGATGGGCCGGAGCTCATTGTAAACATGCACAAGCAGGCAGAAAAATTCGGCGCCCGTTTTGCTTACGCGGAAGTGACCGATTTCGAGCCGCGCAATAGTCACGTGCGCATCAAAGCCGATGATGAATGGCTGGAGACGCAGGCGCTCATCATTGCCAGCGGAGCTTCTGCGCGCTGGCTGAGACTTGAGAACGAAGAGAAGTTGATCGGCCACGGCCTGACCTCCTGCGCCACGTGCGACGGAGCGTTTTACAAAAATGTGCCGGTGTGCGTGGTCGGAGGCGGCGATTCAGCCGCGGAGGAATCGCTTTTCCTCACACGCTTCGCTTCAAAAGTTTACTTGATTCATCGGCGTGACAAACTGCGCGCCTCGAAAATCATGGCCGATCGCGTTTTCGCGAATAAAAAGATCGAGCCGATCTGGGACACGGTGGTCACAAAATATATTCCAGACGAGAGAGGTGAGATGCGCGCGGTGCGCTTGCGAAATGTCAAAACCAACGAGAAGAGCGAATTGCCGGTCGCATGTGTGTTTATTGCGATTGGTCACGATCCGAATACGAAGGCCTACGCCGGAAAAATCGAGGCCGATCGGGATGGTTATTTAATCGCCAAGAATCTGGCGGAGAGTAAGCATCCCGGGGTCTTCATCGCCGGCGATGTGGCGGATCGCGTTTACAAACAGGCGGTGACGGCCGCCGGCACGGGCTGCGTGGCCGCAATGGAGGCCGAACGTTACTTGAGCGAACTGGAATCGCGCTCCTGATTTTATCGCGTCGGCGCGATTGTCGATCTTGAAGATTTGTGATTTGACGCAGTTTTACTCGCCGCGCAGCGGCGGCGTGAAGCGCTACGTTCACGAAAAAATTGCCTACATCGACAAGTACTCGCCGGCGGATGAGCACATTCTTGTTGTGCCTGGATCAAAAACAGAAGTGCGCGCGAATGCGAGATCGCGCATTTATTCGATTCACTCGCCGTTGTTTTCCCGCGCATCGCGCTATCGGGCGCTGCTGAACTTGCGCGCGGTGGAAGAAATTCTCGAGCGCGAACGTCCCGACATCATTGAATCGGGCGATCCTTACCAGGTCGGATGGAAAGCCATCGCAGTTGGCCGCTCTTTGAAAATTCCGGTCGTCGGCTTTTATCATTCACACTTCCCGGAGGCGTATCTGCGCAGCAGCACGAGGTTTCTCGGCAAACATGGCGCTGGCCGGGCCATGAAGCTGGCGCGCACATATGTGCGCAAACTCTACAATCAGTTTCAGGCTACGCTTGTGTCCTCCGAGCTACTGGCCGGCGTGCTTTCTGAATGGGGTGTCCGCAATGTGCGCGCCGTCCATTTAGGCGTTAACATCGACATCTTCCAACCAATGCCGGACGATTTGGCTGCGACGCGCGACTCGTTAGGCGTAGGACGAAATCAGAAACTGCTCTTGTACGTCGGCCGGCTCGCGAAAGAAAAGAATACGGAGACATTGTGCAAAAGTTTTGGACTGCTGCAAGAGCGCCGCCCGGACGATTTTCATCTGCTCGTGATCGGCGACGGGCCGCAACGCGATCAACTTCGACAGCTTCGGGCCCGGATCGGCAGTGTGTCGTGGATTCAATATTGCACCGACTCAGCCGACCTCGCGCGCTACTATCGCGCGGCCGATCTCTTCGTTCATCCCGGTGTTCAGGAAACATTCGGATTTGTCGCGCTGGAGAGTCAGGCGTGCGGTACGCCAGTGGTGGGTATCCGCGGCAGTTACATGGACCGGATTATTTTTCACGAACAGGAGTCTTGGGCGCTCGAGAACACGGCGGAAGCGCTGGCGGACGCGATTGAAGAATTGAGCGGGAAGAAATTGTCGATGCTGGGCAGTGGCGCCTCACAGATGGCGGGAGAATTATATGCCTGGCCGCGGGTCTTCGAGGGACTTTTTTGCATTTACCGCGAGGTTTGCGCAAACTACAAAGGAAACGGCCAGGGATGAACAGCGAGAAAGCATTCACGATCCGCAGCTACCGCGCTTCCGATCGCGCAGGGGTGCGGCGGTTATGTTGCCAAACAGGATTTCTCGGCGAGCCGATCGATCCCGTTTACGAAGATCGACAATTGTTCGCCGATTTTCTCACTACTTATTACACCGATCATGAACCGGAATCATCGTTTGTCCTGGAGGCGGACGGCGAAATTCGCGGTTACCTGCTCGGTTCACGCCGGCCTTTGCAAAACCAACTCTACGCGCTTTATCAAAACGTCTGGCTCTTTTTTCGCGCTCTTGCCCGCTACTTTCGCTACAACGAACGCTCGCGCCGTTTCATTCGCTGGACGCTTGTGCACGGCTGGCGCGAAGTGCCGGCGGCACCGCGCCGCGTTCCGCATTTCCACATCAATCTTTTGCCCGATGCGCGCAAAGTTTCGACCACACGCGCGCTCATGAGCGCGTATCTAAGTTATCTTTATCGCTGCGGCGAGAAGCGCGTTTATGGCCAGATCGTCACCTTCGAAAGCCGGCGCGGCGAAAAGATGTTCGAGCGCTACGGATTCAAGGTTTTGAATCGGGCCGAGATCACGAAGTACAAAGCGTTTTATCCCGAATCGGTTTACCTGAGCACGGTCATCAAAAATCTCGAAACGGCGGGGCCTCTTTCGGCCTACGCGCGCCCGCGCTCGCGGATGTAAGACTTGCCAGCGAAGATGGTGGATTGGCCGCTCCGCGGGCGACGTTAAAAGTGCGGCTCCGCTGCCATTTATAACATCGAGCAGGGACTGCTCGATCCACCGCTCGCAAGATCGACCCGCTTCGCGCCAGAGGCAGCCGATTGAATCAATCAGCTGGGTCGCCCAGCTCCTTCTGGTACTCGGAAGGCCATTTAGCGCAGTCGCATGGAAGGAGCTGCCCGGCTTTGCCGGGTTCGGCGACAACTTGTTCGCGGCGATCTTGTAAGCTAAGCTGCGCAGTTCTTTCGCCGGCATAGCTCAGTTGGTAGAGCAGCTGATTTGTAATCAGCAGGTCGTCGGTTCGAATCCGACTGCCGGCTCACCTATGAAAAATAGGTGACCTGCCCGACCTACCTCGAAAGGCCGTTGACTTTATGTTGCCCTAATTCGCGGCTGGAAAGGTTTTGATTGCTCGCCCGCTTTCGACTCGTGCCGACTATCAGGATGATTCCAGCGTGATCGTCGCTGCACCATCAAAGCGTCCAGTGCGCCGTCGGCGATTCGTAGCGAATCGACCGCTCTATTAGAAATCAATCCGGCGAAAGTACACCTGGCTCGGGTAACTTGGTTCGTTTCGACTGTCCCTTGAATCCGGCCAAGCCGCATAGAGGCGATTGTTGTCCGCGTCGCACGTGAGGACGTCGCCAGGCGGCACGTGGTCGTGGCCCATGAAGCCGCCAATCGAGGCACTCCCCAAGGGATCACTTGTTGAGCCGCTCACCTGGATAGGTGTGGTCCAGTCTGCACCATAGTTGGTGCTTCGTGAACAGAAGACGTGCCAGTAATCCTTGCACGTCGTGCCATACCGCCCATATCGGTTATCCATCCAGCACACGTAAACGTTGTGGTTGTCATCAACGCAGCTCCAAACTCGCCCAATTCTGTAGAAGCCGTTGGTATCTCCATCGCAGTTCGGAGGTACCGGCGCGAAACCGTTGGGAGGAAGAGCAGACTGATCGAGAGTAAAAACTCTCTGCTCGCCGTTCCAAGTATCGCCGCCGTCATAGCTAGCCTTGCAGTAAACCACGTTTCGTTTCGTTGGACAGCTCATACATGGGGAAGTTTCGTTCCGCACGTAGAAAGCGTAAACCTTCTTGGTGGAAATATTCGGATCGCGCGTGATATGGTAAGTGAACATGGGAAGATCGCGCTCGAAAACGTAGCCGTCCGCGCCCCCGATCTTAATGGCTTCTTCGTCTCCCCAGGAATGCCAAGATCGAGAGAGCGTTGGATCCGCACCATGTTGTTGCCCACGCAAGTAGGCGGAGTGGTTGCGACATGCTCGAGCGCCATCATGAATGCTCTGTCCGTGCCGCCGGAGTCAAGATGGGCGGCAATCGGAAAATTGGATACCAAAGCAGTGCCGGAATGGGACGAGAATACAACGTGTGCCTGGTCATCGGGCGGCCACATCACAGGCGGTATGGGAGGCGTCCCGGTGGGGACAGGGGCTCGCTTCACCCACCCGTGGTTAGGTGCGTTGTTGCCGCCCCCAAACGAGAGATATAGACTCGCGCTGTTCAATGCCAGCCAAGGCCGGTCGGCTATGCCACCTTCAGCCTGTTCCGGTCCACTATCCACGGCCGTTCCGCTCAGGCTCCGCGCGAAGTAAACTTCGTAGCCAAGTTCCCCTGGTCCGAACCATCCGAAATACATAATTCTAGGTATCGTGATATCAGTGCTCCAGATGTCGCAGGCCGCGAATGGGTCGACCCAGCCTGAGGAGATGAACGAAGCTCTATCACCCCAAGTCGCTCCTAGGTCATGGCTGATCCTCCGATAAATGCCGCTTCCGTCCGTCCACACAAATTGGATGCGTTTGTCCATATCTCCCGAACCAACCCTACGATCGCAATTCACGACCGGCTCGAAGCCGTAGCCGGTGTACATTAGTTGCTCGGTCGTCTGACTCCGGGATTCAGGGGCGCTCGACGATAGACATAACACGCAAGCCGAAATCGCCCAGCAGATGCGAGTAAAATTCATTTTTGTTTTTATTTTGTTTCTCCAGTCCTTGACTCGATGACCCTTCGCCCGGCGCCGCGCAATGATAAGCAGCGCTCCCAAGCCGCACGTGAGCAGCGCAACCGTCGCTGGCTCGGGAACCACCGTCCCGATGACGCCATCGGAAAAGTCGTACGGAAAGCCCAGATTGCCAGTGTTTGTAAAATAATAGCCAAAGGTGGTGCTATTGAAGAATGCATTGTCGTCGTTGCCACAAGGCGTGCCCACGCAGTTGAACCCACTGGTGGTCGAATTATGTGAACGGCCCGTGCCGTTGCCGACTGGCGTGACATTGAGCCAGTAGTGTTGCCCCGAGGGCAGCATCGGCAGGAAAACGTTCAGCCCGGTGACCTCGACCATATATTCAGTATAACCGAATCCGCTCCGGCCTGTAAGAGTGACCACAGGCGAACCCGTAGTGCCGCCGGTAACCAAGGTGCCGGCGTTGCCTTCGGAGATGCCGGTCCGGATTTCCCAATCCGCAGCGGTAATGACGGTGTCTGATGTAATTAGATTATCTGAAAAGACGGCCGTGACATGCCAGCCCAGCGGGGCAGTCACATTGAAATCGTCATAAACAGCGGCTTGGCTAACAAGGGTATTTCGCTCGTTAGCGAGAGCGTCGACGCCATTAAAGTCACCGTCATACCAAAGGCTGCCTGGCGGCGCCTGGGCATTAGCGGTCGTGTTCAGGGCGAGCGCTGCGGTCAATGCGAGCGCGAGCAGCGCGGCTCTTGGCGAACGCGCCATTATTTTGCCGAGAATGAGCAGGCACTTGGGAAAAGGCAAGCAAAAAAATCTTGTGATTTGGCGCGGGCACGCCGCGCTTTATCTGGCGGCTGGCGCGAGTATTTGCCGGGCTCAGCCCGCACGGCCTTGCTCAGTCATTGGGCGCAGTGTAGGCGTACAAACGTGAACCACTGCTGTTCTGTGATTCTTGGGAGCGTTTTGGTTTCGGCTGCGCTTTCAGTTAGCGCCGAATCACAACACTATGACGTTTTTGTCAGCAATGAGCGCTCGGGTGATGTGACCGTAATTGATGGAACCACCGACACTGTTGTAGCGACATTTCCAGTCGGCAAGAGACCGCGCGGGATCCACGCTACGCCTGATGGGAAGCGGATTTTTGTCGCCTTGAGCGGATCGCCGCGGATGGCGCCGGGCGTGGACGCGGAGCGCGCGCCTTCAGACAAGGCGGCGGATGGCCTCGGTGTGATCGATCCCATTGAGCGCAAGCTGATCGACCGGTGGCATGTCGGCTCCGATCCGGAGCAATTTGCGATCAGCAAAGACGGAAAATTTGCGTTCATCGCGAACGAGGATGATGCGAGCGCGGCGATTGTCGATCTGAGCTCGGGGCAATTGCGCGGGAAGGTGAAGGTATCGGAGGAACCGGAAGGCATGGGCGTGAATCCGGTGAATGGTGAAGTGTATGTGACGTGCGAAGAAAAAGGCGAAGTGTTCGCGATTGCGCCCGATGAACAGCGCGTCCTCGCGAAGATCGACACCGGTGGGCGGCCGCGCTCGGTCGCAGTTCTCCCGGGTGGCTCGCGTGCTTACGTCGCTTGCGAGAGCGGCGGGTACGTTGCCGTGATCGACACGGCTTTGCATGAATTGTTCGCCAAAATCAAACTGCCGCAAGGCTCGTTGCCGATGGGCACGGCAATTTCCATCGATGGAAAGGAGCTTTTTGTCTCAACCGGTCGCGGAAACACCGTTGCCGTGATCGACACGAGGACGAATGCGGTTAGCGCAACCGTCCCAGTTGGAGCTCGAGCGTGGGGAATTGCGCTCAGTCCCGATGGCTCGAAGCTTTACTCGGCAAATGGCGCGTCGGATGACGTGTCGGTTGTCGATGTGAAAGCGCGCAAAGAATCGAAGCGGATCAAAGTCGGCAGCGGTCCGTGGGGCCTAACGACTGTAGGCACGGACAGATAGTTTACCGCCTAATGTAAGGATGGGCGGCTAGACAAGGCTGGAATTCAACGCGGGAAAGCAATTCACCGCGGAAACACGAACGCCGCCGACGAAAAGGCATCGCATTTTGCTTGAAAGAATTTCCGCGCTGTCGAATGATGGGGACGTGAAACATCCCTTTTCCATTTTCTCGCTCGTTGTCACTGGTTTGTGCGTTGCTGTTTTGAGTGCGGTTCTTCCGGCAAATGCGTCGGTCAACGTCACTCAGCATCACAACCATGATTCGCGGGACGGTCTTTACATCGATCCCGCGTTCACGTCGACGAACGCCGCTAATCTGGCGCGCGACACAAATTTTAACGGCGCGATTACAGGCAATGTTTACGCCCAACCACTTTACATTGAGGACGGTCCCGCCGGCCCAATGGTCATTGCCGTGACTGAGTCGAACAATGTTTACGCGCTCGACGCTGTTACTGGCAACGTGATCTGGCAACGGAACGTCGGCACGCCCATCACGTCAGGTCTTCCGTGTGGAAATATCACTCCGCTGGGCATAACTGGAACTCCGATTGTCGATCTTCCGTCGCGCTCACTTTTTCTCGACGCGGAGACGACGCCCATGGCTGGCACTTTTAAACACATGATCTATTCCCTGAATGTCGATACAGGCGCTATCAATGCAGGCTGGCCGGTGGACGTCAGTGCTGCCATATCGGGCTTCGATTCATCAGTGCAAAGTGAGCGTGGCGCACTCGGCATACTCGGCAGCATCGTTTATAGCCCGTACGGTGGACGCTACGGCGACTGCGGCAGTTATCACGGTCGACTCGTTGGCATCCAGATGAGTAATCCTGCCAGTGTCATGAACTGGGCCACGACAATCACAAAAGCCGGCGCATGGTCGATCGGGGGCGTTGCTAATGATGGGACGAATCTGTTTGTTACCACCGGGAACGGCAGCGTGACTGGCACGTGGGGTGGAAGCGAAGCTGTCATTCGTCTACAACCCGGCCCGATTTTTAGCGGCAACCCCAGCGATTACTGGGTGCCTACTAATTGGCAGTCGCTGGACAGCGGTGACACCGATCTCGGCGGCTCCGGCCCAGTGATCGTGGACGTGCCCGGTGCCACGCCTTCCCACTTGGTTGTTGCCTTGGGCAAAGATGGCAACGCCTATTTGGTTAATCGTGACAACCTCGGTGGCATCGGCGCACCGGTGGCCTCGCTGCATGTATCCAGCAGCTCTATCATCCAGGCAGCGGCCACCTATCGGACCAGCCAAGGCACGTATGTCGTATTTCGCGCCAACGGCAGCACGCTCTCCGCATTCCGCATTACTGCGACTAATCCACCTGCCATCACCACCGCTTGGACTAGGAGCCAGAGCGGTGTCGGCTCACCTTTTGTTACCTCCACTGACGGCACCAATAACATGACTGTATGGTCGGTAGGCACCGGAGGCGATCAGCGATTACATGGTTACGATGGAGATACGGGCGCGGTTGTTTACGGCGGCGGCGGCCCAAACGACGTGATCGGAGGCACACATTCATACAGCACTACCGGCATTGTGGCTCGCGGACGCATCTACGTCGCCGGTGACAACAGAGTCTATGTCTTTACCGTGCCGGTGCCGGCGTTTCTGCTTAACTCAGCCGTTTCCCGCAAGACACACGGCGACGCCGGTACCTTTGACATTCCTCTCCCGCTTTCGGGAAGTCCCGGCGTGGAATGCCGTACCGGCGGCGCCACCGGCGACTACACGCAAGTGTTTACGTTCACTAATAATGTGGTGAGCGGTAATGCCAGCGTGACCGGCGGTATCGGCAGCGTCTCAGGTATGCCGACCTTTTCCGGTAACACCATGACGGTGAACCTGACCGGTGTCGCGAACGTGCAAACGCTCACCGTCACATTGACCGGCGTGACCGACGAATTCTCCCAGGTTCTGCCTGACACGCCAGCGAGCGTGAACATGCTCATCGGCGACACAAACGGCAACGGCGTAGTCAACGCCACCGACGTCGCGCAGACCAAAGCTCAAGTTGGTCAGCCTGTAAGCAGCAGCAACTTCCGCACGGATGTGAACGCCAGTGGCATTATAAACGCCACGGACGTGGCGATCGTAAAATCGCATTCCGGAGGGAGCATTAGCGCACCGCTCACACGGGTTCGAAGTAATGCGGCGATTGCAACTCGGCATTAGCTCAGGGCCTCGCCCTGATTTATAAGTGCAGCCGCGTCTTTGCTCGGGTTCACTCGAAGCATCCAATCGCTCGTAGCGGCGCTCGATAGATTCAGGTCGCGCGACACGGTGTCCACACGCGCGCGATTTGGCGACAACGAGCAGACCGGGTCGGTGTTTGCTGCGTTTCCGGTCAGCAACGCTGCCTGACAGCGGCAACCGCCAAAATCGATTTCCTTTTGCGGACAACTCCGGCACGGCTCCGGCATCCATTCCGTTCCGCGGAAGCGATTAAAACTTTCCGATCGACGCCAAATCCAATCCAGCGACCGGCCTCGCACGTTTTCGAGCCGCAAATCTGGAATTGCGGACGAGGCGGTGGGGCAGGGAAGGACGTCACCGATCGGATTGACCGTGAGATAACGCTGGCCCCAACCGTTCAGACACGGCTTCGGCCGCGTCTCATAGTAGTCCGGCGGCACATAAAAGATGTCGATCTTGCCGGCGAGGCGCGCCTTTGCCGCGGTCGCGACCACGCGCGCGCGGGTAACTTGTTCGCGGGTCGGAAGCAATGCGGCGCGATTCAGAAATGCCCAGCCGTAAAACTGCACATTCGCAAGCTCGACCCGCTCCGCGCCCAGCGCTTCCGCCAGACCAATCATCTGCGGCAAGCGATCGATGTTGCGCCGGTGAATGACGAAATTGAGGCTGAGTGGAATGCCAGCTGCGCGAATAAACGATGCAGCGGCCAACTTGCGCTGATGCGCGCGGGTGCCCGCGATTTCGTCGGCAAGATCGACATCATCCGATTGAAAACTAAGCTGCACGGAGTCGAGCCCGACCTCGCGCAATTCGCTGGCCCGAGATTCGTGCAGACCGACACCGCTCGTGATGAGATTTGTGTAAAGTTTTGCCTCGCGCGCGCCGCGAACGAGTTCGGCCAGATCGTGCCTAACCAACGGTTCACCGCCAGAGAAACCGACTTGCAACACGCCAAGCTCGGTCGCTTCACGAAGCACGCGGCGCCATTCATCCGTCGTCAAGTCACCGTCATTTCGCGCGCGCGTCGGATTGGAGCAGTACGGACAATGAAGTGGACACCGATAGGTGAGCTCGGCGAGCAATGCGTAGGGGCGCGGCGCGGTCATGAGATCTCCACGAGTTTGCGGCGCTGCAAATCGGCCAGGATTTCGCGCACATCAATGGCAAGCGTCGCCAGATCGACCTCGTACTCTTCGGCCAACGCACGGGCGATCTCGCCCAGCGCTCGTCCGTCGCAGCGGGTGAGAATTTCCTGGGCAGTTTCGTTCAGTTCGACGATGCCTTCCGGAAAAAGCAGCACGCTCCTGCCGGTTGTGCAATCGATCTGCAACCGGACTCCGCGCGCCAGCCGCGGTCGGGCATCATCAGCGATTTGCGTCGGCATAAGCATGGTGAATCGCGTCCAGCATGGACCAGAGAACATCGCATTTAAACCCGAGCGCGCGGATTGCGGCATTTTGCAGCTCGCGCGTATTGCAATGTTCCAGAGTAATCGCGAGCGCTTCGCCGGAATCGCGCCGCGCTTGGGTGACTCTGCGGCGAAAATAATCGAGGCCGCTTGGGTTGATCCAGGTGTAGAACTTCTCGAAACCCGCGAGCCGCGTCGCCATCAGATCAGGCGCAAAAAGCTCTGTGAGCGACGATGCGATCGCGACCGGCCATGGCTGCATGCGCGCAAAGTTTACGTAGGCATCGACGGCAAAGCGGACTCCCGGCAGAAGATGCCGATTTTCCAGCAGCTCATTGCGTGACAATCCGCACCCTTCGCCGAGCCGCAGCCATGCTTCGATTCCGCCTTCATTCCCGCTGCTACCGTCGTGGTCGAGGATCCGATGAACCCAGACCCGGCGCACCTCGCGCAGCGGACAATTCGAAAGAATCGCGGCGTCCTTAATTGGAATATTGGATTGATAGTAAAATCGATTGGCCACCCAGCCGCGTAACGCTTCGGGCAAAAGCCGGCCTTCATTCATCGCGACGTGGAACGGATGTTTGTCGTAATAAGCGCGCCCGCCGACCTCGCGCAGTTTCGCGATAAAAGTTTCGCGATCCAAAAGTTCAGTGGTCATAAGACAACTTCTAATCCATCGCACGCGATCTCGATCCCGGCAGCCTCGACTCGCAGACGTTCGCTGGAGCCGGGCATGAAAATCGGATTCGTGTTGTTGATGTGCGTGTAAATTTTTCGGCGCGCCGGCGAATGACGCAAGAAATCAAGGCTCCCGTCGCTGATCGGCAAATGATTCATCTCGCGCGCGCTGCGAGCGGCCGGCCGAACATCGCGCAGTTCGTCGTTGCTCCAGAATGTGCCGTCGAACAGAACGACCTCCGAATTGTGAACCGCATCACGCAGTTCGGTCGTGATTTCTCCGACAGCCGGCGCAACGAGGGCGGTCGCTCCCGAGGTTTCATCGCGCAATTGAAACGCGATGCTCGTCCCCAATTCAATGGCGCGACAAGCGATGCTGTTGCCTAACGACTGGAAATCTCCCGCCGTCGTTCGCCATTCAATTCGGCAGAACGGCTTGAGAACGATGTCGATCCAACCGAGCGCAGCTTGTATTTTGTCAGTCGCATAAACGACCAGCGGCGTTGCCTGTTGCCGCATCAGCAACAAACCGAGACAATGATCCAGATCGGCATTGGTGAGAAGAACGCCCGCGATCGGGCTGTTGCGTAGCCCCGAATGCTTTCGGGG
>Ga0209056_10004884_pt1 | contig 14081 bp, 12 predicted proteins | sample GraSoiAngelo_114_FD_185876 | JGI IMG/M metagenome (GOLD analysis project Ga0209056, IMG submission 185876) | Grasslands soil microbial communities from the Angelo Coastal Reserve, California, USA - 14_0903_13_40cm (SPAdes) (version 2) | ecosystem: Environmental > Terrestrial > Soil > Grasslands... | reverse complement strand
CGAGCCGCGGAAACAGGAATTCATCGATCAGGCTTTTGACGGTCGTACGGCCGTTATTCTTGAACAAGGCATTTCGGATCGCCTGCGGCAGGCTCAGGCTCTTGATGCGCTGAGCGGCCCAGTCGGCGCTCATGCGGGAGCACGGCAACCCCCAGACTTTTTCGGTATAGGTCTTGAAGAACGTCTCATACAGCCGGCCACCAAACCGCTGCGTTACCCACTCTTCAAACGTGTGAGCTTCTCGATAATTGATGACCTGCTGAACTTGGGCGAGTGCATAATCGCTCAGGACGTGAACACATTCGGCAACTCCCAGACCGCCAATCACGTTCAGCGGAGTAAGCGGATAATTGAACAGCCGATTGTTATAGAGAATTCGCGTCAGCCTTTGTACGGTGACGATGTCCGTATCAAGTACATCGATGTAGAACTGTCGCACCTCATCGTTCTTCGTAAAGAATCGATGTGGCCCGATATCGAAAAGACACCCTTCGTGTTTGATCGTCCGAGCCAACCCGCCGACCTGGTCCAGCTTTTCCAGGACGGTAACGGACGCGCCCTGGCCAGCCAGTTCATAGGCTGCCGCGAGCCCCGAAGGTCCTGCACCGATGATTAATACTTTTGTCATCTCATTTGTAGTCGCGGAATTTAGACCGCGTTCAGATTGACGTTAGGACCGCCGCCGCAGGTTGTACTTCAAAATGAAGTAAAGCGCGGCGATACCATCTTTCCAGGTGATTTTCTTTCCCTGGCTGTAGTCTCGTCCGAAATAAGAAATCGGGACTTCGTAGAGCCGGCAGCGAAGTCTGGCGATTTTCGCTGTAATTTCTGGCTCAAACCCGAATCGATTTTCTTCGATGCTTATCATGGAAAACAGCTCGCGGCGGAACGCTTTGAATCCGGTCTCCATGTCCGTCAGATTCAAATCCGTAAACAAATTGGAGATGAGCGTCAGAATCCTGTTCCCGACGAAATGCCGGAAGAACAGCACGCGGTGCGGGCCCGACAGAAAGCGCGACCCGTACACGGCATCCGCAAGGCCGGCCACGATCGGCTGAATCAGCACACCGTATTCGCAGGGGTCATACTCGAGGTCGGCATCTTGTATCAGGACGATGTCGCCCGCCACTTCCCGAATTCCCGTTCGCAGCGCGGCGCCCTTCCCTTGATTCACCGAATGGTAAATGAAGCGCGCCGACGGGAAGAGGCGCTCGGCGTTCATCTGCTCGAGGACTTGTCTGGTGCCGTCAGTCGAGGCGTCGTCAACAACGATGATTTCCTTGTCGTACGGAGCTTTTTCGATTCTGGTCAGAATCTCCTTGATAGTTGGTTTTTCGTTATAAGCAGGGACGATGACAGATAATTTCATGACAACTTTGCGCTGCGTCTAATTCCTCAACAACTTGAGTCTCATCTTGATGACCTCGTCCATTGGATCGATTTTGGCGGCGCGCTCATAGGCGGTAATTGCGGTGGAACGATCTCCCAAATCCTCCAAAGAACGGCCCCAGGAATAAAGCAGCAAGGGATCCGGGAAATCGGTGATTCGAACCGCTCGTCTGTAAGCTGCCTCGGCGAGGCTTGTCTGCCCTTCTTCCACGAAGCAATCTCCGAGAACCCACAAGCTCTGCCATTGACTGGCATCCTCGACAAGCGCCAGGCCTAGCATCGGACGAACACGATCGCAGTTATGATCTATCCGCATAATAGTTGCGGCCAGGCCAGCGAGAAGTGGCGCGCTGTTGGGCAGGATGCGCAGGCCCTCTTCAAACTGGACCTTGGCATCCTCCGTCTTCCCCACGTTCAAAAGCGCAAAGCCATATCCCAGTCTTCCTCTGGCGTTTTCCGGCGACACCCGAACCAAATTCCTGTGAAATGTGAGTTTGTCCTGCCAGATGTAGTTGTGGCCGATACAGAGAATGGCCGCAACGCTTAGGACACCTGCTGCAGTCCATCGGCGGATTCTCCGATCGTCAATCCCTGCCCAAAAACCCCCTCCAAGCAGAGCAAAACCAAACAGGGGAAGATAAAGGAACCGCTCGGCCATCAGAAGAGAGATAGGCAATATCCAGTTGGAAACAGGCAACAGAGCTACAAAGAAAAAAAGAATACCGAGGCTGAACATGGGCCGGTTCCTGGCGGTGCGCACGGCGGCGAATATGCAGGCGGCGACAATCGTCAATCCAAGCCACGCGTCCCAGTCTCGTAGCGTCGCGACCGGCACCGAATTGAAGTCATAATCGCCGGTGATCTGAACCGGCCACAGGAGCAGCTGAAAGTACCGGAGAAACACCCTCCCGGAAGTGATCCATCGGTCCCAAAACGTGAGGCTGCCGTGGAGGTATTGGTTGACCCTGGGAATCCCTAGCCCGCCCAATACGTAGAAGCGGAGCCCAAGATACGCAATCGCCGCCGCACCTAACACCGCAAACCGGTTCCAGGAATCGCGGACTCTGCGAACACCGCCTTCGGCGAAAAGCATCTCAAGCGCGATGATCGCCGGAAGCGTGATGGCGCTTTCCTTCGCGAGCAGGCTCATGAAATAAGCAGCCGCCGCCCACCAGGTTCGCCCCTTGCGAAAAGCAAGCCAGCCTGCAAAAAACCCAGTCGCCGCGAGCAACTCGCTTCTTCCAACGATGCTCACGACGGCTTCCGTATTTACCGGATGGACAACATAGAGGCCGGCTGCCGCAAAGCCGGCCAGTTCGGACCTCAAGAGACTGCGCGCGAGCAAGAACACCAACCAACCGTTCAGAACATGCAGCAACAGATTGACGAGTCGAAAACCGGCAGGCCACCCTTGCCAAATCGAGTACTCCAAGGAGTACGAAAATATCGTCAATGGCCGGTAGATTCCGCCGTTGAGCTGTCCTCCCCAGTAGGGCTGAAGAAGAAAGTGCAGCGGTTGAATGCTGCGGATCTGTTCGTTTGCTGCGACTATGAGAACATCATCGAGAATGAATGCATTCCCTAACGAGTTCGCATAGCACACACTCACCAGCAACAGACAGAGCGCCAATGCCCACAGAGCGGACTTGTTACCGGACGGGTTCGCCGGTAAGTCCTGTTGGGGCGCGACTGGTGTCTGTACTGTAGCGGATAACGTAGTCGGGGGCGCTGTAATAATCGTATCGGCCATCGTTCTGTCCGCGAGCTATCGCTGTCGCCGTATAATCCAACGCGTTACCGGAGAGCGTGATCACGAGGTTATATCCGGACAGAGTGCTCGAATATCGACTGTCGACTAACCCGGCAGTCACCAGGTCCTGAATTGAACCATAGGCGCCGGTATGCGCGGACGAGTACGAAACTTGAGCTGTGTTCATGTTTCGCAGGTTCGAAACAGCAGCTGACTCGTTTGCAGCCTGGCGAGAGCGCAACAGGCTAGGAAGGGCGATGGTCGCGATAATCAGAATGATCGCTACCACGATCAATAATTCCAAAAGCGAGAATCCTTGATTTTTCTTCATAAGGTTCCATCCCTGTGGCCGCATCGTTGTAACATCTTTCGGCCGCTCTCTCTTAGTGCACCTTCCGAACCATCTTTACAATTCCAAAATAATCAACAACTTCCAGCACCACCCGATCCCGCATTCTGACAAATTCCGGCAAAGTGCTCACGCGCAGGGTCATGTCGTTGAGAGAAGACAAAAACGCGGCCCGTTCTTGTGTTAACAGGCCGCGTTTCGACTAGAGGACAACTGCATTCAGAGCGAGAACACTCTTATTGAACCGGCTGCCCGGAGAAACCAGTCGGGTAGCAAGGGTTGCAGGTCGAACTGGTCGCCGAAGCGTAACGCACGACAGCATCCGGCGTGCTCCAGTATCCGTACCGGCCGCTGTTGGTTGAATTCGGCGTGGCGGTTCCGGTGTAGTCAGAAGCCGCCGCCGCGACCGAAAAGATGTATCCGGACACAGCAGGATTACCAGCAGTGAAGCGCGAATCGATCAGTCCGGCAGCAACCAGGTCGTTGATTGTGCCGAAGTTGCCACCCGCTGACGAGAGATAGGTGACTTCAGCAGTATTGATTGTCCTCAGGTTCGCGACCGCAGAAGATTCATTGGCAGCCTGACGGGACCGAAGCAAGCTTGGAATCGCGATCGTCGCGATGATCAGAATGATTGCCACCACGATCAACAATTCCAAGAGTGAAAATCCTCGATTATTCTTCATGAACGTTCTCCCTCCAAGTTGGTACGTCTTCGATTATTTTTGCTACGCCAAACCCTGTCGTCGGCCAGTGATGTTAAGTAAGGGCCACCATGCTGTCAATCCGTGATTCAGCGTCCAGATTTGAACCATTCCAGTTTGGCCTAACAGCCGTTCTGTATCGTGCAAGCGGGTAGCCATATTGCTTTGTCATGAGAATCCGTGATTTGGCGGCGCGATACGCCTGAAAAATAACAAATTCTGTCATTTCGACTGCTGAAGATGGTCAGTCGGGACCGAATTTGGCCTCGATGTTAGAGTGAAGCGATGCTGAAGGTATTAGGAATCGAAACGCGGCTGCAACTGGCCATCACGATATGCGTTGTTACTCTCATTCTCGTCACACCGCTGGGCGGAAGCGGCGGCGCAGCATCCGTGTTCTTTGCATATCGAACACTGCTGCTGGCCACCATAATCCTGTGCACGATAGGTTCTCTACGGCAGGACCTCCGTATTTCGCCAGTCTTCGTGGGTTTGATTGGCGTAAATATCGTTTTGGCTCTGATCTCAGTATTGAGAATCGAGGGGTCGCATTTTGCCGGCATGTATCTCTGGTACCGGCATACGTTTTTCATTTCCGCCTTTCTTGCTCTCGCCCTGTACAGCCGCTATCAATCGGCTCGATGGAGAGGAGCGCTGCTGGGTGGGATCGTCTTTTGCAACCTCATCCACCTCGTGCCGGAACTTGTGATGAACCGCCGGCCGGTGGCCGGCTTTTCCACCTTTAATCCAAATTATTTCGCCACGTTCATGCTTATCGGCATGGCGGCAAGTCTGGCGGTTGTTATATTCGGGACGAGGTTCCGCTGGAGAATCGCCGCTTCGATATCGGGGTCGTTACTCTTGTTCGGCATCATCCAAACTGCATCGCGTGGCGGAGCACTGGCGGCTGGGCTGATTATAGTCATTGCCGCAGTTCGCTCAGGTAGCCGCATTCCCAGGCAAGTGTGGATGTTTGTCGGACTCGCGGGGCTGGTGGCGATCGTTGTCACCAGTCCGTACCTGGTTCGGAAATTTGTGGATCGGGGAGAGCTAGATCCGTACAACTATGCTCGCACACAGATCTGGAGTAATTCGGTTCGAATCATCGCCGAAAAACCGCTTCTTGGTGTGGGCTTCGGCGAATACTTCAACGTATCGAAGCGCTTCGCGTTTCCGGTCGAAGGGTTGGTCGCCCGATATTTGAAACGCGCACAGATCGCGCACTCTGAATATCTGCAATACGCCGCCGAGACGGGCATCCCGGCGACACTACTGCTGTTCTCACTTCTCGGGTATTTAGTCTTTCTGGCTTGGAAGCGCGCGGAGACCGTCTTGCCCGAATATCGATGTTTTCATGAGGCAGCGATCCTCACGGCGGCCGGCATCGGGACGCACGCCCTGGTGGACAACTGCTGGACCATTCCTGTGACCTGTTCGGGACTGATCGTGCTTTCGCTTGCGGATTGTCTCCCGCTTTGGCAAAGGAATCGAGCAGCGCTGTGGACCATGCCGCGGGTGGCGTTAGCCGGCGTCGCCCTGGCAGTGCTCTATGTGTTCTCCACCGTCATTCCCGGGCTGGGCCTTTATTACAACGACAATGGCCATCAAGCTTTCGAACGTTCGGATTTCAACGAGGCTGAGCGATACCACCTTAAGGCTATCGCGATCGTGCCGGATCATCCCCTGTTTCTGGACAATCTGGGAACGGTGTACCTGCAACAGTTCACGGATACCAAAGATCAAAGGACGCTTTCACTTGCCAGCCGTTATTTTGCTCGAGCCATCGCTGCAGGGCCGCACTCGTTCGATCCGCGTATCCACATGGAAACCGTTTTGATCCGCTCCCTAACCGGGAACCGGGAACAAGACCGGGAAATACACAAGCAGATCATCGAAAACAACACCCGGTTGCTGGCGATCGATCCATTCATTCCGTTCGTTCGCAAGAATCTGGCGGAGGCCCTCTATCAGCTGGGTCAACCCGAGCGGGCCTTCCAGGAACTCCAGAAGGCAATCGAATACGAACCGAACTATGTGCCGGGATACCTCCAGTTCGGCGTATGGTACGGCCAACTGGGAAACAAGAGCGAAAGCGAGCGCTACACGGCCCAGGCCGTGCAGATTGTCAACAGGTATCGAGAGTTTCATCCGAAGGAAGCCTACGAAGGAATCCTGCTCGCACGCCCCGAAGGGTCCTGGCTCTCGAACAAATAGGTGTCTTTGGGCTCGCTGCAAAGTAGGATCACCTCAAGTCGACAGGCCCATGTCCTTTGTGCTTCACTGTTACCTGGCTGACCCAAATGAAGAAAGCACTGATTACCGGCATCACTGGACAGGATGGTTCGTATTTGACGGAGTTTCTGCTCTCGAAGGGCTACATCGTGTACGGAGTCATACGCCGTTCGAGCTCCTTCAATACGGGACGGATCGACCACATTTATCAAGACCCGCATGATCCGAGCCCCAGGATGCGGCTGATCTATGGCGACTTGAACGATGCAAGCTCGCTGAACAAGATCATCCGGACCGTGGAACCGGACGAAATCTACAACCTTGGCGCTCAGAGCCACGTTCGCGTCAGTTTCGACGTGCCGGAGTATACGGCCGAAATCACCGGGCTGGGAACAGTACGGCTGCTCGAAGCCATTCGCGAAACCGGAGTTCAAACGAGGTTCTACCAGGCGTCGAGCAGCGAAATGTACGGCAACTCGCCAAGTCCGCAGAGCGAGCATACGCCGTTCCAGCCACGCAGCCCCTATGCGGCGGCCAAGGTCTACGCGCACTGGATGACGGTAAATTATCGTGAAGGATACGGTCTGTTCGCCTGCAACGGAATCCTTTTCAATCACGAGTCTCCGCGGCGTGGGGAAACTTTTGTCAGCCGCAAGATCACGAAGGCTGTGGCCAGAATCAAGCTAGGCCGACAAGAGAAGCTATTTCTCGGAAATTTGGACGCGAAGAGAGACTGGGGCTACGCCATAGATTACATGGAAGCCGTGTGGCTCATGCTGCAACAAGACGAGCCGGACGATTACGTCATCGCGACCGGCGAGACAAATTCCGTGCGAGACTTTCTCGGCGAAGCATTTGGCTATGTGAATCTCGACTGGCAGAAGTATGTTGAAATCGATCCGCGCTACTACAGACCCACGGAGGTTGACGTTCTTCTGGGCGACGCTTCGAAGGCCCGGCAGAAGCTCGGTTGGCGTCCCAGAGTCAAATTCAGGGATCTTGTACGCATGATGGTCGATGCGGACCTGCAGGCTGAGTCTACACGGGCGAGCGATCCCGCGGTCGCACAAAACCATGAGCTTCTGGGCCGGTAAACGAGTCCTCGTCACCGGTGGTTCGGGTTTTCTCGGATCGCGCGTCGTGGAAAAACTCGGGCGGAAATCTCCAGACCAAATCTTCGTGCCCCGTCGAGAGAAATACGATCTCGTCGAAACCGAAAATGTGGTTCGCCTCTACAGAGATGCACAGCCCGACGTGGTCATCCATCTTGCGGGCGAAGTCGGCGGCATCGGAGCCAATCGCGCCAACCCAGGCAAATTTTTCTACAATAACCTGATGATGGGTACCCAGATGATGGAGTACGGCCGGCGTCACGGAATTTCGAAGTTTGTTGCTCTTGGCACAATCTGCGCTTATCCCAAACACACGCCTGTTCCGTTCAAGGAAGAACGCCTCTGGGATGGCTATCCGGAAGAAACCAACGCTCCCTACGGTCTCGCAAAGAAGATGTTGCTCGTCCAGGCTCAGGCCTATCGCCAGCAATACGGCTTCAATGCGATATTTTTGCTGCCGGTCAACCTATATGGTCCCGGCGATAACTTCGATCCCGAAACGTCCCATGCCATTCCGGCAATCATTAGAAAATGTGTGGAGGCCGAGAGGACCGGTTCAAAGGAAATCATCTTGTGGGGCACAGGAAGCCCAACGCGGGAGTTCCTCCACGTTGACGATGCGGCGGACGGCATTCTGTTCGCGGCCGAGTGTTACGATGGGCCGGAGCCCGTCAATCTCGGCTCCGGAATGGAAATCAGCATCAAAGATCTAGCCGCTTTGATCGCAAACCTTACCGGTTTTCACGGACGAATTGTCTGGGATACAAGCCAGCCCGATGGCCAGCCGCGCCGTTCTCTCGACGTCAGCAAGGCCGAACGCCTATTCGGATTCCGGGCCTGCATCCATTTTGAAGAGGGATTGCAACAAACGATTAACTGGTACAAAACTGAATTCACGAACTAGAACTTGGGCGGATGCGATTGCCTGACGAAAGTACAAGCCCTGATGGCCGTGCAGGCTCAGACGTTCGATTGCTCTGGAACAAGGGCATTGCCGCGCTCTGTGATCGCAGAATTCCAGACGAATTCCCCGATGGCCGGACTTATTCGTCCGTACCTCTTCTTGCGGGAGCGCTGTCATCACCGACATTACCTGACAACCTGATTTCCAATCCTCAGTCTTACGGCGACATCCGCGATCACGAACTGGTTTGGGTCAGAATTTCCTGGTTGAAATCCTTCATCAAGCAGGTGCTTCCTCTTGTGAACTCCAAGTTTGTCTTGGTTACAGGCGATTCTGATAGTTGTGCGCCGTCTGAACTGCGTGCTCAAGGCCGTGTGCTTCTGGACTCCCCTAAGATCAGTCATTGGTACACCCAGAACTATGACGGGTCAATCGTGTCTCAAAAGATCTCCCCGATACCGATTGGAATTGACTTTCATATGCTGAGCGAAAAACCAATCTGGGGCGAGAGCATCTGCTCGCCCCAGCAGCAGGAACAGCTACTCCAATCAATTTCCGCCGAGCTTCCTCCACGTAGAGATCGCGTGCTGGGCGTTTATGTTGATTTTCCGTGGAAGCAAGGGTTCGGTCTACGGCACTACCGCCGGTTTCACCCTCTCGTAGGTGCACGTTCCAGGGAGCTGCGACGGGCCGTCGCCAGGAAATTACAGGGGAATGAAAATGTATTCTTCCAAAACGACCCTCTTCCGAGGACCGATATGTGGCGGACCAGGGGTAACTACGCGTTCGTTTTGAGCCCCCACGGCATGGGCCTGGATTGCCACAGGACGTGGGAGGCTCTGGCGCTCGGCCACATTGTATTGGTGCCCTCCTCTTCTCTCGACTCCCTATACGCCGGTCTGCCCGTTGTCCCACTAAATGACTGGATTGAGATCTCATCAAGCAATCTAAAAAAATGGCTCTCGCAATTTCAGGAAAATAGCGGAGTCCATGAAAAGCTCACGAGCAACTACTGGATTGCTAGGATGCGGGCGGCTAGGGGCGGACTTTAGCCCTTAAGGAGTAAAGAATGCTCCAAGCTTTGAAGTGGCGATGCTTTCGAACCTTCGCGGGAAAAGCGCGTTACCAGTCTCTCTTTGAACAACTTCATGCCATTGCGCTCCGGGGAATGAATTGCGGGAGCGGAGGCCGGATTGAAGATAGCGGCGAACTGTGGGTACTCGAGCATCTAGCTCAATTCTATTCCAGAGAAACGCCGATAGTAATCTTTGATGTCGGAGCCAATCTTGGCGATTACACGGGATTCCTGCTGAAGACTTTTGCAGTTTGCCAAGATTTGCGAATTTTTGCTTTCGAGCCATCCTCCTTGACGTTTGCCGAACTCCATAAGCGTTTGAAAACAATGCAAGGGTCAGAGCGGGTGCGTCTATTCAATCTCGGCCTCGGGGCCACGGCCGGAAAACAATGCTTGCACCGCCCAACGGATTCGACTCGCTCAGGGATGGCGTCTCTTTATCCACGACGGCTTGATCATTTTTCCTTGTCTCTTCCGGAGAGCGAAGAGGTTACCATGCAAACACTGGACAGTTTTTGCCGGGATCAAAAGATTGAGCACATTGACTTGCTTAAGCTGGACGTCGAGGGGCATGAGCTCGCCGCTCTCCAGGGAGCTCAGGGTCTGCTGACCGGCAGCGTGGTGGATTTTCTTCAATTTGAATTTGGTGGATGCAATATTGATTCGCGATCTTTTCTGCAGGATTTTTACTATCTGTTAAAAGAACGCTATGACCTGTATCGCATTCTTCAGGATGGACTTGCGCCACTTCCCCAGTATCTGGAACGGCATGAGATTTTCACGACAACCAACTTTCTGGCCGCACGACGCGGCCTTTCGGGTCAAAAGAGATTTTGGCCTAAGCGCTAATCACTTCCGTTTTCATTTGTCTGTCCGTCTAGCAGCGCGGCATACAGATTGGCGATTCGGTCAAGCATGCCATTAAGCGAGAAGGCTTGCTCCACCCAAGCGCGAGCGTTGCGGCTAACCGTCATGTAGCGGTCATGGTCGTCGCAGAGCAAAGTGATTGCTTTGAGGAAATCCGCTTCGTTAGAACCCGTAACAAGTGAACCGACAGAATCGTCTTTTATTAGTTCTGGGATGCCACCAACATTCGTGGCCACGACTGGTACGCCGCTCGCCATAGCCTCTGGTACTACGAGTGGCGAAGCCTCTGAGGTGGAAGTCATGCACAATATGCGCGCGTCCCGATAGATCTCAGATGTGTTTTGCGCCCAGCCATACAGCTGCAAGTTCCGCATCCCCGCCTCGGCCATGTACTGTCGAATAAACGGCACGAGTGGGCCCTCGCCGACTATCCGAAACTGAAATGGGAGATTGTGTTTATGAGCAAGTTCCGCAATGCGGACAAATAACATGGGGTTCTTATGCGGCGTATCGACCCGTCCAATCCAGGTGATAAACCTGCCAGGGCCCCGATTGGGCGTGAATTTTTTGGTATCGACCCCATTATGTATTACATAACATTTGTTTGAGGGGATCCCGAGGTTCACCAGATTGATTTTGGTCGCATTACAAACACAGATAACTGCCGAGAATTGGGACAGAGTCTCCCGCGCATGATATTCGTTCGTGGGCTCTTCCCGAGGCGTGAATTCGGTGTGCATCGTAATGACTCGCGGCATCCCTTGGTGGGTGAGGCGTGGCGCGAGTAGATCCAGCAGTTTTTCGTCGTAGATCTGAAAATGCACTAAATCCGTGTAGCTGCGGTTGAATAAGGATCCCGTCCCATGGCGGAGGTAGTAATAAATCTGTTTTAGTCGGTACCCGCCCGGTATGTACCGCTCAATAGTCTGAGGGAATGGGCCTAACGCAAATTTATTCACCGGCGCATCGATGCGGCGTAAGACCTGACGATTAGCCAGAACCGACATACGAAATCTTCCGTGCAGACCGTTAACAATTCTCTCAACGTAAACCTCGCCACCCCCAAGCACGTGCGCAGTGCTGAAGATGAGAACACGATTCTTCTGCTTCATGCCTGCAATCGTCGGCTGCTCGGCGACACGTCAATGCCGAGCCTGTTTGCCAGTCTCTTTGTAGCAAATTCAAGCCCTGCGGTCCCACTCGACATCAGTTTCACGAAGCGATAAAGCGCCACCAGAAACTCGCCGCGTCGCGCGCACGCCACCAATATCCGGAAATAGTTTTCAAGTATGCGTGCGATCACGGCAGCTCTGGGCCCTCTCGGTAGACGTTCATAAGACGCCAGGCAACGTCTCAGCGGAATGTCTTTTTGGTAATTAGGGTCATCGAGTAGCTCGCCTGAAATGCGCATGGCGAAGTCGCTCATCGACCGCTCATGACTTGCGGTCAACCCCTGCGCGTTCTCACGGTACAAGTACAGGGGCTCGAGAATATTGGCAAGCTCCCCGACGGCTGCGAGTCGCCGCCATAGGTCGTAGTCTTCAGCGACCCAGAACTCCTGACGATAGCCTCCCACTTTCCGCACCAAGTCCGCGCGCATCATCGTTGACCCGTGCGCAAACGGGCACCTCACCGTCAGATCTTGGCGAAGCTCCGGATCATGAGCCAGGTAATAGTCGGTGCGTAGCTCTCTGCCGGCCGTGTTAATGCGTATAATACTTGTACCGACTACAGCGACTGTGGGATGCGATGAAAGCAGCTCAACTTCCGTTGCTAACCGTGCAGGGGCCGAGATATCATCGCTGTCCATGGGTGCGATGTAGCTACCTCGGGCGAGTGCGATGCCACGGTTCCTCGAGTAAACGACGCCGTGATTGGTTTGGGTTGTGAGCCGAATACGCGGATCGTCATAGCTGCGAATGATGGTTTCAGTATCGTCAGTTGAGCCATCGTTGATGATAATAAACTCAAAATCCGCGAATGTTTGCGCGAGTATGCTGTCTACGGCCTCGCGGAGGTGCCGCTCACCGTTATATACGGGCATGAGAACCGACACTAAAGGACAGTCACTACTCATTTGTTTGATAAGATATGCCGACCGTCAGCTTGAAGAATGAAGCAAAGTCAACGCTAGTGCAACGGCCAGTTCAAGCAAAACCTGAGGAAAGCGCATTCTCTTCAACTAAGGAAAATCGATTAACCGTCGTTCAAGCGCCCGGGGCACTTCGCGCTTTACCCACTGATGACCTCAGAGCATAACTTATTTGGAGCTTTGGAGGCGATTGCCCCATACAGGCAGGCTGGCTGAATTCACAGTTTTCCCGTAGCTGCCTGTAAAATTAACGTGGCGCCCATGGCGTACTCGTAGTAACGGTCTCTAGGCGTCGAAGATAACATTCCCAGCGCGCCCGCTCTCGCAAAGGCGCAAAGCGGATCGCCCGGAAAGAGTGGAGTGTGTGTCCGAATCCATTGTTCAAACCGCGGCTGTTTCCTCCGAAGCGTCGGCCGATGCGCCATCGTCGGCCAGCACTACGATCATTGAGCCCCGGCCCGGGTGGCGGCCCATCGACTTAGCGGAGATCTGGCACTACCGCGATCTGCTCTTCTTCCTTGCCTGGCGTGACATCAAGGTCCGCTACAAACAAACCGTACTCGGGGCGGCGTGGGCCATCATCCAGCCGCTGATGACGATGGTCGTTCTCACCATCGTCTTCGGGAAACTCGGGAAGATGGCTGAGCACACGAACGTGCCCTATGCTCTGCTGACCTTCTGCGCTGCCGTGCCGTGGACGCTATTCGCCGCATCTCTCACCCAGGCAGGCAACAGTTTAATCAGCAGCCAGAACCTGATTTCCAAAGTTTATTTTCCGCGGCTGCTTATTCCTGTGTCATCAATCCTGGGCGCCCTGCTGGATTTCGCGATCGCCTTCGGCGTGCTGGTCCTGCTGATGCTGGCGTACGGCCTGACCCCCCACTGGTTTATCATACTGGTGCCGCTGTTCATCCTTCTGACGCTGTTGAGCGCATTGGCTGTCGGTCTGTGGCTCAGCGCCTTAAATGTCGAGTACCGCGACGTCCGATATACGATTCCGTTTCTTACGCAGCTTTGGTTACTGGCCTCGCCGGTTGGATATTCCAGCAACGAAGTGCCCGCCAAATGGCAAACGCTTTATGGCCTGAACCCCATGACCGGTGTGATTGAAGGATTCCGCTGGGTCCTGCTCGGGACGAATCCGCCGCCGGTCGGCATGATGCTGGTTTCCGGCACAATCATTGTCGCCATGCTGATCAGCGGCTTGTTTTACTTTCGGCGGACGGAAAAGACCTTCGCGGATTTGATCTGAGCTGAAGTTGACGTGAGCGATACGGCCATCCAAGTTGAAAACGTCTCGAAGCTTTATCACATTGGCGAACGCAAACCTTACAAGACGGCGCGCGAGTCGCTGATGAACGTCCTGAGGGTACCGTCGCGCCTCGCCCGGCGCCTGGTGAAGACGAAAAACCCTGAAGCCTGTGAGACCGAACTCTGGGCGCTGCGTGATGTATCTTTTGAAGTGCAGCAAGGCGAAGTGGTCGGCATCATCGGCCGTAATGGCGCGGGCAAATCGACTCTGCTGAAGGTCCTCTCGCGCATCACCGAACCGACCTCCGGCCGGATCACCATCCGCGGCCGAGTGGGTAGCCTTCTGGAAGTTGGGA
>Ga0209056_10004883_pt1 | contig 14081 bp, 10 predicted proteins | sample GraSoiAngelo_114_FD_185876 | JGI IMG/M metagenome (GOLD analysis project Ga0209056, IMG submission 185876) | Grasslands soil microbial communities from the Angelo Coastal Reserve, California, USA - 14_0903_13_40cm (SPAdes) (version 2) | ecosystem: Environmental > Terrestrial > Soil > Grasslands... | reverse complement strand
CCATGCGCGATCTTCAGGCGCTGCGCGCGAACCCGTAGGATGGAAGGAACCCGATGAGAGGTCTCACCGCAAAAGCGTTGCAAGGTCTCGCCGCGGTCGTGTTGCTCGCCGGACACGCATGGGGCGCGGATTCCGCTCTCTACCTCCGCGCCGCGTCGACGGCCGCCGCGCAGCTCACCCCCGCCGACCTGCTCCTCAGCCCGGAGCCGCCGGCGGGCGAGACCCAGCGGGTCGTCCCCCGCACCTCCGTCCACGTCTCCGACACCGAGCTGATCGCCGCGTTCCGTTCCGACGCGAAGCAGCTGAAGGCGCTCGACGCGCCTCCGAAGAGCGCCGTCCTCTTCATCGGGACGGAGATCATGCCGATGACGAATTGTGCGCAGGTGACCGTGGACGTCTTTCGCGAGCGGTCGAACGCTCGCGATAAGATCGCCACCGGCACGTTGAAGACGACCATTCCGCCCATGTGCGCGCCCGGTGTCTCGGGCTGCCAGCAGGGCGCGCTCATCCAGTCGACCGCGGTGCCGGTCGCAGCGGGCCCCGTGCGCTGGGCAGTCGCAGCCGGCGACGCCCTCGTGCTCGAAGTGAAGGTGCGGAACGACTGCGAAAGCTTCCGGAAGCTAGGGGTCATCTTCGATGCGGCGAGCCAGGCGAGCCGTCTCGTCTTCACGGCGGATGTCGCCAACGGCCCCGCCTTCAGCGACAACTGCCCGCTGGTGGCGAACCCCGAGCAGGCCGACCGCGACGGCGACGGTCATGGCGACGTCTGCGACAACTGCCCGAAGGTGGCGAACGCCGACCAGCACGACAGTGACGGCGACGGCGTCGGCGACGTCTGCGACAACTGCGCGATTCCCAACCCCGATCAGCTCGATGCCGACCATGACGGGATCGGCGACGCGTGTCAGACCGCGCCGCCGTCGGCGGTGTGCTCCACGTGCCCCTGCGGCCCGACGTGCATCGGCACCGGCACCTGCGGCTTCGTCAGCTCGCCCTCCGTCGATGCGCTCGACTGCTGGCTCGCGGCTTTTCAGGCCATCCTGACGTCGGCGCAGCCGCCCGATGTCGCAGCGCAGGTCGTCCGTCCCAAGGCACCGCTGATGCGCACGCTCCGCCGCGCCCGGCGCCAGGTGAGCGGGTACCGCGCCCTCGTCACCCGCGGCGCCGGCACACCGCGCACCAGCGGGCGCATCTCCCGCATCGAGCGGCAGTTCATCCGTCTCTCGGCGCTCGTCGAGAAGGCGACGAAGAGCTTCCGCATCTCGCAGCGCGTGCGCGACGCGCTGGTCGGCGTCCTCGAGCAGGCGCACTTCACGGCCGAAGGCCTCCGGCGCTGAGCCGCTCGGGGCGGCGGTCGACCGGCCGTCCGCGCGATCTCGTCACACGTCCCGCGGGGTTGGCCTGCGAGCGGCGCCGTGTGCTAGGGAGTCCGCGCACCACACACGCAGACGCAGCACGGGGGCTGGCGGGGGCCTGGGTGGAGAGTCCGTGGGGATCGCCTCTCGTGCGGGGGACGAATGACCACGGACGAATGGTACGACGGGCCGCCGCGAGACGACGCCTACCGCGCGGCATACGAGAGCGAGACTCGCAGGAGCTGTCTGCGCGGGGCGAACACGTACTGCGTGCTCGCCGCCGTCATGATCCTCGCGACGATCCCGCTCGACCATGTCCGGTTCCCCGCGCTCGCCGCGCGGGTGCTCCCCATCCGCTTCGCCGGCATCACCGCCCTGGCGGCCATCCTCGGGCTTCTCCGGAGCAGCTACGGACGGCGGCACCCGTTTGCGCTCGGCGTGCTGCCGCCCGCGGCGGCGGGCGGCCTCGTGCAGGCCCTCGCGTTCGCGACCGGCGGACACGCGAGCCCGGTCACCGTCGACACGAACTTCGTGATCATCGGGGTAGCGCTGCTCATGCCCTGGCCGCCCGTGTGGTCCGCGCTCGCCTGCGTCGCGGTGCTCGGCGACTACGTGGCCGCGTCGGCATGGACGCATACGGTCGACGACCCGCGTTTCGCCGCCAACCTGCTCGGCTTTACGGCCGCGAGCGCCGCCGCGGTCGTCACCACCGCCGTGCGCGAGCGCTGGCGCCAGCGCGACTTCCGCCAGCGGTGGATCCTCGCCGCCACCCATAGCGACGCGCGGGCCAGCGCCGAGCGCTACCGGTCGCTCGTCGAGATCGCGGGCAGCGTCATCGTCGTCCTCGCTCGCGACGGGCGCATCATGGAGTTCAATCGCGAGGCGGTGCGCGTGCTCGGGTGGCCGACGGGAGAGGCGATCGGTCAGGACTACCTCCGGCTCTGCGTCCCGGCGTCGTGGCGCGACATGGTCGGCGCGGGCATCCGGCGTGCACTCAAGGGCGAGTCCGTGCACGGCGTCGAGGCGCGCATGGTCACGCGCGAGGGCGCCGAGCGCGTGTTCGTCTCCAACGTGAGCCCGATCGGTGACGGCGGGGCGATCGTCTGCGCCCAGGACATCACCGAGCGGAAGCGCATGGAAGAGGCGCTCGCCGCGAGCGAGGCGCGTCTACGGACGGTCATCACCGGCGCGCCGGTCGTGCTCTTCACGCTCGATCGGGCCGGCGTCTGCACCGTCTCCGAGGGACGCGGCCTCGCCCGACTCGGTCTCAAACCAGGCCAGGTCGTGGGGCGGCACTTCGCCGAGGTGCTGGCCGCCTTCGTGAGCGATGCGGAGCGGGCCGCCGGCTACTTCAGGCGTGCGCTCGCCGGCGAGAAACTCACCTGGCTCGGCGTGTCCGGCGACATGATCTACGAGTGCCGTCTGAATCCCATGGTCGACGCGGACGGGACGCCGAGCGGCGTGATCGGCATAGCCACTGATGTGACCGAGCGCGAGCGGGCCGAGACCGCCCGGCTCGCCCTCGAGCGCAAGCTGCTCGAAGCCAAGCGTCTCGAGAGCCTCGGGGTGCTCGCGGGCGGCGTCGCCCACGATTTCAACAACCTGCTGGTGAACGTCCTCGGCAATGCGTCGCTCGCCGCTGCAGGGCTGCCGGACGACTCACCCGTGCGGGAGAGCCTCCGGAGGATAGAGGCCGCGGCGCGCCGCGGATCGGAGCTGACGCGCCAGATGCTCGCCTACGCCGGGAAGGAGCCCGTTTCGCTTCAGGGGGTGGACGTGAATGCCGCCGTCGAGGACACGATCGAGCTCCTGAACGTGTCGATCCCGGTGGGGGTCGTCGTCCGTCCGGAGCTCGCCGAACGCCTGCCCGAGGCGTCGGGCGACCCGAGCCAGGTCCGGCAGGTGCTGATGAACCTTGTCATCAACGCGGCCGAGGCCGTCGGCGACGCCGGCACGATCACGGTGCGGACCGCCGCCGTGCAGCTCGACGAGACCGGGATCAGGCGGATGCACCGCGGCTCGCAGGTGTCCGCCGGACCGCACGTGTGCCTCGAGGTGGCCGACAGCGGCGGCGGCATCGACCCGGCCAGCATGGGAAAGATCTTCGACCCGTTCTTCTCGACCAAGTTCGCCGGGCGCGGTCTCGGCCTGGCGACGGTGCTCGGCATCGTGCGCGGACATCGGGGCGGGCTCTCGGTGCAGAGCGAGCCCGGACGGGGCACGACCTTCCGCATCTTCCTGCCGTGCGCCGAGCAGCCGCCGAGCGACGTCCGGCCGCCGGCGGAGCCGAGCACGCGGACCGTCCTCCTCGTCGACGACGAGGAAGACGTGCGCGCGGTCACGATGCACATGCTCGAAAGGCTCGGGTGCAGCGTACTGGTCGCCGGCGACGGCCACGAAGGCGTGGAGGTGTTCCGCGCCCACGCCCCCGTGATCGACGCGGTGCTGATCGACCTGACGCTCCCGCGCCTCAGCGGCGAAGGTGCGTGCCGCGAGATCCGGACGATCCGGTCCGACGCGCGGGTGATCCTCATGAGCGGCTACAGCGAGGAAGTGGCGAGCGGCCGGCTCGCAGACGCCGGCGCCGCGGCCTTTCTCCGGAAGCCCTTCTCGGTGACCGACCTGCGCTCGACGATGGACCGCGCGCTCGGCCCGCCGCCAGCCTGAGCCGACGGGTCGACTCAATCCCGCGGCCGGCCCACCGGCCGCGCGGAGCCGATCTGGGAGATGTCGACGCCGAGCCGCTGCATCAATACCGGATAGGACTCGACGGCCGGCACCTCCGCCAGGGGCGCGAGCGGCGGCATGCGACCGAGGGCCCGCGCGACGTACGGGGCCAGCGCCTCTGCCTTCCGGCGCTCGCGCGCCTCGTGGCGCTCCGCGAAGCCGGGGAGCACGCGCGCCGCGAAGAGCTCGAGCGACTCGCAGATGTGCTCGTGCCGATTGTTGCCGCCCTGCTGGATGAAGATCACCTGGTCGACCCCGACCTCCTCGAAGCGCACGAGGTTCTCGCGCACCTGATCGGGGCTGCCGATGCCGCCCGTCGGCATCATCGGGAACGGCGTCGATTTCTTGAACTCGTCCCACACGCTCAGCCGACCCGGTACGTGCGTGCCGGTGATGTAGTAGTGGGCGAGCGCGAAGCCGAAGAACTTGAAGCCTTCGAGCCCCTGCGCGACCGCCACCTCGGGGTTCTCGTGGCACATGAAGCCGGTCACCATCGCGATGTTCGGGTTGACGGTGCGGCCGATCGGCGTGCATTCGCGCTTGAAGGTCTCGTAGTACTCGTCGACCCAGTACCGGGCATCCGCCGGGTCGACGAAGGCGAAGGTGAGCGCCCCCATCCCGAGCCGCGCCGCGAGCTTGATGGTGTCGCGGTTCGAGCAGGCGACCCAGAGCGGGGGATGCGGCTTCTGGACCGGCTTCGGGACGACGTTCCGTACCGGCATGGAGAAGTACTTCCCCTGGTAGCCGGGATACGGCTCCATGCACATCATCTTCGCGGTCTCGCGGACCGCCTCCTCCCACATCTCCCGCTTCGCCATGTAGTCGATGCCGAAGCCCTCGAGCTCGATCCGCGAGGACGATTCGCCTGTCCCCCATTCCACGCGGCCGTCGCTCACGAGGTCGAGCGTCGCGATGCGCTCGGCGACCCGCGCCGGGGCATTGTAGTTGGGCGGCATGAGCGTGATCCCGTGGGCGAGCCGGATGCGCCGCGTACGCTGGCTCGCCGCGGCGAGGAAAACCTCCGGCGCGGAGGAGTGCGAGTACTCCTCGAGGAAGTGGTGCTCGACCTCCCACGCGAAGTCGATGCCGAGGCGGTCGGCGAGCTCCACCTGGGCGAGCGCCTCCTTGTAGAGCCGATGCTCGTCGCCGTTCTCCCAGGGACGGGGAATCTGGTGCTCGTAGAAGATGCCGAATCTCATGACGTCGCATCTCTCGATTTACGCGGAAGCCATGTCAAGTGGAGCGGCGCTTCTACGGCGTCCTCTACGCCCCGCACTCGAACGTCGAGATCGTCGGCAACGGCCAGTGGTACGGCGCGTTCGTCGGAAATGCGTTACGCGAGACGGGCCGCTCGGCGGTGCACTACTACCGCCCGCTCGCGGGTCCGTGACGCTCGGCAGGAGCGCGACCCAAGACATCTTGGGTCGCGAACCGGACGCGGGCGTGCTCCGTCCGCATCACGCCCGACCGACCTGCCGCGGCTGGCAAAGCCAGCGCGGCAAACGAACACGCGCGGTTCGCAGCCGCGAACAAGCCCAGTTGCGAACGGATCAACGAGCCCCGCGAGACCTTGCGACGGCGCGTGCCTGTTCTGCCGCGCTGGCTTTGCCAGCCGCGGCACGGCGGTCGGGCGTGACGAAGGCGCAACACTCTCGCCTCCGCTCCGCGACCCAAGATGTCTTGGGTCGCGCTCCTAGGCTTCAGGACCTCGCCGCGCGCCGGGCGAGCAGCGCGCGCGTGCGGGCCGGCGCATCCGCATCGCCGTCGACGCGGAACGGGATGCCGAGGAAGTCGGTGGCGCCCGCCTCGGCCAGACGCTCGAGCTGCTCCCCGACGGCGCTCTCGTCGCCGACGATCGCCACGTCGCCCGGCCCCTCGACCCCCTCGAGATCGAGCATCCGCCGGTAGGAGGGCAGCGCGCCGTAGATCTGGAAGCCGTGCGCCGCCGACGTGCGGGCCGCCGCCACCTCGCGCGTCACGGCGACGGGCAGCCCGACCACGACGCGCGGCGCGGGCCGGCCGGCCGCGGCTGCGGCCTCGCGGATGCGCGGGACGGTGTGCTCGCGGATCGTCCGGAGCCCGGTCATCCACGTGATCGTCCCGTCCGCCTCGCGCCCCGTGAGCGCCAGCATCCTCGGCGCGAGCGCGGCGACGAGGATGGGGCACGGCGTCGCGCCGGGGACTGCGATCTGCGCGTTCACCCGGTACTCCTCGCCTGCGTGGCTCACGTTGCCCGTCCGGATGAGCGGGCCGAGCACCGCGAGGTACTCCTTCATGTGGCTGTAGGGCTTGGCGAACGAGAAGCCGAACATCCCCTCGATCACGACCTGGTGCGAGAGGCCGATGCCGAGCGCGAAGCGACCCCGCGCCACCGCCTGCGCGGACAGCGCCTGCTGCGCCATCGCGACCGGATGGCGGGGATACGTCGGCACGACGGCGGTGCCGAGCTCGATGCGGGCGGTCTCCCGCGCGCAGAGCGCCGCGGCGAGGATCGCGTCCATGCCGAAGATGTTGGCGAACCAGCCGCTCGCAAAACCGTCGGCCTCCGCGCGCTTCGCCTGGGCGACGAGGCCGTCGACGTCCGCTGGCGCGCCCGCGATGTCTCCGATGCCGATGCCGATCTTCATGGGCGGCGTCTTAGCGCATCCGGGTTGCGCGGCGAAAGATGGTCACCTCGACTGCCGTACGACGCGCGGCGAGACGTTCCCCCAGAGCGGCGCGTCGGGGGGCGGCAGGGGCGCCGCCGACTCCGCTCCGGGTCCTCGCCGTAAGCGCGCCGGCGAGGTTGCGACGTCCCACGCGCCCGCGCGGCGCGCGCTAACGGCTGCGGGTCGCTCCGTCGGCGGCGCCCCTGCCGCTTGCGCCAACGCTCAGGTCGCGCGCCGAGCGGCGGCCAGCTGCTCGTTCACCCCGGCCGGTCAGTCTGCTAGGACACGGGCCCGTGACGCAGAGCGACGGAGACCTGTCCGGCATTCGCGTCCTCGACCTCGCTGCGGAGCCCGGGTTCTTCGCGGGGAAGGTTCTCGGGGATCTCGGCGCCGACGTCGTGAAGGTCGAGCCGCCCGAGGGCGATCGGGCGCGGCGGCGCGGGCCGTTCTGGGGTGGCGTCGTAGACGCGGAGCGGTCGCTCCTGTGGCTCGCCCTCAACACCTCGAAGCGCGGCATGACGCTCGCGCTCGACCGGCCGCGCGGACGCGAGCTGTTCTTCGCACTCGCCGAGCGGGCCGACGTCGTCCTCGAGACGGAGCCGCCGGGCAGCCTCGCGGCGCGCGGCCTCGGCTGGGAGACGCTGCACGCGCGGAACCGCCACCTGATCCTGTGCTCGATCACGCCGTTCGGACAGACCGGCCCGCGCGCCGCATGGCGCGGCTCGGACCTCACCGTCGTCGCGACGAGCGGCAACCTCTATGCGACGGGCGACCCCGACCGCGCCCCGGTCCGTTGCTCCCTGCCCGTCTCGTACTACCACGGCGGTCTCGAGGCTGCCGTCGGCGTGCTCTTCGCGCTGCTCGCGCGCGACCAGAGTGGCGAGGGCCAGCACGTCGACGTCTCGCTCCAGGCGGCGATGGTGATGCCGAGCATCGGCACCGCGGCGATGTTCAGGATGACCGGCCAGCGCGGCAGCCGCGTCGGCGCCTTCATGCACGCGGGCCGGACGATCCAGCGCGAGATCTGGCCGTGTCGCGACGGGTTCGTGTCGTTCGCGCTCCGCGGCGGACCGGCGCGCGTTCCGGGCCTGATCGCCATGGTGGCGTACATGGACGAGCACGGGATGGCGTCGGCGCGTCTCAAGGCCATCGACTGGAAGAGCTACAATCACAACCTGCTGACGCAGGAGGACGTCGACTTCCTCACCCGGGAATTCGGCGCGTTCTTCGCGACGAAGACCACGGCCGAGCTCTACCGGGCCGCGTGCGAGCGGAGCCTCATGCTGGCGCCGGTCAACACGCCGCGCGAGATCACAGGCTCGCCGCAGCTCGCCGCCCGCGGCTTCTTCGTCGACGTCGAGAACCCCGGCCGCGGTACCCTTCGCTACCCCGGCGCGTTCGCCGTCACGCACGGCGCGCGCGTCGCCATCCGGAGGCCAGCGCCACGCCTCGGCGAGCACACGGCCGAGGTGCTGCACGCGCACGGGCTCGCCGCCGCGGACGTCGAACGGCTGCGGGCCGAGGGGGTCGTGTGACGCCGCTCTTCGAGGGCATGCGCATCCTCGAGTTCGGCGGCGGTGCCGCCGGCCCGATCGCCACCCGCTACTTCGCCGACCACGGCGCGACGGTGATCCGCGTCGAGTCGCGCCGGCGGCCGGACTTCCTGCGCATCCTGCGTCTGACCCCGACCACGCCGGGCGGCGTCGACGGCTCGGCGCACTTCGCGGTGCTGAACCCGAACAAGCTCTCCATCGCCCTCGACCTGTCGCGCCCCGAAGGCGTCGCGCTGGCGCGCCGGCTCGCCATCGCGGCCGACGCCGTCGCCGAGAACTTCGCCCCGGGAGCGATGGCGCGGTGGGGACTCGACTACGAGTCGCTCGTCCGCGAGCGCCCCGACCTGGTGATGATCAGCACGTGCCTCAACGGCCAGACGGGGCCCGACCGCGCCTACCCCGGCTTCGGCGGGCAGGGCTCGGCGCTCGCGGGCTTCAACCACCTGACGGGATGGCCCGACCGCGAGCCGGTCGGGCCGTTCGGCACGATCACCGACTCGCTCTCGCCGCGCTTCGCCGCGCTGCTCCTCGCCGCGGCACTCCTCCACCGCCGGCGCACCGGCGCCGGACAGCACATCGACCTCGCGCAGGTGGAAGCGGGGATCGTGTGTCTCAGCGAATCGCTGCTCACCTACACGGCCAACGGAGAGATCCTCACGCGCATGGGAAACCGTTCGCGCCACGCGGTCCCGCACGGCGTCTTCCGCTGCGCCGACGAGGACGGCCGCGACCGGTGGGCCGCGATCGCCGTGCACGACGACGAGGATTGGCGGCGGCTCGCCGGCGCGCTCGGCCGCCCCGCGTGGACGCTCGAGCCCGTGCTGGCCACAGTCGACGGCCGCCGACGGCACGAGGACGAGATCGAGGCGCGGCTCACCGAATGGACCGCGACGCGCACCGCCGCCGACGTCGCCGCCCACCTGCAGGCGGCCGGGCTCGACGCGGCGCCGGTCGAGGATTTCGGCGACCTGCACGACGACCCGCAGCTCGCGCACCGCCGCCACTTCCGGACGGTCGAGCACGACGTGCTCGGCACCCATCCGGTCGAGACGCACGCAATCCGCTTCTCGGCAATGGAGCCGCGGATCGAACGTCCCGCGCCGCGTCTCGGCGCGGACACGGACGTCGTGCTGCGCGAGCTGCTCGGGATCGAGGCCGCAGAGCTCGACCGGCTGCGCGCGGCGGGCGTGCTCGAGTAGGCGTCAGCGCGTGCGCACGGGCACGGGCTGACCGCGCACGCGGTACTTCAGCTTGGTGTCGTCGTTGCCCGCGTTGAAGGTCTGGACGGTCCAGGTGTCCTCGAGGTGCGCGGGCTCGGGAAAGACGTTGCGCACGAGCACGGGCTTGTTGATGAGGTCGACGGAGCCGCCTACCGGGACGACGATCGCGGGCGTGGCGAGGACCTGGACGCAGGTCTCGTCCGGCTTGCACGTGGGGCAGCTCGTCTGCGAGCAGTTCGAGTCGTGCTGGCACGGCATCGTGAGCGTCGTCGAGCAATGCGACTGCGTGAGGCACGTCTCGCCCTGGCCGCAGCCCTGGCAGAAGAGCGGGTTGCAGTCGGCGTCCTGCGTGCAGCCCTGGTCCGCGGTGGCCGAGCAGTGCTGGAGGTCGAAGACGGTCTTCTTCGTCTGCTCGACGGTCCGGACCTTGGCCCCCTCCTCGCAGGTGAGGACGCCGCCGCCGATCAGCAGGATGCCGCTGCCGCCGACCCGCGGGCTCGCGTTCTCGAGGCGGACGCGCAGGTTCACGGAGTCCCCCGACGCGTAGTTGAGCCGCTTGGGCGTCAGCTCGACCACGAGCCGCGGGATGATCGTGGCGCTCAGGATGCGGACGCCGACGCTGTCGCAGAGCGCGCTGCCGTCCATGAACTTCTCGGCGACGGTGGCGACGAACTTTCCCGCAGTCTTGTACAGGAAGTCGAGCTTGCAGGCGTCGAACACGAGGTTCGAGCCGGTGGTCGTGCAGGCTCCGGCGTCCACCGAGGAGGACTCGCCCGCGCCCGTGCCGAACTCGAACTTGTTGGGCGCGGGCAACGTCACCCCGTTCGGGTTCACCGCGGCGCCGAACTGCGGATTGATGTCCGACGGGATCCCACCGCGGTTGCCGACGCCGTCGGCGCCGTCGGCGAAGAGGGTAATCGAGGCCGTATGGCCGAAGCCGAGCTTCACCGAGGCGCGACCGAGCTTCCGCGCTCCCGTCACCGCCTGGACGGCGACGCGCGAGACGCCGCCGCGGAAGGGCTTGAACGGCGTCTTCGGCAGGATGTCGCAGGTGGGCGCGACCCAGAGGATCGACGACTTCGTGTAGAAGGGAAGTTTCTCGGGCGTCAGCACGCAGGCGTCGCCGAACTCGGCGCAGAGCCCCGCGACGGCGCCCGACTGGCCCGCCGGGCCGATGTCGAGATCGGCCACGAGGAGGCCGGGGCCGCTCGCCGACCAGCGGAACGTGGTCTGATCCGCCGGCGCGCCGTCGGCTTCGGCCCGGAGCCGGACGATGCTGAGCGGCAGACCGTCGTCGGCGAGCTTGCTGAGCTTCGCGCAGTCCGGCATGGCATCGGCGGCGTACAGCGTCTCCGTGCGCAATGCCGTGACCCGGACCGCCGCCCCGAGCGGCCCGGCGAGAAGCGCGTCCACCAGCAGTACGACGAAGAACAGCCGGCGTGCCCGACCCATCCTCCACTCCACCGCCGCGCGCTAATATCACGCCGGGGTGGCACGGGCCAGCGAGCGGCGTCGACCCGTTGACACGCCGCGGGCCGTGCCGTTTAACCGTCGGGCGACGCATGGCGGACAACCGGCAGGAAGCACGCCGTATCATCGTGGAGCTCGCGCGGGCGGTCGATCGGAAGCTCGCGGTCGAGGTGCGTGACGTGCCCGGGCAGGAGCGGCTCCACGTGAGCCTCACCCATGGGTTGCATCAGGCGCAGATCGAGGTTGCGATGCCTGCGGTGCTCGCGGCCGGCGAGGATGCGGTGGCGCGCAACGAGCTGCGGCTACGGATCAAGCGGGCGACCGACACCATGCTCTTCCGCCCGATGCCGGATCACCGCATCGCGGTGAAGCCGGTGGCGCCGCCGGGCGGGCAGACGACGTTCCGGGCGCCGCGGGGCCGCGGCGGGCGACGGTGAGCGGGGGGCGGCGGGGAGAGGCCGCCGCCGCGCCTCCCGGTCCTCGCTCCACGCGCGACTCGTAGGCCGTAGCGTCCCCCCGAAGCTGCGCGCTCGCGCGGGAGCTGCGGGGTCGGCTCGGCGGCGGCCCCTCCCCGCCTTGTACGCCGGTCGCACTCGCTCGCCCGCGGCGGTGCGGAGGGCGTCTACCGCGCGCGGGCAGTGCGGGTCGGCTTCGCCGCGGGCGGCTGGATGTTGTTGATCGGGGGGCGGGCTTTGGAGGCGAGGTAGTCCTCGTAGTTGCCGAGGTAGCGGGCGGCGTGGCCGGTGCCGACCTCGATGACCTGGGTGGGGAGGCGGTCGAGGAGGTAGCGGTCGTGGGCGACGATGACGAGCGTGCCGGCGTAGCCGAGCAGGGCTTCCAGGAGGACCTCCTTCGCGGTCAGGTCGAGGTGGTTCGTGGGCTCGTCGAGGAGGAGGCAGTTGGCGGGCTCGAGGAGGAGCTTGGCGAGGGCAAGGCGGCTCCGCTCGCCGCCGGAGAGGACGCCCACGCGCTTGTCGACGGCGTCGCCCGAGAAGAGGAAGGCGCCGAGGAGGCCGCGGACGTGCGGGGCGGCTTCGACCGTGGCGGCGCCCATCACCTCCTCGAGGACCGTGTGTGTCTCGTCGAGCATCTCGGCGTGGTCCTGCGCGAAATAGCCGAGGCGCACGTTGTGGCCGAGGCGGCGCGTGCCGCCGTCGAGCGGTAGCACGCCGGCGAGGAGCTTGAGTAACGTCGTCTTGCCTGCGCCGTTCGGGCCGACGAGCGCCACGCGCTGCCCGCGCTCGATCAGCACGTCGGCGCCGTCGTAGACGCGGACGTCGCCGTAGTGCTTCAGCGCGCCGGTCAGCTCGACCACCGCGCGGCCGCTGCGCGGCGCTTCCGGCAGCCGGATCTTCAGCACGCGCCCGTGGCCGTCGGGCGGCGGTAGGCGCTCGATCTTCTCGAGCTGCTTCACGCGGCTCTGGACGAGCGCCGCCTTCGAGGCCTGGTAGCGAAAGCGGTGGACGAACGCCTCGACCCGCTCGATCTCGGCCTTCTGCCCCTCGTACGCCTGGCGCGCGAGCTCGAGCCGCGTCTCCCGCTCCTCGAGGTACCGGCTGTAGGTCATCGGGTAGTCGGTCACGCGGCCGTGCAGGACCTCGGCGATGTGGTCGACCGTAACGTCGAGGAAGTAGCGGTCGTGCGCCACCATGATGATCGTGCCCGCGTAGGCGGCGAGGAACTCCTCGAGCCAGTTGCGCGCCTCGAGGTCGAGGTAATTGGTGGGCTCGTCGAGCAGCAGGATGTCGGGGCGGCGGAGGAGCAGCTGCGCGAGCGCGACGCGCATCTGCCATCCGCCCGAGAGCTCGCCGCAGTCGCGATCGAGGTCGGCCGCCCGGAAGCCGAGGCCGCGGAGGACGGCCTCCGTCTCCGACTCCGTGTCGTACCTGCCGTGGTGGTCCCACTCCTCGCACACCGCCGTGTAGCGCTCCATGACGCGCGCGTACTCCCCGCTCGCGGGATCGACGGTGGCGAGCGCCTCTTCGACGGCGGCGCGCCGTGCTTCGAGCGCATGCAGCTCGGCGAACGCCGAGAGCGCGTGGGCGCGGACCGTCACCCCGCGGACGAGCACGTGCTGCGGCAGGTACCCGACGGTGGCACCGCGCGGCAGCGCGACGGCGCCCGCGTCGGGCTCGAGATCACCCGCGATGATGCGGAGGAGCGTCGACTTGCCGGCGCCGTTCGGGCCCGTGAGCCCGACGCGCGCGCCGTCGGGCACGCCCCACGTGACGTCGCCGAGGACGATCTGCCCGCCGTACCGCTTGGCGATGCCGGAGAGGTTCAGCATGCGAACCGTCCAGCTTGCCCAACCGCGCCGTGCCGGTCAACGGACGCGGGCGGCGCGCACCGCGGCGCCCGCGACGAGCAGCACGAGATAGGGCTGGAGCGGGTCGCTGAGCCGCGCCTCGGCGTGTGTCGCGGCGTGGACCAGCGTGCAGTAGATCAGCAGCGCGTAGATCGGCAGCAGATCGCGCCAGCGGTCGCGGAGAAGGAACGTGGCACCGAGTGCCACGACGGGGAGGACGAGCCCCGGCATGAACGCAGCGGTCCACCACGCGCCGAAGGCGAGGACGAGCACGTGGAAGTCGAACGGGTAGGAGCCGCCCCAGTCGGCCTCGGGATCCCCGACCCAGTATGTCGCGAGCTTCTCGGCGGCATAGCGCAGGTACACGAGCGGCTCGGCGGCAATCGACCGCACCGCCCGCGCGCGCCAGTAGCGCTCGCCCTCGAGCGACGAAGGATCCGGCACCGCCGAGCCGGGCGCGTACAGCACGTCGGTCCACACCTGCATGTAGGAGTACCCGCGGTCCCGGACCAGATGGTAGTACTCGGGGCTTCCCGTCCACAGAAGCGCGTTGCTGAGCGCGAGCGGAAAGAGCGCGTGGTAGCGGACGTAGTTGCGCGCGATCCACGGCGTCACGACGAGCGCGGCGCCGAGGGCGTAGGGGAGCGCATGGCGCAGCGCCCGCCGCGCGTGCTCGCGTGCGGCGAACGCCAGCGGCGCGGCGACCGGGAAGAAGAGCAGCGTCGGCCGGACGAGGTCGGCGACGCCGACGACCGCGCCCGCGAGCATGCAGGGCCACGGCGTCGGTGCCCGCGTCGCATCCC
>Ga0209056_10004880_pt1 | contig 14084 bp, 11 predicted proteins | sample GraSoiAngelo_114_FD_185876 | JGI IMG/M metagenome (GOLD analysis project Ga0209056, IMG submission 185876) | Grasslands soil microbial communities from the Angelo Coastal Reserve, California, USA - 14_0903_13_40cm (SPAdes) (version 2) | ecosystem: Environmental > Terrestrial > Soil > Grasslands... | reverse complement strand
CTTATGATGCTAACGCTTTCGACGGAAATATCGAGAGATGTCTCGACTTCGCTTGACATGACAAGGGGGCTGATGAGTATCTCGCTCCTGTTGGAGTCAAAGCGATGCCCGAGCCCCCGAAGGAATGACTGACGTCACGTTGAATCGTTAAAAGCGTTACATCGTTAAATCGAAAAGACGCGCGTGTGTCACGAAGATCGATATCTTCTAAAATCTTGCGCCGTGCTTTGGCCGGCTCGTAATTGACGACATGAAAATGAAAATGGCACTTAGCTTGGTCGCGGTAGCGAATTTGATCCTCAGTGGGATAACATTCGCCGCCGGTGCGAAGACTTATCAGGTCGCTGGGACGGTGGTAGCCGCCACGGGCAGCATGGTGACAGTGCAAAAGGGGGCGGAGAAATTCGAAATTGATATCGATCCGGCCACGACAAAAGGTTCGGCCGATCTCAAAGTTGGCGCGAAAGTCACTGTTACCTATGTGATGAGCGCGACCAAAGTAGAGGCGAGCTCTACTGCGGCGGAACCAAGTTCGCCAAATCCAACCTCTTCGCCCTGATTTATAACGAAAACGTGAAGGGATAGGCACTATTGTGTCCAAAGTATTGGGGGGCCGAGCCGAGCACCCGCTTGTTCATAATAACCATAATCTTTCGAGTCGTTTCGCCTTGCGCAGAAGAGGCCATGTCGCAAAAACCCTTGAATAGATTCCGCCCGAACCGTCTAATCGATCAACCTATGAAAATAAAAACATTTAGTTTGATCGCAGCGGCGAGTTTGGCGCTAAGCGGCATGGCGTTTGCCGGCGCCAAGACCTACGAAGTCACCGGACCAGTCCTTGAAGTAAACGATTCGATGATCGTTGTGCAAAAGGGCAAGGACCGTTGGGAACTGGATCGCGATTCCAGTACCAAGGTCACCGGCGACGTGAAAGTTGGTGACAAGGTTCATATCAGCTACACCATGACGGCAAAAGATGTGGAAGTGAAGGCAGCCAAGGCCGAGAAGGGAACAAAGAAGGAAAAAGCGAGCCCAGCTGCTTCGCCCAAGTCGTAACTTTGGGATAACAATCCAAGTTTCGTTAGTTAGATCGCCGGATGTTGTTAATCCATCCGGCGATCTTCTGATTGCGGATGGGAAACAGGCATAGATCTGCTTGGCGTTAATTGGCCGCAAGTGAGAAAACAGGGCTTTGCCCTGTATACGTTTAGGCGTCGAATGACCATCTCATAAACACCCTGCTTAAGCTGGGTGTTAACGATGCCTGTGAGGGAGCTCCCAACCGCTTCAGCGGTGTTTTGTCGGTGAACAAGACAACCGCTAAAGCGGTGTACAAGAATAGTCAATGCACCTCGCTGAAACGAGGTGTTAATGTCAGCATGGTAACTTTTGATTTGATCTGGCTGCTGCTCTCGGTCTTGAATCGCAAAGAGGCGGAACCAAGAACGCCGCCGGATTATCCTGCCCCCAGCGGCACACCCTGATCTTCGACCGGGGCGGGCGCGACATCGACGGGCGCGGGCTCAATCGCGACCACCTCGTAGGTGGCACTGCCGTGATCGGTGTTCAGGGTCACGCGTTCGCCGCGTTTTTTGCCGAGCAAGGCCTGCCCGATTGCAGTCTGATAGGAAATGATGTGACGATCGGGGTCGCCGTCCCAGGCGCCAAGGATAGTATAAGGTTCTTCCTGCGCTGACTCCACATCGCGCAATAGGGCGATTGTGCCAATGGAAACCTGGGAAGTATCGGCATTGGAAAAATCGGTGCCGCGGGCGCGGTGCAGCATTTGTTCGAGCTCGGACTTACGCCGCATTAGAACGGCTTGCATTTGTTTAGCCGCTTTGAATTCGAAATTTTCCCGCAGGTCGCCGTAGGAACGCGCAACCCCAATCTCCTTCGAATTCTCGGGAATTTTCTTGTTCACAATCTCCTCGTATTCCTCCTGCTTTTTATGCAGGCTGCTCCACGAAACAATGAGCGTTTCCGTCTTTTCTTCCGGCTGCGCTCCGGTCGCCATGCCTTCCAGTTCCGGATATAACTTGATGACGCGCGCCATAAGCGAGCGTTTGGTCAAGTTGTCGAACACCGGAGTAAGCAATAAGCGGCGCATCACGTCGCGCGCGGCGCCGACCTCGGAGTTCCTGAAAATATCGCTAATGAGCTCGCGATCATCGAGCAACAAATCGCGCAAACGGGACGAGCGTGAGGCCTCGTTATGATGATCGCGTTCGATCGCGGATAAGATTGCTGGCAGAATTTCCGGCGTAATCAGCTCCGGCCAAGCGGCGCGTTCGCGGCAGAGCCAGACCATCATTTCGCTGCTGGCGGAATGTTCGTGCACGGCCCGTTCCAACAATGCCCGCAACTCGTGAATCTTCCCGTTTTCGGCGAAAACCTTTGGAATTTGTGCAACGAGCCGGGGATTGTTCGACGCCATCATTTGCCAAGCGCGCCTTGTCCAGGCATCGCCGAGCGCCCGTGGCAGCGCTTGCAAAACGCGGCGCTCTTTGGCTGAGGGAAGCTTCGGAAGAATCTCAGTCAGGCGCGATTCCTCTTCTGAAATTAAACGCTCGAGAGTGAGGTCGGGCCGGGTGATCCTCAGTTCCGGAACGCGCTGGAGTAATTCGTCTCGTGCCAGGACAAGCTCGAAAGTCAGCGGGGAATGCAATTTTTGATTTTGCGCAGCGGTATTCTCGATTCTTTCGACGATCGGCTGCAATTGGGTTTTCGGATCACTAAATTCGTGCTGGAACTTGATGATCTGATCGAGTGCCGCCGCCTGCTCTTTGGACTGGCGAGTCTGATTAAAAAATGTCAGGAGCTCGTCCCCACGCGAGACCGGCTCGGCCCGCAGTGCGATCGGCTCCGATTTCTTTGCCGGGAGCGAAAAGTAACCACTGCTCTTCATCGCTTTTTTCGCGTTCGTCCACCACCGTTTCCATTCCGTTTCGGTGAACAAATCGCCCACCAGCACCTCGCTGATCTGAGCGAGTGTGGCTTTACCGTCGAACCCTTCCAGGATGTTGCGAACGACTGCCACCGGATCCGATTTTAGAAGCGCTTTGATTACATCCGGCTCTTTTACTTTGCGCGCGAGAAAATGTCCGGCCGGAATCGGTATTAGATTTTCCGCGGCGTAGGCGAGCTGCATCGGATGCTTGGCTTTGGTTTTGAAATCGATCACGATCTGATTGAGCAACAGATTCCATTCCGCCACCTGCCCGAATCCCCAACTTTTGTGGAGGCAAAACGAACCGGGACGTAATGGCTCCAATTGCTCGGCCGCTTTGTTCGTCAGCTTTCCTGATTCGACAAGCTTTTCCAACTCAGCATCCATTCGGGGTCGTTCACCCTACGAAAAAGGTTCCGATGCGCGAGAGAAAATTGGAGGTGCGCCTGGTGTTTCCGATTGCGGCTTCTCACGCAACATGAAACCGTTGCCGCCTGTGTCGACCAGTATTTGGTTTTGGATCACATTTCATATCGGCGTTTTCATCGCCCTCGCGGTTGACCTGGCAAGCTTCAAGCGGCGCCATCGTGCGCTGTCGATGCGGGCGGCGACGTTACGCAGTCTGCTTTGGGTGGTGCTCTCGCTCGGTTTCAGCCTGGTTGTGGCCCAAACGCAGGGGTCGGACCGTGCTTTGGACTTTCTCACCGGCTATCTCGTCGAGTATTCGCTCAGCGTTGATAACATTTTTGTTTTCGTTCTCATCTTCGCCTATTTCAAAGTACCGCCGATTTCACAGCATCGCGTTTTGGTATGGGGCATCGTGGGCGCGCTGGTCATGCGGGGGTTAATGATTTGGCTGGGCGTCTCCCTCGTCTCCAGTTTCCACTTCATCCTCTACGTTTTCGGCGTTTTTCTGATCATCACCGGGATCCGGATGGGCTTCAGCAAACAGCAAACCGATTTTGGCGACAGCTGGTTCCTGCGGATGTGCCGCAAATTAATGCCGGTGACGCACGACTTTCGTGGCTCCCATTTCACCGCCCGGATCGATGGGCGGCTCATGCTCACCCCGCTCGCTTTGGTTTTGCTCGTGATCGATGTGATGGACCTTGTCTTCGCGGTCGATTCCATTCCGGCCGTCTTCGCCATCACTCAGGACACCTTCATCGTTTATACCTCTAACATTTGCGCGATTCTCGGCCTGCGTTCCCTCTACTTCTTGCTGGCCAATTTGATGAATCGGTTTGTCTATCTCCGGGTCGGCCTCTCCATTATTCTTGTTTTTGTTGGAATTAAAATGACTCTGTCCAAGCTCTTTCCGATCCCGAATTACATCTCGCTTGTGGTCATAGTCGCGGTTCTGGCCGTCACGATTTGCGCATCCATTTTTATGACACGGAACCAACCCACCAGCGACCCACGAAAATAGGATTGTGAAATCGTTCCCTTTTTGTTCCAATTCAGAGTTGCGTATGAAAATCCTCGTCTTCCTCGCCGGCCTCGCCCTTGCCAGTTCCGCACTGGCAGATATTCACGATCCGCCTTCAAACGATTATGGACCGACGCGCAAACTCGGTCGCGGGTTCTCTAATTTCTTTCTCGCCCCGGCGGAAATCCCGGTGACGATTGCGACGGTGAACACCAACGAAGGCAATTCTGCTGCAGCCGGATACGGCGTCGTACGTGGTCTTGGACGTTCGGCGACGCGACACATCGCGGGCTTGCTCGAAATTCTGCTCTGGCCAGTGCCCGCGTATCGGCAAAGCTATTATCCTTTGCTGCCAAGCGATATTCCGTGGATCCACGCCGGCTACGCGGAGTTCCCGCCTGAGCTCGGCAACGAAACGAAATATCCTTACGTCCGCGATTACTGAGCGATTGTCCGACAGCTCGTCATCCTGAGCCCCGAAAGCTTTCGGGGTGAAGGATCCTGATGCGGAACCTAACGGTAACATTGTGGGATCCCTCGACTGACGCTCGGGATGACCGATTTGGTGTGCGGCTGTAGATGCGCGATTACTCGTCTTCCTCTTATCTCCTCGATCTTGTTTGTAGATTGAAGATAAAGAGCAAGAGGTAGAGGTAGAGTGGAGCTTCAAATCACCGATGTCGCCTTCGGCGGGAAAGGGGTCGCGCGTGCGAACGGCAAGGCCGTATTTGTGCCTTACGTCATCGATGGAGAAATCGTTTCGGCAAACATCACGCGCGAACGCAAGAAATTTCTCGAAGCGGAACTAGAAAGCATTGTTACGCCTTCGCCTCATCGGGTCGAGCCGCGCTGTCCGTATTTCGGACGTTGCGGCGGGTGCGTTTACCAACACATCGATTACGAACATCAACTGGCCTTGAAATGGCGGCAGGTGAAAGAAACGCTGCGGCGGATTGGCGGGTTGAAAGAGCCGCCGATGCGCCCATTCATTCCTTCGCCGGTTGAATACGAGTACCGCAATCGGATCACCGTGCACGTTCGCGACGGCGTAATCGGATTTTTCTGGCGTGAATCGAACAAACTTCTCGACATCGAGCGTTGTCCGATCGCGCTGAATGAAGTGAACAGGCAACTGGCCGAATTACGCGCAAGCCGTCCGCGCGATGGCCATTACACATTGCGCGCCAGTGCCAGCCCGCGCGTTTTTAGGCAAGCGAATGATGCCGTCGCGGCCGCGATGCTGGATCTGGTGGATCGTTTGCTCGGCTCAGCCACCGGCATGCTCATCGATGCCTATTGTGGCGCGGGATTTTTTTCGAAACGATTGCGCGGGCGCTTTGGAAAAGTGATTGGAATTGATTGGGACCAGCATGCCATTGCCTCGGCGCGGGAGGATGCGAACGAAAACGAACTGTACATTGCGGCAGACGTTGAGGCGGAGCTCGGCGCGCGATTGCGATCAATCGCGTCTGCTTCGGGCGAAGGAAACAACGCGGTCATAGTCGATCCGCCCGGGACCGGCCTGAGCAAAACGATTCTCGAAACCCTGATGGAATATCAACCAACCCAATTGATTTACGTTTCCTGCAATCCCGCCACTCTCGCGCGAGACCTTGCCACTCTAAAACAATCGTTCCGGATCGATTCGATCACCCCACTCGACATGTTTCCACAAACAGCCGAAATCGAGGCAGCGGCGGATCTTCATGCATAGACGAGCAAGTCAATCTCTTCGGGCAAGAGATGTGAAACTTCGCGGATGACACTGCCGCGAATTAAATTGAGCAGGGCGTTGCGCTGCTGCGCGCCCACGATGACGCGCGCAGCCCCAAGCGTTGCCGCCACATCAACAATTGTTTCGGCCGCCGATGGGCTGACCGCGTAACAAAAGAGTGGCGGTTGATCGGCCGCTTTGGCTTTGGCTTCGCCGAAAATCTTGCTAGCCTCGGGGTCCTCCTCCCATTTGCGCTTAGTATCCTGCTCAGTCATGAACGGTTGTTCGCGCACAAAGAGCAGATAGAGACGCCTACCTGTCTCGCGCGCTTCGCGCAAGGCGAAGTCGAGGGTGCGGCCGGTGCCGCGAACGGCGCACAAGATGGACTCAGCCGCCAAGTTTCCGACCGCAGCGGGCGCCGCGGGCGCAGGCACTGCGAGCTCAGCTGCGGCGGCAGCCGCCGGCGTAAGTTCAACACCTACTCGCTCGGGGAGGGCCTGAGCCTCCTTTTTCATACGCCGCTCCTGGACGAGGCCGCGCAAAATTAATCCGACGGCAAGAATGGTGACGGCGAAGTAGCGCGCGTTCGGCTTATCGATGAGCAACGACATTTCGATCGCGGCCATGACGATGAACGTCGCGAACATGAGCGTGCGTTCCCAGGACTTGATCGATAGTTTCCGGTCGGTTGAAGTGGCGCCGAGATTGGTGGCGATCGCGCCGACGACGCCGACGGCGTAAAGATCGGCGAGGCCGGACATGTCTTTGACGATGATGACAAGCAGCATCGGGACGATGGTGGCGAGTAACATTCCGGCACTGGGCACGCCCCATTTGTTGAGACGCTGAAAAATTTTCGGTAGCTCGCGATCGCGCGACATGAGGAATTGGATCGCGATAAGGTCAACAATGGCCGTGTTGCTCGCGGAGAGAAGGAGAAGACCAAACACGATGCTGACGACAACCGCGAAGATGTGACCGAAAGGCGGCCCGAGCGCGCCACCCACAAACACTTGGCCCATGTAGCGCAGCATGTAGTCGCGCACGCCTTCAGCACCGGGCGCGTTGACGTCACCGCCCGTGATCTGCAATCCGCTCAAGGCGTGCGCGGCGAGTCCGAACAACGCGGTGAAGGCGCAGACTTCGATCATGACCATCAAAATTGCGGGCGTGGAACTTCTGACTACCGAGGGACGCTCATCGCTGCTTCCGGGATCGAGTTTCATCACCCCGGTGGCGTTGGCGATAGCTTCGACGCCGGAAAGCGCGAGCACGATCCCGACGAACCCGGCCCAGTTTTGACCAAACGTTCCGTCCAACGGTTGCAGATGTCCGATCGCTTCGCCCATGTGCGGCAGACTGAAAAGTCCGAGGACGACGACAACGATTGCAGTCGGTACCGAAATCAAGAACGCGAGTCCGCCGGTTTGTTTTGGTCCGAGCAAATTAAGCAAACCAATTATTAGGATCGACAGCGCTGCAAATTTTTCTGGATGCGGAACGCCAAGATACTGAAAGGCGGACAGAGCGCTGATCGCCGCCGTTACCAGATAATCGGCGATGAGTAGAAACGCACCGACGATCGAAATGACCTCGCTGCGATGGCGCACGCTCGCGTAAACGCCGCCGCCGTCGGGGTAGAGGCGGCAGATAATCATGTAATTGACGCCGACGAGCGCGGTCAGCAGACACATCAAGGCGATGAGCCAGAAGGAGGCGTAACCTGCGACGGCGAAGGCAAGACCGATGACGTAGGCCTTGCTCGTGCCCCAATCGCCGTAGAGGATCGCAGCGGCCCGTTTCCAATCGACATTGCGTGGACGTTTAACGTTGGTCGGGATCATTAGTAGTGAATGATGAAGTCCATCGAAGCGGTGAACTGGTTTCGGCGCGTGCCATTGTCGAACGCGGCCGTGTCGTACGAGTGATCGAAACGAAGTTCGGGCCGGAGCGTTACGATTTTGTCCGGCCACCACGTCACTCCGACTGAGTGTTCGGAATATGCCGTCGCGTGGCCGGTCCGACTTCCGACGATGTCGTTGTAGAACTCGTTGCGCACCGTAAAAAATGCCGTCGGCGAGATGCGGAACATTGTGTAATCGAGAATTCCCCATTCGGGCGCGTAGCCAGATTTCACCGGAAATGAGCCGCTTTGAAACGGAACCGCATCAGTCGGATGGGTCTTGGCGTCGTTCATCCACATGTAGAGGCCTTCCGTGGCGGTGTAGATCTTGTCGCTGAATTTGTGCGTCCAGGTGCCGACGATCTGTTGCAGGTTGTTGTAACCGAATTCGCCGTTGTTAAAGGCGTTGTCGCCCGCGTAGATGGAGTCCTTCTGGTTAGGCGCGGTCCATTGGATCATGACCGTGCCGGTCGGTTGATTACCGGGATCCTTTTGCCAAAGCGCGACGTCGGTGCCGTTCGATATGCCGGCTTGAATCGTCCACTGATTGTCGATCTTCGTGGTCGTGAAAATTCCGGTCTGCGTGTAGTTATCGAATCCGTAAACGAGTGAGTGGCTCGACATGAGGTTGTTCGAAGCGAGCTGCGCTTCGATGTCGGGCTCGGAAATGATTCGGCCGATACGGACGTTCATTCCTTGGAAGATCTGCGGAAGATAAAGGTCGAAATAGACCATCGGCATATCGAAGCCGTAGTAATTGTTGTGCCTTAGCAGCTGATCGCTGAAAAGGCCGCGCGAAATCATGAAGCGGTAATCGAGACCGTAAACGCCGGAGATACGAAAGCCCCAATCAATATGATTGGTCTGGAACTCGTCCGGGATGCGCTCGATGTAGAGAACAAACTGGTTTTGCTCGAAGCGGTTCGGGCGCAAATCGTAAATCAGCGGAAAGTTTGCATTCGGGCCGCGCGAGCTATTCGTCGATGTGCTCACATTCCAGGAAAAATCTTCCCAGCCGTAAATTTGAATCCGGCTTCTCTTCCACCTTCCGCCGTTTGGTCCGGCGTAGATCGCTTCCATCAACGGCCACGGTGCTAGATTGCCGGGATCGCCAATGATGGGCGTGCCGCCGATTTGCCAGTCGCCACTTGGAAATGGTGGCGAATCGAAGGGCGCGGGTGGAAGGCGCCGTGGCGGGGGCGAAGCATCCGGGGTCGGCGATGTGTAGGCCGGTGTTTGTAAATCTTGCGCGAACGCATTGAGCAATCGTTGCCCAAACCAATTGTCCTCCGCTTGCGCACTAGCAGTCGTGATGAGCACAAAGATTATGCAAGCGCACCGCGAACCGCCCCGCCATGCACGTCCAACGTTGTGAATTCTCAATTAGCTTTCTTTCGACTCAAACGAAGCGACGCTCGCGCGACGAGGCGCTTCACTCTGCGGAGTCGATTCCCTTCGACTTCCTTGCCCTTTAATGATGCTGACGAGGTTAGCTGTCGGGCTGGAGCCATTAAATGCTCTCGATGACGCGCATCGTTCGCCCCGATCTTTTCCACGTCCATGGAATAGAAATTGGTTTCCCCGCTGGATCGACAACTCAGCGATCCATTAAGCGCAAACAAAGAACTGATTCGACTCTCCCCCGGTCTTTTGCGCCGTCAATGAAAATCGGGAGTCGCGGCTGATTGGACATTCGCGAGGGATAAAAGAGCTTGCCAGCTATTCCCGCACCGCGAAGAGTGCGCGGAAGGAGCGATGGCGGAACTTATCTCTGGCCCAGGCGCAGGCTTGCATCGGCCGCGCAATTTGGATTGGAAACGCGCGGCCGCGTTGCTCTACGGCGACTGGGGTACGAGTAAAGCCTATGTCATCGGCCTGGCGTTCCTCGCCGCCGGTTACGCGTCATTGCCGATCATTCTTGCGGTATGCGTTCTCACCGGCTTGGTTGGAATTAATTACGCTGTCATCTGCCGTTATTTTCCCGATGGCGGCGGTGTTTATTCCGCAGCGCGTTCGCAAGGGCGACTGCTCGCGGTAGTCGGCGCGCTGCTCTTGATCGCCGACCTCACCGTAACTGCTGCGCTCAGCGGCTGGTCGGGTTTGAGTTATTTCAACATTCCCATTTTGAAGGAACACATCGTCTGGGCGACGGTCGGAATGTTGCTGGCGATGGGGGTGATCAACTGGTACGGCCCGAAACATAGCGGCAGTTTTGCCGTCACGCTTGCGCTGCCAACGGTGATCGTGGTGCTAGTCCTGATTGCGATCACTGCGCCGCATTTAACCACCCATTACCTCGAGCGCCCGCACGAAAACCCGGCGCAGCTCTGGGTGCAATTTGTAGGGGTCATTCTCGCTCTTAGCGGTGTCGAGGCGATCGCGAACCTGACTGGCGTGATGAAGCTCGACCCAGATTCGACAACCCATCATCCGAAAGTCGCCCGCGAATCCGCCAAAGCGATTTGGCCAGTTGCCGTCGAAGTCGTCGTCGGTACGGCTCTGCTTGGTTGGGCAATGCTTTCGTTGAATCCGAACGCGACCGTCATGTTGTCCGATGGCGCGCATTCCATGCGGGAAGCCCTCCATCTCCGCAGTGAAGATACCCTGCGCTTCATCGGCGAACAGTTCGGCACCCAGAGTTTCGGTGTGCTTTTCGGTCAAGCCTTCGGCTGGATCGTGGGCATTGTTTTCTTCTTCCTTCTCGTCAGCGCCGCCAACACCGCCATCGTCGCGATGATCGGGTTGCTTTACATGATGGCGCGTGACCATGAAATGCCGCCGGTTTTTACTCAATTAAACCGCCACGGCGTTCCGCGCTTGCCAATCCTGATCGCGATCGGCTTGCCCGTCATCGTCATTGTCGCGACCGCTAATTTCACCGCATTGGCTGGTCTTTATGCCATCGGCGTCGTTGGCGCGATCACCGTCAATGTTGGCTCCTGTTCGTTCAATCGCACGTTGCCGATGAAACTGCACGATCGCGTGCTTCTTGGCATCACCTTCGTCATTCTGTTTCTGGTCGAGATCACGCTCGCGCATACGAAACCGGACGCGCTTTTCTTTGTCTGTTGCGTGCTTGGAGTTGGACTCGCTCTACGCGCTTACACCCTGAAACGCTCTGGCATCACAACTCTCATTGTAACGCGGCAGGTGGCGGAAATGGTTTCGCCCACTCTCGCCGCGTCCATGCAGCCGCGTCTGGAAGAGGGCCAGCGCATTATGGTAGCGGCACGCGGCATCACTCCGGTGCTGAGTTACGCGCTTGATGAAGCACAACTGCGCAAAGCCAGTCTTTACGTCGTCTTTGTCAAAGAAATCGCGGTTTATTACGGCGCCGGTCCCATCCGGGGCCGCGCTCGATGGCAGGATGACTCGGAGGCGAACGCGATTCTTTCCCTGATGTTAAAGCTCGGCTGCGAGCGCGACATTCCAGTGATGCCAGTCTATGCAATGAGTGATGATCCGGCCGCCACCATTCTCGATCTCGCTGCCACCCTCGGTGTTGATTTCTTGATGATCGGCACCTCCCATCGTCTTACGCTTACTAATCTCTTGCGGGGAAATGTCGTTACCAACATTGCCGCGCAGTTACCCGATACCATTCGGCTGATCATTTACGGCTGATGCAGGGCCGGATGTTTTTGCACAGCCGAGACCGAGGTTGCTTCCGGCAGGAACATAGGCCTTTGGCCTGTGCGCCCAGCGGACATTCTGTCCGCTGTCCTCACCAGCGTTTTCTTTCAGCGGGTTTCAAACCCGCTGGGCGCACAGACTGGAGTCTATGTTCCGATTTCTTGCACCTTGCTCCGTAAGGCTTCGGAGTTGAATCTGTCGCCGCATGTCTTCACCGAAAGTCTTCATCGCCGATTCCATTTCGCAGCGCGGGATCGACGAGCTCACGCGTGACGGCGCCCTCGAGGCCAAAGTACAAACGGGATTGAGCGAAACGCAATTAGCTGAAGCCATTCCAGATTTCGCCGCGCTCATCATTCGCAGCCAAACAAAGGTGACCGCGAAAATTTTGAACGCAGCGAAAAAACTGCGCGTGGTTGGTCGCGCCGGCGTCGGGGTGGACAATGTCGATGTTGAAACTGCAACGCGCCGGGGCGTGGTGGTGCTGAACGCGCCAGGCGCCAACACCATCTCGACGGCTGAGCACGCTTTTTCCTTGCTGCTCAGTCTTGCCCGGAACATCGCGCGGGCCGATGCGACGTTGAAGGGCGGCACCTGGGACCGGAAAAACCTGGAGGGCGTCGAACTCTACAACAAGACCCTCGGCATTATTGGCATGGGCCGTATCGGGAGCGAGCTCAGCCGGCGCGCCATTGCCTTTGGCATGCGCGTGCTTGCGTTCGATCCATACCTTTCCGTTTCGCGGGCGCGCAGTTTGCAAGTCGAGTTGGTGGAAGAGCTCGATGAATTGCTCGCCGCCGCGGACTTTATCTCGCTGCACACGCCGCTTACCGCGGAAACGCGCCATCTGTTGAATGCGGAACGTCTCGCGAAAACAAAACGCGGTGGATTGCTCGACGAGCAGGCATTAGCCGATGCTATATCGAACGGTCACGTCGCCGGTGCCGCGCTTGACGTTTTCGAAACCGAACCGTTGCCCGTCGATTCGCCGCTGCGAAAAATCCCGAAACTTGTTCTGACGCCGCATCTCGGTGCCTCAACCGCCGAGGCGCAGGAGAGCGTGGGTATCGAAATCGCGCAGTCCATTCGTGCAGCTTTGCTCGAGGGAACGATTCGCAATGCCGTCAATATGCCGACGCTCGACGCGAAAACACTCGCTCTGATTGGGCCACATTTGCGTTTTGGCGAAAAACTCGGCCGCTTTCTCTCTCAGCTCGCGCCCCGACGAGTCGATTCGCTCAACATCAACTACAGCGGAAAAGTAAACGAAGTAGATACCACCGCCATCACGCGCACCGTGCTCAAAGGCTTTTTGCAAAGCGCCGGTGGGAGCGAAGTGAATGAAGTGAACGCGCCCGCGTTCGCAGAAAGTCTGGGACTGAAAATCACCGAGACGCGGTTGAGCGCGCCCGGCGATTATTCCGACATGCTGGAACTTTCGGCCAGTGCGGAAGGAAAAAACATATCAGTCGGTGGCGCATTTTTTGGAATTACTCCACGAATCGTTAGCATCAACGCCCGCCCGGTGGAAGCGCGGCCGCACGGGGTGATTCTGGTGCTCGAAAATACCGATCGCCCCGGCATGGTTGGCCGCATTGGTACTCTGCTCGGGGCACACGGCGTCAACATCGCCACGATGTCTCTCAGCCGGAATCAAGCGGGCGGAACCGCGCTTACCGTGCTAAACCTCGACAGTGCGCCGGAGGAAAAATTGCTGAACAAGATTCGGGAGAGCGACGATATCCGCTCCGCACAGCTGATTGAACTGCCGTAAACAAGCGCAGCGGGCACTTGCCAGCACGCAAATAAATCGATAGGAGACGAAATTATGTTGACAGCGATTCTTGGCACACTGGTTATCGGGTTGATTGTTGGCGCGATTGCAAAGTTTCTTATGCCAGGCCCGGATCCTGGTGGTTGCTTATTACCATTCTGCTCGGTATTGCCGGCGCGTTTGTGGCCGGATTTCTGGGGCGAGTAATTGGGTGGTACGAGCCAGGTCAACCAGCCGGTTTTATCGCATCGGTAATTGGCGCGATGTTGCTTTTGCTTATTTATCGGCTGATTCGAGGTCGTCGAACGCCTTGATTTGTCCTGTAGCGGTGTTCTGCCTGTCTCGCCATAGCCTTAGCGAAGGCGGATGACCACCGAACTGTTGCTCCGGCCAGATAACGACCAGAAACTGAAATCGGTTGCGTGATTTCTCGCGCGATGCGCTGCTAACCAATGCGGGAACCATCGCGCCTCGCTCTGATCGCCGGCTTCGCCGCGGTTTATCTAATCTGGGGTTCGACTTATCTAGGGATCTTCTTCGCCATCCAATCGATTCCCCCGTTTTTCATGGCAGGCGCGCGTTTTCTCTTTGCGGGTATAATCATGTACGTCGGCGCACGCATTAGTGGCGCGCCTCCCCCGACGAGCGTGACTTGGCGCAGCGCTTTCATCATCGGCGGCT
>Ga0209056_10004877_pt1 | contig 14085 bp, 12 predicted proteins | sample GraSoiAngelo_114_FD_185876 | JGI IMG/M metagenome (GOLD analysis project Ga0209056, IMG submission 185876) | Grasslands soil microbial communities from the Angelo Coastal Reserve, California, USA - 14_0903_13_40cm (SPAdes) (version 2) | ecosystem: Environmental > Terrestrial > Soil > Grasslands... | reverse complement strand
GCTTGGCTCTCGAACGAACTCTGGCACTGATCAAACCGGACGCCGTTTCTCGCAGCCTTGAGGGGGAAATCCTCTCGCGCATTCACAAGGCGGGGTTCCGCATCGTCGCTCTCAAAACGATGCGCCTGACGAAAAGCGAAGCCGAGGGCTTCTACGCCGTGCACAAGGCACGCCCCTTCTTCAAGGACCTCACCGACTTCATGAGCTCCGGCAAGATTTTTGCTCTGATCCTCGAAGCGGAAGGCGCCATTACGAAGTGGCGCGAAGTAATGGGCGCCACCGATCCCGCCAAGGCTGCTCCCGGCACCATCCGCCGCGAGCTCGGAAAGAGCATCCAGAACAATTGCACCCACGGCTCGGACGCGCCCGAGACCGCCGCGCTCGAAATCTCCTACTTCTTCGCCGCCCATGAACTCATCTGAGACAAACTAAGGCGCTTCGGAAGTGCTAAAATCCACCAGTCAGGAGGTGCGCCATGCAATATACCGAGTCGGATCTTCAACTCTTGGCCGCGCGCGTCGAAAGGCTCGAAGCACGGAACCGCTGGTGGAAGCTCGCGAATATCCTGCTCCTGCTCGCGGGTGTTTCGCTTGGCTTGATGGGAGCAAAGCCCGCCGACCGGGTCGAACCTCCCATCGTTCGCGCAAGCACCGTCGAAGCACAGGATTTCGTTCTGAGAGACGAAGCTGGTCATGTTTATGCTCAGCTCAGTCTCATCCCAATGCCCCGAACCACGAAGCAACTAAATGGCCGCCCCTACGTCATTCCCAGCCAGCCGATCCCTGGTCAGGCGGCGCTGCGGTTCTACGATGATAAAGGCGAAGTGGTCTGGACCGTGCCATCGAGTCCGGCAATGGTCCCGGTGAAGTAACGCCCGGCAACGTTCGCCATTTCATTTCGCGCCCATCCAACTTGTACCGAGCGGAGTGAAGGATGAAGAGGGGGAGAAGTGCTGCCTCTTCGCGCGCTCAACGCACGGAGAATCTCTCTACCGCGGATTCAGTTACAATTCCCGATGATGGAGTCTCTTCGCGAACTCGGCCGCGTGCTGCTTCTCCTCGGCGGCTTGCTCGCCGCCGTCGGCGCCGTGCTGTACTTTGGAGGCCGCCTGCCTTTCCGGCTCGGCCGCTTGCCCGGCGACATCATCTATCGCGGCGAACACACCACCTTCTACTTTCCTATCGTCACCTGCCTCATCCTGAGCCTCGGCTTGACCCTGCTACTCTGGCTAGTCGGCCGTTTCCGCCAGTAATGCCGTTTCTCGCGCCTTACCGCGCCCACGCCGTCAGCCCGCCATCCACGATCATGGAGTGCCCCGTCACGTAGCTTGACGCCTCCGAGCAGAGCCATGCCGCCGTTTCCGCGGCCTCTTCGGGACGGCCAATCCGCCGCAGGGGGATCATCGAGAGGTATCGCTGCTCCAACGTTTTGCGTGCCTCGGCATTCCCGCCGGCCGCTCCATCCATGGCCTTGTCCAGCATCGGCGTGTCGAACGCGCCGGCCACTAGCGCGTTGAGCCGGATTCCATCCGCCGCATATTCCATGGCCGCTGTTTTCGTCAGCGCCAGAATCCCCGCCTTCGCCATCGCGTAGAAAGCGCCCCCGGGCGCTCCGCCGAGTCCGTTCACCGAGGAAACATTCACGATCGTTCCTCCGGGACGCTCCTGCTTGCACATCTGTTCCAGTTCGGCCCGCATGCACAGCCAGACGCTCTTGAGATTACCGTTTACCTCGCGGTCGAAATCCTCCTCGGAGAAATCCCCCGTGCGGCGCGCCTGGTTCCAGATAGCGGCGGCATTGTTGAGCGCGCAGTCGAGCCGCCCAAACTTGCTCACGGCCTGCTCGACCAGAGCCTTCACTTCTTCGGCTCGCGACACATCCGCCCGGACGAACAGCGCCGTTCCTCCGGCGGCTTGGATCTCCTCCGCGGCGTTCTGTCCCGCCTCGGCGCGCCTCGCCGCTAGCACCACCTTCGCGCCCTCTCGCGCAAACACCATCGCCGCCGCCCGCCCGATCCCCGAACTCGCTCCCGTGATAATGGCCACTTTGCCTTCCAGCGTTCCCGCCATCGGCTTTCTCCTCATATATGGAGCACGACTCTATGACGCTCGCGGCTTCAACTCGCCAACAAGGAACCAATAGGCCAGCAGCCCCGCAAGAAGAACGATCGAGCCGAGCGCAAATCCCGGGATGTATGAGCCGCTCTCCTTGATCAATACTCCGATCGCGAGTGGCGCGATAATCCCCGCGAGGTTGCCCGCGAAATTTTCGGCGCCGGTCCAAATGCCCACTTGTTCGGGTGGCGCGCAGCATTGAAGAATCACGAGCAGGTTCCCCGTGGAAAACCCCACGAGGCATGCTCCGATCAGGAACCCGATCGCCATGCCGGTATCCGAAACCCGTATGGCCGCAATGAGCAGCAGGCCCATGCAGAAAGCCGCCGTCACAATTCCTTTCCGCGTCCGCGTTTCATCCCAGCCCCGTCGGATCAAGGAGTCGGCGATCCATCCTCCAATCGGTTCGGCGATTCCGAACGTGAAGAATGCCAGCGACGCGGTAAGACCGGCGCGCAGCATGCTGAGGTGCCGGACCGTCACGAGGTAATCGGGCAACCAGGTCACCAGTACATACCAATAGTAGTCAAAGCAAAAAAAGCCCAGGCAAATTCCCAGCAGATTGCGGTCCACCAGTACGCTCCAACGATTGCCAGTACTCCTCCCGGACTGCGCGGTAGCGAAGTCCCTGTTCCTCGACCGCATCCGCCGCGGAAAAACCCAAAGCCAGGGCGCCAGCCACGCAAGCGCCGCGAATCCCAGAACGAGGAAAGTGTGCCGCCATCCATAGCGCACCAAAAGCCACGGGACCAACACGCCTTCGAGCACCAATCCCGTTCGCGTGCCAAAGTCGAAAAGCCCGGAAGGTAGGCCGCGGTCCTTGCGCGCGAAGAGCAAGCTGACGATCTTCGTTCCGCCGGGAAGATAGATGGACTCTCCGACGCCGAGAAGAATGCGGAAACCGACCAGAACCGCGAGACTCCCTGCCAGCCCCGTCAGCCCCTGCGCCAACGACCAAACCGCGAACGCTCCGGCATACAGCCAGCGCAAGTTGAAACGGTCGGCGCACCACCCAATGGGAATTTGCATCAGCGCGTACGACCAGAAGAAAGAGGAAAGCAGCAGGCCCTTGGTTGCCGGCGCCAGGTGCAAGTCCGTGGAAATCAAAGGCAGCGCGAACGAAATCGTGGCGCGATCGAGATAGTTGATTAACGACGCCGCGAAGAGCAGGCCGACGATCACCCAGCGACGCTTGTTGGAAACGTCCGGCGCATCGCTGCCGGTTTCTCTCCCGTTCGTGGCGCTGCTGATGATCTGATTCACCCTGCGAATCCAGAGTTCCGGTTGGCCGGTGTGCGGCCACACATGAAGTTGACCCCGACCGGGTCGAGGTCGCACAGGAAGATGCCGCGGCAGCATATCCTAATCCGCGACGATTGCGTCCCGGATGCTTCTGCGGGGCGCGCCCCCTGGCAGCAAGATGCGCTTTCCATGGCTTTCGCTGACCGAATTACGGCCTTGAGGAGAGTACAATCGAACCTCGCTCCACGCGAAGCGCGCTTGTATCGAAGCTGGATCATGTTGACCGCTATGCGGCGTCTACCCAGATGGAATCGGGGCGGTCACACTAAACGAGGACCGGTTCGCCGCGAGGGATTTTCGAGAAGTGGGTAGCCGTGAGGACATAGGAACACCATGAGCCAGCTTCAATTCAATCTAATGCCCGACCGCAAGGTCTGGACCGTCAGCGAACTGACCGCCCGCATCCGCGACCTCCTGGCCCGTAATTTCACCGACATCTGGGTGACGGGAGAAATCTCCAATGCACGCGAAGCGCAGTCCGGCCATTTCTATTTCACCCTCAAAGACGCTTCTGCGCAGATTCGCTGTGTCTGCTTCAAGCAGCAGCTTCGCCTGCTCAAATTCCGTCCCGAGGGCGGCTTACAGGTCACCGTACGCGGTTCGCTGAGCGTTTACGAAGCCCGCGGCGAATATCAAATCTACGTCGAGACCATCGAGCCGGTTGGCCTCGGCGCCCTTCAGCTCGCCTTCGAGCAATTGAAAAAGCGCCTCGAAACTGAGGGGCTCTTCGATTCCAGGCGGAAAAAGCCACTGCCGCTTCTGCCTCGGCGTATCGGACTGATCACTTCGCCGCGCGGCGCGGCCGTGCGTGATGTCGTGCGCATCCTTCTTCGGCGCTTCCCCAATGTCCATCTGACCCTGTATCCCGTCCGCGTGCAGGGTGAAGGCGCCGCTGCGGAAATCGTCGAGGCGCTGCGCTTTTTCAACCGGAAAAAACTTGTGGACGTTTTGATTCTCGCGCGGGGCGGCGGCTCGCTCGAAGATCTCTGGGCTTTCAACGAGGAGATTGTCGCGCGCGCCATCGCCGATTCTGCCATCCCGCTAATTTCCGGCGTCGGCCACGAAACGGACTTCACAATCGCCGATTTCGTTGCCGACGTGCGCGCCTCGACGCCTTCCGCCGCCGCGGAACTCGTCGTCCAGACGCGCCGCGAATTCGACAAACACATCGCCGACCTGCTGGAAACGATCGAGAAGCAGGTTCGTTATCGCATTTTGGTGCTGAGCCGGCGCGTACATGAGCTTGCGGCGCGACGCGGTTTTCGCCGGCCGCTCGACCTCCTGCGGCAGCAGCGACAGCGCGCCGATGAAATGACCTCGCGCCTGGCGCTGGGCCTTCGTGCGCGGCTCGAGCAGGCCCGCAAACGATTCACGGCCGCGCATGTGCGCATTGTCTCTTTTGACTTTCGCGCAAAGATTGCTGCGTTTCGCCTGCGGCTCGAACGCCGTGGCGCCGACCTGGGTGTCCGCGCCGAGAGGATGCTGCGGCGAAAACGCGAGCGACTCGACCGGCTGCGGCTGCAACTGGAAGAGCGCGGCCCGCTCCGCGTCCTCGAGCGCGGTTACGCCGTCGCCACCGACGCCGCCGGCAACCTTCTCCGCTCCGCGGACCAAGTTGCCCTGGGCGATTCCGTCGCCATTCAGCTGGCCCGCGGCCGCCTCACCACGGAGGTGAAGAAAAAGGAAGTCTGATCCGAAAACTGCTCTCGCGACGTCGGATTCAGTCTTCCTTCGCGGAGGAAGCGACTTTCAGGACGGCGAGGAACGCTTCCTGGGGAATATCCACCTGCCCGACGCGCTTCATGCGCTTCTTGCCTTCCTTTTGCTTTTCGAGGAGTTTGCGTTTGCGCGTGATATCGCCGCCGTAGCACTTGGCGAGAACGTTCTTGCGCAGGGCCGCAACGGTCTCACGCGCGATGACGCGGCTCCCGATGGCGGCTTGAATGGGCACCTCGAACATCTGCCGCGGAATCAGTTTTCGCAGGCGCGTGACGAGTTCACGGCCGCGCTCGTAGGCTGTCTCCCGGTGGCAAGTCAGAGCGAGCGCATCCACCGGCTCGCCGCCCACGAGCACGTCGAGCTTGATCAGGTCCGATTCCTTGTATCCAGCGAGGTGATAGTCGAGCGAGGCGTAACCTCGCGAAACGGTCTTCAATCGGTCGTAGAAATCGAGCACGATTTCATTCAGCGGCAGATTGTAGGTGAGCATGACGCGTGTCGGCGACAAATACTCGAAATTTTTCTGTACGCCGCGTTTTTCCTGGCAGAGCTGCAGAATCGCGCCGACCGACTCGTCGTTGGTGATGATCATCGCCGTGATGATCGGCTCCTCGATTTTTTCGATGTCGCCCGGGTTCGGAAACTTCGCCGGGCTGTCGACTTCAAGAACTTCGCCGTTCACGCGCGTGATGCGGTATCGCACGCTCGGCGCCGTGGTGATAAGGTTGAGGCCAAACTCGCGTTCCAGCCGCTCCTGCACGATTTCCATGTGCAGCAGGCCGAGAAAGCCGCAGCGAAAACCGAAGCCGAGCGCCACGGAGTTTTCGGGCTCATAGAAAAAGGCTGCGTCGTTGAGCTGTAATTTGCCTAGCGCGTCGCGCAGCGGCTCGTATTCGTCGGCGAGCACCGGGTAGAGCCCGGCAAAGACCATCGGCTTGATGGCTTCAAATCCCGGCAGTGGCGGCGCGGGGCGGTCGGCTTCGATCAGCGTGTCGCCAACGCGCGCGTCGGCGACGCGCTTGATGTTGGCGACGACGAAGCCCACATCACCGGCCTCGAGCTCTTCAAGCACGACGGGTTTTGGCGTAAGTGTGCCGAGCTCCTCGACTTCGTACACTTCGTTGTTCGAGCCGAGCCGGATCTTCATGTGCTTCTGGATGCCCCCCTCTTTTACGCGAACGAGAACGACCGCGCCGCGGTAAGGATCGAACCACGAATCGAAAATCAAAGCTTGGAGCGGATTTTCGGCGGCGCCCACGGGTGGCGGAACGCGATGGACAATTGCTTCCAAAACATCCTCGACGCCGAGGCCGCTTTTGGCGCTGATCAGAAGCGCGTCAGCCGCCGGAATCGCCAACACATTTTCAATCTGCGCTTTCACAAAGTCCGGCTGAGCAGCCGGCAGGTCGATTTTATTGATCACCGGCAGAATTTTCAGGTTGTGACCCGCGGCGAGGAAAGCGTTCGCAACGGTCTGCGCCTCAACACCCTGACTCGCGTCCACAACCAGCAGCGCGCCTTCGCAGGCGGAGAGGGCGCGGGAAACTTCATAGGAAAAATCCACGTGCCCGGGCGTGTCTATCAGATTCAACTGATACGTGTTGCGGTCCTTCGCTTTGTAGTGGAGGCGGATGCTCTTGGCTTTGATCGTGATGCCGCGTTCGCGCTCCAGTTCCATCGAGTCGAGCACTTGGTCGTGCATTTCGCGCTGGCTGAGCGCACCGGTCATCTCCAGCAGGCGGTCGGCCAGCGTGGACTTCCCGTGGTCGATGTGCGCGATGATGCAGAAGTTGCGTACGAAACGTGGGTCCATCGAAATCGTTCTTCCGGCCAAACACTCTTGCGCCGAGCCGCCCGGTACCGGGGCGGGCCGACTCGCTCATCCGCTGCCCCTCGTCTCGCAAGAGCTAGCCGCGTAATTTTTCAGTGTGCCATAAATCTAGTTCGCACGTCAGCCGAGGTCCGTGTCGCCGAGGATGGACACCGCCCGCGTCCCGGCGTCTCCTTGCTCGATTCCGCATCTATCCTACGCAGTGGATTGGCCGGCGCTCGGCGCGCGGTATATAGTTAAGAAGGCCCGTTCGCGCTCCTCTCAGCGCACCGTATGGGCATCGCGTCTGCTCCGCAAGGCGCGGAGCCGACCGAGGCAATCCAATCAGATGGCCGCCGACGTCACCAAGCATTTGGACCGCGCCAAACGCTTCCTCGAAAAGAACCGCATCGGGGACGCCATCGAAGCCTATCTGGCCGTTCTGGACGAAGCCCCGAACCATCAGGAAGCAACGCAGGCCCTCGGCGATTTGTACGCCCGGCTCGGCCAGCCCGAACGCGCGGCCGTGTATTACGGGACGCTCTTTGATTTGCTCGTTGAGCCTCGCGACGAGACCAAAGCGCTCGCCATCTACAATCGTTTTCTGAAGACCGCGTCGTCCCAACAGCAACAGCCACCGGAGCGCATTGCGCGCTATGGTTTTCTTCTGCAAAAGCAGAACCGGCCGGAAGAGGCCGTCGAACAGTACGCGAGGGCCGCCGATCAATTCATAGTCTTGAATCGCCCGGAGGACGCGCTGTTTTGTTACGAACGCTGCGCGCACCTCGATCCGGAGAACGTTGCGCGGCAACTCCGTCTGGCGGAAGCTGCCTCGAGCATCGGTAAGAACGCGCTGGCGGCGCGCGCATTCTTGCGGGCGGGGCAACTCGCCTCTGCCGCTGGCAGTCAAGCCGATGCGCTGAAATTCTTCGGCCGCGCGCATCGACTGGCGCCGGCTGAGCGCAGCGTCGCTCTTCTGTACGCGGCGGCGAAGCTCCGGACCAACGAAGCCGCCGGAGCGGCGGCGCTGCTCGAACCGTTCGCGGCCGCAGAAAGCGACGCCGCTTTTCTGGAAACATTTGGCGAAGCGTTGACTCATTCGGGGCAGCTCGACCGCGCCCGTGGCGTCCTGGAGCGTTTGCTGCGCGAAAAGAACGCCGGTGCTGCCAAGCTGTTTGACCTGGCGGAACGCTACTCGCGCGCGGGCCAGGATGCAAAGGCCATCGAGCTCTTCGTGACCATCAAGCGGCGGATGTTCGCTGATCAGCGGCAAGATGAGTTTGCCGCCGAACTTGATCGCGTAGCCGAAAAGGGCACGCAGTCAATCGCGGTGCTGGAATTTTGGGCGACGATGTATAACGAGCTCAACCGGGAATCGAAGTATTTTGAGATTCTGCTCCGGCTGTTTGACCGCCACTTTGTCACCGAGAATTTTCAGAAGGCGCGGGAAACTTTTGAGCGCCTGCTGGACATCGATCCCTACGACCACCGCAACCAGGAACGTTTGGAGAAGCTTCGAGGACACATCGATCAGGCGGCACTGCAATCGCTGGGCGCACGCTTGACGCGCTCCGGCGGGAGCACCGCGCCCGCGTCAGCGCCCGGCCCCGTCAATCCGTCCGCTCCCGCTAGCGCGGCCGTGAGCGACGAGGGCCGCAAGCAGCAGGCGTTGGAGGATCTGATCGTGCAAACGGAGATCTTCTTGCAATACTCGCTGCATAGCAAAGCAGTCGAGCGCTTGCAGAAGATCGCCGCAACGTTTCCCGGCGAAGAGGAGCACAACGCCCGGCTTCACAACCTCTATGAAATCGCAAACTGGTGGCCGGCCGGTGCCAAGCCTAAGCCAGCGCCACCGCAGGTGCCCGCAGTGCCGGCGGCTCCTGTGGAAACGCAGCCAGCTGCTATCACGGGCAAGACCGGCGTGTATACCGCCGAGACTCTGCGCGACTTGACGAAAATTTCCGAGATCACCCAGAAAATCTACCGCCAGCAAACGCCGCGGGCCATGCTTTCGACGGCCGTCAATGAAGCAGGGAGCTATCTCCAGGTGGACCGCGCCCTGGCGATTGTAGGCGCACCCGGTCGTTCACCCGAGATGGCGGCGGAATTCTGCGCGCAAAGCATCAAGCCAACCCCGGGAGCACAGGTGGTTGCGCTGGTGGCGCAGATGGAAAAAGTCACGCCGGATTCGCTAGGCGGGCTGATTATGTCCGCTGCCAAGAATCCGCTCCTCGGCGAATTTGGGATGGCTACGGCGATGGGGGTTGTTCTCACGGACAAAGAGGCGCAGACGCCGGCGGGGATGCTGATTGTCGCGCACGCCAAAGCGTACGCGTGGAAGCCCAACGAAACATATTTCCTGCAAGCCGTGGGCGATCAGATGTTGATGAGCGTCAGTCACACGCGCCTGCGTTCGCTCGTGCGCCGCATGGGCGTTTCCGACGTGCGCACGGGGCTCCTCAGCCGCACTTCGTACATGAGCTGCCTTCTGGCGGAGGCCGACCGCGCGCGCTCGCAGGGCACGCCGCTTTCGCTCGCCATTTTGCAGATTGACCGCGGCGGAGAGTTGATCCGTCAGCAGGGAGAATCGCCACTCGAGCGGTATCTCGAGCAATTGGCGCGCTCGCTTCAACCGATCGTGCGGCAGAGCGACGTAGCGGTAAAGTACACGGCATGGTCGCTTGCATTTGTCTTGCCTGATACGGCCATGGCGGGCGCGCGGAACCTGACGGACAAGTTGCGGCGCATGGCAGCCACCGTGCGGCCTCCGTGGGATGGCGGGCCCCTGACGGTGAGCGCCGGAATTGTGGAAGCCGTGGCCCGACCCGATTACGATTGTGAGGACATAGTCACCGACCTGATGAACCGCGCGGAAATGTCGCTCGAGGAAGCACGCAGGCGTGGAGGCAACGCTGTTATTACGCTCGAAACGCCGAAAATCTGACGCCCATTTTCGGGAGAGAATTCCATGTTTCCAACCGATGTAGTGATTGTGGCCGGGGCGCGCACGCCGATGACGCGTTGCACGGGCGCGTTCAAAGACGTTTCCGCGATTGATCTCTGCGCCCACGCCGCAAAAGAAGCGATCCGGCGTTCCGGCGCGGACGCTGCGGAATTCGATCACGTCATCATCGGCAACGTAATGCAAACAAGCGCTGACGCGATCTATGGGGCGCGGCACGTTGGACTCAAGGCAGGTCTGAAAACAGAAACTCCTGCCGTCACGGTGAACCGCCTGTGCGGTTCAGGAATCGAAGCCATCGCGCAGGCTGCGCAGCGGCTGCTGCTGGGCGAGTGCAGTCTGATTCTCGCCGGCGGCATGGAAAACATGACCCAGGCGCCGCACGTAATCCGCGGGGCGCGGACGGGCTTCCGGCTCGGTGAAGGCGCGCTGGAAGATTCGTTGATGGTGGGACTGACGGATTCCTACTGCGGCCTGCCCATGGCTCTCACGGCGGAAAATCTCGCAGAGCAGTATGCCATCACGCGGCGCAACGCGGATGCCTATGCGTTGCGGAGCCAGCAGGCGGCAGAGGCGGCGTACAAATCTTGCCGAATGAAGGAAGAAATCGTTCCCGTGGAAGTGAAGCAGGGGAAGAAGAGCATTCTTGTGAGCGAGGACGACCACCGGCGTCCAGACACGACGATGGAAATTCTGGAAAAGCTGCCGCCGTCGTTCAAGAGAGACGGTATCGTTACCGCAGGGAACGCAAGCGGGATCGTGGACGGCGCGGCAGCCGTGGTCGTCACGCGCGAGAAGACGGCGAAGGAGCGCGGGCTGAAGCTGATCGGACGCATTGTGTCCTGGGCAGCGACGGGCGTGGACCCGAGCATTATGGGCATCGGGCCGGTGCCCGCTTCGCAACAGGCGCTGAAGGCCGCAGGTCTGGCGCTGGACCGGATGGACCGCGTGGAAGTGAATGAAGCGTTCGCGGCTCAGTATCTGGCCGTGGAGAAGGCGCTGGGCCTCAACCGCGACAAAACTAACGTCAATGGCGGCGCCATTGCACTCGGCCATCCGCTCGGCGCGACGGGCACGCGGCTCGTCATCACGCTACTCAATGAGTTGCGCCGCAACAACCTGCGCTATGGCCTCGCCACTGCCTGTATCGGTGGCGGCCAGGGCATCGCCATGATCCTCGAAGCGCTGTGCAGCTAACCCCAAAACACCAGCTCGAGTGCGTTTCTGCTACACTTTTGGGCCTGCGGCCGGTCCTCTCCGGCTGCTGACGCACGGGAGATACCATGCCGATTCAGAAAGTTGGAGTGATTGGGTGTGGTCTCATGGGCTCGGGCATTGCGCAAGTGTGCGCGCAGGCAGGGTTTCCGACCGTCGTGCGCGAAGTGAGCATGGAGCTGGTGGAAAAGGGGCTGAAAGGGATTGAGAAAAATCTGACACGGATGGTCGAGAAGGGTGCGATCACCGAAGCGGCCAAGTCCGAGATCCGCGGGCGGCTGAAGGGCACGACGAGCCTCGGCGACTTGAAAGATTGCAATGTCATCATCGAGGCCATCATTGAGCAGTTAGGGACGAAGCGCGAGCTCTTCGCCGCGCTGGACGCGCTCTGCCCAAAGGCCACGATCTTTGCCAGCAACACGTCCTCGCTCACGATTACGGAATTGGCTACGGCGACGAAGCGGCCCGACCGTTTCGTGGGGCTGCACTTCTTCAATCCCGTGCCGGTGATGAAGCTCGTCGAGGTAGCGAAGACGATCGCGACCGATCCGGCCGTGTATGAGGAGATGGTTGCGTTCGGGGCGAAACTGGGCAAGACGCCGGTTCGCGCGAGCGACAAGCCAGGGTTCATCGTCAACCGGCTGCTTGTGCCGTACCTGCTCGACGCTATCCGGGCGCTCGAGGAGGGTGTGGGCTCGACCGAAGACATCGACAACTCGATGAAGCTCGGCTGCGGCTACCCGATGGGGCCGTTCACGCTCCTAGATTTCGTCGGGCTCGATACGACGTATTACATTGCGAACATTATGTTTGACGAGTTTCGGGAGAAGCGGTTCGCGCCGCCGGCGCTCTTGAAGCGCATGGTGCTGGCAGGCTGGAACGGCCGCAAAGCGGGCCGCGGCTTCTACGATTATTCCGATCCGCAGAAGCCGAAGCCGGTAATTTTCTAGTTTGTTGTGCAGGGGCGCAGCATTCTGCGCCCTTATGACGGGCGTCGGCCCGTGAGAACTTGTCAGAGGAAGCGGATGGCTTACGAGAATTTGCTCTACGAGAAAAAAGACGGAGTCGCGTGGATCACCTTCAACCGGCCGAAGGTGCTGAATGCCCTCAACCGGAAGACGATGGAAGAGCTGAGAGCCGTTTTGCTGGATGCGCGCGACGACGAGGCCGTGCGCGTGCTCATCCTCACGGGCGCAGGGGAAAAGGCCTTCGTCGCCGGCGCGGACATCAACGAGCTCGCGCGCAATAATCCGGTCGAAGGGAAAGAGGCTTCGATTTTCGGGCAGGGAGTCCTGCGGCTGCTTGAAACGATGGGGAAGCCTTCGATCTGCGCGATCAATGGTTTTGCGCTGGGAGGAGGCTGCGAACTTGCGCTGAGTTGCACGATTCGCACCGCCAGCAAAACGGCGAAACTCGGTCAGCCGGAAGTGAAGCTCGGCATTCTTCCCGGCTATGGCGGATCGCAGCGGCTGGCGCGGCTGTGTGGGAAGGGCGTGGCGCACGAGATTTGCTTAACCGGAGAAATGATCACGGCGGAGGAAGCGCAGCGCATCGGCCTGGTCAATCACGTGTATGAGCCGGCGGAACTGCTCCCTGCCGCGGAAGCGATGGCGAAGAAAATTATCGCCAACGGGCCGCTGGCGGTGAAATTCACCATGGAAGCGATTGAACGAGGCGTGGAAATGCCGTTGGAAGAGGGCTTGTTCCTGGAGGCTACGCTGTTCGGTGTGGCGTGCGCGACGGAGGATATGCGCGAAGGCACGAAGGCGTTTTTGGAGAAGCGGGCAGCGCAATTCAAGGGGAAGTAGAGCAAGTAAAGGAAATAAAGGATAAGCGAAAGAAGCGCCGCGAATTTCGGGAAGAACATAGGAAAGAAATTCAGAAAAGGGCGACGAGCTGCGGCGAAGCGACAATGACGGAAAAACTCCAACCGGGGACGATCCGCGGCGAGCTGACTGCCACGGGCCTGCGCTTCGGCATCGTCGTGAGCCGATTCAATAGCTTCATCACGGATCGGCTGCTGCGGGCGGCGCTCGAAGCGCTCGAGCAGGCGGGGGCGTCTTCGGAAGCGGTCGAAGTTGTGCGCGTGCCCGGCTCTTTTGAGTTGCCGCTTGCCTCAAAGAAGCTCGCCGCCACGGGCCGCTACGATTCGCTCATTGCCATCGGCTGCATCCTGCGCGGAGAGACCGCTCACTATGATTATGTATGTTCGGAGACGGCGCGAGGCTTGCAGCTCGCGCAAATGGATACCGGCGTGCCGATTGTTTTCTGTGTGCTGACGTGCGACACACTCGAGCAAGCCATCGAACGCGCGGGCTTGAAGGGCGGGAACAAAGGCTTTGACGCTGGGCTTGCTGCCGTCGAGATGGCGCGTCTTTCCCGCAAACTGGCTGACTCCCCGGCCAAGACCGCCCTTGCTGGTAAGCCTCGGCGGCGTTAGCATGTCGCTCCGCCACAAGGCGCGCGAGTTTGCGTTGCAGATGCTGTTTCAGTGGGACCTGAGCCCGCAGGAGCCGGCCAAGCTTGAAGATAAGTTCTGGCGCGGGGCACGGGCTGCGCTGAATACGCGGCAATTCGCCAGCAAGTTATTCGCCGGTGCAGCCGCCGAGGCCGCCGTTCTTGATGAATTGATCGCCCGGCACTCGGAGAACTGGCGGATTGAACGCCTTTCCTCCATCGATCGCGCCATTCTACGGCTGGGTGTCTACGAGATGCGGGACGGGGAAACGCCTCCCAAGGTGGTGCTGAACGAAGCGGTGGAATTGGCAAAGAAATTCTCTTCGGAGGATGCGGCGCCATTCATCAACGGCGTTCTGGACGCCGTCCGTAAGTCTATGAAAAATAAGTAATTATTTGAATCTCCGCTTGCGCTAAAGGGTCAATAGGGAGAAGGTGACGCCCCGGTGAAACTTTCCTGGCTCCCAGGTGTTTTTCCAGTCAGAATCCGCTCAGGTCACGGAAAA
>Ga0209056_10004875_pt1 | contig 14089 bp, 8 predicted proteins | sample GraSoiAngelo_114_FD_185876 | JGI IMG/M metagenome (GOLD analysis project Ga0209056, IMG submission 185876) | Grasslands soil microbial communities from the Angelo Coastal Reserve, California, USA - 14_0903_13_40cm (SPAdes) (version 2) | ecosystem: Environmental > Terrestrial > Soil > Grasslands ... | reverse complement strand
AAGTGCCCGCCACCAGCCAGGAGGGAATGTGACCGACCCGCAGGGCGTGATAAAGCGCTCGGCCGCTTGTGATCGGTTCCGAAGCATGCAGGAAAATTTTCGTCACCCACGCCACCATGATGAGAATAAAAATGAAAACGTAATTCCGTTTCAACCGGCGCCCAATGGCTTCGAGTTTCGAAATCTTGAAGGACGGTAAAATCAGGTCTTCGCAGACCAGCTTCTTCCATTCGCCTTGAAGCATCTGGCGATTTTCCATCACCATTGGCACGAGAAAATGGGCTTCGAGCATCCGCACTCGGGCGCGGAAGGCATCGTAAAACCGGTAGCGCCGGCTTTCGATCCAGAGCATTACCCAGACGATGGCGAGATTGAAAAAGAAAATGATGTGCGGGACTTCGCGATTAGCAAAGGCAATGGTGATGATGGCGGTACTGCTGGTGATGGCCCAGTTGGTCGTGATGTCGAGTCGCTGCCGCCAAACCATGATGCGCCCGAGCTCGCCGCGATAGAAATGTGACATGGCATTGACGTAGCCAGGATCATAAAGGCTGCGTTGCAGCGAAATCGTTGCTTCGTCAGTAGGGGCGGACGCGGTTTTTTCTGTTGCCACGGTTCTTTCGATTAACTGGATAACTGCTTCGCCTCAATATTCCAACTTTTCTCGAACGAGAAAAGCGCGGTCACTTAGAGCGCCGGGTAGCGCACGCGTCTCGCGTGTTGGCGAAGGCGTCTCGCCTTCGCGGACTTATCTGAAAAAGACTGTTTCGGCGAGACGCCGAAACCAACACGCGAGACGCGTGCGCTACCCGGTCAATTCTCCGCGCGAAATCTTGTCCAGCGCGGCCTCATTTTGATTCTTTCAACAAACGATTACGCGCACGATCGAGCGTTCGTCGCTCACTCGGAGTGAGACTGCCAATGCCGGACCTGGCAATTTTGTCGAGAATAGGATCGACCGACTCGGAGATGTCATCTTCTTCGCGACGCGTCGCAACAGGTTTGGGGACAACCTTAAACTTTGGTTTCGGCTGCAACCGGGCCTTGAAATTCTCCCACCAGATCAACTCCGGTCCGACCCCACGGAGGCGAACAAAAACAAAGCCAGCAGCGATACTCGTCCAGACGACGGCCAGATCGGTCCAGGAATGGTAGGCCAGCAATTGCAAGGTGTAGATCGCGCCCAGAATCACTGCCGCCCATTTCGCGGTGATCCGCAAAAGCAATTCGGCCGATGGATAAATGGTCGCAAAGGCAACAAAAATTCCGAAATGCAATGCGAGCGATCCGGCCAGTCCAGTCCGTTGGCTAAATCCCCAAAGTGTTAGGAGCAGCGAAGGCGTGAAAAGCAAAACCGCATAAAGAACAATGTAAGCACGTTGCCCGATGAATTTTTCTACTTCGCGGCCGAAGACAAAAAGCATGTACATTTCGATCGCGAACCAAAACAGCTGCATGGGCGAATGAATGAAGGCATAAGTCGCGAGACGCCAGACTTGGCCGCTTCCCAGGACACGAGCACTGTCGAACATCATGAGATCAAGCAAACCGCCGCCGGCAGCCGCGACGAGGAGACAAGCCACGATCGCAAGGACAACATGGATGCCGACAAGAATCGTCGTGACATCCACCGGAAAACGCCCCATCCACGCGACCGGCCGATAATCGTCGGAAGTGGTCACTCCGAACATGCGTTAAATAAACAGCCTCGCATGCAGCGCGCAAACGCGTTTCTGTGCTGCTGGGGTCATTGAGCCCGACGCCGGCGACCGCGGCTACAACTATGGAAAAAATTCTTGGAGAAGCGGCGGAAGCGGGGAAAATTCGTCCTTCGCGCGATCGATGACACCAACATCATCCCGGATCGCTACGTATTTATGAACAATCCCGCGCCTGCCATTTCGCCGCCTGCCGGAATTGGCGATCACAAACCAGCGAATCAGGCCGTGCTTGATTGGGTGCACGAAGTCGAACAGCTCACCCAGCCGGAAAATATTTTTTGGTGCGACGGATCCGAGCGCGAGAACGACTTTCTGATTGCGGAATCCCTCAAGCAGAACGTGCTAATTAGGCTGAACGAGAAAAAAGCGCCACGCTCGTACTTGCATCGCTCGAATCCGAATGACGTCGCACGGGTCGAGCAATTCACCTTCATTTGTACGCCGACGAAAGCAGAAGCGGGACCGACGAACAATTGGTCCGAGCCGGCAGAGACATATTCGAAATTACAGGGCTTGCTCAAAGGCGCGATGCGCGGACGCACCATGTTTGTCGTGCCTTATATTATGGGGCCGCCCGATTCGCCGTTAACGAAGATTGGATTCGAGATCACGGATTCCAAATATGTCGTGCTCAGCATGCGAATCATGACTCGCATGGGGGAGATTGCGGTTAAACGGCTCGGCCACGATCCAAAGGCAGAATGGAACCGCGGGGTGCATTCGCTGCTCGATGTCAATCCGGAGCGACGCTTCATTTGTCATTTTCCGCAGGATAACGCGATCATCTCGGTTGGGTCCGGTTACGGCGGAAACGTTCTCCTTTCGAAAAAATGCCTGGCGCTGCGCATCGGTTCTTACCTTGCGCGCAAACAAGGCTGGCTCGCCGAACACATGCTGATTCTCGGCGTTGAATCGCCGGTCGGGAAGAAACATTACGTCGCAGCTGCCTTCCCGAGCGCGTGCGGCAAAACGAATTTCGCGATGTTGATTCCGCCGAAACATTTCGCCGGCTGGAAAGTCACGACGGTCGGTGACGACATTGCCTGGATGCAAATTCGCGACGGCCGTTTGTGGGCAGTCAATCCTGAGAACGGTTACTTCGGTGTGGTGCCGGGGACGAGCTGCAAATCAAATCCGAATGCGATGAAATCGATCGAGCGCGACACGCTTTACACCAACGTCGCGCTAACGGACGACAGCGATGTGTGGTGGGAGGGCAAGGATGGCGCACCGCCGAAGCACGCGATTGATTGGCGAGGCAATGATTGGACGCCGGACTCGAAGGAAAAAGCGGCCCATCCTAACAGCCGCTTCGCCACTCCGATGCGCAATAATCCCGTGCTCGATCCGCATGTCGAGGACGGCAACGGCGTTCCCATCAGTGCGATCATTTTCGGTGGCCGCCGGAGCGATACCATGCCGCTCGTTTTCCAGGCGTTCGATTGGGAACACGGCACCTACATTGGCGCGACCATGGCATCGGAAACTACCGCGGCCGCGACCGGTGCGGTTGGGCAAGTCCGGCGCGATCCAATGGCGATGCTGCCGTTCTGCGGCTACAACATCGGCGATTATTTCCGGCACTGGCTCGAAACCGGTAAACGGCTGACCAAGCCGCCATTGATTTTTCACGTGAATTGGTTCCGCAAATCTGCGGACGGAAAATTTCTGTGGCCCGGCTTCGGCGATAACATGCGGGTGTTGGGGTGGATTATCGATCGCTGCGAAGGGCGCGTCGGCGCCAACGAATCGGCGATTGGTCACATTTCGCGGCTGCAGGATCTGGATCTCGGTGAACTCCGCGGCGTCACGCCCAATCAAATGCGCGAGCTCCTGAATGTGAACGCTGAGGAATGGCAAAAAGAGATTTCGGATCACGCGAAATTCTTCGAGTCATTAGGCAGCGTCGTGCCAAAGGAATTGGACAAGCAACGCGAGAACCTTGCCGCGCGATTCAAGTCCTGACACCCTCTGACGATTCCTCTTCCGCTTCCATTCCGTCATCCCGAACCGCGCAGACGGTGAGGGACTCCGCGACCTCCTCCACGAGCTTGAGTGAGGTCCCTCGCTTGCGCTCGGGATGACGCCCGCGAACGGGTGGCGATTCCACAGAATTTGCAGACCGCATCGCGTGAAACGATTGTCTCCAGTGGGTTCGAGCAACGGGGAAAAAAACAGCGTCAGAGCTTTGGCTGAGCGCGGGTGCGTTGAAATCCGCGGGGCGCGCCAGAATAACCTCAAAGGCATCGATCTCGATCTTCCGCTTGGAAAGCTGAGCGTGGTCACCGGCCCGAGCGGGAGCGGAAAGTCGTCGCTCGCTTTCGACACCATCTATGCCGAAGGGCAGCGCCGTTACGTCGAAACCTTCAGTCCTTACATGCGCCAATTCCTCGAGCGCATGGACAAACCGCGGGTCGACGACATTCGCGGAATTCCGCCAGCGATCGCGATCGAACAATCAAACCTCGTAAAAACGTCGCGCTCGAGCGTTGGTACGATCACAGAGATCAACGATTTCTTGAAATTGTTTTGGGCTCGCACGGCGCGCGCGTTCTGTTCCAGCTGCGGCCGCGAAATTCGCCCCGAAACGGCGAAGTCGATCGCTGATCAAGTGATCGCTCATTTCGCCGGTCATCCTTCAACCCCCAAAGCATTCGGGGCTCAGAATGACGGGTACGGGACTGGCAAAACCGTCCTCGTCGCTTTTTGGGTGACGGTTCCGTCAAAAACCAAACCGCGCGAGTTTTTCCAATTTCTCCAGCAACAAGGCTACCTGCGTGTTTGGTTGAATGGCGAAGTCGTGCGCGTCGATACCGGCGCAAAAGTCGAGCGACTGGGTGCGCGCGTTCAAGTCATCCAGGACCGCATCGTCGTCAGCGAGGAAAATCGTGCGCGATTAACTGAGGCCATCGAGACAGCGCTTCGTTTCGGTAAGGGCAAAATCAATGTCATTCCGTTTCCTGCGAAGGCAGGCGTGTCGCCTGCAATTTCGAACAGTGCGGCCGACACGGCCGCCGGCACAGGCCACGAATTCCCCTTCTCCACCGGTTGGCATTGCGCGCATTGCGATCTCGACATCCGTCCGCCTACGTCGGGGCTTTTCAGCTTCAACAATCCACTTGGCGCGTGTCCGGAATGCCGTGGCTTCGGTCGCACCATCGCGATCGATCTGAATCGCGCGATCCCGGACCGGTCCCTCTCGATCGCACAAGGGGTGGTGCGCGTTTTTCGCGGGCAGGAAATGGGCGAATCCCAAAAGGATCTGCTGCGTGCCTGTGCCCGCGAGGAGATCGATGTGCATCGGCCTTTCGAGGAACTGCCCAAGGCCGATCAGGATTTCGTCATTAACGGTGAGAAACGTGGGGGCGAATACACCGATGACGATTACGAGAATGATCGCTGGTACGGAGTGCGCGGTTTCTTTCGCTGGCTCGAATCGAAGACTTACAAAATGCACGTCCGCGTCCTCCTCAGTCGCTATCGCGCTTATGTGAAATGTCCGAGCTGTAACGGTGGACGTTACCAACCGGAGACGCTGAATTACAAAATTGTAGCGGCGGTCTATGGCCGCCGGAATCAGACCAACGGCGCTCATAGAGCGCCGCTACAGCTAAACCTTCCCCAATTCGCCGCCCTCCCGATTTCTGACGCGCGCGACTTACTGGGGGACATCGAAATCGCGTCGCATGACAGCACTGCGGAAATGCTGCGCAACGAAATTTGCGCGCGCCTCCGTTACCTTTGCGAAGTCGGCGTCGGTTATCTCACCCTCGATCGTTCTACTCGCACCCTGAGCGGCGGCGAAATGCAGCGGGTCAATCTCACCACCTGTCTCGGCGCATCGCTGGTGAACACACTCTTCGTCATGGACGAACCAAGCGTCGGATTGCATCCGCGCGACGTTGGGCGGCTCGTGCGCGTGATGCACAACCTGCGCGACAAAGGCAATACCCTGCTCGTAGTCGAGCACGACGAACAAATCATCCGCGCAGCGGACAATTTGATCGACATCGGTCCCGGTCGCGGTGAGCGCGGCGGCGAACTGGTATGGAACGGAGGGCTCGAGGAATTTCTGAGGAGCGCACGCGGCCTGCACGAAGGCGTCCCGGATTCGCGCGCTTTAAAAAGATCGTTGCGGCGAGACACGCGCGCTCCCCAATCGTTAACCCATGATTATCTCACACATCGCAAGTCCATCCCTGTTCCAAAATCGCGGAGGAAGTTTTCCTCCGTTATCAAAATCGCCGGCGCGACTGAGCACAACCTGAAGAACGTCGATGTCGAAATTCCACTCGGAGTTTTTACCGCCATTACGGGCGTTTCCGGCTCGGGAAAATCGACCCTGATCCAGGATGTGTTGTATCGAAATCTTCTGCGGGCGAAGGGCCAGGCAAGCGAACACGAGCCGGGCGCGTGCCGGACAGTGACCGGCGCACATCGATTCGACGAAATCGTCATGGTCGATCAATCGCCACTGGCGCGCACCCCGCGTTCGACCCCGATCTTGTATCTTGGGCTTTATGATCGCGTACGCGAACTTTTCGCGGCCTTGCCGGAAGCGCAGGCGCAAGGACTAACCGCGAGCGCTTTTTCGTTTAATTCCGGGAGCGGCCGTTGCGAACGTTGCAACGGCACTGGCTTCGAAAAAATCGAGATGCAGTTTTTGAGCGATCTCTATGTCCGTTGCGCGGAATGCGAAGGCAAACGCTTCCAGCCGCACGTTCTTAAAATTCAGCTGCACGGAAAATCGATTCACGATGTGCTCGAGCTGACAGTTACGGAAGCGGCCGCCTGGTTCGCCCAGATCGGCGAGCGCGAAAAGCTCTCGGACCCGCTCGAAATTCTGGAGGAGGTGGGGCTCGGTTATCTGCGACTTGGCCAACCGCTCAACACTTTGTCGGGGGGCGAATCACAACGTCTAAAACTCGTTAGTCACCTCGCCGACACTGGAGGGACGCGCTTCTGCGCGTCTACGGACGAGCGGAAGCTCGTCTCTTCACGTGGCAACCTTTTCATTTTTGACGAACCAACCACCGGGCTGCATTTCGATGATGTCGCGATTTTGCTGCAATTGTTCCAACGATTAATCGACGCCGGGCATTCGCTGGTTGTGATCGAGCATAATCTCGAAGTGATTAAATGCGCCGATTGGATCATCGATCTCGGACCCGAAGCTGGCGAGGATGGTGGCGAAGTCGTTGCCGTCGGAACGCCGGAGCAAGTGGCGAAGGTCGAGAGATCACATACGGGAAAATTTTTACAGCGTGTTATCTCGAGCGAAAACACCACTCCGGCTCGGAGTGAGCGATCCCGCCGCGATGGCTTTAAGGTAACGCCACGGGATCCTTCGACTCCGCTTCGCTACGCTCAGGATCACGGGGAGGAAGTCTCGTTACGCGCGGCGGAAGAGCCGTCCGACAGGATGCCGAATGGAGCGGGCAAGACGCCCGCGCTCCTGGCACGAAACGCGAACGGCGCCATCCAAATTCATGGTGCGCGCGAGCATAATTTGAAAAACATCGACGTCGCAATCCCGCGCGACCAGATGGTCGTGATTACCGGCCTGAGTGGGTCAGGAAAATCGACGCTCGCTTTCGACATTTTGTTCGCGGAGGGCCAGCGCCGCTTTCTCGACAGTATGTCGCCTTACGCCCGACAGTTCGTCGAGCAACTGGAAAAGCCCGACGTTGATCTGGTCGAAGGGTTGCCGCCGAGCGTCGCGATTGAGCAGCGTGTCACACGCGGGGGCGGGAAATCAACCGTCGCGACGGTGACGGAAGTTTATCATTTCCTACGGTTGCTCTTCGCGAAAACCGGCACGCAATTCTGTCCGGATTGCAATCTGCCAGTGGAAAAACAGACTCTGGCAGCAATCGTGAAACAAGTGGAGACGGCGGCCCGCCGTGGTCCACTCAAGGTGCTGGCGCCGCTGGTAAAAGCGCGCAAGGGGTTCCACACCGATGTCGCGCGTTGGGCGGAGCGCAACGGATTCGACACCCTTTTCGTCGACGGGCAGTTCGTTTCGGTGGAGCGGTTTCGCAGGCTTGAGCGATTCAAGGAACACACCATCGATGTCGTTGTCGGTGTGATTGACAAGAAGCGGATCGCTAAGGCGCGAAATCTCAGCCAGCGCGCGCTCGAGATTGGTCGCGGCACCGCCCGTCTCATCGATGCGAAAAATCGAATCACGGTCATGAGCACGGAAATGAGTTGTCCGAGTTGCGGGCGCGCCTTCGAAGAACTCGATCCGCGATTATTCTCATTCAATTCGCCGCACGGTGCTTGCGAAGAATGCGGCGGCTTCGGCGAAATCTGGAACCAATCGCTGCAAGTCGGTGAAAGCGAGGATGGCGAGTCCGTCCTTGAAAATGAGCTTGCTGCCGAACGTGAATCGGAATGGATCGAAGAAAGTGAAGCGCAGATCTGCCCGGCTTGCCATGGCTCGCGTCTGAACGCGATCGCGCGTCACGTGCGCGTGCAAAACATGACGATCGACAATTTTACGGCCCTTTCGGCCGCTACCGCTGCCAAACAAATCGGGCGGCTAAAATTTCGTGGAAAACAAAAAACCATCGCGAGCGAATTGATTCCGGAAATCGTGCAGCGGCTTCGATTCATGGACAACGTCGGTCTCGGCTATTTGTCGTTAGGTCGATCGGCCAAGACTTTAAGTGGAGGAGAATCGCAGCGGATTCGCCTGGCGGCGCAGCTCGGCTCGAATTTGCGCGGTGTTCTCTACGTGCTGGATGAGCCAACCATTGGTTTGCATCCGCGCGATAATGTGCGGCTGCTCGAGACTCTGACCGCGTTGCGCGCAAAAGGGAACTCGCTCGTCATTGTCGAACATGACGAAGCAACGATGCGGCGCGCTGATCACATCATCGATCTCGGCCCGCGCGCCGGGACACACGGCGGCGAAGTGGTTGTCAGTGGATCGCTGCGCGAGATCGAGCGCGCAAAAGATTCCGAGACCGGACGTTGTCTAAAAACGCCGCTCTGCCATCCCATTCGCAAATCGCGGCGAAGCTTGCACAATGTTGCGGGTTGGGTCGAGATCAGGAATGCGCGGGCGAACAATCTGAAAAACATCGAGGTGAAATTTCCCGTCGCTCGCTTGTCGGTTATCACCGGAATTTCCGGTAGCGGCAAATCCACCTTGATGGGCGATGTCCTTTTACCGGCGGTACGTGAGCAATTAACTCGAAAACGTCAACGTCCCGGCGAGCTGTTCGAGCGAGTTGGAGGGATGGAGGCGATCGATGCGGTTTACGAAGTCGATCAATCACCCATCGGCAAAACTTCGCGCTCCACCCCGGCAACTTACATCAAGGTCTTCGATGAGATTCGCAATCTTTACGCACAAGTTCCGGTTGCGCGCATGCGCGGTTACAGCCCGAGTCGGTTCTCCTTCAACGCTGAGGGCGGCCGTTGCGAGTCGTGCAAGGGCCAGGGCATGATCAAATTGGAGATGAATTTTCTGCCGAGCACCTATGTACCCTGTGAAGATTGCGGCGGGAAACGTTACAACGCCCAGACGCTCGAAGTTCTTTATCACGAAAAATCGATCGGAGACGTGATGGAAATGACGATCGAAGAAGCGGCCGGATTTTTCAAAGCCAACCCCAAGATCGCTCGATCGCTTTCACTGCTCGTCGATACCGGACTAGGTTATCTGAAGCTGGGGCAGCCGAGCCCGACTTTGAGCGGTGGCGAAGCGCAACGACTGAAGCTCGCGACCGAGCTGACCCGCGGTATTGGCCGTGCGCAAAACGAGCGGATCCGTAAAATGCGCCGACCGAAATCGACGCTCTATCTATTGGAGGAACCGACGATTGGCTTGCATATGGCCGATGTGGAATTGCTGCTGAACTTGCTGCACCGGCTGGTGGATGACGGTCATACCGTCATTGTGATTGAGCACAACCTCAGCGTAATCGCGGAAGCGGATTACATTGTCGATATTGGCCCGGAAGCGGGCGATGCCGGGGGTGAGATCGTAGCCACCGGGACACCGGAGCAAGTCGCGAAAAGCCGAGTGAGCCGAACCGCGCCATTTTTGCGGGAAGTTCTTTCACACACCGACAAAAGCGCATTCGAGCGGCCGCTTCACACGCGGCGCGCCGGATTATAGCGGCAACCTAGTCCCCTTTTTGTTTGCGCGGCGTAGAGGCGGCGACAAACTGAATTCGTGACCGAATTCTTCGCCAACTACGATACGGGCGAATTTTACGACGAAATGTTTGCCGCGCCGGGCCAGGCCCGGCCCCATTACCAGCGGCTACTGCAACGTTTCACCGAGTTGACGGAAGGAGAATTCGATCGCAAACGTGACCTGGCCGCGCTCACTCTCTTGCGCCAGGGCGTCACCTTCACCGTTTACAGCGACGCTCAGGGCACTGAGCGGATTTTTCCCTTCGATCTCATCCCGCGAATTATTTCCGGGGAGGAATGGAAAAAGGTCGAGCGCGGTCTGGAGCAGCGAATTACCGCGCTCAATCTTTTCCTGCACGACATCTATCACGGTCAATCCATTCTGCGCGATGGCGTGATTCCAAAAGATTACGTTTGGCAGGCCGCGCACTTCCGCCCGGAGTTCATGCATTTCAATGTCCCGCAAAATATCTACATCCACATTTGCGGCACCGATCTGGTCCGCGATCGCGACGGTAATTTTCTCGTGCTGGAGGACAATGCGCGCTGCCCATCCGGCGTTTCCTATGTCGTCCAAAATCGGCAGGTGATGCGCCGGGTTTTTCCAAATCTCTTCGCGCAACACCGTGTCCGGCCAGTGGAAGATTATAGCCAGGAGCTCCTCAATGTTCTGCGTTACATCGCGCCCGCGGGGAAAGCGAACCCCACCGTCGTGCTTCTTACGCCCGGCATCCACAACTCCGCTTATTACGAGCATTCGTTTCTCGCGCGCTCCATGGGAATCGAAATTGTCGAGGGCCGGGATCTTACTGCGCGCGATGGGAAAATTTTCATGCGCACGACCAAAGGCCTGCAGCCGGTCGACGTTATTTACCGCCGGATTGATGACGATTTTCTCGATCCGAAGGTTTTTCGGAAAGATTCCGGACTTGGCGTTCCTGGATTGGTCGATGCCTACCGCAAGGGAAATGTCAGTCTGGCCAATTCCATCGGCACCGGCACCGCGGACGACAAAGTCATCTATCACTTCGTGCCGAAAATGATCCGCTACTATCTCGATCAGGACGCGATTCTGCCGAACGTCGATACCTATCTGGCGACAAACGAAACCGATCGCGCATTCATTTTGGACAACCTCGAGAAGCTTGTCGTCAAAGCAGCCAACGAAAGCGGCGGCTATGGCATGCTGGTCGGCTCACATTCCACCGAAGCGGAGCGCGAAAAATTTCGGGGGCGCATTCGAAAGGAACCGCGCAATTACATTGCCCAGCCCATTATTCCCCTCTCACGTTCGCCCGCCTTCGATGAGGGCGTCATCCGTGGGCGGCACGTTGATTTGCGGCCCTACATTTTATCCGGAGAGAAAATCAAAATCATCCCCGGCGCGCTCACCCGAGTGGCGTTGTGCGAAGGTTCATTGGTCGTCAATTCATCGCAAGGCGGCGGGAGCAAAGATACCTGGGTGCTCGAAGAAGAAGCGGCAGCAGCGGAGTAATGGAGTGTTGGAGTAATGGTCATGTCGATTACCTGCTTTCCCATCACTCCAACACTCCATTACTCCATCACTCCCTTGTCATATGCTTAGTCGCGTCGCTGATTCCCTTTTCTGGATGAGCCGCTACATCGAGCGCGCGGAAAATAATGCCCGCATCGCCGACGTAAATTTGCAATTGCTCCTCGACCTCGAAAACACGCGCGATCCGGACACTCAGCAGCAATGGAACCCGATCATCAGTTCGCTGGAAGAGAACGAACTTTTCACTTCGCTCTATCAAAACCCCGATGGCCAGGCTGCTGTCGATTTCGTCTGTCTGCAACGCCAGAACCCAAACTCCGTTTATGCCTGTCTCGCCGCCGCCCGCGAAAATGCGCGCACCGTGCGCGAACAAATCTCAAGCGAGATGTGGGAGCACATCAATCGTCTCTACCTTTTCATCAAGGGCGAGACCGGGAAAAAGATGCTGCGTTTGAGTCCCTACGAATTCTTTCGCCGCATCATTACCGGCTCACATCTCGTGCAGGGAGTTGTCGACGCGACCATGACGCACAGCGAAGGTTGGGATTTCATTCGCATTGGAAGATTTCTCGAACGCGCCGACAACACCTCGCGCATTCTCGACGTCAAATACCATCTCCTTTTGCCTTCGGGAGAAAAAGTCGGCGGTAACATCGATACCGTCCAATGGATGTCGGTCTTGAAGTCGTGCAGCGCCCTCGAGGCTTACCGTAAGATCTACGTTGGACAGGTCGGGCCTTGGAAGGTCGCGGAATTTTTGATCACCCATCCCGAATTTCCCCGATCCATCCGCTTCAGTGTCGAGTCTCTTGATGCTGCTCTCCATCGCATCTCCGGCTCGCCGGAGACGAATTACGCCAACGAAGCAGAACGTCTTTCCGGCCGCTTACGTTACGATCTCGATTTCGCTACGATAGGTGACATCTTCGAATACGGCCTGCATGAGTACCTGACTCTTATTCAAAAACGTCTGGCCGAAATCAGCAGTGCACTTTTCGAAATTTATTGTGCCACCAACGAAACGATTTCGGCGCCTTCGATCTTGGAGGGGCGAAGCGCGTGAGCCCGGCGTCGCGGAGCTTCGCCCTCCATCTCTACGGCGAAACGCCGACGAAAGGAAACGGCGTCTGCAGTGGCCGGCGACCGCGGCTACAGTTTTTATCTCCGCTGGAAATCGAGAACGCGCCGGTTATTTATCTCGCCGTGAAAAGCCGGTGTTTCGTTTTCCTCGCTTGTGGAATTGCTGCCTTTAGCGGTTGCGCTACGGACGAAGAATTCAACGCCGCCGAGGCATCGAAAACGCGCGAGACCGTTCCTGGCGAAGTGAACCCTAATGCGCCTGGTGCGTCGCAGCAGCAAGTGCGCACCCAGCCTGGCTTTAATTTTTAAACGAGCGCACGGTCGCTTGTGGCCTGAACTATGCCGCGGTTGTTGTCGGCTCGCCGCTCGGCGCGAAGCCGATGATAAGCGACACCACGGCAATCCCAACGTGGAGCCAGGTGTCGGCCGTGTTATTGCTGATTAAGCCCAGCAACATTCCATCGCCGACGACGAAGCCGAGGACGGCAACTACCCCATAAACCACGCCAAAGATTTTAAAGAAAGTTTTTGATGCTCCGACCCCAGCCATGCCGGCCAAAAGGGCAACTATCCCGGTGAGCAAATGGACCGCGTTATGCGCTGCATTAACGTGAAAAATATTGAGCAGCATTTCATTCGGCGCCACTGCCGGAACGAAGCCGAGGATGCCGATCAATAGAAAAACGACACCGAATAAGAGTGCAAGTGTTTTAGCCATACCGACGGTGTATCGGAAGCTCGAGGACCAAGCAATACCCGATTGTATTCAATGACAACCACTGCGCACGTCATCCCGAACCGCGCAGACGGTGAGGGACCCCGCAATTGGAAGACGATTGCGCAAACCAGCTAGTGTGATCCTTCGACCTTAGGTGAGGTCCCTTCGTTCGCCAGCGGCGACCTCGGGATGACAGGCATGAAGCGGCACTAACGCGACGGTTTTTGCCCCCAAAGAGTCCGCCGCGCATTTTCTTTTCTTACGTCATCGTTATGGTGCGCATCTGCTACCTGACTCCTTGTGAACGAAACTCCGCTTTCCTGGCGCTCGCCCAAGACCGAAGTGCGGCAAAGTCCGATTCACGGCAAAGGGCTATTTGCTGTCGCCGATATTGCCAAAGGCGAGATAGTGATGATCAAGGGCGGTCACATCGTCAGTCGCGATTTTCTGGAACGCGAAGTCACGCCCAGGCTTGGTCCAGTTGAGATCCAGATTGGCGACGATCTGTTCATCGCGCCGGTTACACAGGAGGAACGTGAAGGTTCGATGCTCTACAGCAATCATTCCTGCGACGCCAACCTCGGCCTGCGTGGTAACATTATCTTCGTCGCCATTCGCGATATCCGTGCCGGGGAAGAATTGACCCATGATTGGTGCGTGACCGACGACGACAGCTACGAAATGGAATGCAAATGCGGCTCGCCCAATTGTCGTCGCATTCTTACCGGCAAAGATTGGCAGCGGTCCGAACTGCAGGCACGCTACCACGGCTATTTCGCCACTTACCTTGCCGATAAGATCGCGGCACCACGCATTTGCTGAAAACGCCAGCCTTCCGCAAGCCTGCGAGGTGCCACAATATTTACAAAATTCGCCAACGCGGGTTTCTCGTTTTGCGATCGC
>Ga0209056_10004873_pt1 | contig 14091 bp, 10 predicted proteins | sample GraSoiAngelo_114_FD_185876 | JGI IMG/M metagenome (GOLD analysis project Ga0209056, IMG submission 185876) | Grasslands soil microbial communities from the Angelo Coastal Reserve, California, USA - 14_0903_13_40cm (SPAdes) (version 2) | ecosystem: Environmental > Terrestrial > Soil > Grasslands... | reverse complement strand
CGCAAGGTCGGCGTTGCCGCTGTTTGTCAGCTTGATGTTCTGCGAGCTATTCTGGCCGACGGTGACGTTTCCAAAATTGACGGACGCTGGAGATGTCGCTAACCCCGGCTGCGCGCCGGTTCCTGCAAATGCAATCGCGAGCAGTGGATTCGAGGCATTACTCAAAATCGACAGACTGCCCGTGACATTTCCTGCGGACAGTGGCGCGAACTGAATCTGAATTGTGCTGCTTTGACCGCCCGGTATCGAGTATGTCGGGTTTGCCCCGACAAGCGTGAAGCCAGCGCCCGAAATCGTGGCCTGGGAAACGTTGACCGCCGGTATTCCGATATTCGTGATGATCAGACTCTGCGTCGCGCTGCTTCCGAGTGAAATATTCCCAAAATTTATGCTGCTCGAGTTGACGGTAAGAGTTATCCTGCTCGTCTTCTTCTCTGTACTCGCGAGGCCCCCGCAACCGGAAAGGGTGAAAATCGCCAGAATGGACGCAAGGGCCGCAAGAGATATCGACGAGCTATGAGAACGTCGATGTTCGGCACCAGCGAAAGAATGCACCTGCGTGTGCTCACTTGTTCCCATGAATCTCTCCGGGCTCTAAGCAGCATCGGTAGGGCTGGCGGCGCTTGCTGAGGTCGCTGCTCTGGCTTGCCTCAGCAGCGCCATTCGAACTTAGCGACCAGCGTAGAAGGAGAACTGTTTTTTAACTACTGGTGTGAAGGTCAGTTTGAGTGCAGGCGGATTTACTTGGCCTGGCGTACGTATTGACTTGGCCTGGCGTATTACTACTGGTCTGACGTAGGCAAATTCCTACAGTAGGGGTGGCCAAAAACGAACACATCTGCCGTACGGTAGCCGGGGTCTTTCGCGGAGACATAGGATGAAACTCAAGTTGGGATCTGCAGTGTCATCTCCAGAAAGTCAGTTCATCAATAATTGTTTCCGGTTCCCTAAGTACGTGTCTTTTCAAGGGCTTCGGAGGCCCCAAAAGATTTCGGAGGCGGGTTTCAGTGATGGAAAGATGATATACATTGTGCGAATCACGAATAACATTGAGAGCGCGCCCCGGAACGAAATTATCGCCGCAGTCCCCACCTCATAGCCCCCCAGGCAATGTCGCAAGATGCCGGCGGGAGAGCAGTTGTTGCACTCCCCAGACGGCTCCTCACGAGACCTCCCTCAACAAGTAACTGTCCCTCTAAATTATAACTCGTCATGGCTAGTACTGGTGCGCAGTTTTTGCATACAGGGCTTGTACGCGAAGCGATCCTTCATCAAGCATTCTGCTGACCCGAATTGCGGATTTTTAGGCCACCGAATTCAATAACCCGCCGGATTGTCTAAGTCATAGCAGATTTATAGGGTGTGTGTGGTGGACCGAGGTCCCGTGGCGCCTCGCCAGTCGGCGATGCGATTAACGGGGCCTTGGGAGCTGCAAGTACGGAACAAGAAGACGAAAAAGGGAGGTTCGTATGTATGGAACAAATCATCACCGCACCGGCTTTGTGGCTGTCGCTGTGATGCTGCTCGGCCTGCTGGCATGGCCAGCGACCGCGCAGTCACCCACGGCGAGCACGGTCACGGGACAAGGCGTAGCGGTGCAGGCGACCGTTTTCGGAATTCTCGGAACGGCAACGACGACTGCGCTCGCCGACACCGGGGTCATCGGGGCCACAAATCTGGAACAGGACGTAGGTCAGGACACGGGGAGCGTCGCGTCTTTGCTCACTGCGGATGTCCTCAGCTCGAGCACATACAGTTATGCGGATGAGGTTGACTCCGTATCTTCACTCGGGGATTTGAACCTGAATGTCGGCTCGGTCAGCATCACCGCTGACTCGGTTATGGCAGAGGCGTCGCAGGTGTTGGGCGCCCCTGGCAGCGGCAGCTCATTCGTCGACAACCTTGCAATAAACGGGGTTCCAATCGCTGTAACCGGGGACCCGAATCAGACCGTAGCGATTCCCGGCGGTCAGATCGTCATCAACGAGCAGACAATTTCATCTACCGGCCAAGCTGTGGTGAACGCCCTTCACGTCACCGTCACTGGCATAGCCGATGTGGTGCTCGCGTCTGCATCAGCGGGTATTTCTTAGCGCCGCGTAAAGTGGCCTCAATGCAAAGGGAGGAAGAACAATGAACGAGAGAGCAAAGCGAATATCTAGGCTAGTATCCGCACTCATCACCGGAGGACTCGTGCTGGCGACTCTGGTAGTGTTCAGGAGCGTCCCAGCAAGGGCCTGGGGCGGCGGAGAGACGGTTCCGAGCCCGTGCGACTTCACGACCGGCGGAGGATGGATCCGAATCGCGGCGGGGACGGCCTCCAACAATGGCGGTTTGCCGGAGTCAGACCAGAAGGCGAACTTCGGCTTGGTGGGTGGATGCAAGAACGGCGGCTTCTTCGGCCACGTCAATTACGTGGACCACAATAACGGGCTTCACGTGAGCAGCGATAGCATCACGGGCTACGTGAACCCTTGCCCGGGGTGCAGTCCCCCTGAAGCAAACAACGCGCGTGACATCTGTGGCACGGCAGACGTGAGCATTCGAGGTTCATTCATCGGGACCTTTAACTTTCGAGTGAGGACGATTGACGCCGAGCAGCAATCCTCCCCACCGCCCAAGGACAAGTTTGGGATCGAGTTACAGAACCAATCCACCGGGAATATCGACTACCTTGTACCGACGCGCTGTTTGGCGAGCGACAGCCCAACGGGTGACGTCACCACCTGCAGCAGCGTGAACCCTGGAGGCGGCGACATCGAACTCCACAAGCACAACCCCTCCACCTTTACAAACATTGGGGCTAGCTGCCCCGATGACGGTGGACTGGGATACTGATCAGAACTGAGAATCCCACAGCTGCCCCGCGGTCAAGGCACGCGAAGACCGCGGGGCAGCCACGTGACACGGCTGACTATGACTCCGTCATCGAACCTATTCGTCGTCCACGGCTGCGGCGATTGTGAGTTCATGAACGCGTCTGCGCCATTTCCAGCGCCAACTCGCGCAGGCGCCGCAGGTCGAGCTTTCCCGTGCCAAGATACGGCAAAGCGCGGATCGACAGGAATTGATCGGGCCGGGGCCTCCAGAGAGCCGGGAGGTCGCTCTTTGCCAGTTTCTCCAGGCACTCACGCAAATCCTTATCGGCGAGCGTATGGAAAACGACCAGGCGCTCGCCTTTCTTCTCGTCGGGGATGGCCGTGACCGCAAAGACTTGTTCGGATGCGTCCGCCAGCTCCTGAAGTTTTTCTTCCACCTTGATGTGAGGAACCATCTCGCCACCGACTTTGCTGAAGCGGCTCAAGCGGTCCGTGATGCGGATGAAACCGTCTTCATCGACGGTGGCGATGTCGCCCGTGTTGTACCAGCCGTCCTGCAGAACCTCAGCCGTCTTTTCGGGCTGCTGCAGGTACCCCTGCATGACGTTGGGCCCGCGGACGAGCAGCAGCCCCGGCTCACTGACGGGCACAGGCCGGCCAGTCGCCGGATCCACGATCCGCACACTCATTCCCGGCAGGGGGTGGCCGATGCTGCCCCGCTTGGCGCCCACCTGCCGAAAAGAAGCCGCACGAAAATCCAGTGTATTCAACGCGACCACCGGCGAACATTCCGTACAACCGTACCCTTCGAGCGGGCGAATGCCGAAATGATCTTCAAACGCTTGTGCGATGCGCTCCGGCAGTTTTTCTGCTCCCGCCATCACGAAACGCAGGCTGCCGAAATCCTCCGGCGCGCAGCGCCGGGTGTAGGTGTTCAGAAAGGTGGGCGTCGCCAGCAAGAGCGTAATCGCGTACTGGGCGACGAGCGCGCCGATCGCCCGGGCGTCGAGCGGATTCGGATGATAGATCACACCGAGACCGAGCGCGACCGGCAGGCAGAGCGTCCCCGTGAATCCGAAAGAATGGAAGAAGGGCAGAATTCCCAGGATGCGATCCGTGGAGTTCAGCATGACCACCTGGTTGAGCTGCTCGACGTTCGACGCAATGTTGTAATGCGTCAGGATCACGCCTTTCGGATCGCCGGTTGAGCCGCTGGAGAAAATGATTGTAGCCACGTCGTCGAGTCTTGCGCGGCGTTCCGCGCCGACGAAGGTTTCGATGCCACGCGCTGGGAGAAGGCACGACGCTAGCAAGGCGCATGCGCGCTCTGCAACACGCGGATTTGCCGCGAGATCTTCGAGGAAAATGGCTTCAGCCGGGGGCTGCACGTGAACCCGCTCGAGAAATTGGCGAGACGTGACGACCGTCTGCAAATTGCACTGCTGCGCGCAGGCGGTAAGAGATTCGTTCGAGCTAGTGTAGTTCAAATTGACGGGAACTTTGCCCATCAGCAGGGCCGCGAGATTCACCAGCGCGCCGGGAATGGACGGTGGCAGGAGAATGCCTACCATTTCCTGGCCGCGCCAACGGCTGCGCAAGCGCCGTGCCAAGAAAATCGTTTTCACGAGCGCGTCAAAATAGCGAACCTGCGGCATTCGCCCGTCGGCCATGGCGAAGCGGAACGGATGTCGGCGGACCGTTTGCAGAAAAGAACGCGGCAGCGTTTTCATGTGCCGCTTGCGGTGCGCGAACGCTTCGACGCCCAGCTCCTGAACGGCTTGCCGCGCTTCCTGAGAAGTCGCCGTCGGGGACAATGGCTTGCCAAACGTGACACGCACTGGATACGGAATCTTGCGGGGCAGCTTCCATAAGAAGCGCCCGCCGAAAAAACTGAAAATGGAACCCCATACGCCGTCGATGTGTACCGGTATGATGGGCGCATCCACTCCCTTCAGGATGCGCTCCATTCCTCTCCGGAACGGAAGCATCTGGCCGATGCGCGTCATCTGCCCTTCGGGGAAGATGCAGACGAGTTCGCCGTCCCGGAGAACTTGCGCGGCTTCGCGCAAAGAATGGATCATTTCGCGTGGACGCTGCTGCGAAGAGATGGGAATCACTCGGAGAATCTTCGCGAACGGCTTGATGACTGGGTGTTCGTAAGAATCCTTGAACATCAGAAAGCGGATGGGCCGGTCGCTGGAGGCGATCATCAGACACGCATCCACCATGGAGGCGTGGTTCGGAACGAGCAACGCGCCGCCTCGGACGGGGACGTATTCTCGGCCCTGAACGTCGATCCGGTAGAGCGTGTGCGTTGCGAACCACAACAGCAGCCGCAGGAGCGAATCCGGGAGCAGGTACAGAACATACCCCGTGGCGGCCAGCGTCGCAGCCGAAGCCCAGAAGAAAATTGCCGCCGGGCCCAGATGCGCCAAATGTGTCGCGGCATAATAGATGACCGACGCGAACCCGATTCCAACGAACGACAGCAAGTTTGCCGCGCCGATCACGCCGCCCTTTTTCTCCTGCTCGGGCCGATGCTGAATCAGGGCATTGATGGGAACGACGAAGAAGCCGGCAGCGAATCCGAGCGCCGCCAAAAGCAAAAACACAGTCAGAAAGGGGAGACCATGCCCCGAAAGGAAAAATCCAAAAACGGTCATGCCCATTGCGCCGAGAGGAATCAAGCCGTATTCGATCTTTCCGCCGGAGAGATACCCAGCCGCGAAACTCCCCACTCCGATGCCCACCGCCACGGCGGCCTGCAGAAGTCCGTTTTTTGTGTCGCTGATTTGGAGGACACTTTTGCCGTAGAAAATGATGTTGAACTGCAATAGCGCACCGAGGAACCAGAAGTACGTGTTGCCGAGGACAGCGAGCCAGAGCACACGGTCGCGCCGGATAAGCGTTCCCTGCGTCCAAAGATCTCCCAGAAAGTTGGGATTGAACTTCCTGGCTGAATCAGCGGCCGGAACGCGCGTGATGCTATAGCTGGTAACTAGGCCCACAACCGAGCAAGCGAGAAAAATCAAGCCGGAGATCCCCTGGCGCCCGCGAAATGCGTCCGACAGAGAAGCCCCCGCAAGGCTTCCGGCGATGATAGCCAGAAATGTGCCCAGCTCCAGGATGCCGTTGCCCCAGGACAGCTGGCTCTCCGGCAAAACCTCCGGGAGCAGGCCGTACTTCGACGGTCCGAACAGCGCTGCCTGCGTGCTCGCAAGGAACACGGCCGCCATCGCCAAGTGCAAGTTTTCCTGAGCGAGCGCGAGGATGGCAAGCAACATCACGGCGATCTCAAAGACCTTTGTGCCGATGGTGACGTTGCGTTTGCTGAAGCGATCCGCCAGGTATCCACCCGTCATAGAAAACAGGATGAACGGGCCCGAAAACAGAGCGCCGACAAGCAGGACTTTGCTGTCTTTCTCCTCGGATTTCAGAGGCATCGCGAGGATGAGAAAGATGACGAGGTTCTTCAGCCCGTTCTCGTTGAAGGCGCCCTGGAACTGCGTGGCGATCAGGCTCCAGAAGCCGCGGCGCCAATTGGTTTCCTGGTCGGGCATGGGCCGCCTCTCCGCCGGCAGCCTCAGATGCTATCCGCCTCGGCCCGATTTTTCATCTGAAAAACCAACGGGCAATGGCGATCTGTCGTACAACTTGACAGTGGTGCGCGAGTCCGCCGGGTTTCAGCGGAGAAGGTTGCGGTAAAGCGCCATGCCAACCGCGGTGTCCATCCCGAGACGCGCAAGCGCGCGGACTTCGCGGCGGCTGCGGATGCCGCCTGCGGCAATGATAGGAAGCGGTGTGACGCGGCGGAGGCGGCGAAACCAGTCCAGATTGGTACCGCGCAATGTCCCCTCGTTATCTACGTACGTGCAGAGAAAACCCCAGCAGTATCGGCTCAGCTCACGCATGACCTCCTCGGGGCGCAGGGAGAGACGTTCGCGCCAGCCATGGACGACAAGCATGCTGCGTTCACAATCAAGGGCCACTACGATCTTCTTCTTTCCCAAGCGGGCTTTCAGTCTTCGCAAGAACGCGTGGTTCACGTTTCCGTTGCGGATCGCCGCGGTACCGACAATCACCTGGTCTGCACCGGCTTTCAGAAGTTGCGCCGCGCGCGCGACGCTGCGCACTCCGCCGCCGACGCGCACATGAAAGCCATGGCGCTGCTTGGCCTCGCCGCACAGCAGACGGATCGCACGACTGTTGCTGCCGCGGCGCATCGCGGCGTCGAGATCGATCAAGTGAAGTTGGGAATAACTGCGGAAGCGCTCGAGCAGGCCGAGAAGATCGTCCACGGCGAGTACGCGGCGGCGGCCGCGAACAAGCTGCACCGCTTTGCCATCCTGAAGATCGATGCAGGGGATAATCATGGCGCGATGCGGACGGAGACCCCGTTTTCCGCGAGAAATTTCTTCAACCCGCCGATGGGTTGAGCGTTGTCGTGAAAAATCGAGGCTGCGAGCGCGGCATCGGCCGCCCCTTCGGTGAAAATTTCCAGGAAATGTTCGGGCGTCTTGGCCCCGCCGGAGGCGATGACGGGCACGCTTATAGCGCGGGCGATGGCGGCCGTCAGCGCAACGTCAAAGCCGCTCTGCGTGCCGTCGCGATCTACCGAAGTGAGCAGGATCTCTCCTGCGCCACGCGATACGCCTTCTTTCGCCCATTCGATTGCATCGAGGCCAGTGGCTTCGCGGCCGCCGCGAATGCGCACTTCCCACCAGCCGCCATCGCGCTTCGCGTCGATAGCGAGCACCACGGCTTGAGAGCCAAAATCCGCAGCAAGTTCCGTCAGAAGTTCTGGCCGCGCGACCGCGGCGGTGTTTACGGTCACTTTATCCGCGCCGGCGCGGACGACAGAGCGCGCATCCTGAAGCGTTCGAATTCCACCGCCGGCCGTGAGAGGGATGGCGAGCTGCTCTCCCACGCAGCGAATGGTTTCGAGAAACGTGGGCCGGCGGTCGCGCGAGGCTGCGATATCGAGGACCACGAGTTCGTCTGCACCTTCGGTGTTATACCTCGCGGCGAGCGCGACGGGATCGCCGGCGTCGCGCAACCCGACAAAATTCACGCCCTTCACGACGCGCGCGCCGTCCGTATCGAGGCAGGGAATGATTCGGTGCGCGAGGCTCATTGCGTGAACTCCAGAAAATTAGCGAGGACGCGCGCGCCAGGCGCAGCCGACTTTTCCGGGTGGAATTGCACGGCCCAGATGTTTTCCGATTCGATCGCGGCGATGAAGTCCGTTCCATGCGAGCAGAATGCCGCAACGCTGGGACCTTCATGCATCGCCGCGTAGGAGTGGGCAAAGTAGAACCACGAATCCGGCGACAAACCCCTAAAAATGCGCGAGGCAGGCGCTGAACGAACCTGATTCCAGCCCATGTGGGGCAGCTTGACGCGCGGGGGCAGCGGGCGCACCGCGCCCTTCAAAAGAGCAAGACCCGGAAGCTCCGGCGCCTCCTCGCTCGACTCAAAGAGCGCCTGCAATCCTAAACAGATACCGAGGAATGGGGCGCCGCGCTTGATCGCTGCAAGCAAGGGTTCGCGCAGTCCGCGTTCATCGATGGCGCGAATGAGCGCCGCAAAATGGCCCACGCCGGGAAGAACGATGGCCTCAGCGCGCTCCATAGAGTCCGGCGTGTTCACGCGCTCGGCCTCGGCGCCCAGCCTTTGGAACGCGCGCTCGACACTGGGGAGATTGCCCGCGCCGTAGTCGATTAGAGTGATTCTCATAGCAGCCCTTTCGTGCTGGGCAACACGCGGCGAAGACGCTTGTCCCGCGCGACGGCAAAACGCAGGGCGCGGGCGAATGCTTTGAAGATTGCCTCGACCTGGTGATGTGACGACCGGCCGTAAAGCGCGCGAAGATGCACGTTGGCGCGCGCGGCCTGCGCAAAACCCTGAAAGAAATCTTCGAGAAGTTCGACCTGGAAATCACCGACACGCTGCGCGGTAATTTTTGCGCGCACTACACAACACGGCCGGCCGCCCAGGTCCACTGCAGCCGCGGCAAGAGTTTCGTCCATCGGCATCAGGAAATAGCCTGCGCGGAGGATGCCACGTTTCGAGCCGAGAGCCTTTCGCACCGCTTCGCCCAGTGTGATTCCTGTATCTTCCACGGTGTGGTGCTGGTCCACATCCAGGTCGCCGCGGGCGATCAGTTCAAGGTCGAAAGCGCCGTGGCGGGCAAGTAGCTCCAACATGTGGTCGAAGAAGCGGACGCCCGTGGAGACGCGCGCTTTGCCGCGGCCGTCGAGATTCAGCCGGACGCGAATATCCGTCTCATTCGTCTTGCGATGAATGTTCGCGATGCGGGCCATGCGCGCTCCTCATTCCCTCACAGCGACGGCATTGTGATGCGCCTGCAACCCTTCGATTTGAGCCAGCGCGCGAGCGACCGGCGCAAGGCGCGCAAATCCGGCCTTTCCGATCTCTTGCACGCTCATCCATTTCACAAAATCCGCCGCGCTGAGCCCCCCTCGCCTGCGCGCCCAACCGCCGGTCGGCAGGACGTGGTTGCTTCCAGTTGCATAGTCTCCGAGCGGCTGCGCGGCCCAGGGGCCGAGAAAAACTGTGCCAGCCGCGCCGATTCTCTTGATCAAACGAGTCTCGCTTCCAACCACGCTGAGGTGCTCCGGCGCAAAGCGGTTCACGAAATCTACCGCCGCGTCGAGAGAGGAGGCCACTAAAATGGCGCCGACGCGCGCCATGGAGAGGTGCGCTGGATTGGAGCGCGGCAACCGGCGAAGCTGAGTTTCGATTTTGTTCTGCACGGACTGTGCGAGCTTGCGCGAAGTTGTCACGAGGAAACTGCCCGCGTCGGGCGCGTGTTCGGCCTGCGCGAGCAAGTCCGCCGCAATCCAACGGGGATTGCCGCTTGCGGCGAGCACGATGGCCTCCGTCGGCCCTGCAGGCAAATCAATCGCGCAGTCAGCGCTGACAAGCCACTTGGCAGCCGTGACGAAGCGATTCCCGGGGCCAAAAATCTTGTCGACGCGCGGGATGTTCCGCGTCCCATAGGCGAGAGCCGCGATCGCCTGCGCCCCGCCAATCCGCGCGATGCTTCCTATACCGAGAAGATCAGCCGCGGCAAGCAGCTCCGCGTTCGCCCGCGGAGAAGCGACGATGATGCGAGGCACGCCCGCGACGCGTGCGGGAACTACGGTCATCAGGAGCGTGGAGACGAGCGAGAAGCGGCCGCCCGGAATGTAGCAGCCGATACAATCGAGCGGGCGGACGAGTTGCCGTATCCGCACGCCCGGTTCGACCTCGAGCGACCATGGTCGCGGCAATTGTTGTTCTGCGACGCGACGAATGTTGCGTGCGGCGTGTCGGATAGCGCTAAGGAAGTCGGCGCTGACGCAATTCCGCGCGACGCGCAGCTCGTGGCGGGAAATGAAAACACCTTCGTGCGCGAGGCCCGCGCCGTCCAGTTTCTTCGTCCAGTAGAAAAGAGCGGCGTCGCCTCTGCGGCGAACATCGGCCACGATGCGCGCAGCGATGTTTTCCGCCGCGGCATCGCGCCGGCCGCGGGCGCGAAGCAAATCGTCCGCAACTTTCCGATTGAGTCTGATGATACGCATCACAGCACGATCTTGTTCAAGGGATACTCGACGATCCCCTGCGCTCTGGCGGCCTTCAGTTTCGGCAAGATTTGCCGCACGACCGCCTCTTCGATGATCGTATTCACAGCCACCCATTCCGGATCGCTGAGCGGGGATATCGTCGGATTTTTTAAGGCTGGCAGCACTTTCAGCACGCCCGGCAAATCGTCACGCCGGACGTTCAGGAGAAGCCCAACCTTGCTCGCCGCCGCGATTGCCCCATGCAGCATCAGGATGAGGTTTTCAGTTTTCTCGCGCTTCCACGCGTCAGCCGTGGCCGTACGATTCATGATGAAGACCGTCGCAGACTCGAGCACCGTGTCCACGATGCGCAGGTGGTTGGCGCGAAGCGAGGAGCCGGTTTCGGTGACCTCGACGATGGCGTCCGCCAATTGCGGCACTTTGACTTCTGTGGCGCCCCAGGAAAATTCTACGCGCGCCGTAACGCCATGCTTCGCCAGGTAATTTTCCGTGATGCGCACGACTTCCGTGGCGATGACTTTTCCGGCGAGGTCGCGCGGCCCGCGAATCGGTGAATCTTCGGGCACGGCAAGAACCCAACGCACGCGCGCGAGCCTTTGCTTGGCGTAAACAAATTCCGCGAGTTCGGCCACGTCCGCGCCGGTTTCGAGAACCCAATCGCGGCCCGTGATGCCTGCGTCCAGGGCTCCGGTTTCGACGTAGCGCGCCATCTCCTGCGCGCGGACCAGGAGGCATTCGATTTCCGGGTCGTCTATTAACGGAACGTAGCTGCGCGCCCCCAGCGTGATGCGCCAGCCCGCGCGAGCAAAAAGATCGAGCGTAGCTTCCTGCAAGCTTCCCTTCGGAATCCCGAGCTTCAGCCGGCTCATCACTGCGACTCCTGCGAGTACACGCGTGCCGGATCGAAAGCGCGCTCTTCGATGACAGCGGCGGTACCGTCTTCCGCGAGGCGGCGGAAGAAACAGCTTCGGTAGCCCTCGTGGCACACGCCCGGGCCGAGGGGCTCGACCTGGACCAAAAGGGCATCTCCGTCGCAATCCACGCGCAGCTCGCGCACTTTCAGGACGTGGCCGCTCTGTTCACCTTTCTTCCAGAGCCGTTGCCGCGAGCGGCTGTAGAAGACGGCTTCGCCGGAGCGGCGAGTTTCCGCGAGCGACTCGGCATTCATGAAGCCAAGCATGAGGACTTCTCCCGTTTGGGCGTCCTGCACGATGGCTGGGACCAGCCCGTTGTTCTTCCCAAAATCGATCATCACAGTTCCTCCAAAACAAAAAGCCCGCTGACGCTTGCTGCGACAGCGGGCCGAAGAGTGCTTGTGAATCAGCGAATCGCTATGCACACCTCAGCGGGCGCCGCAGGAAGGTGTGATGATGGTGACGGCGGTGCGCCCGCAAGTGCATAACGTCCCTAACGATAAGAGAAGTTCGCCGTTCTGTCAAGAATGAACCGGCATAAGGATGATGCTCACGCATGGCGTTTCGCGAGCGTGGTGCTTGGGTGCGACCGGGTCTTAGGAACAAGATACGATATGTTACAGTTGCCTCGAAAAGCCGGCCCTGCTACCGGTAACCCGGCTCCCTTGCCCAGCGTCAAATACCCGTGGACGTCGCAAGCCCTGAACTGGAACCGGGCGGTGAAATCTCGTTGGACGATGATCCGTTTGGTCACTCGTGCGCCCCGCTTCAGAATGCGGCGACGATTTGAGCATTCCGAGGAGCGCACGAATGAGCAGTCCCAAGATAATGGCAACGCCTGAACCGAGCTTCGATTCTGCCTCGTCGCCCGAGGTCGCTCGCCCGAGCGCGAAGAAACGGGCATGGCTGTGGCTCGTTCTGGTGGCGATTGTGATCGGCGGCGGATTGTACTACCGAAGCGTGCGCGCAGCAGGTGACGCGCAGAAAGCGGCCGACGGTCCAGGCGGTGGCGCTAGCGGCCGCGGCCGCATGGGGAATTTTGCAGTCCCCGTCGTGGTCGCGACGGCCCAGCGGGGCGACCTGCCGCTCTACTTGAACGGCCTGGGAAATGTCGCCGCGTTCAATACGGTCACGGTGCGCAGTCGCGTGGACGGCCAGATCGTGAACGTCGCCTTTCAGGAAGGGCAATTCGTCAAAGAAGGCAACCTGCTGATTCAGATGGACCCGCGACCGTTTCAGGTGCAGCTCGAGCAGGCTCAGGGACAACTCGCCAAGGATCAGGCGCAGCTCCACGACGCTCAGGCAAACCTCGGGCGCTACGACGCGCTTTTCAAGGAAGGCGTCATCCCAAAACAACAGCGTGACACGCAACAGGCGACCGTGGAGCAGTTCGAGGGCGCAATCAAGACCGACCAGGCACAAATCGATAACGCCAAACTGCAGCTCACCTATTGCCACATCACTGCGCCGATCAGCGGCCGCGTCGGCTTGCGCCTCGTGGATCCCGGTAACATTGTCCACGCGAACGACCAGAACGGTCTTGTGATCATCACGCAGCTTCAGCCGATCGCCGCGCTCTTCAGCCTCCCGCAGGACCAGTTGCCGCAAGTCTATAGCAAGCTGCGTGCAGGCATTCACTTGCCCGTGGAAGCTTATGACCGCGACAACACGACGAAAATCGCGACCGGGAAGCTTCTCACTATCGACAACCAAATCGATCCCATGACCGGAACCTACAAGCTGAAAGCTGTCTTCAACAATGAAGACCATGTGCTCTTCCCGAATCAGTTTGTAAACGTGCATTTGCTGGTGGACACGAAGAGAAATCTGACGCTGGTCCCGGCGGCGGCGCTCCAGCGGGGGCCGCAAGGCAGCTACGTGTATGCGGTGGCGGGCGACAACACGGTGAAGATTCGGCCGGTGACGATTGCCCTGGTCGCCGGGAATAGCGCGGGCCTCAGCGCGGGATTGCAGCCCGGCGAAATGGTCGTCACCGACGGCCAGGACAAGCTGCAGGACGGCAGCAAGGTCGAAGCGCGCACACCCACCGGCGGCAGCGTCTCCGGCGGCGAGAGCGGCGCAGGTGCCGGTACCGACACGGAGGCATCGCGCGCTAAAGGGCGATCGAAATGAGCCCGTCCCGGCCGTTCATTCTGCGGCCGGTCGCCACCACCCTGCTGATGGTTGGTGTGCTGCTGGCCGGTTTTGTTGCCTACCGCCAACTTCCCGTCTCGGCCCTCCCGCAGGTCGATTACCCCACGATTCAAGTTTTGACGTTTTATCCCGGCGCGAGCCCGGACGTGATGGCCTCTTCGGTCACCGCGCCGCTTGAGCGTCAGTTCGGGCAAATCCCCGGCCTGAACCAGATGACCTCGACAAGCTCGTTCGGCAGTTCGATCATTACACTGCAGTTTACGCTCGATTTGAATATCGACGTTGCGGAGCAGGAAGTTCAGGCGGCGATTAACGCGGCGTCACAACTCCTGCCGCGCGACCTGCCGAACCCGCCGATCTACAGCAAGATCAACCCAGCCGACTCGCCCATCCTGACGCTTGCGCTCACGTCCAAGTCGCTGCCGCTTTCGAAAGTGGAAGATTTGGCGGACACGACCCTTGCGCAAAAGATCTCCCAGCTCTCTGGCGTCGGCCTGGTGAGCATCAGCGGCGGTCAGCGTCCCGCCGTGCGTATTCAGGCGAATCCGACAGCGCTGGCGGCCTACAGTCTCAGCCTCGAAGACCTGCGCGTTGCCTTGAGCCAGGCCAACGTGG
>Ga0209056_10004872_pt1 | contig 14092 bp, 10 predicted proteins | sample GraSoiAngelo_114_FD_185876 | JGI IMG/M metagenome (GOLD analysis project Ga0209056, IMG submission 185876) | Grasslands soil microbial communities from the Angelo Coastal Reserve, California, USA - 14_0903_13_40cm (SPAdes) (version 2) | ecosystem: Environmental > Terrestrial > Soil > Grasslands... | reverse complement strand
GGGCTCGGGCGAACGAAGGCCTCGGGGGCAGTGGCCAGCCGCGGCATCCGCGTCTTGTCGCCGAGGATGCTGCCGCCCGAGAGCGCGCTCGAGGGATCGACGGCGAGCACCGCCACGCGCTTGCCGAGCCCGATGAGGTACAGGCCGAGCGCCTCGATGAACGTGCTCTTGCCGACCCCGGGGACGCCGCTCACGCCCACCCGCACCGCACCGCCGGTGTGCGGCAGGAGGACCTCGAGGAGGCGCTGGGCCCCCTCCTGGTGATCCCGTCGCGTGCTCTCGACGAGCGTGATGGCCTTGGCGAGCGCCCGGCGGTTGCCCGCGCGGACCTCGGCCGCCAGCGCCTCGACCGGAACGCTCCGGCTAGGCGCCGATCGCGGCATCCGCCGCGGCTCCCTCGCGCTCGCGGATGAGGCCCAGCACGCGGCGGGCGGCCTTCGGGATCGCCGTCCCGGGTCCGAAGACCGCCTTCACGCCCGCCTGCTCGAGGAATGCATGGTCCCGCGACGGGATGATCCCGCCGACGATGACGATGATGTCCCGCGCGCCCGACCGCTCGAGCTCGCGCACGAGCTGAGGCACGAGCGTCTTGTGGCCGCCCGACTGCGTGGAGATGCCGACCACGTGGACGTCGTTCTCCACCGCCTGGCGCGCGACCTCCTCCGGGGTCTGGAAGAGCGTGCCGATGTCGACGTCGAAGCCCAGGTCGGCAAACGCGGTGGCGATCACCTTGGCGCCGCGGTCGTGGCCGTCCTGGCCGATCTTGGCGACCAGGATGCGGGGCCGCCGCCCGTGCTCGACGGCGAAGTGCTCGACGTCCTTGCGGAGGGCCGCCCATTCCTCGTCGCCGGCGAACTGGCGGCCGTAGACGCCCGAGATGGCGCGGATCTCGGCCCGGTACCGCCCCCAGACCTTCTCGAGCGCCTCCGAGATCTCGCCCACCGTGGCGCGCGCCCGGGCCGCGTCGATCGACAGCTCGAGCAGGTTCCCGTTTCCCGTCTCGGCCCCTCGGGTGAGCGCCTCGAGCGAGGCCCGCACCCGCGCCGCGTCCCGCGTCGCCCGGATGCGCTTCAGTCGGGCGACCTGCGCCTCGCGCACGGCCGTGTTGTCGATCTCCCGGATGTCGAGCGTCGGCTCCTCGGCGAGCTGGAATTTGTTGACGCCGACGATCACGTCCTCGCCTCGGTCGACGCGGGCCTGCCGGCGCGCGGCGGTCTCCTCGATGCGGAGCTTCGGCATGCCCGCCTCGATGGCCCGCGTCATGCCGCCCATCGCCTCGACCTCCTCGACGATGACGAGCGCCTTCCGCGCCAGCGCGTGCGTCAGCGACTCCATGAAGTAGGAGCCGCCCCACGGGTCGATGACCCGCGGGATGCCGGTCTCGAGCTGGAGGATCAGCTGGGTGTTGCGGGCGACCCGGGCCGAGGCGTCGGTCGGGAGCGCAATCGCCTCGTCGAAGGCATTGGTGTGCAGGCTCTGGGTGCCCCCGAAGACCGCCGCCATCGCCTCGATCGTCGTCCGGATCACGTTGTTGAAGGGATCCTGCTCGGTGAGGCTCGCGCCCGAGGTCTGGCAGTGCGTGCGGAGCATGAGCGAGGACTGCTGCTTCGGGCTGAAGTGCTGCTTCACGAGCGTCGCCCAGAGGAGGCGCGCGGCCCGGAGCTTCGCGACCTCCATGAAGAAGCTCATCCCGATCGCGAAGAAGAACGAGAGCCGGCCGGCGAAGGCGTCGATGTCGAGCCCGCGCGAGAGCGCGGCGCGCACGTACTCCAGGCCGTCGGCGAGCGTGAAGGCGAGCTCCAGGTCGCACGTCGCCCCGGCCTCCTGCATGTGGTAGCCGGAGATCGAGATCGAGTTGAAGCGCGGCATGTGCCGGCTGGTGTGGGCGATGATGTCGGCGACGATCCGCATCGAGGGCGTGGGCGGGTAGATGTAGGTGTTGCGGACCATGAACTCCTTCAGGATGTCGTTCTGGATCGTCCCGGTGAGCTTCTCGGGCGGCACCCCCTGCTCTTCGCCCGCCACGATGAAGCTCGCGAGCACGGGCAGCACGGCGCCGTTCATGGTCATCGACACCGAGACCCGGTCGAGCGGGACGCCGTCGAAGACGAGCTTCATGTCCTCGACCGAGTCGATCGCCACCCCCGCCTTGCCGACGTCGCCGACCACGCGCGGATGGTCGCTGTCGTAGCCACGATGGGTGGCGAGGTCGAAGGCGATCGAGAGCCCGGTCTGGCCGGCCGCCAGGTTCCGCCGGAAGAAGGCGTTGGTCTCCTCGGCGGTCGAGAAGCCGCCGTACTGGCGGATCGTCCAGGGCTGCCCGGCATACATCGTGGCACGCGGGCCGCGCAGGAACGGGAAGGCACCCGGAACGGTGTCCAGGAACTCCAGGCCCTGCACGTCGGCCGCGGTGTAGAGCGGGTTCACGTCGATCCCCTCGGGCGTGTGCCAGACCAGGCCGTCGGGGGCGGCGCCCTTGCGCTCCTTGCCGGCGAGCCTGCGCCAGAGGTCCAGGTCGGCCCGGGAGGTGCTGTCCGCCATCGGGATCTCCTTCGTCCGTCGGCGCCCCGGCCGCCCGAGGCACCAACGTCGGGTCAGATTAGCCGTTCTCACCCGTCGTTCAAATGCCCGCCAGCCCGGGCGTCATGTCTCTGGCACCGCAAACGCCACCCGGGCGCGTCTCGACGTGACGATTTGGTGGCACGACCGTTGCTGCCGCCTTCGCCCGTGTTCGCAAAGCCCGACGACTGGCAGCCGCTGACCCCGGAAGTCATTGCCGCCCTGCCCGAATCTCCCGCCGTGTTCGAGGTGTCAAACCTCGTGCGGTCCGTCCTCTACATCGACCGGGCACATGGCAAGCTGCGCGAGCGGCTGACGAGCCTCTGGCAGGACACGGCGAAGCTCCCCGTACGTCCGGGCGGTCACTATTTCCGCTACGAGCTCACCGCCCGTGAGGACGAGGCGCTCCAGAAACGCCTGGCAGCGTATCGCAAACACCACCGCGAAGCGCTGCCGCCGATCAACCGCGAGGCCGAGCGGCAGATGCGTGCAGCGCCGCCCCCGAAGCGCGAGGCCGAGAAGCGGCCGCGCCTGGTCGAGCGGCCTGCCGCCGACGCCGTTATCTTTTCGACTGTCCCGGCACAGGCCTGAACGGACCGCCCACGCGGCCGGGTCAGGCTCCTGACCCGCTCGACGTAGGGTTCGAACCCTCAGTCCAGGCCCCAGCGCTTTCGCTTGCGCCACAGGGTCGTCGAGTTGATCCCCAGGCGCGTGGCGGCTTCCTCGAGCGTCGCCGACTCGGCCAGGACCCGTTGTCGATGGCGGGCGAACTGGGGCTTGGGCCCACCTGGCGGCGCCCGACATCGAGGCCCACCCACCCTGCCGAAGGCCCGGCGCACGAACCGGACGACCACCGTACGGTGCCGACCGACCGATAGGCGGATGTCGCTCCCGGTCGTCGGCCGGTATATCGAACCATGGCGACTCTCGCCGTATTGGCTCTTGCCGCCCTCCTCGAGATCGGAGGGGATGCCGCGATCCGCCACGGTTTGCTACGATCCGGATGGCCGTGGCTGGCGCTCGGCGGAGCTACCTTGGTGGCCTACGGGCTCGTCGTGAACGCGAACCGGGCATTGGACTTCGGCCGGCTCATGGGACTCTACATCGCGGTGTTCTTCGTCGTGAGCCAGTTCCTGAGTTTCGTGTTCTTCGACGAACGGCCGCCTCCGAGTCTCACCCTTGGGGGCGTGCTCATCGTGTCCGGCGGCATCGTGATCCACCTCGGCGCGCGGTAGGCCCTTTCGCGCGCCGCTCAGCCAACGCTGACGGCGCCCGTGACGAGCAGCACGGCGAGGACCGCCGCGAGCGCGAGCCGGTACCAGCCGAACGGCGCCAGCCCGTGGCGGGTGAGGAAGGACACCAGCCAGCGCACGGCGAGCGCGGCGGCAACCGTCGCCACGGCGAATCCGAGCACGATCGGCAGGATGCCGAGCTGCTGGAACATCGACGGGCCGCCACCCTGGGCCGCGTGCCGCAGGTTGCCGGCGAGGTCGTGCACGCAGGCCGCGCCCAGCGTCGGCAGCCCGAGCAGGAAGGAAAACTCCGCCGCCGCCACGGCGCTCAGCCCGAGCAGCATGCCTCCCCCGATCGTCACCATCGAGCGCGACGTGCCCGGCCAGAGCGCGAGCGTCTGAAAGAGCCCGATGCCGAGCGCCGTCCGCCAGGAGATCGCCGCCACGTCGTCGCGTCCGCGGAGGCTCCGCCGGCCGAGCCAGATCATCCACAACCCGCCCGCCGCCAGCGCCGCGAGCACGGGCCAGTCGCTGAACAGGGTCGATTTGATGGCCTTGCTGAGCAGCACGCCGGCCACCGCCGCGGGGACGAAGGCGAGCGCAAGATTGCCGGCCAGCCGCAAGCCGCCGGCATCGCGTCCGAGGAGGCCCCGCACCATCTGCGCGACGCGGGACCGATAGAGGCCGAGGACGGCCAGGATGGCGCCGCCCTGGACGACGACGAGGTAGGCGTCGAGCGCGTCCTTCGTCTCCGGCCGATCCAGGTGCAGGAGCGACGAGGTGAGGATCAGATGCCCCGTCGAGCTGACCGGGAGGTACTCGGTGATGCCCTCCACCAACCCCAGCACGACCGCCTGCCACCACGTGAGCATGTCGCCCTCCTCCCCCCGCGCGAACATACCCGCAGCACGCACCAGGTGCCACTGCAGTGGGGAGATCGCGCCTGCCGCAATCTGCAAGGCAGCATTGCGAACTGCACGACGAGCGCGCTCGGCTCGGCTGAAAATTCACACCCTCGGTCCGCCACGGAACGCGGCACGAGCCCTGCAGGAACGCCTGCGTGACGCAGGGCGAAGAGAGCGCTGGCCTGTTGGCCTGGCTCGGCCTGATCGGCGGCTACGCGTGGACCGTCAGGTCTCTCGCGCGGGTGCGCCGCAGGCCAGCGGCCGGCGACGTCGCCGCCGCGCGGGGGCTGCGCCTGATCGCAGCGGCGTCGCCTCGCGCGCCGCAGCCGCCGGCCGCTCGCCAGCCGGCATCGGGGAGGGTGCAGATGAGGATCACGGACCTGCTCACGAAAGAGCTCGTGCTTCCCGCGCTCGACGCGCGCGGGAGCGACGAGGTGATCGAGACGCTAGGGATGCGCGTGGCCGCCCAGCATCGCGACATCGAACGCGATCGCCTGGTGCAGGCGCTGCGCGAGCGGGAGCGGCAGGTTACGACCGCGCTGGGCGATGGCGTGGCGATTCCCCACGCGAGGCTGGCGGGCCTCGAGCGTACCGTCGCGGCGTTCGCGCGCAGCAGGACCGGCATTCAGTGGGAGTCCGTCGACGGCAAGCCGACACACCTGGTCTTCCTGCTGGCCGGGCCGGCCGACCTGCCGGGAGCCTATCTGAAGGTGCTCGCCGGCGTGTCCCGGCTCCTGAGCGACGAGCGCTGCCGTGCCCGGCTCATGGAAGCCGAGAGCGAGACCGAGCTGCTCCTCGTCCTGCGCGACGAGGAGGCTCGCGGCCACCGCGCCGTCCGCGCCGCATAACCCGCCTCCATCGTGGCCACCCCCGAATCGAAAGCCCCGGCGCCGTCCGGGCCACGGCCCCAGGTCATCGTCGTCACGACGGCGATGCTCGTCTTCATCTCCTACTGGCGCGCGGCCGCGATCGTCCTCTGCGACATGGCGTCGACGGTGTACTACATCGGCGGCATCGTCGAGCAGGCGATCGGCAAGGCGGCGCCCTGGTACATCGGGGCCGTCATGCTCTTCGCGTACGCGGTGCGCGGCGTCTACATCGAGTCCTGCGCGATGTTCGTCCGCGGCGGCGTCTACCGCGTCGTCAAGGAGGCGATGGGCGGGACGCTCGCCAAGCTCTCGGTCTCGGCCCTCATGTTCGACTACGTGCTGACCGGCCCGATCAGCGGCGTGTCGGCCGGGCAGTACATCGTCGGGCTCGCCAACGAGCTGCTCCACGTCGTCCACCTGCCGATCGCGATCCCGTCCGCCGCCGGGTCGGCCGCCATCGCCGTCGGCATCACGCTCTACTTCTGGCACCAGAACATCCTCGGCATCGAGGAGTCGAGCGACAAGGCGATGAAGATCATGGGCGTCACCACGGTGATGGTCGTCGTGATGATGCTCTGGTGCGGCGCGACGCTGTGGACCCGCGGGGCGACGCTGCCGCCCTTCGACCTCCACTTCAGCAACGAGGCCCTCGGCTGGCTCGGCGGCACGGGCTGGGAGAAGAAGATCGGGGCGCTCGGCATCCTCATCGCCTTCGGCCACTCGATCCTCGCGATGAGCGGCGAGGAGTCGCTCGCCCAGGTGAACCGGGAGATCGCCTACCCCAAGGTGCCGAACCTCATCCGTGCAGGCTTCATCATCTTCCTCTTCAGCATGCTGACGACGGGGCTTATCTCGTTCTTTGCGGTGCTGATCATCCCGGACGACGTCCGCATGAGCGCCTACAGCGACAACCTGGTCGGCGGCCTCGCGATGTACGTGGTCGGCCCGCTGTCGGTGCGTCTCGTGCTGCGTGCCTTCGTGGTCGTGGTCGGCTTCCTCATTCTGGCGGGAGCGGTGAACACCGCGATCGTCGGCTCGAACGGCGTGCTCAACCGCGTGGCCGAGGACGGCGTCCTGGCCGACTGGTTCCGGCTCCCGCACCGGCGCTACGGGACCACGCACCGGATCATCAACATGGTCGTCGGGCTGCAGATCTTCACGATCGTCGCGAGCCGCGGCAACGTCTACGCGCTCGGCGAAGCCTACGCGTTCGGTGTGGTGTGGAGCTTCGTGTTCAAGGCGCTCTCCATGGTGATGCTGCGCTTCAAGGACCGACGGCCCCGGGAGTGGCGCGTGCCGCTGAACGTTCGGGTGGGACGGTGGGAGCTCCCGGTCGGGCTGACGCTCATCTTCCTCGTGCTCCTCGCGACGGCCCTGGTGAACCTGGTCACGAAGAAGGTGGCCACGCAGTGGGGCGTCGCCTTCACGATCGTGTTCTTCGTCATCTTCTGGATCTCGGAGCACGTCCGGCGCCGGAACAGCGGCGCCGTCCAGCACCTCGAGAAATTCAACGTCCGCTACACGCCCGAGCTCGAGCCCGAGATCGTCGGGGTGCGACCGGGGTGCAAGGTCGTCCCGGTGCGTGACCCGAAGAACCTGCAGCACCTCGACCGGGCGCTCCAGGACGCCGAGACCGAGGACGCCGACGTCGTCGTGCCGACCGTGAAGGTCGAGCGCGAGCTGGTGGCCACCGGAACCAACCCGAACTTCACGCCCGACGAGCAGGCGATCTTCACGGCGGTTGTGGACCTCGCCGAGAAGCACGGCAAGACGGTGGTCCCGCTCGTGCTCACGTCGAACGACGTCTACTTCGCGATCGCCCGCACGGCGCAGGAGCTCGGCGCCCGCGAGGTCATCCTCGGCCGCTCCGGCAAGCTTGCCCCCGACGTCCAGGCGGAAGCGTTCGCGATCCGGTGGGGCGCGGTCGAGCCCAACCCGGACCGGGAGGTCAAGGTCCGCATCGTCTCGAGCCGCGAAGACCTGCGCTTCGCGGTCTGACGCCGCCACGGTGGAGCCTGCGTTGACATGCCCCGGCGGGCGGCGTAGCCGGAAATTGGAAGCGCGAACCCGGAGCACGGGGAGAGACTGGATGGACGACCCGAGTAGCGGACCAAGACCCGTGCGCCGGGACCGGCGGGATGCCGCCCCGCAGCTGAGGCGCGAGCCCCCGAGGGCGGCCTCTCCCTTTCCTGGCGCACCTCAGGCACCGGCGTCTTCAACACCGTGGACTACCAGTTCATCGCCGATCCCGGCGACAACGCCGCCCGTGGTCCGGTGTCGGTCGTCTCCCTCCGGCTCCACGTACAACAGGTCGCCGGACACGACTGAGGTGCCGCACAGCCGGCGGCGGTCGCGGGTCGTCGTTCGCCGAGGCTAGAAATCCCCCGCGGAGCCGAGGTAGTGAGACGACATGGATCTCGGACGGGTCGGCCTCTGGCATTTCCTCGACGTCTTCCCGGCGTCGATCGCGCGTGCGGCGGCGCGCGAGATCGAGCACCTCGGCTTCAAGGCCCTCTGGATTCCCGAGGCGCTCGGTCGGGAGGCATTCACGCACGCCGGGTTTCTGCTCGGCGCAACGGAGCGGCTCATCGTCGCGACCGGGATCGCGAACGTGTGGGCACGCGACGCCATGGCGATGGCGGCGGCGCAGAAGACGCTCGCCGAGGCATACCCCGGCCGCTTCCTTCTCGGCATCGGCGTGTCGCACGCGCCGCTCGTCGCGGGCATGCGCGGGCACGACTACGCGCAACCGCTCGCCTACCTCCGCCGCTACCTCGACGCCATGGACGCCGCGCCGTACATGGCCGCCGCGCCTGCCGAGCCGCCGCCGCGGGTGCTGGCGGCGCTCCATCCGAAGAGCCTCGCCCTCGCTCGTGAGCGCGCGTGGGGCTCCCACCCGTACTTCGTCCCGCCCGAGCACACGGCGCGGGCGCGCCGGGCGCTCGGCCCGGGGAAGCTCCTCGCGCCCGAGCAGATGGTCTGCCTCGAGCGGGACCCGCCCACCGCGCGGGCCATCGCCCGCCAGGCGATGCGGATCTACCTCGGGCTACCGAACTACGTTCGCAACCTGCTCTCGCTCGGCTTCACCGCCGACGACATCGCGAACGGCGGGAGCGATCGCCTCGTCGACGCAATCGTCGCGTGGGGGGGCATCGAGGCGATCGCGGCGCGTGTCAAGGCGCACCACGATGCCGGTGCGGATCATGTCTGCCTGCAAGTGCTGCGTGCGAACCCCAATGAGCTGCCGCGCGAGGAGTGGCGGGAGCTCGCCGCAGCCCTGCTGCGGTAGCGGCGCCTACGAGGCCCCTCTGTGGCCTGAGTCGATCGCGCCCCTGGTGGCGCCGCGCCACCCGAGCGCGACACGGCTCCGCCGGCGCGCCGGGTCATGCGGGCCCTGCCACCACGCCAGTCGGCCAAGCGACCGGACGCTCAGCGCGTAGCCGAGCGCGACCGCGGCGTACGCGAGGATGGCCATGCGAGCCGCCGAGCATCGGCCGTGCCACCGCAAGCGGCTCGCCAATTCGAATCCCACCTCACGGGTCCTTTGCAGACTGCACGAATCGGCCGTGCAAGATGCATCGTGGGGCTCGTGGACACCATCCGCCGGCCGTGCTTTCCTCGCCCAGCACGGTGGCCTCTCTTCGTGGCCGACTCCGCCTCCTGACCGTCAGCCTGACGGTGGCGTTCGGCGCCGCCGCCCTCCTCGCCGTCTCGCACCTGCGCGTCCTCGAGACGTCGGTCACCGAGATCCTGTCGCGGAACTACCGGAGCATCGAGGCGGCCGAGGGCATGGTCCGTGTGGTGGCCGACCTGCGGCTGGCGGTGCGCGACGGCCGCTGCCCGAGCGCGTGCGCCGATCTGCGGCGTGCATTCGAGCGCTGGCTCGCCGTCGAGCACAGCAACTACACCGAGCCGGGCGAGCCGGAGCTGGCCGACCGCATCGATACCAAGGCGCGCGCGCTCTTCGCGAGCGCGACAGCGGGCGCGCCGATCGAGCGCATCGAAGGCGATGCGAACGACCTCGACCACGACCTCGACGCGCTCATCGCGCTCAACAAGAACGCCATGTTCGCTGCCGACCGCGGCACGCGCGCGCTCGCCAACCGGCTCGTGCTCGGCGTGCTCGCGACGCTCGCCGTGCTGGCGCTCGTCGTCGCCGGCACGGGCTGGACGCTCGCCAGCGCCGTCGCCCGTCCCCTCACCGAGCTCGCGGCGAGGCTGCGCTCGATCGGGCCGCGGGGCCCCTACCCGGCGCTCGCGCACCAGCCGCTCGCGGAGCTCGAGCAGGTGGCCGACGAGTACCGCAGGATGGCCGAGCGCCTCGAGGGGTTCGAGCAGCTGAACGTCGAGGCCGTGCTCGACGAGAAGGCGAAGACCGAGGCGGTGATCGAGAGCATCGACGACGGCCTGGTCGTCCTCGACCCGGCCGGCAGCGTGCTGCACATGAACGAGGTGGCGCGCGCGATCCTCGGCCTCGAGCAGATCGATGTGCCAGGCGTCCCATTCGACCGGCTCGGCAGCGATCATCCACATTACCTGCGCCTGCGGGAGGCCGTGCGGCAGCTTCTCGCCGAGCCCGACCGCGAACCCGAGCGCGTCGAGCTCGCGCTCTTCCTGCGCGGGCGAGACCACTACTACGTGCTGAGACCGACGCCGCTCCGGGCCCGCGACGGGTCACGTGCCGGCCTAATCCTGGCGCTCCAGGACGTCACCTACCTCCGCGATCAGGAGGCGCGGTTCGAGCAGCTCGTCGCCACGCTCTCGCACGAGCTCGGGAGCCCGCTCACGTCGCTGCGCATGGCGGTCGAGCTGCTCGGCCGGGACGACGCGCTCGCACCCGCGCCGCGCGGGCTCGTCGACGCCGCGCAGGAGGACGTTGCGCGCCTCCAGGACCTCGCCCAGCGGCTGCTCGACCTCTCGCGGGCGCGGGCCACGAGCATCCCGCTCGAGCGGCGCAACGTCGATCTGCGCGAGGTCATCCCCCGGACGGTGAAGCTGTTCGCGCTGCAGGCCCGGGAGAAGGGCATCACGCTCGAGTCGGCGGTCGCCGATGCCGCCCTCACCATCGCCGGCGACCCGACCAAGCTCACGTGGGCGCTCTCCAACCTGCTCGCGAACGCGCTCCGCTACACGCCGCCCGGCGGCTCGGTGCGGGTCGAGGCGGCGTCCGCCGACGGGACGGTCGTCGTCTCGGTGACCGACACCGGCCACGGCATCCCACCCGATCAGCAGGAGCGCATCTTCGAGCGCTTCGTGCAATCCGGCGAGGGCGGCACTGTCGGCGCGGCCGGTCTCGGCCTCTCCATCGTGCGGGACATCGTCCAGGCGCACGGCGGGCGCATCCACGTCGAGAGCGCCGTCGGCGCGGGAAGCTGCTTCACGCTCGAGCTGCCGCGCGGCTGACATGGCGTCGATCCTGATCGTCGACGACGAGAAGAACATCCGCAGCCACCTCACGACGTACGTGCGCGGGCTCGGCCACACGGCGGAGGCGATGGCCGACGCGCAGGCGGCGCTCGCGGCGCTCGGCCGGGGCGAGTTCGACGTCGTCTTCTCGGACGTCCGCATGGCCGGAATGGACGGGCTCGCGTTCCTGCGCGAGATCCGCCGGCGGCGGCCGGAAGCCGTGGTCGTGCTGATGACAGCGTACGCGACCGTGGCGCAGGCCGTCGAGGCGATGCGCGCCGGCGCCTATGACTATCTCGTGAAGCCGTTCTCGCTCGACCAGGTGGGCCTGCTCCTCGCCCGCGTGCTCGAGGTGCAGACGCTCAAGCGCGAGAATCGAACGCTCCGGCGCGCCCTCGACGAGCCGGTGCTGCTCGACTCGGCGAGCCCGCTCATGCAACGGGCGCTCGATACGGCCCGGCAGGCGGCCGGCTCCGACGTCACCGTGCTGCTCACGGGCGAGAGCGGCACCGGAAAAAACGTGCTGGCCGCCGCCATCCACGCCTGGAGCCCGCGGCAGCAAGGCGCCTTCGTCACGGTCGCCTGCACGACGCTCGCCGAGCACCTCCTCGAGAGCGAGCTCTTCGGCCACGTGAAGGGCGCCTTCACCGGCGCCTGGAAGGACAAGCCCGGCCGGCTCGAGGCGGCGGAGCGCGGGACGGTCTTCCTCGACGAGGTGGGCGACCTGCCGCTCGAGCTCCAGGGCAAGCTGCTGCGTTTCCTCGAGCAGCATCGCTTCGAGCGCGTCGGCGGCAGCGACACCATCGAGGTGGACGCCCGCGTGCTCGCCGCCACCCACCGCGATCTTGAGGCCGACATCGCCGCCGGTCGCTTCCGCGAGGACCTCTTCTTTCGCTTGAACGTCATCACGATCAGGCTTCCCGCGCTGCGCGAGCGCCTCGAGGACCTGCCGGCGCTGACCGACCACGTGCTCACGACGCTCTGCACCCGCCACCGGCGGCCGGCGCTGCGCCTCGCGCCGGAGGCCCGCCGCGCGCTGCACGCGTACCGGTGGCCCGGCAACGTGCGGGAGCTCGTGAACGCGCTCGAGCGGGCCGTCGTCCTGGCGCGGGGCGACGTCATCCAGGGCGACGACCTTCCCGACCGGCTCCTCGCCCCGGACGCGGGGAGCGCGACGGGCGAGGCGTCTGCGGCCACGCCCCTGTCGCTCCAGGAGCTCGAGCGGCGCCACATCGAGCAGGTGCTCGCCGATGCTGCGAGCCTCGAAGAGGCCGCAGCGCGCCTCGGCATCAACGTGACGACGCTCTGGCGCAAGCGCAAGCGCTACGGCATCGACTGAAGAGTCGTTGACCCAGCACCGCGGCTTCCCCTAATCTCGCGCCGCAGGAGGTGTTCCATGGCCCAAGGCGCAAGACCCGTCGAGGAGCCGCTCGGCCGGCGCACGATCGAGATCCGCAGTCCCGCCACCGGCGCGCGCGTCGCCGAGTACCCGATCACCGACCGTGACGCCGTCGCGGCCGCGGTCGCCCGCGCGCGTGCGGCACAAGCTCGCTGGGTGACGCTCGACTTCGCGGAGCGAGCCGGCGTCCTCAAGCGGGTGCGCGACGCCTTCATCGACGGCAAGGATCGTATCGCCGACGTCGTCTCGGGCGAGACCGGCAAGCCGCGGCACGACGTCTTCACCAACGAGCTCCTGATCGTCTGCGACGGGATCGGCTTCTGGGCCAAGCGGGCGGCCCGCTACCTCGCCGACGACAAGGCGCGGCCGCATCTCATGAAGACCAAGCGGGCCTACACGAGCTATCACCCGCACGGCGTGGTCGGCGTCATCGGCCCCTGGAACTTCCCCTTCAGCCTGACCATCGGCGAGGCGATTCCCGCCCTCATGGCCGGCAACGCGGTGGTCCTGAAGCCGTCGGAGGTGACGCCCGGGAGCGCGCTCGTCGGCTGCGAGCTGGCCGAGGCGGCGGGGCTGCCGCCGGGCCTCCTGCAGACGGTCGTCGGCTACGGCGAGACGGGCCAGCACCTGATCGACCTCGCCGACATGATCTGCTTCACGGGGAGCGTGGAGACCGGCCGAAAGGTCGCCGCGCGTTGCGGGCAGCTGCTCAAGCCGACGACGCTCGAGCTCGGCGGCAAGGACCCGATGATCGTGCTGCGCGACGCGAACCTCGAGCGCGCGGCCAATGCCTGCGTCTACGGCGGCCTCGTGAACGCGGGCCAGGTCTGCATCTCGGTCGAGCGCGTGTACGTCGAGGAGCCGGTGTACGACGACTTCGTGCAGAAGGTGGTCGACAGGGTGAAGCGCGTCCGCCAGGGCCCGCCTGACGCCGGCGTGGTGGAGGTCGGCTCCATGACCTTCCCGCCGCAGATCGAGAAGGTCGAGCGCCACGTGCAGGACGCGGTCGCGCGCGGCGCCCGCGTGCTCGCCGGCGGCCAGCGCCGCACGGACCTGCTCGGCCTCTTCTTCGAGCCGACCGTGCTGGTCGACGTGACGCACGACATGGAGGTCATGCGCGACGAGACCTTCGGCCCCGTGATCCCGATCATGCGCGTCAAGGACGAGGAAGAGGCCATCCGTCTCGCCAACGACTCGCGCTACGGCCTGGACGCCAGCGTGTGGACGAAGGACCTCGAGCGGGGCGCGCGCATCGCCCGCTGCATCCAGTCGGGCGCCGTCTGCGTGAACGACGTCATGGTGAACTTCGCCGTCACCGAGGTCCCGATGGGCGGCGTCAAGGAGAGCGGCGTCGGCCACCGCCACGGCCCCGACGGACTCCGCAAGTACTGCGTCAAGCAGGCCGTCGTGATCGACCGCTTCGGGATGAAGAGCGAGATCAACTGGTGGCCGATCACGCCGGCGAAGGTCCGCCTGTTCCGCCGCGCTCTCGACCTGTTCGGCTCGGGCTGGCGGCGGAAGCTCCTGGGGGCACCCGCGCGAAGCTAGAGGGAGCCCCTCGGCGTCCGGGACGAAGCCCGTCCGGACCGCCTCACGGTCTCGGCGAGGACCCACTCGTCTCGCGCCCGGGTCAAGTCCGGCCAGCGTCCTCCCTGCCCTCGACGGTCCAAAGATTTTATCTTGACGACAGCATCCGCACCTATGGTAGGCACGTCGTCTAGT
>Ga0209056_10004871_pt1 | contig 14093 bp, 10 predicted proteins | sample GraSoiAngelo_114_FD_185876 | JGI IMG/M metagenome (GOLD analysis project Ga0209056, IMG submission 185876) | Grasslands soil microbial communities from the Angelo Coastal Reserve, California, USA - 14_0903_13_40cm (SPAdes) (version 2) | ecosystem: Environmental > Terrestrial > Soil > Grasslands... | reverse complement strand
CGCCGCGGCCGCCCGCGCCTGCGGTCACGCCGCCCGCCGTCATTCCTCCTTCCGTCGTCACGCCGCCACCGATCGTCGCGAAGTCGCCGGTTGCCACGCTGCCGCCAGTCTCCACGCCGCCAGTCTCCACGCCGCCAGTCTCCGCGCCGTCTCCAGTTCCGCCGCCGCACGTCACACCGCCGGCGCCTCAACCCGTTCAGCGGCAGGAAGGGCCACGACGCGAAGAGGCCACCGTCACGCCGGCCCAGGCGTCTCGACCGCCGCACTCGGAGCCGGCGGAGGAGATGGTGCGCATCTCGTTCGAGCGCATCGCGGGTCAGCTTCCTGCTGACGCGTTTCGCCTGCCGCTCGATCGTCTCGGCGCGAACCTGCTCGAGCCCGGCCATCTCCTCGTTCCACGCCGCCTGCTGGGGCCGCAGCTCGCCGAGGGTCGAGCCCGCGTGCAGTGGAGCGTGGTCGCCGAGCAGTTCCCGCGCCAGGCGGTGACGGTGTCCGACGCTGACATCGCGGCTCGGCTCCCGGAAGGGGCGTTGACCCTCCCGCTCGACGAGGTGATCCGTCAGCTACCCGGCGACGCCTTCGCGCTGTCCTCTCCCATCGTCGACGTGCGCGGCATCGAGGACTTTCCGCCGCCGTTCCAGCCCCACGTGCCGCCGCCGTCCGAGGAGCGCCCGGCCGCGCCGGTCGCCGAGGTGGCGCGGTCCCTCACCATCGAGCGCTTCGACGTTACCCGAGCCCCCGAGCCCGAGCTTGAAGAGCCGGCCGTCTCGGTCGAGCCCGCCGTCGAGCGCGAGCCGGTGCTCGAGCGAGCACCGGTCATCGAGCGAACACCGCTGGTCGAGCGAGCGCCGAGCTTCGAGCACGCGCCGGTCGTCGAGCGGGAGGCTGCTCTCGAGCGAGAGCCGGCTGCGGAGCCGGAGCCCGAGCCTGAGCCGGTGATGTCCGACACGATCGTCGCGGCCGAACGTGAGGTCGTCGTCGAGAACGACGTGGAAGGCGAGCCGGAGCCCGAGCGCGTTCGGTTCGCCGCCGCCACCGAGCGCGAGGCCGTGCCGGTCGCCGAGCAAGAGCCGGAGCCGCCGCGCGTGTCGGCGCCGTTCATCGAGCGTCGCCGGCGCGCCGAGCCGAGCCGTGTCGCTGCGTTGTTGAAGCCGATCCTGAACGCGCTCGAGGTCCAGGAGCGGCGGGTGGGCCGCCTGACCGTGCTCAGCGTGGCGTCGCCCGAGCTGGCCGCCGACGCGGTGGTGGAGAGCGCGGCGATGCTGGCGCCACTCCTCGACGATCGACGCTTACCCGCGCCGGCCTCGCAAGCGACGGTTCGAGGCGCTCAGGGCGCGATCGTGCTGACCCCCCTCGGTGTGCTGGCCGAGTCGGCGCCGCTGCTGGCCGTGGCCGTCGCTCCGGGCGCGCCGCTGGCCTATCTCGAGCGCGTGGCGCTGCGAGCGGTCGAAGCCGGGGCGTTGAACGGCCGACGCTCGAGCTCGATGAATGGATACGGCGACGGTGGTGACGACCTGCGCGACACCACCGTGCCGTCCCACGTCCGTACGCTCGGCGAATCCTTCCGGGCCTTCGGGAAAGTGGTGCCCACGGTGCTCCAGGACCGCTCATCGTCGCTGATCTGTTACATGTTCCTGGCGCCAGGGCTGGCGGCGCGGCCGCTCGCTCACTATGCGCGCGCCCTGCGCGAGGCGATGCGCGGCAGCGCACTGGGCCCGCTCGAGTCCTTCATCCTGCGCATGGGTGAGGACCGACTCGTGGTGCGAGAAGTCGACGCCGGGCGCGGCGCCGCCGCGCTCCTCGTCGCCGGCGGCGGCCCGGTGGATCGCCTGGGGCTGGCCCGCCTGGAGCTCGAGCGCGCGGTGACGCGACTGGGAGCGCGCTGAGGAGGCGGGCGTGTCGATCATCAATCACGCCGAGAAGGTCATCAACTTCAAGGTCGTGTACTACGGCCCGGGTGTGGCCGGGAAGACGGCCAACCTCCAGTACGTCCACAAGTCGTTGCCCCACACCAACAAGGGCAACATGGTGTCGCTCGCCACCGGCGACGACCGCACCATCTTCTTCGACTTCCTGCCCGTGTCGGCGCTCGCGGTCCGTGGCTTCGAGACGCGCTTCCAGCTCTACACGGTCCCCGGCCAGGTCCACTACGACATGACGCGGCGGCTCGTCCTGCGCGGCGTCGACGCCGTCGTGTTCGTGGCCGACTCGCAGTACGAGCGCTTGCCCGAGAACGTCGAGAGCCTCAAGAACCTCGACGAGAACCTGCAGCGGTATCAGTCCTCGCTCGACGAGATTCCGTACGTCATCCAGTACAACAAGCGCGACCTGCCGAACATCGCGCCGATCGACTACCTCGAGTACCTGCTCAATCGAAGGGCCCGGCGGGTGCCCTTCTTCGAGGCGGTCGCGGTCGAAGGCAAGGGTGTCTTCGACACCCTCAACACGGTGTCACGCATGGTCCTCGCCGGCGAGTTCGGCGACGGCGGGAAGGGGGCAAGATGACGAAGGTGCGAGACATGGTCATCCAGGAAAACGACGCGACACGGATCCGCGAGATCCTCCAGCGGTTCCTGAGCGAGTCGGCCGCGATCGAGGCGCTGCTCATCGACCGGAGTGGCCAGCTCCTCGCCATGGACGGCGTGGCCCGAGCGCTCGACACCGTCTCCATCTCTGCCCTCGCCGCGGCCGCGTTCAGCTCGACCAGCGCCATGGCCCAGCTCCTCGGTGAGACCGAGTTCACGGTCCTCTTCCACGAAGGCATCAAGCAATCCATCCACGTGTCGACGGTGGACGAGGAGGCGATCCTGCTCGCCATCTTCGACGAGCGCACGACGGTGGGCATGGTGCGGTTGTTCGCCAAGGAGGCGGGCAAGGGTGTCGCCGCCGTGCTCGCCGAGACGCGCAGCCGTCCCAAGCGGACGGGTGAATTCGCCACGCCACTCCGGCCCGGGGAGGTGCGGCCATCGTGGGAGCCGCGGCTGCCCTAATCGCTCATGCCCGACCTGACCCCTGACCAGCGTCGCGAGCTCGGCCAGACGGCCGAGGTCTTCGAGATGATCACCGAGGCCAATCCGGCCGACGTGAGCGCCCTCGAGGCCCTCGCGGAAATTTACGTCAAGCTCGGTGAGCGCGAGAAGCTCGCGAGCGTCACCGCTCGCCTGGTGCGGGCCCGTCGCAACCCGACCGCGGCGACCGCCACCGCAACGGCGCCATCGCCCGCGCCGGCCCCGGCGGCGCCGACGGCGGTGAGGACGGCGTCGCCGGCCAGCAAGGTGCCGGCGAAGCCGCCGGTCAAGCCGGTGGCCGTGCGATCGGAGCCGCGCGCACGCCTGATGCCGCTCGGCGACCTCCTGGTGGCGGGCGGCCTCATCACGCGCGATCAGCTCGCCCAGGCGCTGCGCAAGCAGAAGGGCTCGGGCGAGAAGCTCGGCTCGATCCTCGTGCGGATGCACTTCATCAACGAGGATCAGCTCGCGGGCTTCCTCTCCCAGCAGTACGGCGTCCCGTCGATCACGCTGTCCTCGGTCAACGTGGAAATGAATGTCCTCCAGCTCCTCCCGGGCGGCATCGCGCGGCGCTACGATCTGCTGCCGATCCAGCGCGACGGCGACAGCCTGACGGTCGCCATGGCCGATCCGGTCAACGTGCACGCGATCGACCACGTCACCTTCATCACGGGCCTGCGCGTGCTGCCGGTGGTGGCCGCCCAGGGCGCGATTCGCGAAGCCATCGAGAAGTATTACGACAGCGGCGCCGGGTCGATGGCGGAGGCGATGCACACGATCTCGAGCGACCTCGAGGGCGTGGAGGTCGTGGGCGACGACGACGGCCCGAAGATGGACGTCTTCGAGCTGAAGGAGTCGGCCGACGAGGCGCCGGTGGTGAAGCTGGTCAACATGGTGCTGGTCGACGCGATCCAGAAGGGCGCCAGCGACATCCACTGGGAGCCGTACGAGAAGGTCTTCCGCATCCGGTTCCGCATCGACGGCGTGCTGCACGAGATGCTGTCGCCGCCGAAACGGCTCGAGGCCGCCATCACGTCGCGTATCAAGATCATGTCGAACCTGGACATCGCCGAGCGCCGGCTGCCCCAGGACGGCCGCATCAAGCTGCGCTACAACACGCGCGAGATCGACTTCCGCGTGTCGGTCCTGCCCACGATCTTCGGCGAGAAGGCCGTCCTCCGAATCCTCGACAAGGATGCGCTGCAGCTCGACCTGACGAAGCTCGGCTTCGATCCGGGGGCGCTCGAGCACTTCGAGAAGGTGATCCGGCAGCCCTACGGGATGGTCCTGATCACGGGGCCGACGGGCTCGGGCAAGACGACGACGCTCTACTCGGCCATTCACACGATCAACTCACCCGAGCACAATATTATGACGGCCGAAGATCCTGTCGAATACAACCTGAAGGGAGTTAATCAAGTTCAAATCAACGACGGCATCGGCCGCACGTTCGCCTCGGCGCTGCGGGCCTTCCTGCGCCAGGACCCCGACGTGATCCTGGTCGGCGAGACGCGCGATCTGGAGACGGCGCAGATCTCGATCCGAGCGGCGCTGACCGGCCACCTGGTGTTCTCGACGCTGCACACCAACGACTCACCGTCGACGGTCGCGCGGCTCATCGACATGGGCATCCCGCCGTTCCTGGTCGCCTCGTCGCTGCTGCTGGTGATGGCGCAGCGTCTGGGGCGCAAGGTGTGCAAGGACTGCAAGGAGCCGTACGAGGTGGACGAGGACACGCTGCTGCCGTACGGCCACGTGCTCACCGGCGTGGGCCGGACGCAGTTCTACAAGGGCCGGGGCTGCGCGACGTGCAGCTTCACGGGGATGAAGGGCCGGGTGGCCATCTACGAGGTGATGCCGGTCAGCCAGGAGATCCGCGACCTCATCCTCAAGAACGCGCCGGTGACCGACATCCGGGCGATGGCGCAGGCCCAGGGCATGAAGACGCTGCGCCAGGCCGGGCTCCTGAAAGTGCTGGCCGGAGCGACCACGGTGGACGAAGTGCTGCGCGTGACCGTGGCCGAGTAAGGGATCAAGGGAGGGCTCATGGCGGCCAACATGGCGGACCTGCTGCAGATCCTCGTGGAGCGCGGAGGATCCGACCTTCACCTCACGACCGGTACGCACCCGCAGATCCGGGTCGCCGGCAAGCTCACGTCGCTGACGCAGTTCGAAGTGCTTGCGCCTCAGGACACGCAACGGCTCGCCTACAGCGTGCTCAACGAGGGTCAGAAGCAGAAGTTCGAGGAGGAGAGCGAGCTCGACCTCTCCTTCGGGATTCAGGGGCTCGCGCGCTTCCGCTGCAACGTGTATCGCCAGCGCGGCGCGGTCGGGACGGCCATCCGCGTCATTCCGTACAAGATCCGGTCCTTCGACGAGCTCGGCCTGCCGAAAGTCGTGCAGGAGCTCGCCGACCGTCCCAAGGGCCTGGTGCTCGTCACGGGACCGACTGGATCAGGTAAATCGACGACGCTCGCGGCCATGGTCGACAAGATCAACAACGAGCGCGCCGAGCACATCATGACCATCGAGGACCCCATCGAGTTCGTGCACCCTCACAAGAAGTGCCTGGTCAACCAGCGCGAGGTCTTCGCCGACACGCAGTCGTTCAAGAACGCCTTGAAGGCCATCCTTCGCCAGGATCCGGACGTCGTGCTGGTGGGCGAGATGCGCGACCTGGAGACGATCGCGGCGGCCATCACGATCGCCGAGACCGGCCACCTGACCTTCGGGACCCTGCACACCAACTCCTGCGCCCAGACCATCAACCGAATCATCGACGTCTTCCCGACGGGCCAGCAGTCCCAGGTCCGCGCCCAGCTCTCACTCGTGCTGGAGGGCGTGTTGTCGCAGACGCTGGTGCCGAAGATCGGCGGGGGCCGCGCGATGTCCATGGAGATCATGGTGGCGACGCCTGCCATCCGCAACCTGATCCGCGAGGAAAAAATTCACCAGATCTACTCCTCGATCCAGTCAGGATTGAAGTACGGCATGCAGACGATGAACCAATCGCTGGCCGATCTCATCCGGCGACGGCTCATCACGCGCGAGGATGGGATGAACCGCTCGACCATTCCGGAAGAGCTGGCCCAATTGCTGACGCACGAGAGCGGGGGAGCCGGCGCGGCGCCCGCACCAGCGGCGGCGGGCAGCGGCTCGCCGTTCGCGCGGCGCTAGGAGGACACGATGACGGTCTATGCCTATCGGGGACGGACCGGCGCCGGTGCGGTGGCCGGTGAGCTGGAGGCCACCGATCGCATGGCGGCCGTGGCCCAGCTCAGGTCGAGAGGTGTCGTCGCCACCGCCGTGCAGGAGAAGAAGGCCAAAACGGGTGGATTCACCTTCTCCTTCGCCAAGACGTTCGGGGGCCGGGTCAGCGACAAGGACATGGCCATCTACACCCGGCAGTTCTCGACGATGGTCGACGCCGGTTTGCCGATCGCGCAGTGTCTCACCATCCTGGGCGAGCAGAGCGAATCGAAAACGCTGCGTGAGGTGACGACGAACATCGCGCACGACGTCGAAGGTGGCGCGACCCTGGCCGACTCCTTCCGGAAGTTCCCCAAGACCTTCGACGATCTCTTCACGAACATGATCCAGGTCGGTGAGTCGGGCGGTGTGCTCGACGTCGTCCTCCAGCGCCTGTCGGGGTACATCGAAAAGGCCGCCGCCCTGAAGCGCAAGGTCAAGAGCGCGATGGTCTACCCGGCGACCATCATCAGCGTGGCCGTCCTCGTCATCATCTTCATGATGACGTTCGTCATCCCGACGTTCGCCTCCATGTTCCGGAACATGGGCGCCGAGCTGCCGCTGCCTACCAAGATCGTGCTGATGATCTCCGACTTCACGCGCCAGTACGTGTTGTTCATCCTCGCGGCGCTGGCCGGGTTCGTCTTCGCCTTCAGGAAGTACTACTCGACCGACCAGGGCAGCCAGGTGATCGACGCGCTTTTGTTGAAGGTGCCGATCGTCGGCATGCTCATCCGAAAGGTCGCGGTGGCCCGCTTCACCCGCACCCTCGGCACGCTGATCTCGTCCGGTGTCCCGATCCTGGAGGGCTTGCGCATCACCGCCCGCTCGGCCGGCAACCGGGTCGTCGAGAAGGCGGTCATGTCGGCGCGCGCGGCCGTGACGGCGGGCCGCACGCTGGCCGAGCCCCTGCGCGCCTCGCCGGTGTTCCCGCCCATGGTCGTGCACATGATCAGCGTCGGTGAGAACACGGGCGCGCTCGACCAGATGCTGGGAAAGATTGCCGACTTCTACGACGACGAAGTGGACGCCGCCGTCAGCGCGCTGACGTCACTCCTGGAACCGCTCATGATCGTGTTCCTCGGCGTGATCGTCGGCGGCCTGGTCGTGGCCATGTACTTGCCGATCTTCCGCATGGTGACGTTGATCAAGTAGGCGCTTTGCTGACCGAGTCGCGAGACGACGGCCCGTGACGGCGTTCGACGTCAATCGCCTGCTCCGCCTTTTTGCCTGGGCACGCCTCGGCATCGCGGAGGTGCTGCTGATCATGGCGCCGCTCCTGCCCAGCGACCTCGTGCCGGGCACGAGCATCGGCATCCTGGCCTTGCCGCTGTTCGTCGTCGTGGTGACGTCGGGCGGCCTGTTGCTGCTGCCACCTCTGACCCAGCCCCGGAGGGTCGCGTGGCTGTTGTGTCTCCTCGACGTGGTCCTGGTGACGGCGGTCGTGGCCGCGACCGGCGGTCCACGGTCGATCTACGCCTTCCTCTATGTGCTCTCGGTCACCGCCGCCTGCGTGCTGCTGCCTCGCGCGGGCGCCTTGGCCATGGCGGCAGCCGGGAGCCTTCTCTACACGGCCCTCGTGTTCATCCGCACGATCTTTCCGGTGACGGCGTTCTTCGAACCCCCCCATGAGACGACCGCGCTCGAAGTCCTCACCATCTTCCTGAACGCCGGCACATTCCTGGTGGTCGCCATCGTCGCCGGCGGACTCGCCGAGCAGTACCGGACGACGCGCCAGGAACTGGAGCGTCAGCGCCACGACCTTCGTGACCTTCAGGCGTTCAAGGCCGTGATCCTGAACTCCGTGGGCACCGGCCTCATCGGCCTCGATCGCGAGCACCACGTGACGGCGCTGAATCCCGCGGCGGAGGAGATCACCGGGCGGTCGGCGACCGATGTCATCGGGCAGCCGTGGGCAGAGCTCTTCGGCGCGGCCGTGCCCATCGCGGCGATCGAGCACGCCATCGCCGAGCATCCTCGAACTCCGGCACGGCACGAGACAAGCCTGACCCGACAGGACGGCGGTGTCGTGCCCGTCCGGTTCACGTTCTCCACGCTGCGCTCCGGCGACGGTCACCGTCTCGGCATGATCGCCATCTGCGAGGACCTCTCCGAGATCCGCGAGATGGAGGCCCGAATGCGGCAGGCCGATCGCCTGGCCACCGTTGGACGGATGGCCGCCAACATCGCCCACGAGATCCGCAACCCGCTTGCCTCGATGACCGGCGCCATCGAGGCGCTGGCTGGCCCCGTGCCCGGGAGAGACGAGCGTGAGCGTTTGACACAGATCGTGTCGCGCGAGTCGGAACGGCTCAATCGCATCATCAGCAACTTCCTCGAGTACGCCCGACCGGCGCCGTTGACGCTCGAGACCGTGAACGTGGCGGAGATCCTGGACGAAGTGCTCGTGCTCCTCGAGCACCGCGAGCTCCCGCCCAGCCTCAAGATCGTCCGTGAGTTTCCGACGGTCGTGACCGCGCGCGTGGACTCGCAACAACTCCGGCAAGCGGTGTGGAATCTCTGCCTGAACGCCGTAGAAGCCATGCCCGATGGCGGTGAGCTACGCGTGAGCGCGGGGCTCGAAGATCATCGGCTCTATCTGGTGATCCGCGACACCGGCGACGGCATCCCCAGCGCCGATCAACCCCACGTCTTCGAGCCCTTCTTCTCGACGAAGCCGGGGGGCAGCGGGCTCGGGCTCTCCCTCGTGCACCGGATCGTACGCGATCACGGGGGGGACGTGAGCCTGCGGGGCGGCGCCAGTGGCGGCACCAGCGCCGTGCTGATCCTGCCGGCGGCGGCCGCCACGGCGGTGACGCGATGACCGCCGCTCGCGTCCTCGTCGTCGACGACGAGCGCAGCATGCGTGATCTCCTGAGCATCACGCTCCGACAGGCCGGCTACGACGTGACGCTCGCCGACGGTGGCGAGAACGCCATCGACGCGCTGAAGAGCGACAGCTTCGACCTGGTGGTCACCGACCTGCGCATGCGCAAGCTCGACGGCCTTGCCGTGCTGCGCGGCGCCAAGGAGATCTCGCCGAGCACGGTGGTGGTGGTCGTCACCGCCTTCGCCTCCACCGAGACCGCGGTCGAGGCCATGAAGCTCGGCGCCTACGATTACATCACCAAGCCCTTCAAGCTCGACGAGATGCGCCTGACCATCGAAAAGGCGCTCGAGCGCAAGCGACTCCAGGACGAGAACATCGCGCTCAAGCGCGAGCTCTCCAAAGAGCGCGGGTTCGAGAACTTCGTGGGGCACAGCCGGCGGATGCTCGAGGTGTTCGACACCATTCGCAAGGCGGCGAACGGAACCTCGACGGTGATGGTCACCGGGGAAAGCGGGACGGGAAAGGAGCTCGTCGCCCTGGCCATCCATCACGAGGGCGGCCGGCGGCACGGCCCCTTCGTGTCCGTGAACTGCGGCGCGATCCCGGAAGGACTCATGGAGTCGGAGTTGTTCGGCCACCTCAAAGGCGCCTTCACCGGCGCGGTGGCCAACACCCAGGGATTGTTCGCGTCGGCCGAAGGCGGCACGCTGTTCCTCGACGAGATCACGGAGATCCCGACGACCATCCAGGTAAAGCTCCTGCGGACCATCCAGGAGCGCGAGGTTCGTCGCGTGGGCGACACCCGGGACGTCAAGATCAACGTGCGACTCATCGCCGCGTCCAACCGTGACCTCGGCAAGGCGCTGGCCGACGGGTTGCTCCGCGAGGACCTCTTTTATCGACTCAACGTCATCCCGGTCCACCTGCCGCCCCTTCGGGATCGGCGCGAGGACATTCCCCTCCTCGTCGCTCACTTCATCCAGAAGCTCGCGGGCCAGCTCGGCAAGCGCGTGACGGCGGTGGCGCCCGATGCGCTCGTCGTGCTCGAGCGCTATCACTGGCCCGGCAACATTCGCGAGCTCGAAAACGTCATCGAGCGGGCGATCGTGCTGGGAAGCGGTGAGATCCTCGGCGTCGACGCCCTGCCATCTTCGCTGGCGGCGCCGCGCAGCGTGCGGGAAGTCGCGATCGACCTGCCATCGGCAGGCCTGAATCTCGACGACGTCCTCGATCGGATGGAGCAGCGCTACATCGAGATGGCCCTCGAGCGCACGGGGGGTGTTCAGACCCGCGCCGCCGAGTTGCTGGGCCTCAGCTTCAGGCAATTCCGCTACAAGCTTCAGAAGCATTCCCATCGCACGAATCCACGGCCGACGGCAGCACCACGGCCGGACTGACGGTTTTCGTCAACTCACTGACCGCGGCGGTCACGATGCCCAGCTCGTGAGAGGCCTGCTCGATCCGCTAAGCCTCTGAAATGCCTGCCGGACTCGCTCCCCGCCGGGTGTGGCACCCCGCGTGCACCTCGTGACCGACCGACAGTCGAAGCCATTTCTCAAGGGGGCAGCGATGATTACGTTTTGGAACAAGAAGCGCTGCACGATGGGCGGTCAGCGCGGCTTCACGCTCATCGAATTGATGATCGTCGTCGCGATCATCGGCATCCTGGCCGCCATCGCCGTTCCGCTCTACGCCAATATGCAGGCGCGGGCGCGTATCGCGAAGGCTCAGGCGGACATCCGCGGTATGGCCTCCGCCGTCTCGGCGTGGGGGGCGCACATGGGTACGCTGCCAAGCGCGCTCGATCTGCTCACGGCCATCGCGACCAGCCCGCAGAACATCACGGCCGGGCCGTTCATGGCCGCGATCCCGACGCCGCCCAGTACGGCGTGGGGCTCGGTCTACTTCTACGCTGCCAACGCCAACGGCACCTTCACGATCTCGGCCGCCGGCGACGGCGCCACGGTCTCCGCTCCGTAACGGTCCTGCGCGGAGCGCGGTCGGGGCCGTGAACGCGGTACCCGACGCGCTCCGCGCATGATGGTTCCCCGAATGACTTCTCTCGAAAACGCACCCTCTCGCAGTGAGGCGCTGCCGCGGCCACTCGGCTTCATCGCCAGCCCGGCGACGCCCGGGCTGGCCGGGCGAGCTCTGTCGGTCGCGCTCGCCGCCCGCGTCCCGCTCCTGATCGCCCTGGTCACCTTCGTCGTCTTCTCTCCGGCGCTCTGGAATCACTTCGTGGACTGGGACGACCAGGTGAACTTCCTCACCAACAACGACTACCGTGGGCTCGGCTGGACGCACATCCGGTGGATGTTCACGAGCTTCCTGATGGGGCAGTGGATCCCGCTCACCTGGATGACGCTCGGCCTCGATTACACGCTGTGGGGCATGAGGCCGCTCGGGTACCACCTGACGAACCTGTTCCTGCATGCAGCGAACGCGGCGCTGTGCTTCCTGGTGGCGCGGCGGCTGCTCGCACGCGCCATGCCCAGCCTCTCGGGAGCCACGCTGACCTCGGGTGCCGCGGCGGCCGCGTTGTTCTTCGCGCTCCATCCCCTGCGCGCCGAATCGGTGGCGTGGGTGACCGAGCGCCGCGATCTGCTGTCCGGATTGTTCTTTCTGCTGACGGTCCTGACCTATCTGGCGGCGCGCGACGCCGCGCCCGAGCGCGCCCGCCGCTGGACCGCGCTGTCGATCCTCTGCTACGCGCTGGGCTGCCTGTCCAAGTCGATGGTGGTCACGCTGCCAGTGATCCTGCTGCTCCTCGACGTGTATCCGCTCCGGCGTCTGGAGTTGCGTCAGTGGCGCACCCCGGCCGCGCGTGCGCTCCTCGTCGAGAAGGCGCCCTACATCGGCCTCGCGGTCTTCACCGCCGTGATGGCGGTCTGGGCCCAGCATTCGAATCGCTACCTGACCTCTCTGGAGTCGCTCCCGGTCTTCGAGCGCGGCCCGCTCGCACTCTTCAGCCTGGCGTTCTACGCGAGCAAGACCGTGCTTCCGCTCGGGCTCTCTCCTCTGTACGAGTTGCCGGCGCGGATCCACCCGCTGGAGAGTCAATTCGCGCTCAGCGCCGCCGCCGTGGTCATGGTCACCGTGGGTGTCTGCGTCGTCGCACGGCGGTGGATGGCGCTGCCCGCGGTGTGGGCCGCCTACGTGGTCAGCGTGGCGCCGGTGAGCGGCATCCTGCACAACGGCCATCAGCTCGCCCACGATCGTTACAGTTACCTGAGCTGCCTGCCGCTGGCCCTGCTCTTCGGAGGCGCCATGGCGGCCGCGCTCGTCGCCGTCCGAACCGGCGTGATCCGACCGTCGCTGGCCCGCGTGGCCGTTGCCGTCGGCGTGGCCTGGCTCGTGGGACTGAGCTTGATGACGTGGCACCAGGTGAAGGTCTGGCGTGACAACGACACGCTCTGGCGGTATGCGCTCGACGCCGATCCGGACTGCGCCATCTGCCACAGCAACCTCGGCGTCTCGCTCTACAACCGCCGCATCATCGACCTCGCCCTGGAGCGCTTCGAACGCTCCATCGCGCTACGTCCCGACCGCGTGCGGACCCACGGCAACCTCGGCCTCGCCCTGATGGCCGCCGGGCGCTCGGAGGAGGCCGTGTCGCACTTCGAGCTGCTCCTGGCGAAGTATCCAACGCACAACGAGACGCGGAACAACCTCGCGGTGTCGCTGCTCCAGCTCGGCCGATACGAGCCGGCGATCGTCCAGTTGCACGAGATCCTGCGCCAGGAGCCGGACCACGTCCTGGCCCACACCAATCTCGGCTCAGCATTCCTCGATCTCCATCGACCTGGAGATGCCGCGGTCGAGCTCGAGCGGGCCGCGGTCATCAAGCCTGACCTTCCGCAACCGCGCGTCGGTCTCATCAAGACCTATCTGGCGCTGGGTCGCATGGACGCAGCCCGGTCACAGCTCGAGATCCTGCGCGGGATCGACGCGGTCGCCGCGGTGCACATCAGCCCGCTGTTCATCACGGAATGGTAGGGTCGAGGGGCCATGCTCGTTCTCGTCGGCGTCTTCGGGCTCGCGATCGGCAGCTTCCTCAACGTCGTCATCGCGCGCCTGCCCGAACACCGTAGCCTCTGGCGGCCAGGCTCGGCGTGCCCGACGTGCGGCGCGGCCATCGCCTGGCACGACAACATCCCGGTCGTGTCCTATGTCGCGCTGCGTGGGCACTGCCGTGCCTGCAGTGCAGTGATCCCGTGGCGCTATCCCGTGGTCGAAGCCGCGACCGCCCTCCTCTTCATCGCTGCATTCGAACGCTTCGGGGCGACGGCGAACTTCGTCGTGGCCGCTGTGCTCCTGGCCGCGCTCGTCGCGATCACGGCCATCGACGTCCGGCTTCAAATCATTCCGGATGCGATCACGTTGCCCGGTATCGTCGTCGGGTTCATTGCCAATCTGGCCACATCGCGTGTCTCCTGGGTCGATTCGGCGATTGGAATCGTCGTCGGGGGAGGGATCTTTTGGGCCATTCTGGAAGGCAGTCTCCTGCTGACGGGTCGAGAAGGAATGGGCGGTGGGGACGTCAAGCTCGGCGCCATGCTCGGGGCGTTTCTTGGCTGGAAAGTCGCGCTCTTGTCGATCTTTTTGGCCGTGCTGCTCGGCGGCATTGTTGCGCTCGTGCTGCTCGGCTCCAGGACAACGGGACGCAAGGATCCCATCCCGTTTGGTCCCTTCCTTGCAGCCGGTGGAGCTGCCGGCCTCTTCTGCGGCGAAAGGCTCGTTACTTGGTACATGAGCGCATTCGCAGGTTAGGGGTACGAGGCGTCGGCCTCGCCGAGTTGATCGTCGTCGTGGCGATCCTCGGCCTGCTGGCCGCGGTCGGCGTGCCTTACCTCGTCAGCTACTGGCAGGCGTCGACCTTGACGGCCGGGGCCCAGGAGCTCCAGACCATTCTGAACGGCGCACGACAGCTCGCGATCCGGAACAACACGTCGGTCTGCGTGAAGCGCAACACGACCAGCGTGCAATACATCAGCAACGGATGTGGC
>Ga0209056_10004862_pt1 | contig 14117 bp, 10 predicted proteins | sample GraSoiAngelo_114_FD_185876 | JGI IMG/M metagenome (GOLD analysis project Ga0209056, IMG submission 185876) | Grasslands soil microbial communities from the Angelo Coastal Reserve, California, USA - 14_0903_13_40cm (SPAdes) (version 2) | ecosystem: Environmental > Terrestrial > Soil > Grasslands... | reverse complement strand
CCGGCACAACCACGCCGATGGTATAACTACGTTGCTGCCGGAGCGATCGGGCGAGCTGGTTCGGCCTATAGTTGAGTTCGCGGGCGGCGGCACGAATTAATTCCTGGGTACGATGTGGAATTGATTTCGCGGCAGGTGAACGGTTAATCACTAGGGAAACAGCAGCTTGAGAGAGTCCGAGGTGCTCTGCGAGCGACTTCAGACTGACGCTCTGTCGTGCAGGTTTGCGCGCGTGAGAATTCAAGCCTGATTTCGGCCGAGACATAGGGTGTATGGCCTCGTAGTCTCGCACATTCGGCAGAAGCGGGACAAGGCATGCCTTACTGCAAGCGGGCCCATCATACTTGCTGCACGGCTTGAAAGACGAGCTAAATCGGTTTAGTATGCTGTTTCCATCGTTGCCACTGGGGGCGTCGCTGCTGCTCGAGGCTGCCTGATGATGGCGATGACACTGCGAGTTCTTTGCATTGAGAACGGCGGGGAAGCTTCATCGTACTTGCTTGAGCGGTGACGGAAACTGTTTGACGGCTGAGCCAGTTCGATCGGCAGGCGACGAACGGCTCCATGCTCCGGGAAATCATGGGAGAATTCGAATCGTGAATTCGCTGCTGCTTCGTTCCGCAGTTGTTGCCAGCTCATTGCTATTTTGTTTGCCCGTCTCGGCACAGACTCGTTCTTCGTTCAGAGTAGCCCATGCGACAAGCGCGCGCCCAAGTCTGAACGATCCAAACTCAGAGCGAAAAATAGAAGCGCTTTTGCAAAAGATGACGCTCGAGGAAAAGGTCGGCCAGCTAGTTCAATATTCCGCCGGACAGCCAACGGGACCGGGCACGGGACGCACCGATTACGACAGCATGATCCGCAAGGGAGAGGTCGGGGCGCTCTTTAATATCACGACCGCGCGCGAGGTAAATGTCTACCAGCGCATCGCGGTGGAGCAGTCCCGCTTGCGCATACCGCTCCTTTTCGGTCTCGATGTGATTCACGGATTTCGCACGGAATTTCCGATCCCTCTGGGCCTCGCTTCCAGTTGGGATCCTCAGTTAGTGGAACGGGCCGCGCGCGTGGCAGCGCGCGAAGCCTCCGCGAGCGGTATCCGTTGGACTTTTTCGCCGGTGGTGGATATTGCGAGAGACGCCCGATGGGGACGAATGGCCGAGGGCTCCGGAGAAGATCCCTATCTCGGCTCGGCGATGGCGAGCGCCTACGTGCGTGGCTACCAGGGCACCAGGCTGGATGCGGCAGACAGCATCGCGGCGTGCCCGAAGCACTTTGTCGGCTACGGTGCTGCGGAAGGCGGACGCGATTACAACAGCGTAGAGCTTTCGGAGCACACGCTGCGCCAATTTTATTTGCCGCCCTTCCATGCCGCAGTCGATGCGGGCGCCGCAACACTGATGGGCGCGTTCAATTCCCTGAATGCAGTACCGGCTTCCGCAAACCCTTTTACCCTGAGACAGATTCTGCGCACGGAGTGGGGCTTCCAAGGGGTTGTTGACAGCGACTGGACTTCGGTTGCCGAGCTCGTGGCACATGGCATAGCTAACGACGGGGCGGCTGCAGCACGCAAGGCGTTTTTGGGCGGCGTGGATATGGACATGGCCAGTAGTCTTTATCACGACCATCTCGCGCAACTCGTCCGCTCGGGTGAAGTGCCGGAGGCGCGCGTGGACGAGGCCGTTCGGCGCGTCTTACGCGTGAAGTTTGCGCTGGGCTTGTTTGAGCATCCCTACAGTGACGAGGTGAAGGAAGCAGCGGCCATGCTCCGGCCGGAGAGTCTGACGCTCGCGCGCACGGCAGCGGAGCAGTCTTTCGTTCTTCTGAAGAATTCGGCTTCTCCGGGAGGAGCGCCAATTCTGCCGCTTTCCACGGAAACGAGGACCATAGCTCTGATTGGGCCATTAGCCGATGATCAGAACAATATGCTTGGCTCCTGGGCTGCCCGAGGCCGCGCTGAGGACGTCGTCACGCTTCGCGCTGCGCTCACACAGAAACTCGGAGTCGATGGCCTTCGCTACGCGAAGGGAACTGAAATCATCGGAGGGTCCGATGACCAGATCGCCGATGCTGTCAGAACGGCGGAGCAAGCCGATGTCGTGATTCTCGCGTTGGGAGAAGATGCGCCGGCGATGACCGGCGAAGCCGCTTCGCGCGCGCACCTCGGCCTGCCGGGACGACAGCAACAATTGCTGGAGAAAATTGTCGCAACGGGAAAGCCCGTTGTATTGCTGCTTTTCAGCGGCCGGCCACTCACGATGCCCTGGGCCTTCGAGCATGTCCCTGCTGTCGTGGCCGCGTGGTTTCCAGGGGTGCAGGCTGGCCCCGCGCTGTTGCGCGCACTCTTCGGAGAAGTGAATCCGAGCGGAAAATTGGTGGTGAGCTGGCCGCGCGCCGTTGGGCAGGAGCCCTTGTACTACAATGCCTTAAACACGGGCCGCCCCGCGGGGAATATTGATCTAACGCGCCCACCGAAGAATGGGGACGAGAAATTCGTTTCGCGATACATCGACGTGCCAAACAGCCCGCAATTTCCCTTCGGCTACGGTCTCTCCTATTCGAACTATCAGTACGGTCAGCCGCGGCTCAGCAAGGAGCAACTGAGCGCAGGGGCGTTGAATGACGAACTGTGCGCCGGCGGACGAGCATCGAATGCGGCAGTGGAGGTCAGCGCCGATGTCACGAACACTGGAACCCGCGCGGGCGAAGAAACCGTCCAGCTTTACGTTCGGCTGCAAGGAACGAGCGTGGCGCTGCCGGTCCGGGCATTGAGCGGGTTTCAGCGCGTCACCTTGACGCCGGGTGAGACAAAGAAGGTGACCTTCACGGTGGGACCTGACGCTTTCGCTTTCTGGAACGATCAGAACAAATTCGCTGTCGAGCCCGCGCGCGTCACCATCTGGGTGAGCCCGGACTCGAGCAGCGGCTCTGAAGCAACACTCCAAATCGTGAAGTAACAGAGGACGAGGACATGACGCGCGAGCGCTTCCTTAGCCGTAGAGAAGTAATGCGGATTGGCGGAATGAGCTTGCTCTGCTCTCCGCTGGCAGCACTGGCAGGCTGCGGAGCGCCCGCCTCCCGCACCTACACCGAGCCGCGCGGCGCCCCCTACGAAGGAACGGACGAACAACTTCTCGACGAAATTCAGCGCGCTACGTTCAGTTTTTTCTGGAATGAAGGGAGCCAGAACACGGGCCAGGTGAAGGACCGCGCCCTGGCCAATGGAAATGACTCGCGCCTGATGTCCAGCATTGCGGCGACTGGATTTGGCCTGGCCAGCTTGTGCATCGGCGACCAGCGCGGCTATGGGAAATCCGCCGATATTCTGGAAAGAGTTCGGAAGACTTTGCGCTTTCTCGCGAATACGCTGCCGAACGAACATGGCTTCTTTTTTCATTTCATCAACATGGAGACGGGGCAGCGCTGGGAAAAGTGCGAGCTTTCGTCCATCGATACTTCGATTCTGCTGTGCGGCGTTCTGACGGCGCGGCAATATTTTGCGGACCTGGAAATCAAGGACCTCGCCACGACCATCTATGAACGCGTCGACTGGCTGTGGATGCTCAACGGCGGCGCAACGCTTTCCATGGGCTGGATGCCCGAATCCGGCTTTCTCAATGCGCGCTGGGAGCACTACTGCGAACTGATGATGATTTATCTGCTGGGCATCGGTTCGCCGACGCATCCGCTCCCTCCTACGAGCTGGGACGCCTGGACGCGGCCCACGATCAAATATCAGGGAATCGAATACATCTCCGGAAACGATCCGATTTTCACGCACCAATATTCTCAAGCCTGGTACGATTTCCGGAACAAGCGGGACGCGTACACGGATTACTTCGACAATTCCGTGAAAGCCACGAAGGCTCACAAACTTTTTTGTTTGTCCCTGCACGGTCAATTCCCGGACTACAGCGAAAACCTGTGGGGAATCAGTGCCTCGGATTATGTGAAGGGCTACACGGCCTGGGGCGGCCCGCCGCCGCAAGGACCGATCGACGGAAGCATCGTCCCCTGCGCTACCGGAGGATCTCTCCCGTTCCTCTTCGACGACTGCGCGCGCGTGCTGCGAAACTTGCGGGGCCGCTACAGGGATAAGGTCTGGGTGAAATATAGCTTCGTGGACGCGTTCAATCCGCTGACCGGCTGGTACGACACGGACGTGCTCGGCATCGACCTTGGGATCACCATGCTCATGGCCGAAAACCACCGCAGCGGCCTCGTGTGGAACACCTTCATGAAAAACGCCGAAGCTCAATCGGCCATGCAAAAGGTCGGTTTCCGATCCACGTAGAAAAGCCTTCCGGTTCTCGATTCAGGCAGTCTCCACCATTCCGGTGCACGAGAAAAAAGAACCGCGGCCAGCGGAAGTCGCGAGTCGGGCATTCCTCGCGCCAAAAACGCTTATTGCTTCATTTCGAAGGCGTCTACTATCCACGGGCTACTCAGGCGGTTTCGCATCCGCTTCCGCGCCGAGCTTCTCATGTGTCAGTCCGGAAGTCTGTTCACCATAGAAGTTGTCGGCTGGTTCCTTCTTGCTCTGCGCTTTCAAGCGCGTGAATGTTGCGCGTGCGCGCGTCGCTGCCGCCTTCCGGCCCGAACGCGCGTAGGCGTTGCCGAGAGCAAAATACACTTCCGGAACATTCGGATAAGAACGTTTCGCACTTTCCAGCTCGGAAATCGCGCCCGTGAAATTGTTCGTATCCAAGTAAAGCAAGCCGAGAATGTAGTGTCCGAACGGCCGCTGCGGATCGAGTTTCACCGCTTGTTCCGCATACTTCACGCCATCTACGGAATCCAGCCCGTAGCGTACAGCGGCAATCTCAAGCCGCGCGAGAACGTGTCCTGGATTGTTCTGAATCTCGCGCTGAAACTCCGCGACGGCCGCGTCGATCTCGCGGAGCTCCAGCAGGAATCTGCCATAGGCGTAGTGAATGTTTGCCGTTTGTGGGCTCTCATCAGCGAGCTGGCCGTATTCCTTTCGCGCTTCATCAGAGTGTTTTGAAGCGGCAAAAGATTCTGCTCTCCCCGCGCGAAGAGCGATTTCGCGCGCAGTGGACCCTTCCGGTGGCGCGTTTGCGGGAAGAATGCGAAGAACGGACATCCCAAGGTACAGCAACAACTCATTGCCCTCGACGCCATCTCGGCTCACAAGATCAAACACTTGCTGCGCGTTCTCGAAATTTCCTTTTCGTAGCAGCAGCACTCCTTCGTGAAACAGCACCACGCGGCGGAGTTGCGGGTCCGGGTGAATGCCAAGTTGTCTGCCCTGGTGAATGTCTCGAAGGGCGGCGGAATCCTGCCCAAGCTCGAACTCGCACAGGCCGAGCATAGCCCGGGCGCTGCCATGGTCTGGCTGCAACGCCACCACTTTCCGAAAGGCTCTTGCGGCCTCCAAATAATTGTCACGGTCGTACAGAATCGTTCCGAGCGACCACCAGCCCTCTGCCCACTGGGGGCGCAGCGCAAGAGCGTGCCGATATAGCGGAATGGCCTCCCTGAGATCGTTTGCTTCGCTGGCCTGCTTCGCCAATGCGGCAGTCTGTTCAAATGAATGACTTGTGGGCGACTTCTGCTGCGCGGTAGCGGCGGGGCAGCTAAGCACCGCAACCGCCAGCAACACAGCGGAAGGCAGAACACTTCCGGGGAACTCCGCCACGATGGACGGACGACTACCCATCCGGCTTGCCAGATGGAGTCGAGGTGGAACCTTCTGACTCTTCCTGCTTTTTTAAGTATCGAAACTTCTCGTTCTCTTTTGCAGCTTCCTCCAGACGACCCAGCTTCTGGTACGCACGGCCGAGGGCGTAGTGGATCGTTGCCCCCTGAGGGCTAAGATTCTCAGCGACTTTCAGCTCTGCCACGGCGTCCTCGTACTTCTCCTGCTGGAGTAAGAGCCTTCCAAGATAGTAGTGCGCCTCCGGATTAGATGGCTCTAGCTTGAGACAGGCCTGGAGGTGTTCCCCGGCGCGGGGCTCCACGCTCCTGTCGCCTGCCTCGGCAAGGTCCAAGAGGAACTCTGCATACTGCAGGTGAAACATGGCATTGCCGGGATATCGAGTTGTTCCTTGCTCAAAGGAATTTCGTGCTTGCTCCGTTTCATTGGCTGCCCACTGCGCCACGGCCACGCCCAGAGAAGCTTCCGCGTCTGCAGGTGCAATCTTCTGTGCCTTTAAGTACCATTCGACGGCTGCTTTGGGCTCTGCCTGATGCAGCTTTGCGGAACCGACCAACTCATAGGCACGAGCAGAAGGAGGAAACACTTTCAGTACACGCCGTATGATCTCCAACGCTCCTTGAAAGTCTTTGTTTTCGGACAAAACCTCGGCCAAGTCGAGGAAAAGCGTGTCCCGGGACGAGTCGAGGCCGATGGCTCGCTGAAAACTATGCACGGCTTCCACGTGCTTACCCTGGCGTTGGTAGCACCAGCCGAGCAAAGCATACATATCGGCGGTAGGAACGCCTGTGGCGATCGCGGCTTGCAATGTTTTCTCGCTGTCCGCAAAGCGGCCCACACTGAATTCAGAGAGAGCGATATTGTACTCGAGGATGCCATGGTCCGGGTAGGTAGCACGTAACGCGCTGAACAGCTTCTGTGCCGTATCATAGTCGCCAAACTCGGCGGCAGTTCGGGCTGCTTGGAACACTCCCTGCACATCATCGGGATGATAGAGCAGGTCAAGAAGTGCTTCGCGGGCCTTTTTCTGCTCGCCGAGGTGATAATAGGCCCGGGCTAGGGCAGACACGCTGGCCGGCCGCTGCCGTACGACTTGCGGAACAGACTCCAGAAGCTTCGCGGCGCTCGGGTGATCGCCGAGATCTTCCGAGACGAGCCCTAGGAGGAGAATCGCGAGGGAGTCCTCCGGATGAACCTTCAGAACGGTTTGCAGATTCTCACGTGCTTCAGCGAGACGACCGAGCCGCCAGTGACTCGCGGCAAGATTACGGCGCGTCTCTTGGTCGCCAGGATTGAGTCGGAGTGCCTTTTCGAACAGCTCGCTCGCCTCTTCCTGCCTGTTCTCGCTTGCTAGCAGTGCGCCAAGTCTTGCAGCGTAGGTTGCATTTTCAGGGGAGCGCTCCATCGCGGCGCGAAGCTTCGCCTCCGACTGGACCGGATCGCCGGCCTGCGCCGGAACGGCCCGAGCCAGGCCGCCGCCAAATGGCAAGCACACGCCAACAAGCAAAAAGAAACGAAGGAATTCGCCGCGGCTTCGCACAGCGAGTTACGCTCCGCCTTCATGGTATCGCGCGTCGCTGGGAGTTAAAAGCTAAACCGCGCCTGGAATTCAATAACGCGTCCGCCAAGCGCCCCAGTCGCACGTCCGAATAGTGGGCGTTCGATCGTGGTACTGTTGCTGTGGAACCCGAAGGGCGCCAGGTTTAGTTTGTTGAATACGTTAAAGAAGTTGGCGCGTAAATCGATTCCCGCCCCCTCACCGATGACCCAGAATTTCGGCAGCCCAAACCTCTTCGCAATGCTCATATCGAAGCCGGTGTACCGCGGGCCGCGGAACGAGTTACGGCCGACACCCGGGACTGGCGGAATGCTATATCCGCCCGGCGGAGCCGTTGGCGGAGTGAAGAAGTTAAGGCCACCGCCCGGAAAATTGCCGTTATTTTTGAGGTTGTCTGTGCTCGTGTCATTCCCGGCTCCACCCTTATAGGCGACGGGCCGCACCGGGCAAATAAATCCTGCGTTAACGCTGGAGGCACAGGAAGTACCCGAATCCGAAACCGGTGTCCAGGGAAAGCCGGAGTTGAGCGTCAAGATGCCGTTGAGCTGCCAGCCTCCGATCAGCTTCTGCCTCCAGTCGTGCCCTGTTCGGAAGAGAGGTAGGTCGTACAAGGCGTACGCCGTGAAGGAATGGGTGACGTCGAAGTCCGAAGGTCCATGCTCTGTGCGCTGGTCAAACGGATAGGTCTGCTGGCAGTTCTGGTCGCTCGAGCACAAATCCATGCTCTTGCTCCAGCGGTAGTTGGCGTTGAACTCCAATCCTCTCGAGAATCATTGCATTATAGTTCGCGTTGACGTCCGACTGAAAGAGATTAACAATCCCGAGATGCGGGTTGGGCTGGTATAAGAGGCTGTAATTTAAAGTCCGAGGATACTTTCGGCTCCCGCTACCTTGATAGCCGAGCGCCGCCACCCACGAATGCCCGAGATCATACTGCCCCTCAAGGGAATAGTGATAGGTGTACGGCGTACGCATGTTCTGGAGAGGACCGGTGATACTTGGGCTGCCGTTCAGCGGGAGGTTTGTGGTTGGATCGAACGCGATAATCGCATTCGGATTAGCGGGAAAGCCGTAGAAAGCATAGATCCCATTCGGATTAATGGTGTAAACGCCAGCCGGGAGTTGGCTTGCCGGGAAGCCTTGTGCAATGAAAGACGGCGGGTTACCACGCGCCTGCAGCGTGAGGGATTCCGGGATGCGGTTATAGCCGACTCCAAAGCCGCCGCGCCAAACCAGTTTGTTGCCAAACTCGTGCCCGAAAACACGCCCCGGACTCCATGCGAAGCCCAATTGCGGCCCGAAGTTGTTGTAATCGGGCTTGCTGAGATTCCCGCCAATCTTGATGCTGGCACCCGTTAGCGTGTTGGCGCCTGTTCCTAAAACGAGGTTGCTGAGCTGCCCGAATTTATCATGGAGAGCACCTAAATACTCCCACCGCAAGCCGAGACTCAGCGTCAGGTTCGGCCGGAATTTCCAAGTGTCCTGACCGAAGAACGCGAGATCCGTGACACGAACATATTTGCGAAAGTCGGTCGGAGCTCCGGTCTTCGGGTTATACGTGACGGTCCCCTCATCCGTCGGCGCATCGTTGCCGAAGCTCCACAGGTTGTTGAAATTGAAGTTTGGGCGGTCACCCCAGAGTGAGGTGTCGTTGTTTTGCTCCTTGGAGAGTTCCCCCCCGAATTTTAAGACGTGGCTGTTGTGTATTTTGCTTAGTGTGTCGCGGAAATCGTAAGATGTCTCGTTGAACTTGCCAGGGCCGGGATAGCTCGTGTGAAAGCTGCCGTTCGGAATATTGATGTTGTTGTTGGGGACGCCCCACGGGATCTTTGGATTCGACGGGATTTCGTCGAAATACCAGCGGGTCACGTTGAATCGCGCTTCGTTGATCAGGCTCGTGGATATCGTCCGAGTCCAAAGGAGCGCCGCTGCTTCGTGGTGGCGGGCGGAGGTGAAAAAATCGTACTGGCGTGCACTACAGCACCAGCTGCCGGGTACGAATGTATTGGTTACCGGTGTGTAGTACATGCTGAACGTGACCAGGTCTTTTTGAGTGGCCTGAAAATCCACGCGGGCATTGTACTGCGTGGCCTTTGTGCCGCTGGGCTCCTCAACTTGCACTTGCTGCAAGTCGGGCGATCCGTCCAACCCGCCTCCGTTAGTGGAATTCACAATCGTCCCGGGAGTCCCCGTATTACTCCCGATGTCCACGCCGCCAGAGACATCCGCGCAGTTTGGCCCCACAGCAACACCGAGAGCGGCGCAGGTCGAGGTGAGCTGCTTAAAAATCTTGGGCTCCGAGCCAGGAACAGCAAAGATCTTTGCTGCAGTACTATTGGGCGGAAGCTTCTGTATCCATTGAGGTGTTTCGATCCATTCCGACTCAAGACCAGTCGCATGTGTCGAGATGTGCTCAAAAGAAAAGAAGCCGAAGACCTTGTTCTTCCAAATGGGTCCGCCCAGGCTCCCCGCATAGTTCCGGAGCAATGTGGTGTCGCGCTGCGGAGCCTCACCATTCGGTCCTCCCCACCTCTGAAAGGCGTTCAAGCTCGGGCTGTGTAGCTTGTAAAGGAAACTGCCGTGAAACTGGTTCGTGCCATTCTGCGAAACCACTTCAACTAAAGCGCCGCTATTGCGCCCGTTTTCAGCGGAGTATGTGTTCGACTCGACCTTGATCTCTTTGACCGATTCGGAGTTGGGCGTGATGACAGCGGCCCCGCCCCAGGTCTGGCTGTTGACGCTCACGCCGTCAATCGAGTAGCCGTTGGCCTCCACGCGCTGGCCGTTCGCGCTGACCTGGACGGCATTTTCCGTCTGAAAGATCGAGTTGTTCGATCCGCCCGGGCCACTGTAATTGGGCAAGTTCGTGGACTGGCCATTCGCATTGCGTGCGCCGAGACCGAAGACTCCGGGAGTCAGACGAACCAACTCATAGGGGTCTCGCCCGACTTCCGGAAGTCTGTTAATTTGATCGCTGGTGATTGTACCGCTGATCGAAGCGTCTTCCGTCTGAAGCGTCGGGAGCGTGTCCCCGTTAACAGTAACCTCTTCCGTCACGGCTCCCGGGTCGAGGACCACGTTTACGCCACTCGTATCCTCGGCATTGATCCGGATGTCCTTGATCACCTTGACCTTGAAACCAGCCATAGAAGCACTAACGGTGTACAACCCCGGTCCAAGATGGCCAACACTGTAGAATCCGGCATCGTCCGCAATGGCATCCTGCGACGCGCCGGTCTCCTGATTCGTTACGGTAATCTTGGCGCCCTTTACGATCGCCCCGGACGAATCCGTCACTGTCCCCTGAATACCCGCGCGAAACTGCGCGTGTGCGGTCACAGCCAAAAACGCTGCGCAGGCAAACACTAAGACCACCTGATTCGAAAGTTTGGATAGACTCATGACTTGCTCCTTCACCCCAAAAATTGCGAAGGGCCCGACACCCTCAGCTAAATCGGTTAACTACCCATTTGGCGGGGAGTATAGCCACCTGGAATTTGAATGTCAACGATTCTTAGTTTGAATATCCACGCCCCACGCCCGTTTGTACTGGTTTGGCGCGCCTCAGTATGTCTCTTTTGGGACGCTTCTGGACTAGTAGTGCAATCGGGCAATTCGCTGTTGCTACAGGACGGTTGGCGAGGCTTGGGCAGTCTCTTCACGAACCAGAGGCAAGAGGAATTCCTGCAATCGCTCGCTCTCGGTGAGATCCAGGCGGTCAAATTGAATTCCCATCTGGCTTCCACCCAGAATGCGGACGACCGAACCCGTGGCAACCACGGGCCTCATGCGCCCAGAGAGGTGCAGGCTTACGCGCACTGGCGAACCCGCCGGAAGGATGCGACGAGCCTTGACCAACACGCCAGTCGGGCTGAGATCAATCGTCTCGCCTTCAAAGTCTTCTCGGCCAAACCTAAGCTGCACTCGGGACTGAAGCGGAACGCGCCTCGTGCGGCGTCGATCATTTTCCATGGCTCCCTGAGTGGCCCGAACCAGCTTTAGTAGACGATCCCTGTCGATGGGCTTGTAGAGAAAGAAATTCGCACCCTCTTCAAATCCCATGGACATTGCGCTTGGGCGCTGATCGTCACTGATCAGGATGATAGGCGTCACACGGTTCGACTCCGTACGACGCATCTGCCGCGCAAGTTCGATGCCATCGGGAGGGGGCATGTGCAAGTCCAGGAAGACCACGTCAAATTTTCCTTCTTCGAGAAGACCGGGAGCTTCCGCGCTTCTCGTGAGCGTCAGGGCTTCTAAGCCGGCGGACAGCAACACCTTCTGGATCAGATCGCAAATCGCCTGTTCATCATCCACGACGAGAGCTCGCCTGTACATGATTCCTCTTCCATTCTGCCGTTCACCCGACTGTCCTGGACTTTGAAACTCAAGTAGCCGCGACGGCTGCGTCTACAGCAAGCCGATGCCTCACAAGTTTATGATTGTCGCGTTTGCCGGCGCGGCTGCCAATCACGCGATGCCGATGGACGCTCTGCCCGCCGAGAAACCTCATAACAATCAAATTGAACGCCCACTCCCAACTTGCCCCTTGGCGAATCAAATGACTCGATGCGAACCACGTGGCCCGAGCACAGCCATTCGTTTGTGGGCTCGCCGGTAATCTCTTCCGGCATCTTCAAAAGGACCTGGACGGCGGTACCGACGCGCAGCGGCGAATTCGTCGGGAAGTAAATACCTCTCTCGGAGAGGTTCACCGATTCGGTTCGCTGCTCTGCAATCGCCGACTTCAAAATGCGAACGCGCAGGGGCAACTTGAAGTTGTGACGAGCAGAGACACGGCGGTCTGATAAGGCGATATTCATTGGAGGCTCCTTGCGCCGAGGAAGGGAGAAGGCGCACGCTAAGATTGCGAAACGAAAGGGGAAGTAAAGCATAGCATCGCAACTGCAAGGGAACGGCGAAATTCTCAGAGGAGTTTCCTTCCCTGGAGCTCCTCATCGCGCTGAGAAAAGTGAATGCAAGCCACGAAAGTGCAAGTTGATGCATCGAATCCTTGGGTGGATTACTATGAAGAGCAAGGAGAGTGGAAGAAATGCTGGGACTCACTTTTGAAGCCGTCGGGGCTGCGAGAAGGCCCATGAAAGCCAGACCACTGCTCCTGATCGCGAGTGGCTTGTTGGCGGTGACCCTGGGGGCGCAGCAGAAAGGCCCATTGCCTCCGCCACCGCCGGGCACTGTGGCACCCACAAGCGCGCCTACGGGGCCATCGAAAGAAAGTTCGGGCGTGCCACAAAGATCCTCGCACATCACGAATGAGCCGCCTTCCATCCCGGTAGAGAAGATCATTCAAAAATTTACCGAGAACGAGGACGAGTTCCGCAGGGAGCGCGAGAATTACACGTACACGCAAATCGTGGTGCTGCAGACCGTGGATGACGACGGGCAGGTCGACGGGGAGTATAAGCTGACGAGCGACATCCAGTTTACGCCGGCGGGAAAGCGCTACCAAAAGGACGTGTTCGCCCCGGTTTCAACCATCCAGCGAATTGTCATGACGCAGCAGGATTTTGACGATATCGAGAAGGTCTGGCCGTTGGTGCTCACCCCCAACGAAGTACCCAAGTATGACGTCAAATATGCGGGCCGGGAGCAGGTGGACGAGCTCGGCACGTATGTTTTCGACATTAATCCGAAACAATTGGAGAAAGGTCAACGCTACTTTCAAGGGCGCATCTGGGTCGAAGACAGGGACCTGCAAATCGTCAAGACCTCGGGAATTTCCACGGGCTTAAAGAAGAAAAAAGAGGACAGCGCCTATCCCCACTTCGAAACCTTCCGCGAGAATATCGAAGGCCACTACTGGTTTCCGACCTACACGCGGGCAGATGACACGCTGCATTTCAAGTCAGGCCAGGATGTGCGTTTCCGAGTCTCGGTGCGATATCAAAACTACAAGCGGTTCGGCGCAACGATCAAGATCGGGACCGCGAAGCAAGTGGATCCGGAGAAACCGGAGAAACCGGAGAAACCTTAGCGCGGGCGTTTTAGGAAGAGCGGACTAGCGTCTGCTGAGCCAGACGAGCGTTACTCCGACACAAACAATTAGGACACCCAGCCAGCGCTGCGGGCTGACGCGTTCGTGCAAGAAAAGCTTGGCCCCTGTAGTACCCGCCGCATAGCTCAAGGCGGTCACCGGTACGACTAGGCTCACGTTTTCGATCGACAACATGGCCAGAAGAGAGAAGAAGGCCAGCGTCATCATGCCAATACCGATCCACATCCATCCGACGCGCATGGCGCGGAAGACAAACCGGGCGAGCGCAGCCGGTCGAAAGTCGTGAACCTCGCCAATGACCTTCATCGCGCGAGTGACGCAGAGTTCGCCGCCCGTACCCGCCACAATCACCAGGAACAAGAAGAAGAATTCACGCACGGTTAGGCCTTCTCCGTGGTGCGCGGTGGAGTGCGGCCGACCACAAATACGCCGACGCAAATCACGGCGATCCCGGCCCAGCGCAGAGGAGGGACAACTTCCTCCAGGAGGAAGTAACCCAGCACGGCAACGACAGCGTAAGAGAAAGCAGAGGCCGGCTGTACGTAGCTATAGTCCGCCCAGGTGAGCACGAGCATGTAGGCAACAAAAAACGCGAGGAGACAGGCGATACCGAGCCAGATGTAGCCGGAAGTCAGAATCTTGAGGAGAATATGGAGAAGGTCCGCCGCAGCCCAATTCTTGGCCGAACCAATCCCTTTCATCCCTTTGCTCAGCAGGACATTTCCCAGCGGAGCGAATAAGACCATGAGCAGAAGTAGAAGGTAGGTCTTGAAGTGCAGGCCGGGAGAATCTTTCATGCGATTTCGGCTTCGCCTTTTGCGTTTGGAATGATGCCATCATGATTTTACTTGATGTTCCAAAGTTCCCAA
>Ga0209056_10004861_pt1 | contig 14118 bp, 15 predicted proteins | sample GraSoiAngelo_114_FD_185876 | JGI IMG/M metagenome (GOLD analysis project Ga0209056, IMG submission 185876) | Grasslands soil microbial communities from the Angelo Coastal Reserve, California, USA - 14_0903_13_40cm (SPAdes) (version 2) | ecosystem: Environmental > Terrestrial > Soil > Grasslands... | reverse complement strand
CAGTTCGAATCCGAACCAAGCCGATGCTTCTAGCGAACGCGTCCTGTTGGTGGTCGACCAGCCTTTCGACAACCACAACGGCGGCCAGCTCGCTTTCGGGCCTGACGGTTTCCTCTATATCGGCCTGGGCGACGGCGGCAACGAGGGCGATCCGCGAGGCAATGGACAGAACCTGCAGACGCTGCTCGGCAAGATCTTGCGAATCGACGTGGACAGCCCCTTTGCTGCTGGGAAACAATATGCGGTTCCGGCAGACAATCCTTTCGCCCCGCCCGCAGGCCTACCCGAAATCTGGGCTTACGGTTTGCGCAATCCGTGGCGCTTTTCTTTTGACAACGCGACCGGCACGCTTTTTGCCGGGGACGTCGGCCAGGACCGGTTCGAAGAGGTGGACATCATCACAAGTGGCGGCAACTTCGGCTGGAACGAGATGGAAGCTTCTCATTGCTATCCATCAGGGAGCTCGTGCAGCACCGCAGGATTGACCCTGCCGATCATGGAATACCCTCACGATGCAAGCGGCGGAGAAGCCATCATCGGCGGTTTCGTGTATCGCGGTTCTGCAATCGCCGGACTGGCTGGCGACTATGTCTTCGGGGACCTATCAAGCGGGCATATCTGGGCGGGCGTGCAGGATTCGAGTGGCAATTGGACGCAGACGCTGGTTCTCACACACAATCTGACCGTCAGCTCGTTCGGCCAGGACGCCACAGGAGAACTTTACCTGCTCGATTACGGGAACGGTGCGGTTTTGCGCCTTCGCGCCACCCCTTGAGCGCCAGCGGTAAAAACGATCTGGGAGTGTGTGATGGTTTTTGATCCGCACTGCTCGCATTCTGAACGCACGGAGGATTACCCCGATTTACGAGGCGTGCCGCTTCGATTGCCTTCACTTGATAGCCACGTCGGATCAAAACGGTGCTGCCCTGTAATCAGCTGATCAATCTAGGCGATAGCCTGACCACCGGGCGTAATTGAGTGCTTCCCTGCCCTATCTGCCGCGAACCTATATATCAATGATCAAACAATTATTTGCGAAGGTGGCGTCCTTGCTTTTTCTGGGCCAAAATATGTTTGGAAGCAATGTTGAAGCTTTGGCCAAACCCGAGCACGTTTTCATGCGGCTGCACTAAGTTGTTCACCGCTGTTTGATTCCGGCCGATGGTTTCTATGAGTGCCGCACAATCGGTCCCAAGCAGAAACAGCCCTTCAACATCGGCATGGCAAATGATTCTGTCTTCGCCTTCGCTGGGTTATGGGAGCGTTGGCGAGATCCATCTGGCCAGATCCAGGAAACATGCACCATTCTCACCACGCGGCCCAACTCGCTTGTGGCCGACGTACACGATCGCATGCCGGTAATCCTGCAAACCGAGGACTACGATCTTTGGTTGGATCCTGGTGTTACCAAACCTGCTCTCGTAGCGAACTGCCTCAAGCCCTTCGATGCCAGGCTGATGAAGAAATATCCCGTGAGCGCGCGGGTAAACCGTCCCGAGAACGATGAACAACCTTGTGCCCAAGAAGTTCCAGCTATCACAATAGCGCAGACCCTTTTTTAACCAAGGACCACAGTCACTCAAACAGGTCGGGTTGGGCCGGCTCATCTCGTTCTTTCTCGAAATTGCTCAAGCCGATACCAACAAGCCGAAAGCGTTGCTTCGGGCCCAGACCTACTCTCCCTCTCAACGTCAGAGCTATGTCCGTCAACTCCGCACAAGAGGAAGGAGGAGTAGATGGTGTATGGCTGCGAGTAAGAATTTTGAACTCGCTCGTTTTCAATTTGGGCACGATTGTACGTGCCGGTCGTGATTCTTTACGCGAGGCGGACCAAAGCTTTTCTGCCAGGCGCCGGATCATTGGTTCGATCTCTGATAAAGGGACGTCTTGCTCGAAGGTGTCCTCGATGGAAATTGATTTCGTCGGCCGGTCCGGGACCACGTCATTGTCGTCAATACCGCGGGCGAGTTCATGGAGGCGTAGACCGTACCGGCCGAAATGATCTTCGAGCACAGATAAATCCAGCGTTCGCAAATCCCCGATTGTTTGTATTTGAAGTATGCGCAGTTTTTTTTCCGTAACTTTCCCGACTCCAGGCAGGCGCCCAACTGGCAATGGCAGCAGAAACGCATCTATTTCCTCGGGCTGGATGACAAAGAGTCCATCAGGCTTGCGCCAGTCAGAGGCGAGCTTTGCCAACAACTTGTTCGGGCGACGCCGGCAGAGGCTGTCAGATTCAATTCCTGGCGGATTTGCTCGCGGATCGTGCGTGCCACCAGCGTCGCGGTGGGCAAGTCCATCTTGTTCTCACTGACATCAAGGTAGGCTTCGTCGAGTGACAGCGGCTCAATCAGATCCGTGTGACGCTTGAAGATCTCTCGTACATCACGCGAGACTGCCCGATAACGTGTGAAATCAGGAGCGACGAAGACAGCGTCAGGGCACAGCCGTTCCGCGCACGCTTCTGGACATCGCGGCCAGTACCCATTCCAGGCTAACGTCAACCACCATATCGTTGGTCGTCATTTCTTACCTCCACTTGTATGTTGGTTCTGGGCAAGAAAGATCGACACGTCGGGCCTGATTTTTCTTTAGAAAATATTTTCGAGGGATGTAGAGAACGCCGCGACGGCTCCGACTACACCTGAAAGCGCAGATTAGGGTCTGGCAGGTAACCAGTTCACAAGGAGAACGATCATGGGCAAAGCACCTGAATTATCTCGGCGCCGTTTCGTTGGTTCCGCTCTCTCCGCTGCGGCATTGTCGGCTGTACCGGCTCGTTCGATGGCAGAGGCTAAGATGCAGAAAAGAGGAAACGAAATGACCACCCTGACGCCATACCTGTTATTTGATGGAAAATGCCAGCAGGCCATGGAGTTCTACAAGTCCTGTTTTGGCGGAGAACTGGCCGCGACCAAGGTTAAGGATTCTCCAGCCAAAGATTTCATGCCTGCCTTTCAGCACGAGAAAATCGTCACTGCCCGGCTCAGAAATGGCAAGTTGGAGATCTCCGCGTCGGACTGGCTGAGGCCTGCCCAAGCTCCAATTCGGGGCAGCACGGTTTGTCTCTATCTGAGTGGAGGAACACTCGAGGAATTGAAAACTCTATTTGAGAGACTCTCAGACGACGCAGAAGTGACTGACCCTCTCAAAGAGCAGTTTTTCGGCACCTACGGGGCACTGAATGACAAATTCGGTGTCCGCTGGATGTTTCAAACCGACGCGAAGTCTTAGGCGAACCGCAATCACGGTGAACCGAACGATATAGGAGCCAAGCTATGAAATACATTTTGCTGATGTCCGGCACGAAGGTAGGTGTTGACACCTATTGCGCCTGGTCGCAAAAGGACATTGAGGCGCATATGGCCGTCCTCGGGCGCATCAATAAGGAACTGACCGAATCCGGAGAGTTTGTGGCCACACAAGGGCTAGCCGGACCGAATGAAGCGAAAGTTGTGCGTGGTGAGAAAAATGGTATGCCGGTCACAGACGGCATCTTCCCCGAGTCCAAGGAGTTTCTGCTGGGCTACTGGATCGTTGACGTAGCAACTCCCGAACGCGCCTATGCCATCGCGGCACGGATTTCCGCGGCGCCAGGACCCGGGGGAACACCTACAAACGTGCCGATTGAAGTCAGGAGATTCGCGTTTTTTGAGCAATCTAAGTCCGAATGACGGAACGGTGAGAATGCAGCTCGTTTCTAGCGAACCTGCGAAGGCGGAAAGCCGTACCATGAAATCATAGGAGAAGAATATAAAGATGAAATACATCATCATGATGAATACGATGCGAGCGGGCCACGGGGTCCCCGAGTGGCCGCAAAAAGACCTTCAGGCACATATCGCCTTTATGGTCGGTCTCAACAAAGAGCTTCGCCAATCCGGCGAGTTGGTCTCAGCCGAAGGTCTGTCTTTTCCCGATCAGGCTAAGCTGGTGCGGGCCAGTAAGGATGGCTTGCCCATCACAGACGGCGTATTTCCGGAGAGCAAGGAATTTCTCGCGGGATACTGGATTGTCGATGTCGAATCTCCGGAGCGAGCTTGCGCGATCGCGGCGAAAGTGTCGGCGGCACCGGGTCCCGGCGGGAAGCCCTTGAACATGCCCATCGAAGTGCGCCCAATTATGAGCGGGCCTCCACCGGAGATGCTGTAACGAGAGCTGCGATGACAAAGCCATGGGACACGAGTTCCGAGCATCTATTGCGCGAACTTGCACCACAGGTGCTCGGCTCGGTAGCACGCCGTTTTCGAGACTTCTCCTCCGCCGAGGACGCCGTGCAGGAGGCCATGATGGCGGCCTTTACTCAATGGCCGCAGGAGGGCATTCCCGCGAATCCACGCGGCTGGTTGATCCAGGTTGCAAATCGGCGAATGACCGATCAAGTGCGCAGCCAAATTGCCCGTCGCGAAAGGGAAACCGCGGTGGGCAGAGAGGCCGACCTCGTCGTCCCTACCCTTGAAATCGAGTCTGACATGGACCCGGATGACACGCTGATTTTGCTGTTCATGTGCTGCCACCCCGCCCTCACTTCGTCCTCAGCGATTACTCTGACTCTGCGCGCCGTCGGGGGTTTAACCACGGCGGAAATTGCCAATGCATTCCTCGTCCCCGAGGCAACGATGGCGCAGCGGATCAGCCGAGCGAAGCAAAGCATCAAGGCTTCCGGGCTGCCATTCCGCCTGCCTTCCCTACAGGAGCGCCCGGAGCGGCTGCCCGCAGTTCTCCATGTGCTCTACCTGATCTTCAATGAGGGTTACACCAGCAGCATCGGCACACACTTGCAGCGGCTCGATCTAGCGCGTGAGGCGATCCGGTTAACTCGCGGTGCGAAGGCTCTACTTCCCGAAGATGCCGAGGTGAGTGGTTTGTTGGCGCTCATGTTACTAACAGACGCTCGCCGGAATGCACGAACCGGACCGAACGAGGAATTGATCCCCTTGGATAAACAAGACCGAACTCTATGGGACCGGGCCGAGATCTCCGAAGGCACCGAACTCTTGACTGCCGCCCTATCCAAAGGCTCCGTCGGTCTGTATCAGCTACAGGCGGCGATAGCTGCAGTCCATGACGAAGCGTCTCGGGCGGAAGATACAGATTGGCCGCAGATCCTAGCGTTATACGAACTGCTGAAACGTGTCGCTCCCAGCCCGATGGTCACACTCAATCATGCAATCGCCGTTGCCATGGTGCACGGCCCTTCGAAAGGTCTCGAACTGCTAAGGACACTCGATACCGACGCTCGGCTTTCTGGACACTATCGTCTCGACGCAGTGCGCGCCCATTTGCAAGAAATGGTCGGCGATTATGAAAGCGCCGTCAAGCACTACCGAATTGCGGCCAGTCGGACGACAAGTATCCCGGAACAGAATTACCTCATGACCCAAGCGGCTTGTCTGGCGGAGAGAAAACTGAGCTAGAACCTTCGTATCGTCCTGCCGACGCCCTACCCACCGCAAACCGAGTGCTCACAAAGACGCCAAGCCAAGCCCCCAGACGACAGGCAATTCGGAAGCAAAGGTGAATTGCGAATTGGTACCGAGTAATGCCCTGTGTCCACGAATGGAGTAGTTCCCGGTTGGTCGCTAGCCATTCGGAAGATATCAGCCTCAAATCGCCTGCAAATCGCAGGAAAGCCGATCGGCCCACTAAAAACGCTCCCCCCGCTCTGACTTAAAAACTCTTAACCTAAAACTTTGAACTAGGTCCCTGGACCCAAAGAACAGGCCGCACGCCTAGCCCGTCTCGCTGCGTTATCAGCATAACGCGCCTCAAATGACGCCAGAGCTTTCGTGAATCGATTTCTCGCTTTCGTGCAAGCCGCAAGAAACATGCTGTCGGATCGGCGGTACTGAACGAATTGTTCAAGTAAAAGATGTGTGTCTCGTTGCGTTGACCCTGATCATGGGATCGGTTACCTTCATCATCGGCTTCGGTTTCAATCGCCGCCTTCTTTCTTATTTGGCGGCCCGCTTCCACTTCTCTAGACGGGGTAAAACCCATGGCCTTTACCGAACATCCGCGTCTGCTTGCGCGCGTTGCGGGTGCGTTCTACCTGATCGTCACCGCGTTCGCCCTATTTGCTTACCTGTATGTTCGCGGTCAGGTGATTGTCCCCAGTGATATGACTCAGACCGCAGCCAACTTCCTGGCGCATGAGAGGCTCTATCGAATGGGCATCTCGGCGGCCGTTATTGTCGTCGTCTGCAATCTGCCGCTGGGGTGGATCCTATTTGAGCTCTTGAAAGTGGTACACCCGCGCCTCGCACAGCTTGCCCTCCTTTTCATCACGGTGTCGGCAACGATCGAGGCGGTCAATCTCTTCAACTACATCTCGCCGTTGTTCATATTCAACATGCCGGAATACCGCAGCGCATTTCTGGCGAACGAACTCCAGGCGCTTGCGCGCGGTCCGATCAGGATGTTCGACTATCTCTTCAGCGTGAGCCTGACGTTCTTTGGCGTGTTCTGCGCCCTGATCGGGTTCCTCATCTTTCGGTCGAAGTTTCTTCCGGCAATTCTCGGCCTTCTGATGATGGCCGCCGGCGTGACTTACTGGATCAACAGCTTCAGGCTCTTCCTCGCGCTGCCGATCCCTTATCTTCCGTGGGTAACACTCATCGCCGAATTGTCGCTGGCATTGTGGCTCTTTGTTGTCGGGGTCAACGAGGCGAAATGGCGGTCGCAGGCTAGCACAAGTTAATCAAAGGCATAGCAACGGCATCAAGTCTCTGCCCAAATCCCGCACGCCCGGCAAGCAAAGGTTAAGAGACCGCATCAGGTCTCGAACCATACCTTGTCCAAGACATTAGCGGCGTGACAGCTAGCGTTATCCATGCACAATCCCGATAAGGCTATGGCCGAAGTGCTCTGGGTCCTCTGCTTTTGTGTTGTAAAGGACCAAGTCTTTCGTAATTTACAAGTAGCAAAACACCGAGAACTTGCATCGAATTACGATTAGACCAATGTAGTCATCAGATGGTCCAGACGGCTCATCCGCGCGGGCTAACCATGGCACGTCGTGCCAGCGCTTTTGCGTGTGTTTGGCTTGTCCTGTTTATCGGATTCATTTCGGCAGTTCACTCTCACCCGGACGCTTCACGAACTCCCGAACGCTCGTGCTCGGTTTGCGCTCTGGTACATGCCGGAGTTGTCCCGGTCGCGATGAGTGTGCCGGTTCCGGTTTTGGCTAGTTCCGCGGTGCATGTAACCCGCTCCGAGTCTCCACAATCCTTGCTTTTCATTTCGTCCTTCTACATTCGTCCTCCGCCTGTGGTTTAACGCTCCGACCCAAAGACTCTCGTTTCATTGGCGCGTCCGAAAACCACTTTTATTGGAGGAAATCATGCTGGCTTCTTACAAAAGCTCGCTTCCTGCGGCTTTTCTGATCATTTCTTACTTGGCGTTGAGCCTCGCGGCTAACGCTCAATCAGCCGGAAATTCAACCTCGGTTACAGGCGTGGTCGTAGATCCCACGGGCGCAGTTGTTCCCAACGTGTCATCTGGGGCCTAAGAGGCCCGCGAAAGCTCATGAAAATCACTACGAGCATCGGAGAGAATAATGGCCGGTGGGAGTGGTAAGGTCGATCACTCACTGGATAAGCCGAAGCTGTTAACGTGTCTGACCCGGAGCGTGCGTAGTGGAGCGAATAAATGGGCATCGCACTCCCCTGGTGGGGAGCAGCGACAGCCCGCGACCGTGGTTCACGTAAGTAGCGGCACACTCTCTGCTCCCGCCAGGAGGAAGGTATGTATAGGATAGCGGGAATCGACGTACATAAAAAGAAGCTGGCGGTAGTAGTAACCGATGTCGAAATGCACGGCGAGTACCAGTTTGAGCGGTGTTGGTTTGCGGCCAACCCGGAGCAGCTTCGCCTGTTATCGCAATGGCTGGCGGAGCACCAAATCGAGGAAGTGGTAATGGAATCTACGGCACTCTACTGGAAGCCGGTATGGGGAGCGCTGGAACGATATTGGCAACCGATCTGTCAGAAACGAGAAGGCGCGGGTCCAACCTCGGGAATCTTGCATCTGGCGCAGGCGCAATCGAATCGTGGCCCGCGCGGCCGGAAGAAAGACTTTCGCGACGCAGAGCGACTGGTGAAGCGACTGGTAGCCGATGAGCTGAAGCTGAGTTTTGTGCCGGATACGGAACAGCGCCTGTGGCGCACCCTCACCCGCCGCAGATACCAGCTAACGCGTGCCCGGGTCCAGTTACAGAACCAGTTGGAGGCTTTGCTGGAAGAGGCCCACCTCAAGTTATCCAGCATCGTCTCAGACCTGTTGGGTGTTAGCGCACGGCGCATGTTGCAGGCAATCGCCCACGGGGAAACCAACCCGGAGGCTCTGGCCGGCTTAGGCGATCGCCGCTTGCGGGCCACGCCGGCGCAGCTATGCGATGCGCTCGGCGCGTGCACCGAGCTTCACCCAGTCTATCGCCGGCTGATCAAGATGATGCTGGAGGAGTTGAAAGTAATTGAGGAGCACACGGCAGAGCTGAATCAGGAGCTGGCGACGCTACTCCGCCCGCACCAAGATGCAGTCGAGAGGCTAGCCGAGGTGCCCGGTCTAGGAGTTGATTCCGCCCAACAGATCCTTGCAGAGGTAGGAGCGAAGGCGGCCACGTTTGCTTCCGACAAGAATCTCTGCTCTTGGGTAGGAGTCTGTCCTGGAGACGAGGAAAGTGCGGGGGAGTCTTCCAGTCATCGCTCCCCGCAAGGTAACCGACAGATGCGGCGTCTCCTCAACCAAGCCGCCAATGCTGCGGTCAAAAGCAAAGGAAGCATTTTCGAGATTGCGTATCGCCGCCTAGTGCCGCGCCTGGGCCACAATCAAACCATCGGTGCTGTCGCCCATCGCCTATGTCGGTTGATCTGGCTGATTCTCCACAAAGGCGTTCGCTACGAAGAACGCGGTCCGGCGGTGAGCCAACGGTCAAGGCAAAACCGCACGGGCAAGATGATCAGAGAACTGCGAATGCTCGGCTATCGGGTGGAATTCCTGAACGCCGTACCCTGCGTCCCAATACCTTAAGCCGGGATTTTCGACCGTGAGTGTCGAAATTCGCAATCCAGTCAGCGGCTTTGATCGGACTGCGGCCACTGACGCCGCCGGAAGGTTCTCCATCCCCAACGTTCCGTTCAATCCATATCACCTCAGCGTCAATGGCCAAGGGTTTGCTACCTATTCTTATGACATTGATGTTCGTTCGGTAGTTCCGGTGAACCTTAATATCAGCCTGAAAGTAGGGGCCTCCGAAACCGTAACCGTTGAAGGCGGCGGAGCCGAAGACCTGCTGGAGAACGATTCAACCTTTCACACCGACGTGGACAAGAGCCTGTTCGACAAACTTCCCCTGGAGAGTTCATCATCGTCGTTGAGTTCGCTGGTCACTCTCGCAACGCCGGGAATCTCGGCAGATTCAAACGGCCTTTTTCACGGCCTGGGAGATCACGCGGAAAACTCATTTTCGGTGGACGGCCAGCCAATTACCGATCAACAGAGCAAACAGTTTTCCAACCAGATTCCGCTTGATTCCGTCCAGTCCCTGGAAGTCATCACTGGCGCGCCGCCTGCCGAATATGGCGACAAGACCAGCATTGTGATCAACGTTACAACCCGCTCCGGCCAGGGCATGACCACTCCCAAGGGTAGTCTCACCACCTCGTACGGCAGTTTTGGATCTTCGAATGTTGCCTTCAATTTGGGTTTCGGCGGAGCCAAGTGGGGAAATTTCATCTCCGTGAGCGGGCTGAATGACGGCCGCTTTCTTGATCCCCCGGAATTCCAGGTTACGCACGACAAGGGCAACCAAGAGAATCTGTTTGACCGCGTGGATTACCAATTCTCCACCAAAGACTCCATTCACCTGAACCTGGGCCTTACCCGTTCCTGGTTCCAGACGCCAAATTCTTTCGACGCCCAAAACGCAACTGCATGGAATGGCCTCGTGGTCAGCAACGGAGGCCTTGACCCCTATGGCAACGTCGGCCCTACCGACCAGCGCTCGCAGATCAAGAGCTTCAACATCGCTCCCTCATGGACGCGTTTACTCAGTAACACGACTGTGTTCACTCTCGGCGCCTTTGTCCGGCGCGATCAATACAACTGCTACCCCAGCGCCAATGCTTTTGCCGATCTCGCTCCTGCCGGCCTTCAGGCCGAGACCGTGGGTCAAAACCGGACCCTGACCAATGCCGGACTTCGGTCGGATGTCTCGTACGTGAAAGGCATCCACAATCTGAAGGTAGGGGCAACCTACGAACAGACTTTCCTGAACGAGAATGACAAAGTCGGCATCGTCGATCCAACTCTTCTCCCGAACACGTTCGGCTGCCCGAACGGACAACCCGCCCCCGATCCCTGCGCCGTCCTTCCGCCCTTCGATTTGACGCAAGCCGGGACACTGTTCACATTTAACGGTCACACCGACGTGAAAGACCTGGCGCTTTACGCCCAAGACACAATCACGAAAGGCGACTGGGCTTTCAACCTCGGGCTGCGTGGCGATTTCTACAACGGCCTAGTGACCCACCGCGAAGCCGAGCCGCGCCTGGGAATCTCCTACAACATCAAGCCGAGCCATACCGTGCTTCGCGTTTCGTATGCGCGAGTACTGGAGACTCCGTTCAACGAGAACCTGGTACTCACCAACCTCGGATGCGATTCACCGGTCCTAAATCCCTTGCTCGGCTGTTCCGCGCCCAATGCCACGCCCCTAGCCCCAGGATGGCGCAATGAGTTCCATGCGGGACTGCAGCAAGCATTCGGAAAGTATCTGGTTTTCTCCGGCGAATACATCTGGAAATACACCCACAACGGCTACGACTTCAGCATTCTCGGCAACACTCCGGTTACGTTTCCGGTCGCCTGGCAGAGGTCTAAGATTCCGGGATTCGCTGGCCGCGTTAGTGTGCCAAATTTTCATGGATTCTCGGCATTGATGGTTTTCTCCAGCGTGGCGGCGCGGTATTTCGCTCCGCAGATCGGAGGCGCCGGGGCTACTCCTTCCGCTCCCGGTGGAGTCTTCCGCATTGATCACGACGAGAAATTCAATCAGACGACGCACCTGCAATATCAGCCCTGGAAGGTCGGTCCGTGGTTCGGTTTCAACTGGCGCTACGACAGCGGCCTGGTTGCCGGTCTGGTTCCGTGCGCCGGCGGCAATTGCAGTAATGGACCAGCCGGCAGCGCTAGCGTGGTGGACACTTCCATCATCAGCCCAGACCAGCAATTTCAGGCTGGCCTGTTCTGCGGTCCAGTGCACGCTACTCAGACCACGCCGATAAGCTCAGGTTTGGGTACTAACCTGTGCCCTGCATCCCAGTACGGCTCGACGTTGATTACGATTCCGGCGTCGGGACGGAGGATGACGATCACAACCCGCCGCGCATTACCCCGCGTCACTTGTTCGACCTCGCCATCGGAGACGACAACCTATTCCATGGCGACAAACACAAGTGGAGTGCTCAACTGACCGTGATCAACATCGCGAACCAAGTGGCTCTCTACAACTTTCTCTCGACCTTCAGCGGAACGCATTACCTGACGCCACGTGCGTTGACGGCTCAACTAGGTTTTAGTTTTTAGGCGGGACGCATTCCTTGTGGTTATATCCGACGATTCGCGGACGAGTCGTCGCCACTCTTCCCTAGAAGGCATAAGGGAAGACTTGCCCGTGATCCAACACAATTGCCCGCAGTGTCAGGGCGAACTGCTGTCCCATCTCGCCGACTGCGCATCCACAAGTAGTCGGGAGAGCGCGCGGTAGCGCGAAAACCAGTAACTCAGAAAAGGTTGCAATCCAAAAATCTGTTTGGCGCCTCTCCGCGTACATCCTTTGTTGGTGCTGCTCCAGCCGCACCGACCAGTTGCGCCAGTGGCAGGATCTCAGACCCGCATGGCAGTTGCGTGGATTCTGTCCCGGCCAGAACCGTATGCTCCGGCGTGGATTAGCCAAATCTGTCTAACATATAAGGCCCAGGAATATGCGACGCAACTTCGTGATCCGATTTCTTGTTGCGCAGCGGATTTGCTCCGTTGGGTTGCTGCTTTGGGTTTGCAGCCTCGCTGTTCAGGCGGGCGCCGCCACAGATCTCACAGGCAGCCTGACCGACCCTCAGGGCCAATTGGTCTCGGATGCAACCATTCGTTTGTTGCGACGCGCAGACTCTACAAGCCGCGAGACCAAGATTGACGCACAGGGGCAATTTTCTTTTACTAATCTAGACAGCGGAGAATATCGCCTAACGGCGGAGTCGCCCGGATTTGCGGTTCTCACGCAAACGATTGCTGTGCAGGCCGAGGGTCAGCAGACCGAAAATCTACAGTTTTCAGGTCTGGCATCGCGGAATGAATCGGTTACCGTCACCGCTGCGGTATCCGATGCCGGTGTTTTTGAGCCAGATCCAGCACAGCGAGTCATGATCCGCGATGAAACTCTAGACGCGAACCCTGGGCGTCCGGGTATGCCGATCTCAATTCCTGGCATGCCGGTCGAGTCTCCCGCAGGGGGTGTGAAACCCCCTCAGTATTTCGCTCCCGGAGTGGCGGGAGATCACGGTGAGCCGATAGCGATGTTTTTTCATGTCGGCGGATATCTCTTTCCGAATAACTTGCCTGCCAACGCGCACGGCAACGGTTATGCCGACCCCAATGTCATTATCCCAGTCGCGATCGAGAGCGTCGAAACCGATGGCGCTGCCTTTAACGTGCGCGAAGGAAACAATTCAGTCAACTCCTCCATCACTCTAAGGGCTCCGAGATCGCATTGAGCCGATGATGCGCCTTACAGGCGACTATCGTGATCTCAATCTTGTTACGGGTTGGAGCCCGGCCAATCCATCTAATCGGACCTGGGTGGGAGCCGAGGTCTCCTTTGGCAACGGCTATCTCGACCGACTGGAGCATCGCAAGCAGTATAAGGGCAACATCTCGAAAGTCTTCACCTTCGGCAATCATGACCTCACAGTCTATGCCATTGGCTATTACGGCACCGCTTTCCAACCAGGCCTTATACCGATCGATGCACCAACGCCCGATGACACCATTGATGCTCGCCAGCACGAAGAGACGTCGAATGGAACCGTGATCTTCAACGACGTGTGGCATCTCACTGAGCACAGGCAGTTCCAGTTTTCTGGGTTCTACCGCTACTACACTCTCGACGTCCGGCCAAACTTCGGAGATGGATTAATCCGCCAGAGTGAACATCGCAATGTGAATTCGGAAGACGTGCTCTACACAGACCAATTCAGCAAGGCTGTCTCTCTGCTGGCTGGTGTTGACTTCCGGAGGGAAGCGCCGCGGGCACTGAACCTGGACAATGCTGATCCGGCGGGCGTGTTTGTACCGGATACCTCGAATAACCTCACAATCAACTTTTACAGCCCGTTCGGTGCATTGGACGGAAAGGTTTTCCATGTTTTGCACTACAACGCGGGCTACCGGCTGGACAGAGTCACCATGGATAACGAGGACTTACTCCGGCCGACACTTTTCTTCAACCGGAACGCCACTATCAGTTCACCAAAAGGAACGCTGACGTTTCTGCCGCCGGAGTCGACGCGATTTTTGCCCACCGTTTCCTTGAGCTACGGACAGACTTTCCACGTTGACGACCCGCGCATCGGCACGACAGCAGTTCAAGGCGGCACCATTGTGGCCAAGCCGCGGGCTTATCAGTTGGTGGCTAGCAAAACCGTGGCGAAAACTGAGTTCCGTCTGGCCCTAGCTCACGTCACCACCGCGCAACAGCTGGCCCGCATCTCCAATGACACCGGGCTACAGGAGGACGAAGGTCCTGGAATTGTGAAATATCTGACCTTCACCGTCCGGCACAATTTCCCGCACGGCTCTGTGCAAGGCTTGTTCTCGAAAGCGGACGCACGGGATCGTTTCACCGGTGAGGCCACGCCAGAGGCTCCCCGACAGATTTGGGACATTCTCGCAACGGTGGACAAACTGCCGTTTCACCTAGTTGCCCGCGGTCAATATGAAGAAGTGGGACGCAAGCCCTTGGGAGATGGGTTCACCGCTGTACCAGTCCGCGAATTTCGCGGCGCTGTAATCCGACCGTTTCCTTCAAAGGACTTCGACATCGGTATCAACACCTTCATAGTA
>Ga0209056_10004860_pt1 | contig 14119 bp, 10 predicted proteins | sample GraSoiAngelo_114_FD_185876 | JGI IMG/M metagenome (GOLD analysis project Ga0209056, IMG submission 185876) | Grasslands soil microbial communities from the Angelo Coastal Reserve, California, USA - 14_0903_13_40cm (SPAdes) (version 2) | ecosystem: Environmental > Terrestrial > Soil > Grasslands... | reverse complement strand
GGGATGAGGCTTTGCCCGCCGGCAATCAGCCGCGCCTCTTCCCCCAACTGCTGCAGGAGCTCGGAAGCCTCCAGTAGGGACCCGGCGCGGTGATATGAGAAAGGATGCGCGTACACGATGTTTTCCGCTTGCCTCTTGGGATGGCGGGTGTCCGCAGTTGGACTGCGGCAAAAATCATTGGTTGTAGTGCGGGCGCATTCTATTGCGATTGGAGCGGAGAGGCAAGACGAAACGGCTGTTTCGCCTCCCGCTGACGAAAAATAGACGGCTTCAACTCTGGCGTTTGGCACCTGACTCATCTATGCTGCCGCAGCCTTGCGATGAGAAAACGTGAAAACATTTTTCCGATTATCCTGGTAGCGGGTCCCTCGCACCATCTTCCATTCCCAAAGCCCCTCGCGATGTTCGGCGGAAAAACAGCGCTGGCCATCGCGATTGAAAACTGCGCGGGGCTGGAGCGCCCGCTTCTCGTTCTTGGATGCGATGCACCGCGCGTCCGTCGCGCCGTTCCTCGCGCAGCACAAGTTGTATGGAATCGTGGCTGGCGGCGGGGCCAGATCAGCTCGCTGCGGCGCGCGCTAAAACAAATTCCTGTGGATGCCGCTTTCTTGATCTATCCGGTGGACCATCCCCTCCTGAAACGGAAAACGATTCAGCAATTCGTGCGCGCGTTCCGGACTCGGGAGGAATCGCAGGAGATTGTCATACCGCGGCATGGAAGTCTCTACGGCCACCCGGCCATCGTATCCGGAAAACTGCGCCGAGAGTTCTTCAAGTCGAAGACTGCGCGCGACGTGATTTATCGTCTTCCTTCCCGAGTGCGGGTTATAGAAGTCCAAACGCGCGCCATTTTCACGGATTTCGATACGCCGGAGTCCTACCGGCTGTGTCTTCGAAAATTCAGGACGAGAAAAGGATGAATACTGCGCGAGCGCTATTCTGAGGGAGCTTTGCGACCCGCCAAGCCCAGCGTGATCCCGATCAGCGCGGCAATCACCAGCACTGATCCGAGAATGGCGATCCCCCGCGGGATCGCGCCGTGATCGAAGGTCTGAAGCAAAACTCCGAAAGGGAAAATTGCGGCTCCCGCCAGAAGTGTGCATGCCAGCACCAGTTTGTGTCGTTCGGCAAATCGCACGCGATCGAACGCAATCCCCACGACGATCAGCAACATCGCCAATCCAATCCAGTGACCATGCACATCCACCTGGCGATCGTAGATATATTTCGCTTCCTTGTAGTTGCGGAAGGCAGTCTCGGCAGCTCCAAGGTTTCGACTCGCCGCGGCATCGAACGCCGTCGCGAGCGAACCACCAATTCCATTCAACGCCTGGTGCTCCGCAAAAACCGCGTACCACAAGCCATAACCCATGCCCCACAGAGCCAGTGCGATGCCGCCCACAATCAGAAGCCGCCTGCTGCTGCTCATCGTACATCTCCCGCTTGCGAGTCAAGCTGACCGGTGTAGCGAAGAATTCCGACCCACATGGCCAGCAGCGCGAGGATCACCAGAAAGCCTCCAAAGTCCGCCAACCCGCCGGCGACCAGCCCGTACCGCAATTCCATCAGCACACATACGGGAAGCAACACCGAGCCGAGAATCAAAACGTACCCCCATCGCAATTTCCAGCTCTCCCGCAGACGTACATAAGGCTGAAAAAACGCGAGCATCATCGCCAAAAGACCGAACTCAATACTGTGCGCGTGCGCGGCGATCTTCACGGCCTTATCGCCCTGCAGTTGTCCGTAAGCTTCCAGTGACCGGTCGACCGTACCCGCATCGTTTGCCGCGGCCGCCATCGCCATTTCCGTGAGGATCGAAGAATCGAGCGCTTCATGACGATACAGATCGACGGCTGCGTAGTACGCGCCATGTAGGAAACCAGCGAGGACCAGCACCATGCCACCGGCAAGCAGCAAGCGGCCCGCCGCGCTACGGTCAGAGAGCAGCCCATCCTTTACATGCGCTGGCGCATAGGTCCGAAAATGATTCACGAAACCCAGGAGAAATCCGAGAGTGGCAAGGATTACCAGCAATCCACCAAGGTCCGCAAAAATGCTGGCCCACCCAATCGCTTGCAGCGGGCTATACGCGAGCCCGACATAGTGAATCAGAAAGACACCTACCGGCAGCAGCGCCGCTCCCGCGAGGAATAGCCACGCAAAGCCTCGTTTTGTTTTTTCCTCAAATGCGATCCATGGCTGCAAGATCGCGAGCAGGAGCGCCAGATATCCAAAATCGATCATGTGGACATGGGTGTCCACCTTGGTTCCGCGATTCTCCAGAAACGCCCCAACATTCTGAAAACTGGCGAGAACTGCGGCATGATTCCCGGCCAGAGCAGCATGTGCGGCAGCCGCCAGGCTCGCCCCGACGTGCGCCGCATTCTGGTGCAACACGAACACCGCAAAAATGTCCCCGAACAGCATTCCAATGAGGATGAGCCCGATCCCGCCAAGCACGAGCAAGCGCCGCGCGCTCAAGGGAGCAAAAGATGACGCATCCAATTTATGAGTCTTTTCGCTAAACGAGGACTTGGAGAATCCCATAGCGGCTTTTTGCAGCTCTCGCTTGCTATAATCCCCGAAACAAAGCGGTTAGAAACTAAATTTCAACGCCAACTGAATCTGCCGCGGATTGTTTACAGCCCGCGGTGTCCCATAGTACTGATTCGGCGAACCTTCGGGGAAACCGGAGGACGTCGCCGGACAACCACCTGTACCCGGACTAAATGGGCAGAAATCTGCGGCGCCATAAACCGTATTGAAGTACCGAACGTTCAAAGTGTTGGAGAGGTTGAACGCTTCGGCGATGAATTCGAGGCTGCGCTTCTCGCGGAAATCAAACTTGCGAGAGACGCGCACATCCACGGAACGGAAATTATCGCCAATGAAGGTGTTGCGCGGCTCGATGCCTACGCGGTCGTTGTTTCCAAAAATGTCGCCGTTCGCGTCGAAGCCGGCGAACTTCGTGAAGCGCATCGGCGATTGAATGCTGGTAATAATGCCAAACAGAAAGTCCCGCGCGAAGGGGTTCCATGTTTTGGGCGTCGTTACCGTCGCATTGAGCACGATCCGGTTCCGGACGTCGTCAGAAGACAGCGCGCGCTCCGCGCGGAAATTCTGGCTGTCTTGTGGAATCAGCACGAAGCTGGGATTCGGGCCATTGTCGATGGACTTCGACCATGTGTAGCTGATGCCGTAGGAAAAGTTATGTGCAAGCCGCTTGTTCACGTTGATTAGGAGTCCGTCGTATTGCGAATCCCATCGGGACGTCGCTTCAAAGTAAACGGCGTACAAAGTGGGAAAACCAGGACCGGCACTGCGCGAGCCGGGAATGCCCTGTCCGCAGATGGCAACGGGACAAAAGTAGGTGTTCTTCAAGCCACTGCGACCCAGTGAGTCGTGCACCATCGCCTGCCCGGACGGGTCCGGCTGATTTACGTTGAAGAAGCTGCCGAGGTGCACGCCCCGAACGTGCAGTCCGCTGATGCTGACGGTTGTGTCTGGCAGCGGTTCGAATTCCACCGCTAGACTCGCCTGAATTCCGTACGGATTTTTGTGATCCTTCACGAAGCGCACGATTGTGGCATCCCCAAAGAAACCGCAGCCGGAAACCGTCCCACCGGGACAGAAACCTAGCGGCGCGGCATCAGGGTACGTTCCCCCGAGCATGTCAGCCAACGCGATGGAAGTAATATTCGGCCCGCTCGCGAAGGCGAAGAGCCGCGTCTTGGCATCCAGTGAATCTTCAAACGGCCGGCCTGGATACTTTCCTTTTGTTCCGCCGCACGAAGGTAGCTGACAGGCAAGCAGCGGCGCTGGAATCATGCCGTGAAAGAGCCCGAAGCCGGCGCGGACAACCACGTGACGACTCGTCCCGACGTTGTACGCCAGGCCCAAACGGGGATCGAAATTCTTCCACTGCGTGTCGAGGACGTTCGAAGGCCAAGTCTCCCACTCCCAACGCAATCCGCCGTTAAGGGTGAGGCGGCTGGTCGCACGCCATTTGTCCTGGATGTACAGGCCATTATAAGTATGGTTTAGGGTGCCCTTCGCCTCATTGCGGATAGCAGGTGTAATTCTGCCCCCTTGAAAGACCGCTTTGTCAAAAGTGGGTTCAGTGAAGTTGGGAGCCAGGAAGCGCTCGAAGAACAGCACGAATGGCGAACCCGCTTGCAGACTAAACGGACACTGGCTCGCAAAGATGCAGCCAAAATCGCCTTCGAAGGGATAGAAGAGCGGAAAGGATTCGGTGGTGTGGACGAAATTGTAATTGCCGCCAAAGCTGATGGTATGGCGGTCGCGGCTAAGCGTGACATTGTCGACCAGTTCGAAGCGTGATTCACGGTAGAAATCCGGATTGCCCCGGTTTACCCCGGTCGTAAAAGTGTTGGAAACTTCGAGGTGTGGTTGCGTGGTGACCGTCGGGAAATCAAACGATCGCCGTGCAAATTGCACACGCAACTCATTCACCACCTTGGGATTGACTACAGAAGCGAGGGTGCCGGCAATTGACTGATCGCGGTAGAAATTGTTTTTGAACGCGGACGGCAAGTCGAATCCGTCATTGAGCGGCGACTGGTTCAGCAGGCGGCCGTCATTGACGAAATAGCGGACGAAAAAGTTCTGGTTTGTTCCGATACTGCGATCGAGGCGGACAAAGCCGTTGTCGGTGTCATTCGTGCGCAGGACGCTGCCGAGATTCGGCTCGACAGGAAGGTTGAAAGAAGTCTTGAAATTGTTGATGGACGTAATGTTGGTGAGGACGGCGGAATTATAGAAAGGCGATTCGCCGCGGAGCTGCGCCTCGTAGTTCGCGTATAGAAAGGTCTTATCCTTCTGAATAGGCCCGCCGATCGCCGCGCCGAATTGGTTTTGTCGCAGGACGTGTGCCCCGCTTGCTTGCAGCAGGTTGATAGCGTCGAGTGTATCGTTCCGGAAATACTCGTAGACGCTTCCGTGCCAGTCATTGGTTCCGCTCTTGGTGATGATGTTGACGATGCCGCCGACGGCGCGTCCAAATTCTGTGGAGTAATCCGAATTGATCACGCGAAATTCCTGCACGGATTCCTGCGGCGGCGTCCCGCGCTGGATCCCCGAAGCCGTGGAAATGTCGTCGGCGCCGTCCACGGCAATAAAGTTGTAGTGGATATTCTGTCCCGCGAAGGAGAGCTTGGTCACCGGCTCGACGATCACATCCGTGCTGCCTGACGTCGTGTCGCCAATAGTCACGGACGGCGAAAGAAGTGCGAAGTTTATGAATTCGCGGCCATTCACCGGCAGATTGATAATCTGGCGCTCCGTGATCACGGTACTTACCTGCGTCCTCGTCGATTCCACCAATTCGGAGGTTGCATCGACCTCCACTTTTTGCGCTACTTCGCCCGGTGACATGGTGAAGTCGAGCGCCGCGGACTGCCCCACTTGTAACGTAATGTTTTTTGTCTGCTTCCCAAACCCGCTGAATACCACGGTCACTGAATAGTCGCCTGCCGGAAGAGCCGGAATCGTGTATTCCCCAGCGTCGGAGGTTTGCGCCGACCGCGAAAACCCCGTCGCGGCATTGAGGACTGTTACGCTGGCTTTGGCAATGCTGCCGCCCGACGCGTCCGTGATTCTTCCGATGAGTGTTGCCGATACCGCCTGACCGGAGGCATCCGTCGCATAGAAGGAAACCAGTGCAAACAGGCAAGCAAACGAGCAGACCAGTAGAACCGTCATCCGCTTGATTCGGTTCATCACACCCTCCCCCCGGAAGAATCATCCGCATGCAACGAACGTTTCAATGTTCGACGGTTTATAACACGCGATAGTTAGTGTCAAGCCTCGAGTAATCAAAACGAATCCCTTATGTGCGCGGAACGCTTCTCGTATTCAAAAACCCGCCGAGCGTTTTGGCAGCCGCCGCGGAGCGATCCACTTCTCTGCACCGTGCCGGATTCTCAAGAGGAAAATCAACGGAACGCAGACGTGGTCGCGCTCCACTTTCATCCCATCGGTCACTTCTGTTACGCGCATCGCGGTTTTCTTGGAAAGCAATTCGGTCAGCACACTGCGATGTTTCGGGTCCAGGTGCTGCACTAGCACAAACGCCATGCCCGAGTCCGCCGGCAGATTGATCATCAATTCCGTAAAGGCTTCAATACCGCCGGCGGAAGCGCCGACCGCGGCGATCAGCAGATCGTCTTTCGGGGCTGAGTGAACCGCGGCTTCCAGTTTGGAGGCTTTGGGTGGGGTCCGTTTCTTCGGCTCTGACTTCATGGCGTTGTCTGCAATTCTCCACTGAGAACGAGTGCCCGCGCCTGGCGGCGACTCTCTACTCGAACTGCTTTCGGAACACCGCGAACTGCTGCCGCAATTCGGCAATCTCTTTCTGAAGACCTGCGATTTTCTCTTCCAGGATGGCGATGCGCTCGCCATCAGCGTTGAGACTGGCGGCAGTGGCCTCGAATGCGGGCCTGGCGTCGCTAACTTCCACATCGCCGGCGAGTAGATGGGCGTAGCGCGCCTCTTTGGTGCCGGGCTGCCGGGGAAGAACCTTGACGAGGGCCGGCTCGCGCTTCATCAGGTGTTGCAGGCTGGATTGCACGGCGCCGAGATCGTCGAAGGGGTGCATCCGCTCGGCGCGCGTGCGGAGTTCGCCGGGCGTCTGGGGGCCGCGCAAGAGCAGGACACAGAGAATGGCGATTTCGTGGCGATAGAAGTTGAAGGCTTCCTGCAGGCGGTGCTCGTACTTGGTGACGCGGCTGTCCGCGGCGCTGACGGAGCGGACGAGGGATTGCTCGCTCAAAGAATGGAGCGCCTGGCGGACGGCCGCTTCGTCGAGATTCGTGGCGGGTTCCCGGTTCGATTTCTGGTTGCAAGCATTGACGAGGCCGTTCAAGGAGAGCGGGTAATATTCAGGAGTGGTGATTTCTTTTTCGACAAGGGAGCCCAGCACGCGGCACTCGACGTCAGTCAGGAGGATGTTCACGGGGTGGAATGATACAACGATTGGTGGGAGGTAACTGGTGACTAGTGACTGGTGAAGAGGGAGGGAGCCCACCGTCCAGCCCAGTTCTTCAGTTCCAGAATGGGAATTGTTGGTACACACCCGGCCGTTTTCGTATGAGTGGCAAACACAGAACTTACGGGACACGGAAAATGAAAGAGTGCGTAAACGTATGAAAGGAAAGGGCGAAAAAAGTGGCGAGTCGGGAGCCAAGCGCGGGTGATGAGCGACCAAGTTAAAGTGAAACTTTAGGAATAGGGACGTTTGCTCTAGAGACACCCGGCAATTCTCGTAAAAGCACATTCTAAAGGAGTTGCAGGCGTCACGGTTTGTAAATGCAGATTCTAAAGAACTTGCGGTGACGGTTTTTCCCTCACGTGACGGAAGAGGGGCGGAGCGATAGAGATTTTGATCGACAACTCGAGGGTCAATGTAAACAAACACGCTAGAGAATACCACAAAGTACTGCGCTTGTAAATTACTTTCTGGGTATCATTCGAACGGAGCTGTAACTCGCTGAAGAATTTGCGGCTTGAAAGACTCATAGGGCATAAATTGGCGTCGGAGCTAACAAGGGGACTACTGCGAGAACCGAGAATTTGAGTGAGCAAAGTGGTGTACAAGAGTTAAAATCCGCTCAGGTAAGGCGCCATGGCCGGCGCCAAGCACCCGAACTATGCGGTCACAACCAGCGGGAACAGAGCGGGAGATCTCCTGGTCGGCCCAGCGGCGCACGCGCAGGCACTTCGCTCAAGACCGGATGGGGGGTTGAGACGTCAAAGGGATTGGTGAGAGCGCTCGGGGCGAAGAGTGTGCGGGGCTGAGTTTGTCCGAAGGCGGGACGGGGAATCCCATTTCCGGGCAATCTGAAGGGGCTGCCGCAAAAGGAGGCAGGCTAAGACGTTGAAAAGGCGTAGACTTACGGAGGGGAACACGGGGCAGGCGAGTTGCGTTCTATACAGTGGCACAACATCATGGACATTCAACGACCATCCAACGCAAGAGCAAAGAAAATCCGGCGGATCGTGTATGCGACCGTCGCTATCCTGTTAGTCGGGGGCGTGACCTACGGGCTCTCGCGGCTGCGGCCGGCGGCGCCCACGGTAGACCGCGCCACGATTTGGCCGGACGAAGTGAAACGCGGGCCGATGCTGCGCGAAGTGCGCGGGCTGGGGACGCTGGTACCCGAAGATATTCGCTGGATTCCAGCGCAGACGGACTCCCGAGTGGACCGCTGGGTATTGCGTCCGGGGGCTATCGTCAAGGCAAATTCCGTCATTATGGAACTGAGCGACCCGACTTTGCAGCGAGACGCGCTGGACGCGGAATTCCAGCTCAAAGGCGCGGAAGCGGAGTATGCGAACCTGCAAGTGCAAGTCAACAGCGAACTGATGAACCAGAAAGCGAACGAAGCCGCCGTGCGCAGTGATTACGAGCAGGCCCACCTGCAACATGATGTAGACGAAAAGTTATTCAAAGAGGGGATCGGGTCTGACCACATCAGGAATCTCTCCAAAGTGAGGGAGGAGCAATTGGCGATCCGCGTCCAACTGGAGGGGGAACGGACGAAAGTCGCCGCCGATTCCGCAAGGGCGCGGCTGGCCGCCCAGCAGGCAAAAATTAACCAACAGAAAGCGCTCTATCAACTGAAAAGGAGCCAGTTGGATGCGCTGCATGTTCGCGCCGGCATCGATGGCGTTTTGCAGCTTGTGCCGGTGGAGGTGGGGCAGCATGTGACGCCTGGAACGAATTTGGCGCGGGTGGCCGATCCGAAGAAACTGAAAGCTGAAATTAAGATTGCGGAGACGCAAGCGAAAGACGTGACCATTGGGCAAAAAGCGACGATTGACACGCGGAACGGTGTGGTGAATGGGCACGTTTCGCGGATCGATCCTTCCGTGGTGAACGGCACGGTTACCGTGGACGTGTCGATCACGGATCCGCTGCCGAACGGGGCGAGGCCGGATTTGAGCGTGGACGGCACGGTGGAGTTGGAGAACCTGAAAGACGTGCTCTTCGTGGGACGGCCGGTTCATGGGCAAGCGGACAGCACGATTGGAATTTTCAAGCTTGTGGATGACGGTTCGGAGGCAGTACGCGTCAATGTAAAGCTGGGGCGGAGCTCAGTGAACACCATTGAAGTGGTGCAAGGGTTGAAGGTGGGAGACAAAGTGATTCTCTCCGACATGTCCGCGTGGGACAACTTCGACCGCATCCGGCTGCGATAACAATTTCCGGTGTTGCGGGCGACAGGAGATTCTTGAATCCCTAATCGCAGGAGGCAAAGAATGCACGCGCTCTGGCAGGACGTGCGCTACGGCCTGCGAATGCTGGCGAAGCATCCGGGATTTACGGCGATTGCGGTTTTGACACTGGCGCTGGGCATTGGCGCGAACACCGCGATTTTTTCCCTGCTCAATCAAGTGTTGTTGCGACGGCTTCCGGTTCGGAATCCGGGCGAGTTGGTCATTCTGAAGTCGCCTGGACCGAAGCGGGGGCACGTGTGGAGCGATGGCGACGATTCGGAGATTTTTTCGTACCCGCTTTATAAGGGGCTGGCGAAGAACACCGCGGTATTCAATGGAGTGATCGCGCGGTATCCATTTGAGGCCAGCATCGCGAGTCATGGGCAGACGGAGCGCGGGTCTGGCGAATTGGTAACCGGGAACTATTTCGATGTGCTGGGCGTGCGGCCGGTCCTAGGCCGAGTGCTTTCGCCTGCCGATGACGACGTGCAGGGGGCACACCCCGTACTTGTGTTGAGCCATTCCTACTGGACACGGCATTTTGGCGGCGATTCGGGCGTGTTGAATCAGGCGATTCTGGTGAATAACGCGGAAATGACGATTGTCGGAGTGGCGCAATCAGGGTTCAGCGGCATCCAGGTGGGACAGACGCCGGACATTTTTGTACCCATGACGATGAAGGGGCAGATGACACCGATCCGGAATGGGCTGGACGACTGGAATGATTCGTTTTTGGCGGTGCTGGCGCGACGGAAGCCGGGCATTTCCGTCGAGCAGGCGCAGGCGGGGATCAACGTCGACTACCCGGGGCTGCTGGAGCAGCAAGCTGCGACCCTCAAGCTGCGCGAAGGAAAAGAACGGCAGGAATTTCTAGGCAAGAAGATTGTGCTGTATCCCGGGGGGCAAGGTAGGACGACGGTCCAGCGGGATTCGGGGCCCGCGCTAATGGCGCTGTTTGCGATGGTGGCGCTGGTTCTGCTGATTGCGTGTACCAACGTGGCGAATCTACTGCTGGCGAAGGCTGCGGCACGACAGCGGGAGTTTGCGATTCGGTCGGCACTAGGGGCTTCGCCGGGGCGAATGATGCAGCAACTACTAATAGAGAGCTTGCTGTGCGCGCTAGGGGGAGGGGTTCTAGGGCTGATTTTGGGCACGTGGATCATGAACATTTTGACGCAAGCCGTCGTTTCTGACGCAGGGGTAAAAGGGATCACGTCCCGGGTGGATGGAAGCGTCTTGGGGTTTGCGGCAGCGGCCACGGTGGTCTCGGCGATGCTTTTCGGGCTAATCCCGGCGTGGCGCGCGACGCAAACAGGCGTTTCGCAAATGCTGAAAGATCAAGGCTCGACGACGTCCGCGGGGCCGGGGCACGTGCGATTCCGGAAGTACCTCGTTGCGGGACAGGTGGCGTTCACGCTGCTGTTGCTGACGGGCGGGGCGCTATTTGCACGAACGCTGTGGAACCTGAGAAAGCAGAACCTGGGATTGAGCACGGAGAACCTGATCACGTTTTCGATTGCGCCGCAGTTGAGCGGCTATAACGCGCCCAGAACGGTGGCGCTGGTCGACCAATTGAGGGAACGGCTGGGGGCGCTGCCGGGAGTGCTGGGCGTAGGGTCGTCGCAGATTCCGGTACTGACGGGAACGGACATGGGCGGGAACATCATTGTGGAAGGGCGTCAAAACCTGGACACTGATGATAGGCACGTAAATTTTGACGCGGTGAGTCCGAACTATTTTTCGACGATGCGGATCCCGTTGCTTTCCGGGCGTGAATTCAATGCCGGGGACACAGCGACGAATACGAAAGTGGCGATCATCAATGAGGCGATGGTGAAGGAGTTCTTTCCGAAGAGAAACCCGATCGGAGTGCACTTCGGAATGGGCTCCGGTGACGATGTGAAGCTGAACATTGAGATCGTGGGAGTGGTGAAGGACACAAAAGAGTCACACGTCCGGGATACGGATCGGCCGTATTTCTATCAACCGTACTCGCAGTTCGGAAAACTTTTCGGGATGAGTTTCTATGTTCGCAGCCAACAAGACCCCTTATTGATCGCGAACGCTATGCGGGAGACGGTTCGGGGAGCGAACGCGAATTTGCCGATATACGACCTGAAAACGGTGCAGCGGGTCGTGGACGAGGATTTGTTTGCGGAGCGCGTCGTCGCGGGGCTTTCGGTAGGTTCAGCGGACGCGTGAGATTGGAATTCGGTTGGCGCTGGGGGCCGGCACCGGGCATGTCAGAGGGCTGGTATTCAAGGAAGTAGGATGGATGGTTCTGACGGGTGCGCTGGTAGGATTGCCAGCGGCGTATGGGATGGGGCGGCTGAGCGAGTCGCTGCTGTACGGGGTACACGGGGGAGATGCAGCGGTGTATCTGACATCGCTGGGGATTATCTGCCTGGTGGCCTTTGTTGCGTGCTACATCCCATCGCGGCGAGCGACGCGAATCGATCCCATCGTGGCGCTGCGCTATGAATGAGTTTCCGGATTGAAGGAATTGGGGTGCAAGGAATAAGGCAAATCTTGGGAACATTCGCAAGATGAGATTCGTAGATTCCATTCGAAGGAGACACCATGGCTGACGCAAACGGAACGTTGATCAAGATGGAGGGTGTGAAGAAGGTTTTCTTGACGGATGAGGTGGAAACGCACGCTCTGTCGGAGATACACCTGGAGATCAAGAAGGGGACGTACATCTCCATCGCCGGCCCTTCGGGCTGCGGGAAATCGACGCTGCTTTCCATTCTTGGGCTGCTCGATTCACCCAGTGACGGCAGCTATATGTTGAACGGCCAGCCGGTGTCCAAGCTTTCGATCAGCGAGCGAACGAGGATTCGCAACCGCGAAATCGGTTTCATTTTCCAGGCGTTCAACCTGATTGGCGACCTGACGGTCTATGAAAACGTGGAGCTGCCATTGACGTACCGGGGCACCAGCGCAGCGGAGCGCAAACAGAAGGTGCAGCACGCACTCGAACGCGTCGGCATGGCACATCGTCTGCGGCACTACCCGTCGCAGCTTTCCGGCGGTCAGCAACAGCGTGTGGCCGTGGCTCGCGCACTGGTGGGCGATCCGCTGATTCTGATGGCTGACGAGCCGACCGGAAACCTCGATTCAAAGAACGGCGAAGCGGTGATGGAGCTGCTGCGCGATTTGCACCGCAACGGGGCGACAATCTGCATGGTGACACACGACCAGCGCTACGCGAACTTTGCGGAGCGTACCATCCACCTGTTCGACGGGCGCATCGTCGAAGAAACACAGGAAGCACGCGTCGGGGCCTGATACACGGAGGATATTTTGCACACAATCTGGCAGGACGTTCGCTACGGCGCGCGCATGTTGTGGAAGCACCGGCTGGCGACGCTGGTCTGCGTCCTGGCCTTGGCGCTGGGAATTGGCGCGAACACGGCGATGTTCAGCCTGGCGGAGGCGTTCCTGCTGCATTCTGTTCCTTTCGAAAATGCCGACGGGATCGTGGCCCTGGTAAACGTGCGGCCGCAGCAGAACATCGAGAGGAATCCGGTCGCGCCGGCCACTTATATGGATTGGAAAGCACAGGCGAAGTCCTTCGAGCAGATGGGCGCCTACGCGTGGGACGAGGTGAACCTGACCGGAAGCCGCGAGCCAGAGAAGATCGTGGGGTTCGATGTAACGGCAAATTTCTTTGGACTTCTGGCTGTCCAGCCGAAGATGGGCCGTGCGTTTTTACCGGAAGAAGAGCAGCCGGGAAAAGAGCAGGAGATCATTCTCAGTTATGGGCTGTGGGAGCGGCGCTACGCGTCCGATCCGAATATCCTGAATAAGCTAGTCAAAGTCGATGGCAAGAGCTACACCATTGTGGGAGTGATGGGCAAAGGGTTTGATTTTCCAATGCCCGCGGAAGCGTGGATGCCATTGGCGCTGACGGTGAAGCAGCGCTCGGAGCGCAACTCTCGCTACATCTGGGTCCTGGGCAAGCTGAAACCGGATACCTCGGTCAAACAAGCGGCTGCGGAAATGAGCGGCCTTGCGCAGCGCGAAGCCGCTACCTATCCAGATTCTTCCAAGGGTTGGCAGCTTCGCGTGCTGCCGGTGCGCGAGTTTGCGACCAGCGATCTCACCCGCCAGTACACACTGCTCTTGATGGGCGCGGTGGGCTTCGTGCTGTTGATTGCCTGTGCCGACGTCGCCAACGTGCAATTTGCCCGCGTTTCCGGCCGTCAGAAGGAGCTGGCCGTGCGAGCGGCCATGGGGGCGAGCCGCTGGCGCATCGTGTGCCAATTGCTCACGGAGAGTATTCTTCTCGCGCTGCTGGGTTCCGCCGCCGGATTGTTCTTCGCGCAGTGGAGCATCACTTTGATCCTGGCGCACATGCCCGCAGACGTGGCTAAGTTCGTGGCGGGATGGAGGACCATCAGCCTGGATATAAACGCGTTCTTCTTTACGCTGGCAATCGCGTTGTTCAGCGGAATTCTTGCAGGAATTGCGCCAGCCTTGCTGACGTCCCGCACCAACGTCAGCGAAACGCTGAAAGAGAGCGGCCGGGGGTCGTCGGCCGGCCGGGCGCGGCATCGACTGCGCAATGCGCTCGTTGTCGCCGAGATTTCTCTTTCCTTGGTGCTGCTGGTCGGCGCCGGCTTGCTGGTCAAAAACTTTACCGCGCTGATCGACGTGAATGAGAAGTATCACCCCGAATCCATTCTCACGATGAACCTGAGCCTGCCGGAACTGCAGTACAAAGCGCAGCCGGGACGTGTGTCTTTCCACGAGCAAGTGCTGCAACGCCTTTCAACGCTGCCGAACGTTCAATCGGCGGCGATGGTCACGCACGTTCCCTATGCGGACGGAGGAGGAGTGAGCACGAGAGCTTTTTCGGTCGAAGGCCGCCCGG
>Ga0209056_10004858_pt1 | contig 14125 bp, 10 predicted proteins | sample GraSoiAngelo_114_FD_185876 | JGI IMG/M metagenome (GOLD analysis project Ga0209056, IMG submission 185876) | Grasslands soil microbial communities from the Angelo Coastal Reserve, California, USA - 14_0903_13_40cm (SPAdes) (version 2) | ecosystem: Environmental > Terrestrial > Soil > Grasslands... | reverse complement strand
CGCCCGGGATTCGATTATTAAGCCCCTCAAAACGCTCTCTCGCCTTTGCGTAGTCCTTCTTCTTAAAGGGGATTTGCGCGAGGTTGTATTGCGCTTCGCGAAGTTTCGGGTCCAGCCGGGCTGCCTTCTTAAATGCAGCTTCGGCTTGGTCAAATTGCTGCTGCTGCATCAGAATCTCGCCGCGTAAATTCAAAGTAGCCGGCTTATTCGGGTCCGCCTGGTCGGCCTCATCGATTAATTTAAGGGCTGTCGCGAAATCACCTTGCCGAAGGGCCTGTTGCGATTGCTCGAATTTCGAACGCGCGGCCGCTTTGGTCTTTTCCGAGCGCTCTGCAGCTGTCATGAGCGGCAATGAAGGTCGCCCTTCGCCAGCCGGCTTTTCCAACCACCCGACTTCATAAAGTGATTCTGCGAAAAGTTTGTTCAGCTGCGGTGAATAATTCTTCTCGGCTGCGCTGATCCAATCTTTGGCTTCGCTTTGATTCTTCTGTTGTAGCGCGACCGCTGCCTTCACATAGTCAACGGCCGGCGTATCGGGCGAAAGCTCCAGCTTGGCCAGCATCGAATCCACCATGTTCCCTTTGCCCTCCTGCAGATACGTCAGAAGAATTTTGTATTGAATCAGCTGCGAAGCTTCTTTTGCCAGATCAGATTCACCACTGGAGAGCAGTTGCTCAAAGCGTTTCCTCGCCTCCGCCCAATCTTTTTTCAGAAACGGTATCTCCGCCAGGTTAAAGCGCGCATTCCAAAACTTCGGATCGATTCGGGCCGCCTCTTGCAATGCTGCTTCCGCTTTGTCGTAATTGCCTTGTCGCATCAGGATGACGCCGCGCAGATTCTTTGACGCGGCAAGATCAGGATGACGAGCATCAATGGCGTCGAGTTGCTTTAGCGCCTCCGAAAATTTCTTGGCATCAAACGCGCGATACGCCGCGTTGTACATCTCCTCCAACTCGGCTTTGGTCGGGGCGACATTGTCCGCCGCAAATGAATTTGCTGCGAACGAGCCCATTACCAGCGCGGCCACCGCCGTCATCCCCCAGAGTCTCATGCGGTAGCGACTGAAGCTCTGTTCAGCGCGTCTGACAAGTGGAAAGTTGCTCCTCCGAATCGATTTTTCAGCGGCCTTCGGAAAAAGCGCCAACCGCCTTGATCGCCTCATGCTGGCTCAGTCATTGAGATTGGCCACGATCCGTAGACCTTCCAAAGTGAGGTGAGGACGAATCACGCCGATCTCTGGCAAGCGTCCCGCGATCAGGCGCGCGTAGCCGCCTGTCGCTACAACGTAAACCTTCTTGCGTCGAAACTGCTCTGCTCTGATTCGTGCAAGGATTTCCCGAACCAATCCACGATACCCAAACACGGCGCCAGACAGCATCGCCTCGATCGTCGATTTACCTACTGCGCGTCGCGGCTCTTTCAACGAAAGCCTGGGCAGAAGGGCCGTTCGTTGATAAAGAAAGTTCGTCATCGCTTCGAGTCCGGGCGCAATCACGCCGCCGACGTAGGTGCGGCGCTCGGAAACGATATCGAAAGTTACCGCGGTTCCGAAATCCACCACGATCGCGGGAAATCCATAAAGCTCCGCAACTGCCGCAGCGTTCGCCAGCCGGTCTGCGCCAATGGATTGCGGCTGGGGATAATCAATTCCTACGCCCAGCTTCAGCTTCCAATCCAGCCAAAGCACGTTTGCCTTTTTTTTAGCGGCGTTTGAGATCGCAGAGTTTTTTGCGGGCACCACCGACGAGACGACCACCTTCCGCACCGTTCGTTGTGCAAGAAATTCGACGACCACGCTGCTTGAAAGTTTGCTCGTGGCGATCCGCGCGGGAGCCGAGACTCGCCTTGTCGATGCAAACGCAAACTTTGCATACGAGTTACTGATATCGATCAACAAATAATCGGAGTCACGCGCCACGACTAAGATGCAGACACCGAACGCTAGGCTCAGTCAAGCCATCCGTCGCATGAGCCATTCGTCGCATGCGCGCTTGCGACGCTCCCGCCAACGCGTAGCCTCGATTTGTGAGAAGATTGGTCCATCGCCCGCGCCGCTTGCGGCGCTCTCACGCTCTGCGAAATCTCGTCCGCGAGACGCAATTGAGCGTTCACGATCTCATTCTCCCGCTGTTTGTAAGTGAAAAATTGGATCACCGTCGGTCAATCGCCAGCATGCCGGGGGTTTTTCAGCTGTCTGTGAAAGAGATCGCCGATGAAGCGCGCGCCGCTCAGGATCTTGGGCTACAAGCTGTCCTGCTTTTCGGCATCCCCGAACAGAAAGACGAACAGGCCACGGGCGCTTACGCAGAAAATGGGGTTATTCAAAAAACGCTGCGGGCGATCAAATCAAAATGCCCCGATCTGGTTACCATCACCGACGTCTGCCTGTGCGAATACATGAGCCATGGCCACTGCGGCGTCACTCGGATTGATGGAGATCATTTCCACGTCCTCAACGACGAGAGCGTCGAACTGTTGGTGAAGACGTCGCTTTCTCACGCAGCAGCAGGCGCAGACATGGTTGCGCCGAGCGACATGATGGATGGGCGCATTGGCGCGATTCGCGAGGCGCTCGATTCCGCAGGATTCGATCAAACAGGGATCATCAGTTACGCCGCCAAATTTGCGTCGGCGTTTTACGGGCCCTTCCGCGAGGCAGCTGAAAGCCCGCCGCAGTTTGGCGATCGTCGTTCTTACCAGATGGATATCGCCAACGCGAATGAAGCGCTGCGCGAGGTAGCCCTCGATATCGATGAAGGAGCCGATATCGTGATGGTTAAACCCGCGTTGCCTTACCTCGATATCTTATGGCGCGTTCATGAGCGCTTTGGAAAACCGACTGCGGTCTATCATGTCAGCGGGGAGTATGCGATGGTCAAAGGCGCTGTCGAGAAAGCACTCTTGGATGAGCGCACCGCAGTCCTCGAGATCATGACTGCGCTCAAACGCGCCGGCGCGGACATTATTGTCACCTATTGGGCACGCGAACTTGCGAAATGGCTGCGGGGATGACAAGCCGCAACGGCGAAACAGATCAACACGCTCGGCTGAAGCGGCTCGCATTTCTGTGGGCGCAGGCGCAGGGATTTTCCGTATGCGCAATGGAAGTGAGTTTGCCAAAATGCCGGTATCGGGCCGACGTCGCCGCGTGTCGACCGCAGCCGAAACAGATTGGAACGACTGCGATCTTCGAATGCAAACAAGTGCTTTGCGATTTGCGACGAGACAATTGCCGCACTGATGCGGCGCGGCAGCGACTCGAAGCAATCTGTAAACGTCGCCAAATTCTCGAAACGCGCTTGCGCGTACATTATCCGAGCCTGCGGAGTGCTGATGCGCTCTTCCCCGAATTTGACTCGCAAAGCTTCGCTGCGATCGGTCACCGCGGTTACGCGCGCCTCATACGTGAGCTGCGCACATTGCAAAATCGGCTCTACGATTGCACTAAGTTCGACAAATTAATTCGCTACCGCTGCGCGAATTTGTTTTTCCTTGTCCTGCCTGAGGAGTTATTCCGCGATCCGGAAATCCCGGTGGGCTGGGGCGCGCTTGTTGAATCCAATGGCGCCCTCACACTCGCGCGTAAACCAATCTGGCGCGAAAATACACAAGAGGATCGCATTCGCCTTTTGCACCGAATCGCCGTGGCGGGAACGCGAGCCCTGAATCGAAACCTGCATGATCCCGGCGTCTTCCTGCAGCCGCTCTAGACGGGCACAAGCAGATTGTGCCCAGTCATCTCCTTTGGCTGCGGCAGGCCGAGCAGGAACAATAACGTGGGCGCGACATCGGCCAGGATTCCGTCTTCGCAGCGGAATTCTGCCGCATCTTTGGCAACATAAATAAAGTGAACGAGATAGTTCGTGTGCGCGGTGTTCGGCGAACCGTCGGGGTTGCGCATCTGCTCGCAATTTCCGTGGTCCGCCGTGACCAAAGCCTTCCCGTCGACCTCGAGAAGTTTTGAAATGATGCGCGCGCAACATGCGTCCACGGCCTCCACTGCTCTTATGCCCGCTTCGATGACGCCGGTGTGGCCGACCATGTCGGGATTGGCAAAGTTGAGGATGATGAGATCGTAGTTCGCCATGCGCGCCAGCAGTTCATCGGTCACTTCGAAGGCGCTCATCTCCGGTTTCAGGTCGTAGGTGGCGACCTTTGGCGAGGGAATCAGTTTGCGGTCTTCGCCGGGAAACGGTTTCTCGATTCCGCCGTTAAAAAAGTAAGTTACATGCGCGTATTTCTCCGTCTCGGCCATGCGCAGTTGCGATTTGCCAGCCGCGCTCACCACTTTGCCTAGGATGTTGGGAAGCTCTTCCGACGGAAAAACAAACGGCGAAGAAAAACGGACATCATACTCGGTGAAGCTGACGAAATGGACTTGCGGCCATACTTCGCGGTCAAATCCATCGAAATCCTTCAGTAGAAACGCTTGCGAGAGCTGGCGCGCGCGGTCAGCACGAAAATTGAAAAACAAAACTGAGTCGCCATCGCGCACGCGCTGTTCATTGGCGTGCGAGAAAATCAACGGCGGCATGAATTCATCTGTCTTTCCAAGCGAGTATTGTTGATCTACTGCGGTCGAGGGCGATGAATTGCAGATTTCACCGCGACCGAGAACAATGGCGTCCCACGCTTTTTTCGTGCGGTCCCACCGGCGGTCCCGATCCATCGCGAAATAGCGGCCCACGACTGTGACGAGCCGCCCGCCGCTTTTCTGAAGTTTCTCTTCGCACGTTTTCAAAAAAGCCGCCCCGCCGGTGGGAGAAGTGTCGCGCCCGTCGGTGAACGCGTGGACGAGAATCTCTCTGACGCCTGCTGCGTGCGCCGCGTTCGCCAGCGCGACCATGTGCGAATAATGGCTATGCACGCCGCCGTCCGAAACCAGCCCTAACAAATGAAGCCGATGACCACGCGCGCCTGCAAAGGTCTCCTGTAATACTCTGTTGCGCGTTAGTTCACCTTCCTCGATCGCCTTGTTAATTCGCGTCAGGTCTTGATAAACGATTCTACCCGCTCCCAAGTTAAGGTGGCCAACTTCCGAGTTGCCCATCTGGCCAGCGGGGAGCCCGACATCTTCTCCGCTCGCGCTTAGCTTGCTCCATGGATAATCGCGATAGAGTTGGTCGTGAAACGGCGTTCGCGCGAGCAAAGTCGCATCGCCATTCTCTTCACGCTTTTCTTTCCCGCCCGGATTAATCCCCCAGCCGTCGCGAATGATGAGCATCACCGGGCCAGCCATACATCGCGCACTTTGCCGATGAATGAGAACACGACAAGCGGTTTCACGAGGTTGCGGATTGACAATGCGAAACACGCGCGCCTAGATCGGCTTCGTGAAATGGCGCAATCAGTTGCTGGCGTTTTTTTGTCTCCTCGTCTTTGCCGGACTAGGCGTTCTTTATTTTCAACACTGGGTCTTCCGGAAGCCGTTCGGAATTATTTTGTTTATCGGCGAAGGACTCGCGCCGGATCGATTGGCCCCGACGCGCGCTTACGCGGGAGGCGCAGGCACACGCCTGAGCCTGGATTCAATGCCTCGTATGGCTTTGCTGACGAATTACTCGAAAGATTTTGCTGCTCCAGATTCGGCGGCTGCCGCCACGGCAATTGCGACCGGTACGAGGGTACCTAACGGCGCAATCGCGATCAATGGCGATAAAAAACCCATACCGAGCATCATTGAGTTAGCTCGCGAATATGGACGCGCCACTGGCCTCGTGACAGACACAAAATTGACCGATCCGACAAGCGCTGCTTTTTATGCGCATCCGGTCGATCCAAACGATATCGAGAAGATTGCGGCTGAGTTCGTCGATGGAGGAAAGATCGATATCGCGATGGGAGGCGGCGCGTCGCAATTTCTTCCCGCTGCAAAAGGGGGCGAGAGACAGGACAGACGCGATCTTTTGCTCGAGCTCCGCGGCAACGGTTTTGATATCGTTCGTACCCGAGCCGAGCTGGAGGCGATCCCGGCCTGGCGCCGGCCGAAGCTTTTTGGCGCTTTTAACAATGCGGAGCTCGCGTTCGCAAATCAGGTCGAAGAGCGCGGCCAGCAACCGAATCTTTCGGACATGGTGCAGCGAGCGATCCAACTGCTGCAATATAACGCCGGCGGATACCTGCTCGTGGTTGACGCCGGCCTGATGCGGAAAGCGGCCCAGGAAAACAACGCCGAACGGACGCTCGTGCAAACGCTTGAATTGGATCGCGCAGTCGCCCTTGCGCGACGCTACGCGGGACAAAAGTCGACGATCATTGTCTGCGGCGATGTCGCGATTGGTGGAATGAATTTGAATGGTTTCCCATTTCGACAAGACAGCGGCATTGCGTTACTTGGGCTTAATTCTGCAGGCCAGCCCTGGATTACCTGGGCGACCGGCCCGCACGGCACAAGGTCTTATGGCGCAGCGAACGTTCCGAATAACAAGCAGAATGAACCACCGGCAGAAAATCTGGAACCGGCCGCACTGTTCACAAAATCGGCGCTATCCACCGTGGACGACGTCGTCGTGTTTGGCAGTGGCCCCGGGACTGATGTGCTTCAAGGCGTGGTCGATAGCACGGCAGTTTTCAAGCTACTTCGCGGTGAGCTCTGAGAGCCAGGCTTCATCGCGCTCACAATTCTGCCCCACAGTCGGCTGGATCCTCAGACATTTCCGACGAAACAAATAACTCCAATATTGATTTTGTCGGCGAGTTAAGAGACACTTGACGCTCAGACCAATGCAGCTCCTCAGCGCATTTTCACGACCGCAGACCGTCCCCGCCGTGCCTAAAGCCGCGCCGAAAAAGACGCTTTGGATTCTCAATAGTTGGCGCGACCTGATTCTGTACGTCGGCACACCGCTTTTTCTGGTGCCGATGTTTTTGCTGGCGCAGGCGCGCTGGAGCGCACAAGACATCTACATTTTCGTGGCTGCGTTTGGCGCCATGGGCCACCATCTGCCGGGAATGATCCGCGCGTACGGCGATCGCGCGCTGTTCAGACGTTTTCGCTGGCGCTTTATTTTTGCGCCGATTTTTCTGCTCTCGATTTGCGTCGCTTTTTACTGGTGGGACCTCAAGGGGATCGTTCTGATCGTTTTCTTCTGGGGTGTCTGGCATGGGATGATGCAGACCTACGGTTTCTGTCGAATCTACGACGCGAAGGCGGGCTCCTTCGCCGCGCTGACGCGCCGGCTCGACTTTGCGACCTGTGCCATCTGGTTTGCGACGGCGGTGCTGCTTTCGCCGCAACGTATGGCCGACACGCTCGAAACGTATTACGCCAGTGGCGGATCATTCATTCAGCCCGGGCTCCTGCATAACGCGCAGCAAGTCGTCCTGGCCATCGCCATTGCAGTAGCCGTTTTGTTCCTGTTCAATTTTTCCCGGATGTGGGCGGAAGGGAAACGTCCCAATCCGGTGAAGCTGGCGCTGTTGGCCACGACCATCGCTTTCTGGTGGTATTGCAATAACGGCGTCACCAACATTCTGGCCGGCATCGCTCTGTTCGAAGTCTATCACGATGTGCAGTACCTCTCGCTGGTCTGGATTTACAATCGCAGCCGTGTGGAAAAGGACAGTTCCATCGGCGGTTTTATGCGCTTTGTTTTTCGAAGAAGCGGTTCGCTGATCGGTCTCTACGTCGGGCTGGTTTTTGCCTACGGTTCCCTTGGCTATTTCAATACCCGTCTCGAAGTCGAGACGATAAAGCGTGTGCTCACCGGCGTAGTGGCGGCGTCGGGTCTTCTTCATTTTTATTACGACGGATTCATCTGGAAAGTGCGCGATCGCTCCGTGCGCGAGCATCTCGGTTTGGCCGGAGGAACCGTAACTGCGACATCACGCGAATTTCTGCCTAGCTGGGTGCTGCATGGATTAAAATGGGTAGCGGTATTTGTGATTCCACTCGGTGCGCTCTGGATCGGGCAAACGTGGAGCAAAACGCCGGAAGTGGAACGAGAAGCATGGATCGCGTCGGACTTACCCAACAGCGCTCGTGCTCATTGGAAGTACGCCTTTAGTTTGCACAACGCGGATCGTCTCGATGACGCAGCAGAGCAATACCGCATTGCGCTCCATCTCGATCCGAATCAGAAGGAACCGCATTTCGGCCTCGGCCAGGTTCTCGTTGCGCAATCGCAATTGAGTGAAGGACGCGCCGAATTGGAGGAAGCTTTACGCGGTGACCCGCGCAACGGCGAAGTTCATTCCGAATATGGATGCGTTCTGGAACGGCTCGGCCAGAAAGACGAAGCCAGCAGCGAGCACGCAACTGCCACGCGGCTCGCGCCGAAATCCGGGCGGGTTCATTACGAATACGCGATGTTCCTTTTCCGGGACGGCAAGATGGATCAAGCCATCCCGGAATTTCAGGCTGCGCTCAAACACAACCCGAACCACCCTGAAGCGCATTATCATCTCGGCAGAGCACTCTTTGTGAAAGGCGACTTTGAAGGCGCGAAAGTGCATTATCTGGAGACCGCGCGCCTCGATCCCAAGGCGCCGGTGCACAACGGCCTGGGCGCTGTTTATTTCCGATTGGGGCAAACTTCGGAAGCGATTGCCCAGTTTAAGGAAGCGCTGCGTTTACATCCTGATGACGCAGAAGCCGCGGAAAACCTTCGCTTCGCGCTGGCCACGGGCACACCCAGCGATTCCGCGCCGCGCTGAAACCGATCATCGCCTGCTTGTCATGTCGAGCCGCGAAATGACAACAAAGCGATCCTTCCGCCCGCGGCCTTGCTCCGGCCGCAATGAGTCAATTAGTGGCCTATCACGCGAACAGACGGGTCCTGCCGCAATATGTCCGCCGCTGTACCGCGGCCTGTCTGGTTGATCTGACGCCGATCCCATTCGGATAACGCACTAAAGCTTGGCGTCCCGATTGGGCTGATCTTGATTTTCTGCGGAATCCGGGAACCCAATACCCAAACGTACGCATAGCGCTCGCCCTGCGGTGGCACCTGCTCGTACCGCTGCGGGCCCGCGAATGCAGCGCTTGCGACAACGGACGCTATCACCAAAACGACCGCTGACTTTATCATGCCTGATATTTTCATAATTTTGAGAACCTCTCTCTAAGTATTCATCCCATTTAACCCTGAGGACAAGGGCAAGTTTCGGACAGGATTCATCTTGCCCGCAAATCACCAGCCTTCGCCTGCTAAGGCGCGGCAGGCCCAAATTAGCGGGAAAAAAACGCAGCTTCAATTCTTTGATTCCATTTGCGTGATTTGCGTGATTCTCGGGTCAGTCTCAAAGGGCTGAAGTAATTACGAAAAATTTGACGATTTTCCTCATGCGCTGAAGTTTCTCGCCTCGTTTCCTTCTTGTATGAAACGCTATCTCGCTTTCATCATTGTTGGTGTGGTCGCATTGACCGCGCTCGCTGGCAGCCCGCTGCTCTGTCAAACACTGCAGCCGCATCGCCTGAATATCTCCGCGGATCAAACGACCTCTGCAAGGGATCCGGCGAAATCCGTTCATATTCGTGGCAACCCGGACGCTCCGGTTACACTGGAGGAATTCGGTGATTTCGAATGCCCGTCCTGCAAGAACGTCGCCACGTTTCTCGATAAGGCGATCAAAGAGTATCATCCGCATGTGCGGTTAATCTTTCGCAGTTTTCCGCTCGCCATGCACCAGGACGCCCGCGATGCCGCCCTCGCTGCCGAAGCAGCAGGTCTGCAAGGCCGCTACTGGGAAATGCACGACATGTTGTTCCGGGAACAGGCCGTTTGGAGCAACGCTACCGACCCGGGACTGCTGTTTGATACCTACGCGGAAACGCTCGGACTCGATCTCAACCAGTTTAGAAAAGACGTGAAGAGCGACAAAGTCCGGGAGCGTCTCGAGTCCGATCAAGCCCGCGCCAAGTCGCTGGGAGTCAAAGTCGTACCAACACTCTTTATCGATAAACGTGTAGTGGAAAAGAAGGATGGCACCCCTGATGGAGTGCACAGACTGATCGATGAAGCAGTGAAAGCAAAAACTTCGGCATCGGAGAAAAAGTGACCGCGTAGCGATTTCGAGCGATTCTCTAGACCATCGCGGCGATCGTTTCGTTAGTGGCGATTCTCGGTCCTGAACCGGAAATTTACTTTTATGCGCATCAGTATTCCGCCACTAGCTACATTTGCACCTTATGAACTTACGGAGCCTCAGAGGTTTGCTGGGCGAATGCAGCGCGAAATAATGCGGGAAGTAGAGGCCGCGCGGCCAAAATATCTGGTCGTTGTCGCGGTTGCGACGTCCTGGTTAAGGTGGCCGAATTCTGAGACCGAAATCTTCGCATGGATTGACAGATACACGGCGGAGAAGTTCCGATTGGATGGGCTTGTCAATATCGTATCGCGGGAACGCACCGACTATTATCTTCCACTATCCGTCGACCCGAGATCAATCCAACTTTCACCATTCTATGTTCTGGTTTTCGAGCGAAAAACGTAGTTACAGGTTTTTTGCGAGTTAATGGCTGCGCAAAGCTCGCCACAGGCTAAGTCACCCGCGCACCGCCAGGCTTTGGGGGTTTGTGTTTTCCTGGTCGCCATTACGTGGCTGGTGTTTGGCCAAACTGTCCGCTACGACTTCGTCAACTTCGATGACGATACCTACGTTTATGCGAATCCGAGCATCACCAGTGGATTGACGGTTCATGGCGTCATCCGCGCATTTAGCGGGAAGCACTCCGACAACTGGCATCCGCTGACGACCATATCGCACATGCTGGACTGCCATTTGTGGGGGCTCCGCGCCGGCGGCCATCACTTTACAAATATTGTCCTCCACACGATCGCAGTCGTCTTGTTGTTTCTCGTATTGCAGCAGATGACCGGCGCAATCTGGCAGAGCGCATTCGTCGCCGCACTTTTTGCGATCCATCCGCTTCGGGTCGAATCAGTCGCCTGGATTTCCGAGCGTAAGGATGTGTTGAGCGCCGTTTTCTTCATGCTCACTCTCGGCGCCTACGTCCGCTATGCCAGGTCTCCCTCGATTGGCCGCTACTTGACGATGTCTGTTCTGTTCGCGCTCGGTCTCATGTCCAAGCCGATGCTGGTGACCGTGCCTTTCGTTCTATTACTGCTCGATTATTGGCCGCTAAGGCGTTTCGCCGGGCATTCATCAGCGCAGCGACTGATTTTAGAAAAGATTCCACTGTTTGCGCTCTCCGCTGCTGCGGGGGTGGCAACGCTTTGGGCACAGCAATCAAGTGTGGTGCCCGTCCAGCGATTGCCTCTCGTTCCGCGAATCGGCAATGGGCTCGTCTCGTGCGTGATTTACATGAAGCAAATGATTTGGCCTGCGCGGCTGGCAGCTTTTTATATCCATCCGGAAGGCAAGCTGCCCGGCTGGGAAATCGGGCTGGCCGTTCTCCTTCTCGTCGGGATTAGCGCAGGGGCGATTGCGCTGCGGCACAAACGTCCTTACTTAGTTACAGGTTGGTTTTGGTATCTGGCGATGCTCCTGCCTGTGATCGGATTGATGCAAGTTGGCTCACAGGCGCACGCCGACCGATACACTTACCTCTCGCAGATCGGTCTCTACTTGTTGCTGGCGTGGGGGATTACCGATGCCTTGGCTTCCCGGCTTCAGCGTAGAATTGTAGCAGTGATGGCTTCCGTCGCCGTTATCGCATTGGCTTGGCGCGCGTACATCCAAGCTTCCTACTGGCGTAACGGTGAGTCGCTCTGGAGGCACGCTCTCGCCGTGACCTCGGGGAATTTTGTCGCGCACAATGGGCTCGGGCATTTCCTGCTCAGCCACGGCCGCTTGGACGAAGCAATCGAGCAGTTGCAGCTAGCCCTGAATATCGATCCCAACTTTCCTCCGGCACAAAAGAATCTGAGCGCAGCTTTGACGGAAAAAGGACGCACTGATGAAGCGATTGCCCATTTGCAAACACTTCTTAAAAAATATCCGAAGGACGCCCAGGTGCATTACAACTTGGGAAACGCGTTGCTGAAAAAAGGCGATTCGCAGAGCGCCATCGCGGCTTACGAAAAGGCATTATCGATCCAGGTTCGTTATCTCGCTGCACACTACAACCTGGGAATCGCCCTCGATCAGAATGGCCGAATAGACGAGGCCATCGCTCACTATCAAGAAGCAGTACAAGAGCGGCCGAACTATCCAGAGGCATATTACCTGTTGGGAAATGATTTGTTGCGAAAAGCTCGTATTGACGATGCCATCGCGGCCTACGAACAAGCGCTGAAAAGCCGCCCCACGTATCCAGAGGTTGAAAACAACATCGGTCTGGCGCTTCTGCAAAAAGGCCGCCCGAGCGAAGCGATTGCGCACTGGCAAAACGCGCTCGCCATCAAGTCGGATTCGGTTGATTCCTTGAATAATCTGGGCTGGACCCTGGCGACTTTTCCCGAGGCTTGGATTCGAAACGGGACCCAAGCGTTGACATTGGCTCAACGAGCGAATGAATTATCCGGTAATAAAAACCCGGCGGTCTTGCGGACTTTGGCCGCTGCTTATGCCGAGAACGGCCGATTTACCGAAGCCAGGGTAATAGCTGAAAGAGGACTTCAATTAGCTAACGCACAGGACAACCCGGGCTTGGCCAATATTTTTGAAGGCGATATTGCTCTGTATCGATCAAACACGCCCGTTCGCACAGCGACGCAGCCAGGTCGTACCCGCTCTCCCTAATCTCGCGGCCTGTTTTGCATGTCTAGGAGGCTGATGGGTAAACAGCCCGCCGCGCTTCGGCACAGCAGGGCGCTATCGCTGTCTGAAAAGCTGCTGCGGCCGTATGCAGCTGCTTTAGTCACCGGCCCTGCGGGCCGGGTCAGACAAACAGCGAACCGACGGCTCACGGGGCCGTGGCTACAATCCGCAACCGCGGAACTCAATCTGCGTAACTGCCCGGGATTCGGGGCCGTCTACCATTCCATCTTCGTCGTCATCCCCGAGTCGCGCCGATGACGAGGGACCTCACAGATGCGCACGCGATCACGCAAATCACACATAGCGCAACTTGAAGACCAATGTGTCTTTGCAAAGGTCCCTCGCTCCGCTCGGGATGACACGTTGGGAATGCCACGACTGTCGCCTTCCGTTGAACGCCCGGCGTACAGCAAAAGAGGCAGCCCCGATTCGGGACTGCCTCTTTGTAAACTGCGCTCTGCGATACTTAGAACTTCTTGATCATCCGGACGTACCAGAACCGCCCCAGGTTATCATAGAGGCTGCCCGGATAGCCGATGGAATTGCCAAACTCAAATGAAAAGGACTTTGGCGGGTCTTCCCCGAAGATATTGCTTACACCCACGGTGAGCGTGGTGTTGTTCAAGATATTTTTCCAGCACGGCATGACGTAAGGAACCGGCGGCGCTTCCTTCTCCTTGCCTACCACTTCCTTGCCGCCCTTGGAATACCCCGGCACCGGCGCCGCTTCCACCGGAGGCGTGAAGATCAAGCTGTAGGAAAGCTGCGCGTCTGTGAAGAAGGTCGGATGCACCCAGTGCCGCTTCCAGACTCCATCAAACTGCTTGGCCAAGATCTGTTCCCAGTATCCATCCAGCGTATGCACGGTAACGTTCAAATCCAAGTTGTGCCAGCTCCAGTCGACGGTCGTGTCCCCTTTCCATTTCAGCCAGGCCTGAGGATTGGTTACGTCCCCGAAAAAGCTGCCAACAAACCACTCGGAACTGGAGCTACCGGCTACCTGACGTGGCCGCGAGAAAGGGAAATTGATGACCATCTCGTTCAGATAAGTCCACCGGGTTAGGAGCGAGAATGTGCCGAAGCCTGTCTCGATCTGGTGCTGAAGACCGAGGTCAACACCGTTGGTTCGGGTACGCCCGCCGTTTATGTAGGGGGCATTCACGCCGGAGAAAGTGCCGTCCGGGGTGAATAAAGCCCTCTCCTCGGTGACCGGTGGCACCGCGGGAGTCACGGTAGCCGGGATCAACCCCGCGTTATAGAGGTTGAGGATTGAGTTGGGAGAACGGTACATGGCAACCCCGCTGCGCTCCACATCCCAGAAATCAACCGTCAACGTCAACGTTCCGTACTTGGCCGGAATCCACTTTGGCGTGTAAACTAGGCCTCCAGTCCAGGTACGGTCATGTTCCGGGTGGATGCCTGGGTTGGGTCGTTGCTCGATGGTCGCTTCCGGATTGGTGAC